>Ga0208717_1000844_pt1 | contig 10202 bp, 6 predicted proteins | sample NGESurF53shallow_FD_184489 | JGI IMG/M metagenome (GOLD analysis project Ga0208717, IMG submission 184489) | Arctic peat soil microbial communities from Barrow, Alaska - NGEE Surface sample F53-3 shallow (SPAdes) | ecosystem: Environmental > Terrestrial > Soil > Wetlands > Peat ... | reverse complement strand
TGGTAAACGTGGTGAAGGACCTGGGATTATATGCGCCAACTTATAACGAAGGGAGGGTAAAAGCCATATCGGCTTATGTTTTATCTCCAATAAGTGTCATATCGCCTAATCCGGATTCAATGGCAACTTCAGATGATAAAATTTATTTTTTATATAATAGTAAGAATCAGACTGTATTATTAAACAATAAACTTAGTTTCCCGGTCAATCAATTAGTTAACACTCCATACGGAATTTTAAAATTTGTTCCAAACTTAAATTTTGACCCAGAAGATGGTGATAACAAAAGAAATCAAAAATTTTATTTTCAACTTCTAAATCCATCGGAATTGGCAAGCAGCCTCTTGACCGGCCTTAAAGCAGAAGCCTCAAGCAAGTTATCGTCAGTTATTGATCTCAGTTTCAGAGACGAGGTACCTAAAAGGGCTGAGGATATATTAAATCAATTACTTCACGCTTATGACTTAGCTTCAATTGCGGAAAAGGATAAACTTGCCAGTAACACGCTTTCTTTTGTCCAGGTTCGATTAAGTGCTGTTGCTCACGACCTGGATTCAATAGAAAAGAAGATTCAACAATATAAGTCAGCAAGAGGCGCAGTTGATGTCAGCACCCAGGGACAAATGTTTTTGCAAAACGTAAGCGCCAACGACCAAAAAATCGGTGAAATAACCACACAATTATCAGTTCTTAATCAGATGGAAAAGTCTGTCACCGACAGGGACAATAGTACAACACTGGCACCATCAACTTTAGGTATCAGTGATCCAACTTTAACCCAGCTAACAGACAAACTATCCAGTGCTCAACTTGAATATGACAAACTGAGAAAAACGGTTGGAGAAAATAATCCTTCACTGATAGCCTTAAGAGATCAAATTAGCAGACTTAAGCCCAGTATTTTGCAAAATATTCATAACCAGCAACAAAACCTTTACGCGGCCAAACAAAATTTAAATGCTACCAACGGAAATTACAACTCAATACTCCAAACTGTTCCGCAGAAAGAAAGGGATCTTTTAGATATAAGCAGAGAGCAGTCCACAATGAGTGCCATTTATGCATTTTTACTTCAGAAAAAAGAGGAGAGTGAATTATCTCACGCGTCAACATTACCTGATCATAGAATAGTAGATAGCGCGGAGGCTTCTCCTATTCCAGTAAGTCCCAAAAAAATACTGATATACTTGGTTTCCATTGTTAGCTGCCTTGGTATATGTTTTGCAATAATAATGACAAGAGAATCCTTAACTGGTAAAGTACTTTATCGTAATGAAATAGAATCACGCACATCTATTCCAATAATAGGTGAGATAGCTTTCGATAAATCGAAGACACCCCTGGTAGTTGAAGCAGGAAAAAGAAGTTTTATTGCAGAGGAATTTAGAAAACTGAGGATTTCTTTATCATTTTTAGGCATTGATGAAAAACATAAAAAAATATTAATTACTTCCAGCATATCGGGTGAAGGAAAAAGTTTTATCGCAGCCAATCTTGCTGTAAGTCTTTCTCTTACCGGCAAGAAAGTTGTTATTGTAGACCTTGACCTTAATAACCCAACAATTGCCAAAAATTTAAATGTAACTCAGGAAGAAGGTATTACAGAATTCCTGACTGGACACAAGGAACCCGAAGAGATAATAAAACGGGTGAAAGCGCATGAAAATTTATTCTTTATTTCTGCAGGCAATTTACCGCAAAATCCTACGGAACTTTTAGCCAATGGCAAAGTGAATGAAATTATTGAATACCTAGACAATATTTTTGATATAGTTATAATTGATACCTCGCCGATTGTATTGGTTACAGATGGCTATTTGTTAACAGGATTGTGCGATACCACATTATACGTTATAAGGCACAAATACACACCTAAGATGATTATAAAAAGAATAGATGAGCGTAACGAAATTAACCCAATAAATAATCCAGCGATAATATTTAATGGAGTTAAAATACGGGGGTTTTTCAAAAATAATTATGGATACGGATATGATTACGTTTATGGAACTGGTAATAAAAAAGGAGTTAGTAAAGACAGGAAATCAACTATAAAATAATTTAAATCCAATTCATATTTGAAAAACTATCTTTCTCAATGCATACCAAGGTAATAGAGAATAGCAAGGCATTGTGCATGCAAATAAATTATTTCAATCCTTTGAATAGCTGCAGTTTTCATTTTTAAAAAGAAAAATTATGCAGAAAAATTGGTATATAGTCTACACAAAACCGAAACACGAAAAAAAGGTTACTAACTTATTAAAGAAAAGAAAAATCGAAACATTTTGTCCTATAAATTGTATAAGAATACAAGGTTTTAGGCATAGTAAAATACTAGAGGAACCCCTGTTTAGGTCTTACGTGTTTATAAATATTGCAAATTCAGAGGTTTTTCAGATTAAGCACATAGATGGAGTAATAAGCCTGCTTTATTGGATGGGCAAGCCTGCAATAATCAAGGAGGAGGAAATAGAAGCCATAAAAGAATTCACTAATGACCATCAAAGTATAGAATTAGAGAAGGCCCAGGTTAATGTAAACGATATAATAAGTATTAGAAATGACCTTGCGTATTCCATAGAAAGTAAAGTATTTTCCTTAAAAAATAAAACAGTAAAAATCTACCTTCCCTCCCTCGGATATGTGATGGTCGCTAAAATGGAAGAAGAAAGCATTTTTGCAAGAGAAACAATAATATTACAAAACAATTCGTTTTCACATTTATAGTGAAAAAATTAAGGAAACCATTAAATGGTACTATTAAAAATGGTACTAACTATAATAGCCACAAAATATTTTTTTTACCGCAAATTGAACTACTTTTTATCAATATAACAAAAGTTGTTTTATTGCGTGAGGAATGAGAAGGATACATGCACAACAATATGCTTAGATTTCTTCTATTGGTAAGGATTAAATAATAAATATTTTGAAATGTATTAAATCAGAAGATAATAATTTTAAACTTTTATTCTCAAATAAATAGGAAATTGCGGTGCATTATATTTTCCATCTTCATTTTATAGTAGCTTTTTAGCTGATTGAACTAATTCTTCAAAACCATTTTCAGAGTTTTGGATAAATACAAGGGAGGATTGATGTATTCACCTTTTTATCAATATGGAAGGATAGTAACTTCATGTATTCAACTGTAACTTTATAAAACTGAAAATGGAATATATTAACGTGTAAGCTTATTTTCTCTTTTACGCAATTCTTATAAATAAGTACATATACATAATTTTGTAGATGGCAGAAGGAAAATAAGAGGTAAGATTAAAACTTTATTATAAAATCTTAATATAATTTAATACAAAAAATTCCCTGACTCAATACATTAGTGATGTAGGCGAGAGAGGCGAAGCCCTGTCCATATTGACGTGTTAGCCAATCTTTAGAAAGCTACGATTTTGATTTTAAAAGAAAAAATTATCTGAAAGAATTGTTCTATCGTCTAGAAAACTGAAAACGAAAAAGAAATCATTTATCCTCCAAAATGTATTAAAATCAATTCGTTAATTTTATCAACCCCCGAGGAATCTCGCTAAAATCTTATTTTTATATGGACGAAGTGGATTTGACTGATCAAATGGATCTGACGGCTATTGATAAAATTCAGTAATGAATCATCAATTGGTAAAATAAAGAAAAAGGCAATTAATATAGGCCTACAATCAGAAGTTTTTTAGAAATAAAAATTAAAAAATGTCAAAAATATATTCTCAATATCTCCCTTTATCCACAATCTAAAATGAGAATGAAAGATAAGATATTATCCCCCATTGCATTTCTTAACAATATCATTAGCAAGGGGCATCACCGCAGCATAAGGGCAAAAAAGAATATCATTGCTTTGTTTTTCATAAAAGGAGCCAGTATTGCTATAAGCCTTATTGTGGTACCACTAACCATTAATTATATAAATTCATCCCAATATGGTATTTGGCTAACTCTAAGCTCAATAGTTACCTGGTTTAGTTTCTTTGAAATAGGCTTAACGGGAAGTTTACGCAACAAATTCGCGGAAGCTAAAGCCAAAGGCGAAGATGAACTTGCACAGATCTACGTGAGTACAACTTATGCTATCCTTACAATAATTTTCTTCATTTTTTGGATCATTTTTGTAATAGTTAACCAATTTTTGGATTGGTCACATATTTTGCATATTTCAGCAAGTATGAGATCAGAAGTTTCTACTTTAGCAATAATTGTATTTAGCTATTTTTGTTTGCAATTCGTTCTAAAAATAATTACCACTCTTATTGTAGCAAATCAAGAGCCCGCTAAATCAGGATTAATTGATGTTTTAGGACAGCTACTTTCTTTGCTTCTTATTGTTATTCTTGTAAAAACAACACAGGGTTCTCTAATTAAACTTGGGATTGCATTATGTGCTTCCCCAATTGTGGTTTTTATTGTAGCAAACTTCTATTTTTTCAACGGCATGTTTAAAAAATATCGCCCTCGTTTCTCAAAAATCAAATTTTCTTATGCAAAAAGTTTGTTCAATCTTGGTTTAATTTTTTTTATAATTCAGATTGCGGGTATTATACAATATCAAACTGCAAATATCATTATCGCCCAAAATTTTACTACTGCCGATGTAACATCCTATAATATTGTTTTCAAGTATTTTGGAATATTAAGTATGGTATTTATGATATTTCTGGAACCTTTTTGGTCTGCATCTACTGAAGCATATTTAAAAAATGATATTAAATGGATAAAAAACGGGATGAAAAGATACAATCAACTACATATAGTTATGATTGCAGTTGGCGGCTTAATGCTATTCTTTTCCGCTGAAGTATATCGCCTTTGGCTTGGAAAAGGGAAAGTGATTATCGGTTTTGATCTTTCACTATGGGGCTTTCTGTATTACGTTGTCTCAATGTTCGCTTTAAAATATGTTTACTTTTTAAATGGAATAAATGCATTGAGAATACAATTCTGGGCATGCATAGTAAGTCCTATAATATATATCGCTGTAGCTATAGCGTTAATAAAATATTACAAAATGGGGGTTTATGCCCTTTTTATTGCTTCTATCATAGCAAACTTTAATGGTTATATTTTGTCGCCACTTCAATATCATATGGTTATCAATAAAAATAAAAAAGGGGTTTGGGTCAGATAAAATCCCAACATTTTTTATGAAAATACTTTACGACCATCAAATATTTTCACTGCAAAAATATGGTGGTATTTCAAAATATTTCTGTGAGGTGTTAAAGAATTTTTCTTCTGAGCATCAATTTGCACTGTCGCTTCTTCTTTCAGATAACCAATACTTAAAAGAAGGATATCAATATTTTAAAAAAAAAAATATTCCTATACCTGATAAAAAATTCAAAGGACAGGGATTTTTAAAGAAAAAAATTTATGCTATAAATAAAATCTATTCCCGGCATATGATTTCTTCAAACAATTATGACCTGCTGCACCCTACTTACTTTGATACGTATTTTCTGAATAACTTGAAGAAACCATTTATAGTTACTGTGCATGATTTAATTGAATTTAAATTTAAGGAACAGTTCAGGGATAATTCACTAATGGGACAAATGGAACACATAATAAGAAAAGCAAACCGAATTATTTCAATAAGTGAAAACACAAAAAAGGATATCATCGATATTTTTGACATTAACCCTGACAAAATTGACACTGTGCATCACGGCTTCAACAAAACTTTGAGAACTGAGGGAAAAAATCCCTATGGGCGGTATATTCTTTTCGTGGGGAAAAGGAATGGCTATAAAAACTTTATAACTTTTGCCAGGGCTGCTAGTGTTCTTTTCAATAAGGACAGCGATCTAAAACTAATTTGCGTGGGCTTGCCCTTTACTAAAGATGAACAGAATAAACTAAAAGAATTGAACATTGCTGAAAAGACAAAAGTTTTTAGTGTTACAGAAGATGAACTTAACAATTTATATTCAAATGCCCTGGCGTTCGTATATCCTACTTTATATGAAGGTTTTGGTATGCCTATATTAGAAGCATTTGCCAACAATTGCCCCGTATGCTTAAGTAATACCAGTTCACTTCCCGAAGTAGCCGGTGACGCCGGCGTTTATTTTAATCCCAATAGTCCTGATTCTATATTAAGCGCGATAGAAAAAGTAATTTATGATGCTGATTTTTCTAAAGAAATTATTGATGCCGGTAACAATCGCTTAAATTACTTTTCATGGAAATATTGTGCAGAACAAACAATAAATTCTTATAGGAAAACTATATCATAATAAGATATACTAAATCTAGCCGGATTTGTATCCTCACGATACAATTTTTTTGATTTGAATTAATACAAGAGAAGTTTTTACAAAGCTATAATGATTCAAAAAATACTCAAATAATGTTTCTTAATTTATCATCTAAACAATTAAATCCTCTTAATATATTTTGGTTTGGCTTTATTATATATACGTTAGGTTATGTAGCGAGCAAAACGGGGCATGTGAATCTTTCCATTTGCAAATTAATTGAGATTATCGGATTGGTTTTATTCTTACCGACTGGGATTTTCCTTACAAAATTTAGAATTAAGAATGGCTATTTACGAATCGTCTTCATTCTTTATTGTCTTTGGCTATTATCGGTTATCAGCAGAGGAATTCATTTTGATTACGTTTCCTTAAATCTAATGCTTTCAGACGCCAACTATGGCATCTTTATTTATTTTGCCCCCTTTTTGTTATTATTCCCCAACGATTTCTCATTTTATAGAAAAATATTTGATGTTATTATAATTTTAGGAATTTTTTTTCTCATTTATGATATAGTATTTGTTAGAGAGTTGTTAGATCGCTCCGGTGAAACTCAAGATTTCATCGAGCATTTTTCAAAATCCCTAAGCATTCCGTGTGCCTTTATTTTGCTGACTTATAAATATCATTCGAATAAAAGAAATTTACTTGCATTAGGAATTATAGTTTTTTCGCTCCTATTTTCAATATACAAGGGCCGCCGAGGATTGTCATCTATAATTTTAGTTTTTTCAATGGCGTCATATTTCTTGTACCTTTTTAATACGAGAAGAAAATTATTGGTTATTTATTTGTCTTTTCTATTTGTTATACTAGGGGTATTTTATTATAGCAATTTATACCATGTTAAAAAAAATGGCCTGCTTGGTTTAATAGCGGAAAGAGGAAATGACGATACCAGAACTATTGTAGAATTATTTTTTTATGGTGATATGAAAAATAAAGATATAATAATGGGGAAGGGAATAAATGGGGAATATTTCTGTCCGGATTGTGAGGAAGATCAGGTAACTAATTATAGAAGCTATATAGAGACAGGATATTTACAAATAATCCTGAAAGGAGGAATAATAATGCTCGGTTTGTATTTACTAATTGCAGTTCCTGCGGTTATTTTAGGCCTTCTTTACTCAAAAAATTCACTTGCAAAAGCTTCCGGTATCTGGATTCTTATCTCATTAATAAGTCTATACCCGGCCACTGTCAATACTTTTAGTCTTGCTTTTTTGCTCGTTTGGGTCTCCATAGGTATCTGTTATAACAAAAAACTGAGGAATTTGTCTGATAACGATATAAAGAAATTTTTACACGACTCTCCCCATACCAATAGAAATAATATAATTCTTAATTCGAAATAAAATATAATTTATACCTCTTTCGCGAGCTTTATTTTTTTCCGAATTGCCACTGATCATTTATAAAGTGCTATGAAACAACCAATATTGTCAGCTGTAATGCTTGTGTATAATGGGGAAAGCCATTTAAAAGAAGCCATTGATAGTGTTTTAAAGCAGAATTTTAAAGACTTTGAGTTGATTATTGTTAATGATGGATCGAATGACGGAAGCCTGGATGTTATTAACCAATACTCAGATGGAAGAATTAGAGTAATTAACAACGTAACTAATATGGGAATTCCCTATTCCCGCAATCTTGGCTTAAAAAACGCGAAGGGAGAATTTTTGGCGTGGTGCGATTGTGACGATATAAACTTTCCCGCCCGATTTGAAGACCAGATTAATTTTTTAAAAGCCAATAGTGAATTTGGTGTTTGCGGAACATGGCAATTGTCTTTCACAGGAAAAAGATATGCAGTACACAAAACTAAAAATGACCCCGAATTGGTAAAAGCAGGTCTATTGTTTTTGCCCACTATAATGAATCCAACCTCGATGCTCCGATTATCTATGATAAGGGGAAATAACTTATTTTACAATACAGAACTTGCTATAGCCGAAGATCATGACTTTTTTTTGCGGTGCAGTATGTTTTTTCCATTGACTAATGTTCAAAAGGTACTCGTTAAATACCGGGCTTCTGAAACGAGTATTATCAAAAAATTTAAATCTAAGGAAACCGAAAGTGAAGAGATTCGTAATATAATTCATAGACAGGCAATAAATTATCTTGGAATTGAACCGAATGAGTATGAGTTAAGGTACCACTCATGGATTTGTTCTAATAAGAAATTTGCAAGTTTCGCAGAATTTGAATCTTGCTATAATTGGTTAATAACCTTAAAACGCAAAAATATGGAAGCAAAAACCTTTGATAAGAAGGCGTTAAATAAGGTATTGGCCAATCGTTTCTATATAATAAGTAAAAAGGCGTCACTCTATGGGTTCGTAACTTTTAAATATTATTTAAGAAAATCACATAAAAGCTTCAGATACATGAATTTTAAACATGCAGTAAAATTGGCTTTTTTATGTTTCTATAAGAATAATATATTGTAACTGACGTTAAAGTGGGACATAACTTAATTACTCCAGAGAAAAAAGTGGCTAAAAGTATATTGATTATAACCACAAACCAGTTTGGCTATCTTACTGACACAAATAAATATTGTGAGTATTTAAAAAAAACTTATAATATAACCTATGTCTGCTGGGATTACGGATTGCCTAAAATTCAACATAATCAATTGAGAGTTAGATACATTTCGAGGAGTGGAAATAAAATAATCCGATATTTTAAATTCCTAAAAGCTCTGAATAATGAAATTCGAGAATCTGAATATGATCTCGTATTCATAAAGTATTTTTTAGGTATTTCCTTAATTAAAATATTTAACAAGAAAGTCAATTACAACATAGATATTCGAACAAATGCTATTAAGGAAAGTAGATTTTCCAGGTATTTTTATGATTTAATACTTAGATATGAATGTTCATTATTTAAAAAAATTTCAATTATCAGTGCCGGTTTAGCCAAATCATTACGACTTAAAAACTGGCATGAACTTCCCTTGGGTGGCGATCGGTTTACCATCAATAACAAATCATTTAAAGACATTCACTTGCTATATGTTGGCACGCTTCACATGCGTAATATATTAGAATGTGTCAGAGGCTTTCATAAATATTTAATTGAAGGAAAATCGAGTGATGAGGTTAATTTACGCTTTACAATAATAGGTGATGCCGCTGGAAATGAATTGCGGGAAATAAAAGATTATATATCTAAAAACCGGCTCGAGGGGATTGTAAAAACATTGGGGTATGTCTATTACGATGATTTGTACAAATATTTTGAAGAGGCTAATATCGGAGTTTCCTTTATTCCAATGACAAAATATTTTGACAACCAACCACCAACCAAAACTTATGAATACCTGGTATCCGGATTGCCTGTCATAGCAACAAAAACAAAAGAAAATGTAAAAATATTAAATGAACTTTCTGGTGTTTTAATAGATGATAATAAGGATTCATTCGCATTGGGCTTACAAACTATAATTTCTAAACGAGAAGCATTTAATAGCGAAAGCATCAGAAACATGTATAAAGATAATCTATGGGAAAATATAGTAACTGACAACTTAAAAAAGTATATAGTTGAATTAGTGAAGTAGGGTACTTCATTCAAAATAGATTTTTTATTTTAAAAATAACATTAGAACGTTTACAAAAGATTTGATCAATTGATGAGCAGAGCAGTAATTATCACCGAGGATATTTCGGATCCGATAGATGAAGGAATTAAGAAGTTCTCATTTTATTTAGCAAAATATGTCGAAGACTCAGGCGCGGACAATCTTATATTTTCTTGTTTCCCAAATAAAAGCCTGACTAATGTCAAATCGTTGCCAGCGAACAAACTTTTATTTTCAGTAAATTTTTTTAAAAAGCTTTATAAGAGCAAGCCCACTTTACTGATATATGTTCCTTTCTCATCTTCCACATTCATGAGCTTTATAAGAATGTC
>Ga0208717_1000843_pt1 | contig 10207 bp, 9 predicted proteins | sample NGESurF53shallow_FD_184489 | JGI IMG/M metagenome (GOLD analysis project Ga0208717, IMG submission 184489) | Arctic peat soil microbial communities from Barrow, Alaska - NGEE Surface sample F53-3 shallow (SPAdes) | ecosystem: Environmental > Terrestrial > Soil > Wetlands > Peat ... | reverse complement strand
GCCGGCCGGCGACACTCTGGTCACCAGCAGTTCCTCGATGTTCAGGTCCGCGGCCGACTGGAACCACTGGCCGTAGGCGACGAACGTGTCCAGCGGCACCGGCAGGCCGTAGTCCGCGTAGGGACGCTCGGTCACCCGGCAGAACGCGCCCAGCGTCAGCTTGGCCGCCGGGTCGGACAGGTTGGACGCGAAGCCCTGGGACTTCAGGAACATGCCCCGGGGCATGTTCGCCCGCCACAGGTGCATCGGCAGGCCGAACTGCCGGACGCTGAGCCCGGACCGGCGCAGATGCGCGGCGACCGACAGCCCGTATGGACCTGCCCCCACAATGGCCACATCGGTGGTGCCGTTCATGCTCTTTCCCCCTGTGTGGTGAACTTTGCTGTTTGCGACGCTGTGGTATCCCCGGTGTTCCCCGTGGCCCGGGGCCCGGGACGGTAACGGGGCCCGTCCGCGGCGCGCAGCAGCACGGACGAACCCCGGGTACTGGATTGGCTGGCACCGGATTGGCTGGCACCGGATTGGCGAGCACTGAAACGGCGGCTCACGCCTCGCCAGGCCATGCGGGCGCACATCAGGCCGAACGGCCGCAGGTCGTCGCGGGCCAGCCAGGCGACCTCGTCCACCCGGCGCAGTGACGCCACCCAGGAACGCAGCCCCAGCTCGCCACGGCGCCAGTAGCCGACGGCGCCCAGCGGGTCGTAGTTCTCGACCAGGAACCGCCGCCCGCGGGTCATCTCGCCGGTCTCGGCCGGCTGGCCGGTGAGGTCGAGGTACGCGGCCCGGGCCACGTCCAGTCCGGTGCCGGTGGTGAACAGCCGGAACTGGGCGCCGAGTCGCGGGTTGAAGTCGAGCAGCTTGTACTGGGCGTCCCGTGGGTCGAAGCGCAGGTCGAGATCGACGAGGCCGCGGAAGCCGATCGCGGCCGCCATCGCGGTGACCTGCCCGGCCACCCGGCTGTTCGGCACCGACCGGCCCAGGCTGGTCAGCCCGGCGTAGGCCGGGTAGGAACGGTCTTTGACCCCGGTGAACGCAGGCGCGCAGCGGCCAGCCTGGTCCACATAGCCGTGGAAGAACCAGTCCTGGCCCGGCGCCGGCGGGATGTACTCCTGGAGCATGAGCCCGGTGCTCGCCTCGAGCGCACGAGCACATATCTCTCGCAGTTCGTCCGGCGTCCGGACGATCGTCGTACTGCGCAGCGGCGGCCCCGAGGCTGTCCCGCCGCCCCGCCAGGGCGTGGTGAGCTTGGCGATGAGCGGGAACCCGGCCTGGGCCGCGAACCCCGCGGCCTCCCCTGGTGACCAGGCCAGGATGGCCTGCGGGGTGGGCACGCCCAGTTCCCGGCAGAGCTGGAACATCGAGTACTTCCCGGCCAGCTGCCGGGGCAGGTCGGCCGGCGGCCGGGGGAACGCGAACGCGTCACGCAGCACGTCCCCGTGCTCGGCCAGGAAGATCGCGCCCGCGTCGTCCGTCGCGTACAGCACCGCCCGGCGGCCGATCCGGCTGGCCAGGTCGAGCAGGCCGGACAGGGTCCGTTGCGGATCATCGGGATGGGGCTGCCAGAAGAAGCGGCCCGACAAGTAGCGGGAACTCGCGGCGGGGGCCCAGGCCCCCTCGTGCACGCCGTAGACCGGCACGCCCAGCCGCCCCAGGCTGCGGATCACGCCGAGGCTGCCGTGGTGCAGCATGTTCTGGTCGAACTTGAGCACCACCGCCGGGGTACTCCAGTCCGCCGTCCGCAGATCGGTGATCATGGCGTTGGCCTCACACCACCGCGCGGTGGGCCGCGCCCGAGAACTGGTAGGTGGCGTCGAGCACGACCGGCACGTCGTAGGCCCAGGTGTAATCCAGCCCCGGGTGCAGCGTGTGCACCACGGCCAGGTCGAAGTCCGGTCCCTGGGGCGCCGCCACGCTGCGCAGCTGGGCGCCGCCCGGCAGGTTGAGCACGGGGATCAGCGGGTCGTAGTAGGCGACCTCGGCCCCCTCCCGGATCAGGCCCTCGATGAGCGGGAGGGCTGGTGACTCGCGCAGGTCCCGCACGCCAGCCTTGTAGCTGACGCCGATCACGATCACGCGCGCGCCCGCCAGCGGGCGGCCCGCAGCGGCCATTACCTCGCCCGCCCGCCCGATGACCCGTTCGGGGCGCATCGCGATGGACTTCATGGCCTGCTCGATCAGCGGCGAGGCCTGGTCTTGCGCGTTCAGCTGCCAGAGGAGGTAATGCGGGTCGCAGGGAATGCAGTGACCGCCCACCCCTGGCCCGGGGAACACGCCGAGGAAGCCGTACGGCTTGGTGCCCGCGGCCAGCGTGACCTCGATCGGGTCCAGGCCGAGCGCGCCGCACGCGTCGGCGAACTCGTTGGCCAGGGCCAGGGACACGGCGCGGAAGATGTTCTCGTAGAGTTTGGTGGCCTCGGCGGCGTCGGTCGAGCTGACCAGGTACACCGAATCGGTGACCCGGCCGATGACCTCGGCGGCCCGCACGGTGCACTCCTCGGTGGCCCCGCCGACCACCCGAGGGGTCTCACTCTGCAGGTGGGACGGGTTGCCCGGATCGATGCGCTCCGGGCTGAACGCCACGTTGATGTCCGTGCCCACCGCCATCCCCCGCTGCCGCAGCGGCTCGGTGAGCAGGTCACGGGTGGTGCCGACGTAGCTGGTCGAGGTCAGGATGATGACCTGGCCGGGCACGGCATGCTGCACCACGGTGGCGCAGGCGGCCTGCAGCGCGGCGAGGTCGGGCGTCTGGTTACTGTCCACCGGGGTCGGCACGCAGATGATGACCGCCTCGGCGCCCCTGGCCGCAGCCGGGTCGGTGGTCAGCTCGAGGGTCCCGTCGGCCAGGGCCGCGGCCAGGCGCTCCTGGTCAGCGTCGGTCAGGTCGGCCGCGCGGGACGCGATGTCCCGCAGCCGCTGCTCGCTGACGTCGATCCCGATGATCCGCGGGCTCTTGCCGTGCAGCTCCACCGCGGTCGGCAGGCCGACGTACCCCAGTCCGACAATGGCGATCGATCCGGTGCTCACCGATCCCGTCGTGATCACAGATCCTGGCGTTTCGAAAGTAACCAGCTTGCTGTGCAGCTGGTTCTCCCGCCCATTGACCGCGAGCGAAAGCCGGTGCTCGGCCACTGTGCCCCCCTGGGCTCCGGGCTAGGCCGCAATCCCCTGGCACCTAGCGCGTTTTCCTTCACGTGGTTTCGACTGTGGCACCCGCCTTCCCCGTGCAGGTCACCCAACAGGGGTAGCGGGCCTACGCTGAGTGAGGGAAATCAGGCCGCCGGGCGGCTCTCCCCGGCGGTCCGCTGCGTCCAGGTCAGCCGGTGCCTGGCCCGTTTGGCCCACAACCGCGGCGCGGTGTCGGCCTCGCCGATGTACGTGCGGGGCAGCGCGTGCCGGCTGGTGTGCTCCGATGGCCAGATGGCGCAGCCGTAGTCGTAGCCCGTCTCCCGGACCCGGGCTACCGCGCCGGCGTCGAGGTCGCCGTAGGGGTAGCAGAACCCGCCGACCGGCTCGCCGGTGACATCCTGCAGGATGCGGCGGCTGCCGCCCACCTCCTCGGCCAGCGTCTGCCGGGCGGCGGGCAGCCGGACATGGCGTAGACCGTGCGAGCCGATCTCGATGCCGGCCTGGGCCAGGTCCCGGACCTCGCCCGCGTCCATCAGCCGCTTGCGTGGCCCCTCGGGGTCCCATGCGTTGTCGCCGCCGAGCCGGCCGGCGATGACGAACACGGTCGCGCCGAAGCCGTAGCGGCGCAGGACCGGCACCGCGTGCCGGCTGAAATCGGCGTAGCCGTCGTCGAAGGTGAGGCCGACCAGACCCCGCCCGGTGCCTGCCGCGCGGGCGGCGAGCAGCTCCCGCATCGATACCCCGCGCAGGCCACGCCGGGCCAGCCAGCCCATCTGCTGCCCGAACCGCGGCGGGCTCACCGTCACTAGGTATGGGTCAGCCTGATAGGGCTCGACCGAGTGGTACATCAGCACCAAGGGCATGCCTGGTGCGGTGGTTGTAGTATTCCCCTGAATCAGCGCGTCGTTGATCGCTTGCGCCATCATTCCCCCCGTTGCCCCACCTGACGGGTCACCCGCGCACTTGGGCAGCCCCGCGCTCCCGCAGCGTATGGCGGGGGGATAGGGAAACGGCTCCTTCCTTCGGCCGGTTTTCGCTACCCCATCTGAGGGTTGAATGGACTAACGACGGCTACACCATTGTGGCTAATCCATGGCGAGCGGCCTGGCCATGCTCTCGCCCCACGGCCGGCCCGGGCCTCGAAAGACCCGTTGATGAGCATCGCGGCCGGAACGTGTGCCTAAAGCGCTGCTCCCGCGGCCGTTTCCAACCCCGAACCAGGCATCCGTCCCCGGGGTTGGCCTGGCCTCCGGAGGAATCCAGGCCCGGTGTCTTGATCACGGGCTTGGTGCCGGTGGGGCTTGATTCTCCAGCGGCTGGAGGAACGACACTGGCAGGCATGAAGGACGACGAGCCGCTGCTTTCCATCGGCAGGCTAGCCAGGCGCACGGGACTGCCGGTGCGCACGATCCGGTTCTGGTCTGACGTCGGCGTAGTGACCCCGGCGGCCCGCACCGATAGCGGCCGGCGGGTCTATGACGCGGCGTGCGTGGCACGGCTGGAGCTGGTCGCCACTCTGCGCGAACTGGGCCTGGGCCTGGCAGACGTGCGCCGCGTCCTGGACCAACAGGTGACCGTCGCCGAGGTCGCCGCCGTTCACCTGGAGGCGCTGGATGCCCAGATCCGCACCCTGCGGCTGCGCCGCGCGGTGCTGGCCGCCGTAGTGAAACGAGCGGCCGACCACAAGGAGATGACCATGGTCAACAAACTGGCCAGACTGTCAGCCGCCGAGCGCCGGCAGATCATCGACGACTTCATCACCGAGGTGTTCCAGGGCCTAGAGCCCAATCCCGGCAGCGCAGCACGCTGGAGCGCCGCCCCGAACCTGCCCGACGACCCTTCTCCCGAGCAGGTCGATGCCTGGGTGGAACTCGCCGAGCTCGCCGGCGACGCGGATTTCCGCCAGCTCATCCACCTCGTAGCCAGCTACGGCATGCAAGTCCAGGCCGGTCAGGGACTGCTGGACGTCGGCTGGGCCCAGGAAAACGCGGCGGCGGCTATGCTGCGGGGAGTCTCTCCGGATTCGGGCGAGGCCGCCCTGGTGGTGGACCGGATCCTGGCCCCCACCGTGGGTAGTCAGCACCGCGCTGAGCTGCTCGCCCAGCTGGAGATCATCACCGACCCCAGGATCGAACGGTACTGGCAGCTGACGGCCATTATCAACGACTGGCCCCCGTTCCCATCCCACACGCCTGCCTTCGAATGGCTGCTCGCCGCGATGCGCGTCCACGAGTGACCGCCCGGCACCCTCCGCCCGATACCCCGCCACCAGGCCAGGCAGCGACGCGGGAAAGATCTGGAAGAGTTTGATGGCACATATTGACAGTGCTGTGCCAGCAGCATCTAGCGCACACGCCCCGGTTGCCTCGGGCAGAATCGGGTCCCCTCAGCCGCCACAAGAACGCTGCATGTTCGGGCGATCAGGCCACTGCGGGCGGTGTCTCGAAGCCGCAACGGGGTCCTGATGCCCGCGCCAGCCTGAGGTCGAGGGTTGCGACCTTTGACCCGAGGGACTCTGCGAGCGCAACGTACCAGGCGTCGTAACAGGTCACGTTGTCGCGCAGTGCCCATGTCCGGGCGGCGAATGGCGCGTAGGGGAAGAGTTCTACCCGCAGGTCGAGCAGGTCGGCATAGGCCAGGGAGGCGGCATCAGCAGAAATCTCGCCCGCCGTCGCCGCGCGGCGCAGGATGTTGGCTGCTTCGACCGGCATCAGGTGCGGGGCACTCAGCGGCTCGGCGGCCAGCAGCGATTCCGCCCAGGTCCCGGTGGCGCCCGAGTCCACTAGGGCGGACACGACCAGCGACGCGTCGATGACCAGCGTCACGGGCGATCCGCGTCACGGTGCGCGAGAATGCGGTCCGGCGGCAGGGATGAGCTTGTCGCGCTCTTCCGGGCACGGATCCGCTCGACCAGCGTCTCGGCATCCGGCTGGCGGGTGAGCTCGACGAGCTTTGAGCGAAGGTATTCCTGCAGGGACCGGCCGGTCAGGGCGGCGCGGGCAGCCAGCTCGTCCCGTGTCTCGTCGGGTACGTCACGGATGGTGATTGAAGTAGGCATGCTTGCATTATGCAGCTACTGCTGCCATCCTGCAAGCAGCCAGATGGGCCATATTGACAGGGCTGTCCCTCCAGCGGTTTCCGCACACGATCGGGGCCAGCTGCCGGGATCCTCCGCGCCCGGTGTCGTGATCATGACTTAGGTGTCGCTGGAACGACACCTAAGTCATGATCATCAACGGCTGATCACCAGAGGAAAGCTCACCTGCCTCAGCAACATCACTGGCCACGCGACGCCCCCGACCGGAGTCATTTCCGAGGCAGCCGGCGGCAGGGGCGGCTAGATCGTGTGCGGAAAACGTCGCCAGGGCAGCGGTTTCGGCACGACGGCCCGGGCGGCTCATCGCACGGCAGCGGTTTGCGCACACAGTCGGCGGGATCGCGCCCGGGTTCACCACGAGGGACTCAGGCCGGCCCGGCCTGGGAGATCCGCCAGGTCTGCCGGACACTGGGTACACCACCGGCGCCGAGGCCCGAGGAGGTACCGCCGTGGGCACTGGACCCGTCAGCCCGGAGGCGATCTTCACCTACGGGGCGCCGCAGCTCAAGTTCGGTCCCGGGGCCTCCGACGAGATCGGGTTCGACCTGAGCCAGTACGGGGTGAGCCGGGCCCTGGTCGTCACCGACCCCGGGGTCGCCGCGACCGGCATCCCGCAGCGGGTCGCGGACCAGATGGCCCAGTTCGGCATCGAGGCCCGGGTCTTCGACGGCGTGCACGTCGAACCGACGGACGAGAGCATGAACGCCGCGATCGAGCAGGCCAGGGCGAGCGGGCCGTGGGACGCGTTCGTCGCGGTCGGCGGCGGGTCGAGCATCGACACCGCCAAGGCCATCAACCTGCTGCTGACCAACCCCGGCACGCTGATGGACTACATCAACGCCCCAGTGGGCCGGGCCCGCACGCCGGTCAACCCACTCAGGCCGCTGATCGCGGTGCCCACCACCACCGGCACCGGGTCGGAGAGCACCACGGTCTGCGTGCTCGACGTGCTCTCCCTCCGGGTGAAGACCGGCATCAGCCACACCCGGCTGCGGCCGACGCTGGCCGTGGTAGATCCGCTGCTCACCATCACCCAGCCGGCCGGGGTGACCGCCTCGTCCGGGATGGACATCCTGTGCCACGCGCTGGAGAGCTACACCGCGCGCTGGTACACCAGCGCCGAGCGCAAGCAGCCTGGGCAGCGGGTGCCGTACTGCGGCGCCAACCCCATCTCCGACATGTGGTCGGAGAAGGCCATGGGGCTGCTCGCGGCCTCGTTCCGCCGCGCGATCCGGGACGGGGACGACCGGCAGGCCCGGGCGGACATGGCCATGGCGGCCACGTTCGCCGGGATGGGCTTCGGCAACGCCGGAGTGCACATCCCGCACGCCAACGCCTACCCGATCGCGGGCCGGGTCAGCGGCTTCCACCCCCAGGACTACCCGGGCGACGAGGCCATGGTGCCGCACGGGATGTCCGTGGCCCTCACCGCGCCGGAGGCGTTCCGGTTCACCTTCGACGCGTCGCCGGAGCGGCACGTGCGGGCCGCCCAGCTGCTGGCCCCGGGGGCGGACCGGCCGTCAGACGACGCGGAGTTCCTGCCCCGGGTGCTGACCGGCCTGATGCATGACATCGGCATCCCGAACGGGGTCGCCGCGGTGGGCTACTCGTCCGGCGACATCCCCGCGCTGGTGGAGGGCGCGCTGCAGCAGCAGCGCCTGCTGGCGTCCTGCCCCAGGCCGGTCACCGGTGACGACCTGGGCAGCATCTTCACACGGTCCCTGGAGCTGTGGTAGGACGCGAGGGCAGGCCGTGGGAATGCAGGTCGATGCGGTCGGCGCTCACCCGCGGCGGCCCCGTCCGCCGCGGGCAGGCTGCTGGGCCGGCCCAGATTCGGGCAGCGAGCCGAGCAGCTTCTCCAGCAGCTTCAGCAGGGTCGTGCACTCGGGCTGGCTGAGACCGGACATCAGGTCCTGCAGCACCCGCCAGTGACCAGGCAGGAAATCCGCCATGAACCGGTGACCCTCGGGCGTGATGCTCACCAGGAAGGAGCGCCGGTCGTCGGGGTTGAGGCTGCGGTCGACCAGGCCGCGCGCCACGAGGGAGTCAGCGACCGCGGTGAGATTGGCCGAGCGCACGGAGACGGCCTGCGCCAGCTCGCCCATGGTCAGCGGCTCGTGCACGCGGAGCAGGACGCTCAGCACATTGAACTGGGTGACGCTGAGCCGCACCGGGGCAAGCTCCTCGGCATGCACCCGGTCAAAGGCCGACATGGTCCGGTAGAGCGACAGGGTGAGCGCGAGCGCGAGCGGATCGAAATCCGGCGTGGCCTCCTGCGCAGACATGGCCACCTGGTCGGCGATGCTGAGCCGCTCAGCCATCCGCTCTCCTTCCGCTGGTCCTGCTCGCCGCTGGTCCCTCCCGGTTCCCCAGAATAGGGCAAGGACATAAAAGTACATCTTGACGATATTTACGTTATTGAAATAAATTCAGTGCGGTCAGGCCCCATCGAGTGACGGGAGCGCCATGGCCGAGATTCTGGGACTGGGGTTGTCCCACTACCCGCCGTTCAGCGGCCTGGACGCCTCGATGGCGGAGATCCTGCGCTGGACCCTGGACGATCCGGACATCCCCGCCGAGCAGAAGGATCCGGCTAACTGGCCGCCGCTGATGCGCGCGGAGTGGTCAGACGACCGCGGCGCGGCCGCGGCCGCCACGCACCGTGCGGCCATGATCGCCGGATTCGAGAAGACCCGCCAGATGCTGGATGACTTCGCTCCGGACGCGCTGGTCGTGTGGGGCGACGATCAGTACGAGAACTTCCGCGAGGATGTCGTCCCCGCCTACGCGGTGCAGGCCTACGGCGACATGGAGCTGCGTCCCTGGGCCCAGGCGGCCGACTCCTCGGACATGAAGGGCAAGCCGAACATCTGGGGCGAGGGGCCGGAGCAGACGTTCACCGTCCGCGGCCGGCCGGATATCGCTAAGTACCTGGTCTCGGCGTTGCTGGAGAACGACTTCGACCCGGCCTACAGCTACCAGCCGCTGCATCACGGCGGCCTGCCGCACGCGTTCCTCAACGCGGTGCTGTACCTCGACTACCACCGCACCGGCTTTGACTATCCGGTGATCCCGTTCCCGATCAACTGCTACGGACGGCGCGTGCTCAGCTACAAGGGTTTCCTCAGCCGGATCGGCGACGTGCGCGAGCTCGACCCGCCGTCGGCGACACCGCGGCGGCTGATGGATCTCGGCGGGGCCGTGGCCCGTGTGCTGAGCGAGTCACCCTGGCGGATCGCCCTGGTCGCGTCCTCCAGCTGGTCCCACGCCTTCCTTTGTGAGAACACCTGGCGCCTGCGCCCGGACACCGACGCCGACCGCCGCCTCTACACGGCCATGCTGGAGGGCGACCTCGACACCTGGCGGACCACGCCGCTGGCCGACCTCGAGGCAGCCGGCCAGCAGGAACTGCTGAACTGGTTCCCGCTGCTCGGCGCCATGGCCGAACTCGGCCAGCCGATCGGCTGGAGCGACTTCGTGCAGACCGAGGTGTTCAACTCCAATAAGGTCTTCGCCACGTTCGGGGCCCGGTGACCGGGGTCTCTCGCCGGCCCGCGAGAGAAGAGGCCAGCGGATGAGCCTGACCGACGCCGAGGTCAGCAACCTAGCCGCCAGCCTGCACCAGGCCCGGCGGACCGGGATCGCCATCCCGCCGCTGACCGCCCAGCACCCGGGCATGACGATGGCCGACGGTTACCGGGTGCAGCAGGCCCTGGTGGCCATGCTCACCGCCGAGGGTGAGCGCATCGTCGGCTACAAGCTGGGGCTGACCAGCGCGCCGATGCAGCAGGTACTCGGCGTCGACTCCCCCGACTTCGCTCCCGTGCTGTCCTCTCACCTGAACCCGGACGGGGCTGTTATATCCGCCGCCTCGTTCATCGCCCCGCGGTTGGAAGCCGAGATCGCGCTCGTCCTGCGCGAGGACCTGCACGGCCCGGACTGCACCGCCCTGGACGTGGCCGCGGCGGTCAGCGGCGCAGTGGC
>Ga0208717_1000842_pt1 | contig 10214 bp, 11 predicted proteins | sample NGESurF53shallow_FD_184489 | JGI IMG/M metagenome (GOLD analysis project Ga0208717, IMG submission 184489) | Arctic peat soil microbial communities from Barrow, Alaska - NGEE Surface sample F53-3 shallow (SPAdes) | ecosystem: Environmental > Terrestrial > Soil > Wetlands > Peat ... | reverse complement strand
GCGAGCGCTCGTGCCGAGCCCGGAGCGCGACTACACCAGGGTCGGGCGCAGCCACCCAGATCACCGCGCCGCAGGTAACGCAGCCCTCGACGCGATCTACCCCGACGCCCGCAACCCGTTCGCCTATCCCGAACTGCGGCTCGCCGAGGGCCTGCCCGCCTGGGTGGTCAAGGAGGTCTGGGTCATGGGCGGGGTCGACGGCCACGACCTGCACTACGTCGACGTGACCGACACCTTCGACCGCAAGATCGCTGCTCTCAAGGCGCACGAGAGCCAAACTGCACACATGGACAATCTCGAAGAATTCGTTGGCAAGTGGCTGTTAGCGAACGCCGAAGCCGCCGGCTTGCCCGTAGGCCGAAAGGCTGAATCTTTCTTGGTGATGTCCACGCCCTGACGCTGCGGCAGCGTGAAGGGGCGTGAATCCGAGCACCTTGAGTGCTCGCTGTCAGCTCGTTCCCAGGTTTCGCGCCGATGCTCTTTGTACGGGGGCAGCCGGTAAGGCGGTCCGAGACAACAGTCCAGACGAGGGAGATCCGCGCATATGAGTTCACCTTTCGGACCGACGCACGGCGCCGGCGAGCCGGCAGCTGAAGAGCTGGTCGTAGGCGCACCGAAAGCTCGCCGCGGCACCACCACCGCCATCGCGTTGATCACCGGCGGAGCGGTTGTCGGCGGCATTCTGGCCAGCACACTCGGCGCATCGGCGTCCTCCAACAACGCGTCCTCGAATACCCCATCAGCGGTTACCGCTGCCGTGTCGAGCTCGGCTCCAGCGCCTTCGAGCACCGCGCCTGGCACCAAGAAGGTTCGCCCCGCCTTCGTCGTACCACTGACCGGCAAGGTCATGGCCGTCGGCACTGACAGCGTCACGATCGCGACGACGGCCACTAGTTCGACGCCGTCGACCACGAAGCCCTACAGCGTCACCAGCACGACCCATATCTCTATCAACGAGAACGGTCCGGGCGCCCTGACCGGTGTCAAGGTCGGGGACACTGTCTCGTTCAGCGTCACGACAACGGGCGGCACGGTTCTCGCTGATCTGCGCGACGGCGTAGGCCCGGCTGCTGGTGCCTTCGGTGGCCCTCGCGGCCGCGGCCCGGGTGGGCCCGGCGGCTTCGGCGGCATCATCGGCGTCGCTCCTGAAACCGGCACCGTCACAGCTGTCGGCACCGACACGCTCGGCATCAAGACCAGCACGGCCACGACCACGACCACCTACAGCGTGCCGAGCACCAGCCACATCTTGAAGGCCGGTACCGCTAAGCCGACGCTCACCGACGTCAAGGTTGGTGACACCGTCTTCTTCACCGTCACGACGAAGGGCGGCACCGTCATCGCGAACCTGTTCGACGGCAAACTGCCGGCGTTCGCGGGTCACGCAGGCCCCGGTGGCCCCGCGTTCGGGTTCGGTGGCCGCACTGGGAACGGACCGGAGGCGCCAGCCGCATCGGCGAGCCCGACGACAACCGGCACGAACACCTAAGCCCTGCTGTAGATCGACCTGATCGTCATCCGCTTCGCCGGCCCCTCGACGTCCCACGTCAGCTGAAATCGGTTCCGTGAGATGACGGTCCAGGATCCGCTGTAGATGTCGGGCGCGCAGCCGTGCACGAAGGTGTCGCCGCCCGACGAGAGATCGGCACGATGAAAGAACCTGCCGTCGTCGAAGGCGACGTCAACAACGCAAGGCAAACAAGGCCGGACGGCGACGAGCAGGCGCCGTCCGGCCTTATGCGTATCGGCGGCCCACTGCAATTCCCCCGCCTCGACCCAGCTCAACCCATCACCCTGAGCAGTGAAGTCAGCAGTGCCATGAAACGTCCCCGCAGCACCGCGCAACGAGTCAACGATCTCGCGGTCGACAACCCAGGTTCCGCTCAAAAACGCCGCTACGTGGGCGACCGGGTAAGCCATCGGCTCAAACCAAGCGGCGGTCGGTTGCCCACCGGGTGAGCTCGTGCCGGTTCGACAGCTGCAGCTTGCGCAGGACGCTCGACACGTGGGTCTCGACCGTCTTCACCGAGATGAACAGTTCCTTCGCAATCTCCTTGTAGGCGTAGCCGCGCGCGATGAGCCGCAACACTTCGCGCTCGCGCTGCGTGAGTGCGTCGAGCTCAGGATCGATTGCGGGCGCATCGGTCGCAGCGAACGCGTCGAGGACGAAGCCGGCAAGTCGCGGCGAGAACACGGCATCGCCGGCGGCGACCCTGGTCACTGCGTCAGCGAGGTCGTCGCCGGAAATCGTCTTGGTGACGTAGCCGCGTGCGCCAGCCCTAATCGTGCCGATCACGTCGTCCGCGGCATCCGAGACGGACACAGCGAGAAAGCGGACGTCGGGCAGCGCGGGCAACACCTGTCGCAAGACCTCAACGCCGCCACCGCCAGGCAAATGCACATCAAGCAGGACGACGTCGGGTGCGGTCGCTGCGATGCTGGCGACCGCGCTGGCAACATCTTCGGCCTCCCCTACGACCTCGATGCCGTTGCCAAGTTCGGCCCGCACGCCAGCCCGGAACAACCGGTGGTCGTCGACGATCACGACGCGAATTTTCACGTTGCTCATCATGCGCGTGCCATCGCAGACGACATCTCGAGCCGCACTTCTGTACCGACACCGGGAGCGGTGCGCACCACCGCGTGCCCACCGTGCCGCTCCATGCGACCGACGATCGATTCCTTCACTCCAAGCCGATCTGACGGCACTGCGTCGGGGTCGAAGCCACGACCGCGGTCGCGCACGAAAACCGTTACCTTCGCAGGTTCGATCTCGGCGTAGACAGAGATGGTCGCCGTCCCTGCATGTTTCGCCGCGTTGATCATGGCCTCGCGCGCGGCCTGCAGCGTCGCAGACAACGCCTCGTCAATGCGGCGCTCACCGACGACCACGAGCTCGATGGGCACGCCGTGGTCGTCTTCGACCTCGGCTACGACAGCCTCAAGGGCCTGGCCGAAGTCGAGTTGTTGGTCAGGCGGACGTCGATAGAGCCAGGTCCGCAACTCGCGTTCCTGTCCGCGAACCAGCCGCTGCACTTCGCGCGGATCATCGACGTGGCGCTGGATAAGCGCGAGCGTGTGCAGCACCGAGTCGTGCAGATGGGCCGCAAGTTCGGCACGCTCCTGCTCCCGGATCCGGGCCCGCCGCTCTGCGGACAGTTCACGCATCGTGCCGAGCCACCAAGGGCCGGTGATGACGGCGACGCCCGCGACCATCACGACCGCCGCGAGCAGTCCATTGCGGATCTCATTCAGTTGTCCGTGGTACGCGAGGAACGTGGCGGCACCCGCGATGACGAGACACGCGCCGCCGATCGCGCTCGCAACCGCGGGCGGCCGAGCGCTACCAACCGCCGCCTTGCGCCACCGAGTGCGCTGCGACTCGTCGGCCTGCCACCACAAGACTGCAGCACCGAATCCGGTCAGCGCGAGCGGCCACATGAGTTCGGCCGGCAGACCAAGACCAAGAGATTGGACGGCGAGGACGCCCCCGATCGTGAGTGCGCCGATCGCCACGTACTGGCCACGCCCGTCGAGTCGACTCGCACGGGTCGGTGGCTGGCCGGCAGGCGCGGGCGCCGCTGGCACGAAGACCCAAAACGCGGCATACATGGCCAGGCCGGCGCCGGCGGCAAAGGTCAGCACGATGAACGCGATCCGGACCACGAGCACGTTGACGCGTAGGTGGTCGGCGAGACCGCGGGCGACGCCGGCGACCATTTGGCCGTGGCTGGCGCGGGTCAGTTTCGGTGGCACCCCACGATCGTCACACGTCGCGAGCAAACCGGCGCGGTCACCTGCACAAACTCAGGGTCCAGTCAGGGTAGTTCCCGATGGGCGCTGCGTCAGATAGCCGTCAGGATCATCGCTATGAGCCAAGACTTTTCCAATCCTGCTGGCACGCCGTCGAGCAACCCCGGCGGTCCGGCGACGGGGCGTTTCAACGTGCGTCAGCTCCGCCGAAGCCGCGACGACCGGATGATCGGTGGAGTCTGTGGTGGTCTCGGGCGCTACGTCGGCATCGACCCGATCATCTTCCGCATCGTGCTCGCGGCGCTGGCAGTCTTCGGCGGCGTCGGCCTCCTGCTTTACGCCCTGGCCTGGCTGCTGATACCCGAGGACGGCACGGACGTCTCCGAACTCCACCGTTTGTTCCAGGGCCACCCATCGCCAGCACCGATCGTCGCCGCGATCGTCGTCGGTGTCATCGGCGTCATCGCCGTGACAGAGGTCGCGTACCACCGACGGGGACGCTTTGAAGTCTTGCTCATCGTGCTTGCCGTCGTCGCGGTCGTCGCGCTGACCAGTCGGTCGCGTGGCGTGCCGTCGGCGACCGCTCCGTTCACGCCACCCCCATACGGGACGCCGCCGCGACCGTATGGAACGCCGCCACCTCCCTATGGGACACCGCCGCAACCGCACTACGCGACGCCGTCGCCTTCCTCTGGGACGCCGGACGCTTCCGAGCCGACCACGCAGTCTCAACCGCCGTACGCCGCACCGCAGTACGCCGCTCCCCAATACGCCGCACCGCAGCACGCCGCGTCGCAATACAGCGCCCCGCAATACAGCGCCCCGCACTACACGGCGCCATTGGGACCGCCGGCCGGCTTCTCGCCGTCCCGGCCGGTCTACACGCCACCGCCGGGATACGCGCCGCCACCGCCGACGCCACCGCGCCCGCCGTCGTTCCTCGGACCGATCGCGATTAGCGTCGGCGTCGTCATCGTCGGTGTGCTGTTCGCGCTCGACGCTTCGAACTCGATCTCACTTAGTGCGCAGGCAATATTCGCCGCGTCGCTACTTACCGTCGGGCTGGCGCTCGTCGTCGGAACGTGGATCGGACGAGCGCGTGTGCTCATCGCGTTCGGCGCGGTGCTCGCAATCGCGCTCGCACTAACGGCGACGGTCGACGTCCCGTTGCGCGGCGGTATGGGCAACCGCACGTACTCACCGACGTCTGCGGCCGACATCCCACCCACGTATCGCCTCGCGATCGGGCACCAGACAATCGACCTCACCGCGCTGAATCTCGCTGGTAAGAAGGTTCAGGTGACCTCAAGTGTCGGCATCGGGGAAGTGGACGTCCGGGTGCCGCCGAACGTCAGGCTCGTCGTTCACGGTCGCGCCGGATCCGGAGACGTGAACGTGAACGGCGACAACAACGGGGGAAGCCACGTCGATCGCACGCTCGCGCTGCCCGCGATCGGGACAGCGGTCGCCGGTGAGATCGACCTTGACCTGCGCGTCGGGCTGGGCAGGGTGTACGTCGACCGAGAGGTTCCACCCCTCCCCGAAACAACGGTGCCAGCCTTACCTTCGGCGCCAGCTCCACCAATCCCAGGCAGCGCAGGGGTAACCCAGTGAAATGGAAGATCACATCATGAAGCGGCATGAGCCCGATTGGACATCACTGATCGCTGGCGTGACCTTCTGTGCCATCGCGCTGGCATACCTCGGTGGCGAGGTCACCCACCGAAGCCTTGAGTTGCGCTGGGTCGTGCCCATGCTGCTCATCGGACTCGGCGTCGCCGGACTCGCGGGCACGTTGGTGCGCGCCCACCGGATGTCAGATACCGCTGTTACTCAGGTGGCTGGTGATCCGACGGCTGCTACTCCGACGGCTGTTACTCCGACGGCTGTTACTCCGACGGATAGCGCAGACCAATCTGACGACGAACCTCATCCATCGTCTCCATGATCGAGACCGTCTCTGCCAGCGTCAGGATCGGGCTCTCGGTAAGCCCGGCTCGCAGGCAGCGGCCAACTTCTGCTGCTTGATGCCGCAACCCCTGGCCTTCATGTTCGATGTTGAAATGTTCGACCTCGCGCTCGCGGGTAATGAGGCGGAACGAGGTCGGTGCGTAGAAGACACCGTCGACCTCGATCCGCGCGTCGGTCCCGTTGATCGCCGCCTGGTTCGCGCTGAGCGTCTCCAGCGTCGTGAACGCCACCGCCTGCCGACCGCCTTCGTACTGCAGGACAACCGTGGTCTGCGCGTCAACGCCCGTGAACGCGGGGTCGCTCACAGCGGTGACCTTGCGCGGCTTGCCGAAAATCATCGACGCGAACGAGATCGGGTAGATACCGAGATCGAGTAGCGCGCCGCCGCCGAGCACGGGTGCGAACAAGCGGAAGTCAGGGTCCTCGACAAACCACTGGCCGTGGTCGGCGATCACGGAGCGGATATCTCCGAGCCGACCCTCTTTGATCAATTCGCGAATGCGCACGACGTGTGGCAGAAACCTCGTCCACATCGCCTCCATCAGGAAGGTCCCACGAGCCTGCGCAGCATCGATGAGCTCGCGCGCCTCGCCCGCGTTGATCGTGAACGGCTTCTCGATCAGCACCGCCTTACCGGCGTTGATGCCCAGCATGCCGCCGTCCCGATGCCACGGGTGCGGAGTCGCGACGTACACGGCGTCGACGTCGGGATCCTCCGCAAGCGCCTCGTAAGTAGCGTGCCGCTTCGGGATGTCGAACCGGTCGCCGAACGCATCGGCCGACTCCTGGCTCCGCGACCCGACCGCAACCACCTCGGCGTCCGGCAACAGTTTGAGGTCACCCGCGAAGGTGGCGGCGATACCGCCGGTCCCGATGATTCCCCACCGAATCGGCTGGTCAGCTGCGATCGCCACAGGTCTCTCCCCTTCGTGCACCGGGTGTGTTTGCGAACGATAGCAATAGGGTCGGGCCATGCCTTCGAGCCTTCGCGCCTGCATCGACGATGCACTAGCGGGGACGACGGCGGCATCTCTTACGGCTGGCGTCGAACGCCTCATCGGTAGCTACCGGTCAGGCGCAACTCCAGTCACCCCGATCCTCGCAAGGCCCGACGACGTGCTGGCCTATGCGGCCTACCGGATGCCTGCGACGTACGCCGTTGCTCGCGCCGCACTACAACAGCTGCAACTCGTCCTCCCCGATCTTCAACCGCGCACGCTCGTTGACTTCGGCGCGGGAACGGGGGCGGTCGCTTGGGCGGCCGCTGATGTGTGGCCGACACTGAGCGGCGTCACTTTGTTCGAGCAATCGGCTGCTTCCATCGAGCTCGGCTCACGTCTCACACGCAGCTCGTCATCGGTCGTCTTGCAAGGCGCGGCATGGCGTCAGTGGCGCCTTCCGGCCGACCCGCACGCTGGTCATGCCGACGTCGCAACGGCCGCTTATGTGTTGGGTGAACTCACCGAACAACAGCAGGCCGAGCTTGTCGGGCTGCTCATCGAGTCGGCGCCGACCGTCGTTGTGATCGAACCAGGAACGCCTGCCGGATTCGCGCGGATCATCCGGGCCCGGACCACTCTCATCGAGGGCGGCTTTACGATCGCTGCGCCGTGCCCACACGAGTTCAGGTGTCCGATGCTGGAGCGCAGCGACTGGTGTCATTTCTCGCAGCGACTTGACCGGTCGCGTCTGCACCGATCGGTGAAGGCCGGCGAGCTGTCGTATGAAGACGAGAAGTACTCGTACGTCGCCGCGGTGCGCGCGCCGGCGCATCGACCCAACTCGCGGATCCTGCGGCACCCGCAACTACGCAAGGGTCTCGTTTCTTTGGAGCTGTGCACAGGGTCCGGGGTCGCCACGGACGAGCGCATCAGCAAGAGTCAGGAGCTCTACAGGGCCGCCAGAAATGCGCGATGGGGCGACTCGTGGCCGATGGTGGTAGCCGAGGGCCAGTAACGCCGCGGTCACCCGTCGCGGTTAGGCTGCCCACATGTGGTGGCACGGATACGTCGTCGGCTGGAGCACGCTGACGTTGATCAACGCCGCGCTTGCTCAGGGCAAAGGGCGTAGCGGGCTCGTCTGGTTCTTACTGTCGATCTTGCTTGGCCCCATCGCAACCTTGTTGATCGCAATCTTGCCTTCACACGCACGAAGATGATCATTCCATAGCAAGCCGACCAGGAATATGGCGTCGCGACGCTACGGTTGGCAATCACATGACACAAACATTCGCTGTGACCTGGGAATACCGCTGTCCCTTCGCCCGCAATGCACATGAGCACATCCTCACCGGCCTCGCTGCCGGGGCCGACTGGGACGTCAGATTCCTCGCGTTCTCACTGGGTCAAGTGCACGTCGCCGAAGGTGCTCCGAGCGTCTGGGAAAAACCCGAGCAGGACACCGGCATCGTCGCGTTACAGGCGGGCGTCGTCGTTCGCGACGAGTTCCCCGAGTTGTTCCCCGCTGTGCATCGTGCGTTGTTCTCCGCCCGTCACGATGACGCCCTGCACATCGAAGACACCGACGTCGTCAGGGACGTTCTCAAGCGCCACGACGTACCCGTCGACCAGGTGTTCGGTCGCATCGACGATGGCTCTGCACTCGCGACCGTGCGCGCCGAGCACGAGGGTTTCGCCGAGTCGCACGACGTGTGGGGCGTGCCGACGTTCATCGTCGATGACCAGGCCGTCTTCATCCGGTTCATGCACCGGGCGACCGACGGCGCCGCCCCGGCGACGTCCATCTCCGCCATCGAGCGGGCCGTCGATCTCATCGGCTGGACCGACCTCAACGAGTTCAAGCACACCGCGGTGCCGCGCTAGGTTCGAGGTGCCGCGCTAGGTTCGTACCGTGAAGCGAACGATCAGCCGCGCGACGATCGTCGTGCGCGAAAGATCCCACGGGCAGGGGCGATTGGTTTGTGTTTCCCGGCGGCTTCAGCCTTGACTCAGCCGCATGCGTACCCGTCGACATTCGCTCGGGCAACAAGACGGCGACCGTTCACTTATCGGTCAGCACCCGCTGCTCCGATGCGTAGTCAACGCCAGCCAAGCTCCGGCGCGACATAGCGAAGCAGCGAGTCGATGACATGCGCGCAGTACTCGACACCCAGCTGGTTCGGGATAGTCAGCAGCAGCGTGTCGGCGGCAGCAATCGCCTCATCCTTGGCGAGTTGCTCGATGAGCTGGTCGGGTTCACCGGCGTAGGTCTTGCCGAAGCGCGCCTTACCGCCGTCGAGGTAGCCAACTTGGTCCTCGGAGTTGCCTTCGCGGCCGAAGTACGCGCGGTCGAGGTCGCTGACGATCGGGAAGATACTGCGGCTGACCGACACGCGCGGTGCGCGCTCATGACCAGCGTTGGTCCAGGCCGTCCGGAACATGTCAATCTGCTCGGCTTGCAGCTGGTGGAACGGCACTCCAGTGTCTTCGCTCAGAAGGGTCGAGCTCATCAGGTTCATGCCTTGCTCGGCGGTCCACTCTGCGGTCTTCCGCGTGCCGGCGCCCCACCAGATCCGCTCGCGCAAGCCTTCGGAATGCGGCTCGAGCCGAAGCAGCCCCGGCGGGTTGGCGAACATGGGCCGCGGGTTTGGCTCGGCGAATCCCTCCCCGCGCAAGAGATCGAGGAATTCCCGGGTGTGTTCACGAGCCATGTCGGCTGCATCGGTGCCCTCGGCAGGGACGTAGCCGAAGTAGCGGAAGCCGTCGATAACCTGCTCGGGCGAGCCACGGCTAATCCCGAGCTGAAGTCGCCCAGCTCCGATGAGATCGGCAGCGCCAGCGTCTTCGGCCATGTAATAGGGGTTCTCGTAACGCATGTCGATGACGGCAGTGCCGATCTCGATCCGGTGCGTTCTGGCGCCAACTGCCGCGAGCAGTGGAAACGGCGAGGCAAGCTGATTGGCGAAATGGTGCACCCGGTAATACGCCCCGTCCGCGCCAAGTTCTTCGGCAGCGACCGCAAGGTCAATGGACTGCAGCAACGCGTCTGAGGCCGAGCGAGTCTGCGAGTGGGGCGATGGCGTCCAGTGGCCGAACGACAAGAATCCGATGTTCTTCTTCATGACCCACCAAACTACCCGCGGGTTACTTTCCCGCAGGTACCGTCCGACCCGACAACCGCCACGGCCCAGCAAGCGGACCGGCATGCGAGCGATCGCCGCCGAAGTGTGAGCAGATCTTCTAGTTCATCGTCCGTCGGAGCACGCACGTCGACCCCAAACGCCGGGCCGGCTCGCCAGTTCGCAGTGCACCACTACCGCACTGTCAGCTGGCTTGTCGGCGTTGGGCGAGGACGCTGATCACATACGGGCGGTTGAGTCGTTGTCCGTCCCATTGGGGGGTGGCGGCGTCAGCGGCGAGATGCGCGTGTTCGTCTTCGAGGGGATGGGTGTCTTGACTCGTTGGGCTTCGGAGGGGTGCGCTGAGGTTGCGGCCGTCGGCGCTGACGAAGCGGAACTTCCCGGCGCCGGCGGGCAGGATCTCGAACGCTCC
>Ga0208717_1000841_pt1 | contig 10227 bp, 9 predicted proteins | sample NGESurF53shallow_FD_184489 | JGI IMG/M metagenome (GOLD analysis project Ga0208717, IMG submission 184489) | Arctic peat soil microbial communities from Barrow, Alaska - NGEE Surface sample F53-3 shallow (SPAdes) | ecosystem: Environmental > Terrestrial > Soil > Wetlands > Peat ... | reverse complement strand
ACGCTTCGACGAAACCAAAGGTTTCAAATTTATTTCTTATGCCGTATGGTGGATTCGCCAGTCCATTTTACAGGCATTGGCAGAGCAGGGCAGATTAGTCCGCTTGCCTCAAAACAAAATTGGCACGTATAACAAAGCTAACAAAGCCTATATGGCTTTTGAACAGGAACATGAAAGAGAGCCTTCGACCGAAGAACTTTCTGAAATTCTTGAGATGAGCGTAACCGAAATCAACAATATTTTCCAAAGCAATACCAGGCATACTTCATTGGATGCCCCGGTTCACGAAGCGGAAGATGTTGCCATGGGCGACCTTTTAAAAGGTGGTGGAGAAACAGATGAAGATGTAATGCACGATTCATTGAAGAATGAAATCCGTCGTGTATTGAAATCATTAAGTCCCCGCGAAGCTGAGATCGTTAATGCATATTTTGGACTGGATGGCGAAAATGGGGTAACCATTGAACAGATAGGCCAGAAGTATGATTTAACGAAGGAACGCATCCGCCAGATAAAAGAGAGAGCAATCAAGCGCTTGCAAAAAGCAAGATACAGCAGCGCTCTTAAAGCATATTTGGGATAGGCAAAATTTGATCTTTTACAGGCCGCTCTTTTGAGCGGCTTTTTTTGTGACTGTTTATACGGATTTTTCGTAAATAAAGTATTGCATTAATTCGTGTCAATCTGTGCAATTCGTGGCCGCCATCCTGTTTAATAATTCTATTTTCAATAATTTTGCACCTATGAAATTGTTGTCCGTACTGATGTGTGCAGTTCTTTTATCCTCATGCGAGAAGAATATTAATTTCAAATTAAAGGTGGTTCCCAACGTTCTTGTTGTTGACGCAAGTATTGAGAATAATCAACCACCCGTTGTAGTGCTTTCTAAAAGTTTCGACTACTTTAGTAAAATAACCCCGCAGGCGTTGGATACTTCTTTTGTACACAATGCCACAGTAACGATTTCTAACGGAGTGCAAACGCAGCTATTAAAGGAATATGCAATTGACTCAGCAGGTGGGTATCTTATTTATTATTATTCTATTGATACGGCCAACCTGGCGTCAGCATTCTTTGGCCAGTTAAATACCACTTACAATTTAAATGTTACCGTAGGCGGAAATCAATACGCAGCCACCACAACAATTCCCGGGCTGGCAAAGAAGATTGATTCGCTCTGGTGGAAGCCTACACCTTTTGCAGATGATTCTACTGACGTAGATTTGTACATACGGGCAACCGATCCTCCCGGTCTGGGTAACTACGTTCGGTATTATACTAAAATAAATAGTGGCCCGTATCTTCCGGGGCAACAATCTGTTTTTGATGACGAACTGATCGATGGTACAACCTATGATTTGATGGTGCAACCTGGAATTGATAGAAATAATCCCATTGCTTTTGATAAGAACTTTTTTCACAGGGGCGATACCGTAACATTCAAGCTAAGTAATATTGACCGGAATACTTACCAGTTCTGGCTTACAATGGAATTTGCCTATCAAAGCATTGGCAATCCGTTTGCGTCTCCCAATAAAGTATTGGGGAATATTTCCAATGGAGCGTTAGGCGCTTTTTGCGGGTATGCATCAGAATATAAAACAATTGATATTCCCCGGTAGAGGTAATGCTACCCAAAAACGAATAGCTTTCGCATGATCAAAAAGTTTACATTTGAAAAATTATCTTTAAAATAAATGGATACAAGTAACGAACATGTTCATTGCCTGATTATTGGTTCAGGACCGGCAGGATATACCGCTGCTATTTATGCTGCCCGTGCAAATCTAAAACCCGTTTTATACCAGGGCATACAACCAGGCGGACAACTCACCATCACAACGGAAGTAGAAAATTACCCCGGCTACCCTGATGGTGTGCAGGGACCTGAAATGATGGTTGAGTTTGAAAAGCAGGCAAAGAGAATGGGTACTGATATCAGGTATGGCCTGGTTACTGAGGTTGATTTTTCTGTTCGCCCTTTTAGGGTGCTGGTTGATGAAGAAAAATGGATAACAGCAGACGCCGTAATTGTAGCAACGGGTGCCAGCGCTCAATGGCTGGGACTCGAAAGCGAACAAAGATTAAATGGTTATGGTGTAAGTGCCTGTGCGGTATGTGATGGGTTTTTCTTTAAAGGCAAAGAGGTCTGCATCGTTGGTGGTGGAGACACCGCCGCCGAAGAAGCTTTATACCTGAGCAAATTATGCAGCGTGGTACACATGTTTGTTCGTCGTGATGAGTTAAGAGCCAGTAAGATTATGCAGCAAAGAGTGTTGAACACATCTAATATTAAATTGTACTGGAATACCGAAGTCGATGAAATCTTAGGAGATGATAAAGTAGAAGCGGTACGCATTAAAAATAATAAAACAGGGGAGAAGCAGGTGATACCCGTAAGTGCCTATTTTGTTGCTATTGGCCACAAACCCAATTCCGACATATTAAAAGGCTGGATCGATATGGATGAAAGTGGCTACGTGATAACAGTTCCGGGAACCACTAAAACGAATATAGAGGGCGTATTTGTTGCCGGCGACCTGCAGGACAGAATCTACAGGCAGGCAGTAACTGCCGCCGGAAGCGGGTGTATGGCCGCACTCGATGCAGAACGGTATTTAAGCCTGCTGGAACATTTGGCTCATTCAGAGTCCATAACACATGAAAATAGCTGACACTCAAACCAGGCCTCATAAATTGATAACCTGAATTACATCGCCAATTTCTTTACTTAGTTTATAATGATTACAGTACAACTACACGATCTTCACTTCAACTCTTTTCATGGAATTCATGAAGAAGAACGAATCTTAGGCAATGAGTATATAATAGATGCATCCGTTGAGTTCCTTGAAGAGTTGCATGTAATTACTTCAATTAACAGTACGGTAAATTATACAGATATCTACAACATTATCCGGGAGAGAATGAGTGTGCCTACACCTTTATTGGAGACGGTTATTATGGAAATTGGTAACGAGATTCATAACGAATTTCCGCAGGTAAGGTCTATTAATATTTCAATTAAAAAGATGCATCCCCCAATAGAAGGCATACAGGGCATTGCAGGCGTTAACTGGCAGCGACAGTTTTAACGATAAAATAAAAGCAATTCGGCAATTGGTTTTTACCACGTGCTTTTGCAGTCCAAAAACCAGTCATCATTTTATTGCCCCCCTTAATATAATTTATTCCTCCTTTACACTTAAACGAAATAACTTTCGCAAAAAAAGAATAATAATCATGAATGCTAAAAAACTAATAACCGGTTTCCTGGTTCTGCTAAGTATCTCTGTTACTGCACAAAATGCTAATTCAACTTACGACCAGCACGATTTATTTACGCCTAATTTTTATCCGTCTTCTGTAAATGAATACCGGGCTGCAGATGGTGAACCGGGCCCTAAATACTGGACCAACAAAGCCAGCTATAAGATAGCAGCCAATTTTGATGATGTAAAAGATGAGATTTCAGGAAGTGTTACCATTACCTATACCAATAATAGCCCCGAAGCGATGCCTTTTTTATGGCTTTATCTCGATCAGAATTTGTATAACCTTAACTCCCGTGGGCAGGCGAAAACACCAGCTATGCGGAGGAGCCGCTATGGGGATGTAAATTCAAAATTTGAAGGGGGATTTGATATTAAATCGGTAAAACTGGTATCAACCGGAAAGGGCGTACCTGCTTCAGTAAACATAACAAATGTAATTTCTGAAACAAGAATGCAACTGCGTTTACCCGTTCCTGTTAAAGCAAATGGGGGCACTGTTAGTTTTAAAATAGATTATTCCTTTCTTATTCCAAAATACGGATCGGACAGAACGGGGATACTGGATACTAAAAACGGCAAGATTTATGCCATCGCCCAATGGTATCCACGCATGTGTGTGTTTGATGATGTGGAAGGTTGGAATACACTACCTTACTTAGGTGCCGGTGAATTCTATCTTGATTATGGAGATTATGATTACACGATTACCGCACCTGCCAAAGAACTCATCGTTGGCTCAGGCGAACTGCAGAATCCCCAGGAAGTTTTAACGCCTACTCAGGTTAAAAGACTTGCTGCTGCAAGGCAAAGTGATAAAACAGTAATGATTCGTACTGCTGATGAAGTTACTGACCCTGCATCAAGGCCACAGAAAGAAAAACTTACCTGGCATTTTAAATTGAATAACGCCAGAGATGTTTCCTGGGCGGCTTCAACAGCCTTTATATGGGACGCAGCCCGCATGAATTTTCCTTCCGGAAGAAAAGGATTGGCCATGAGTGTTTATCCAATAGAATCGGCAGGTGATAGCGCCTGGGGCAGGGCAACTGAATATACAAAGGGTAGCATTGAGAATTATTCAAAAAGATGGTATGAATATCCCTACAATACTGCTACCAATGTTGCAAGCAATGTAAGTGGTATGGAATATCCAAGCATTGTTTTTTGCGGTTACAAAGCAAGAGGACGTGGGTTGTTTGGGGTTACTGATCACGAATTCGGTCACACGTGGTTTCCAATGGTTGTTGGTAGTAATGAGCGTAAATACGGCTGGATGGACGAAGGCTTTAATACTTTCATTAATTCATTGGCAGAGGAAGATTTTAACAATGGTGAATATAAGGGGAGGTCTGGCAATCAACTCTCCCGTTACAAATATATGTTCAGCGACAAATCAGAAACTATCATGAGCGAACCCGATGCACTAAAGGAATCCAATATCGGCCTTGCTTTGTATTCTAAACCTGCCTATGCGCTTAGCTTGTTGCGTGATGAAATTATGGGTCCAAAATTATTTGACTATGCTTTTCAAACTTATATTAAGAGATGGGCCTATAAACATCCCACACCCTGGGATTTTTTCAGAACAATTGAAAATGCCGGTGGAGAAGATTTGGGATGGTTCTGGAAAGGAATGTTTATAGATAATTATAAACTTGACCAGGCTATTACCAGTGTGAAATATGTAAACGGAGATTCTACGCAGCCGGCACTTGTTACAATTGAGAATCTTGATAGAATGGCAATGCCTGTTTATCTTCAATACGAAACCCTAAGTGGTAAAAAGGGCATGGTCAAAATCCCGGTAGAGATTTGGCAAAACGGAAGTACGTGGATTCAAAAACTAAATACAACAGAAAGTTTAAAATCCGTAACAATTGACCCGGAACATATTTTCCCTGATATAAATTTTGATAATAATACCTGGACTGCTAATTAAAAAGCTGGTTCAAAATTTAGCATGAGAAGTATTTATAAAAGTTTGCCTGTTTCTTAAGGCAAACTTTTTTTTAGGATTGTTAACCGTGCGAATTAGTGTCAATTTTAAGTTGCGGCAAGCCTGTAGATTTTTATCAATTATGAAATTTTCACATTGGGTTTTTTTAAGCTACTTTTGCTGCCTTTTATGAAACCCATTAGCGAAATATTTAGTTTGATTGAAAAGCCAAAGCAGATTGTAATTACTTTTCATCAGAAACCCGATGCGGACGCAATGGGCTCAGGCTTAGCTTTGTACCAGTTCCTTATACAGTTTGGACACACCGTTACTGTAATCTCGCCTACCAACTGGCCTGCATTTTTAAATTGGATGCCGGGCTGCAGGAACGTGATTGATTTTGAAATGCATACTGATAAAGCCAAACCTGTATTGCAAAAAGCAGAATGGATATTTTGCCTCGATTTTAATGTGCTGAACAGAACTAAGAAAATGGAGCCGGTTATTGAATCACTTTCCGCTACAAAAATATTAATAGACCATCACCAGCAACCGCAGACAGAGGCTTTTGATTATGGCATAAGTGATGTAAATAAAAGTTCTACTGCTGAGATGGTTTATGATTTTATCATGGCAGCGGGCTATTCTGACAAAATCAATACTGAAACAGCTGAGTGCCTATATGCAGGTGTAATGACGGATACCGGCTCATTTAGATTTAATTCTACTTCTGCAAACGTTCACAGGATGATTGCTACGCTTAAAGACAAAGGTCTTGAACATAGCCACGTACATGAAAATCTTTTCGATAATTTTCTGGAAGGACGTTTTCGTTTTTTTGGAAATATTCTCCTCAACAGGATGGAGATTTTTTACGAATACAACACAGCTCTTATAGCCATCCCGCAAGCAGATCTTATTAAATATAATGTAAAAACCGGCGATACAGAGGGCCTCGTAAATTTCCCATTAAGTATTAAAGGCATCAAGCTGGCCGCCGTTATAATCGATCGTGGAGATGAACGAAAAAGCTCTTTCAGGAGCAAAGGAGGTTTTGATGTTAATACTTTTGCAAGAAAATATTTTAACGGGGGTGGCCATTTTAATGCCGCCGGAGGCAGAAATAATGAACCCCTCGACGAGGTGGTGAGAAAATTTAAAATAGCTATTAAAGAAAATAAAGAGCAATTAAACAGTTAACAATTATAAAAAAAATAAAACATGAACAAACTAATCGGCTTTGCAGCAATGGCAATATTACTTTTTGCTGTAGGGTGTAAAGATCAAAACTTTAAAAAAACAAAAAAAATGGGGATAGAATATAGAGCCAGTGGCGGAAGCGGCGATCCCGTAAAATATGGCAATTCAATTAAGTTCCAGGTATCACAATATTACAATGATTCTCTTATGGCCAGCCCTTTTGACACGGTTGCCCAGGTAATAGAAATTGATTCTGCTAAATTGGGGCCTGACTATACCGAAATTTTTACGTCTGCAAAAAACGGCGACAGTGTTTTTACACGCATGGCAACTGATTCTTTGGCAAAATCCGGACCATTACCTCCTTTTGCTAAAAAAGGCCCGGGCCAATATTTCGCTTATCATTTTAAAATACTTGATATAGTTACTGACCCTGCAAAAGTTGCCGCCATAAGAAATCAGTCTATGGAGAGTATGAAAAAAATCGATTCGATCTCAACGCTAAAACAAAAAGGAGTTGATGATAGCATTCTTACGGCTTATCTCACGAAAAATAATATTAAAGCAACCAAAACCGCAATGGGCACTTATGTTGAAATTATTGATCCGGGAACAGGTGATTCGATTAATAGCGGCAAAGCTATAACGGTGGACTATCGCGGAAAGACACTGGAAGGAAAAGAATTTGATTCAAGTTATGATTCAGCAGGCAAATCAGTTAAACCATATACTTTCGTAATCGGACAAAGAGGCGCTATTGAGGGATGGTCTGATGGGTTGGTTTATTTTAAGAAAGGTGGCAAAGGAAAATTATTCATACCTTCTTACCTGGCTTATGGATCCAGGGGAGCCGGTGCAGATATAAAACCCAATACACCATTGATGTTTGATGTTTCAATAGTGGACGTGTTAACGCAGGACCAGTATCGTACAAAAATGGAAGCACAACAAAAAGAAATGCAGGAGAAAATGAAGAAAATGAGGGAAATGCAAAAACCTGCGGAAACGAATCCTGATGCTCAAAAATCCAAATAAGCAAATTAATTTATTTCATAAACGCCGTGGCTTCAGATAAGCCCGGCGTTTATGCTTTACCGTAAGCCTCAACAAGTACAGCCGCTTCCCTGGCTTCCTTTACATCATGAACTCTTAATATACAGGCGCCATTTTGTAATGCAATTGTATGTAAAACGGTGGTGCCGTTCAAAGCGTTTTCCGAGGTAGTGTGAAGAGTTTTGTAGATAGTTGATTTTCTTGAAAGTCCTGCCATTATTGGTTTATTTATCATTTTAAAAACGCTAAGATTTTTAAGTAGTATAAAATTGTGCTGAACCGTTTTACCAAAACCAAAACCCGGATCAATGATAACATCCTTAATTCCGGCAAGCCTGCATTTCTCCGTTTTTTTTATAAAAAAATCAAGTACTTCCGTAACAATATTATCATAGTGAATAGTAAGATGCATGGTTTCCGGCAAGCCTTTTATATGCATGCAGATGTATGGAACGCCCAGCGAAGAAACTGTATGAATCATATTTTTATCCATTTCCCCGGCGCTGATATCGTTTACAATGGAAGCTCCTGCATTTACCGCTGCTTTTGCAACAGAAGAATGATATGTATCGATTGAGAGCAAAACATTATTTGGTTTTTTTGAAAGCATTTCAATAACCGGAATTACTCTTTGTATTTCTTCCTCAGCAGAAATGCGTACGCTTGCCGGCCTCGTACTTTGGCCTCCAATATCTAAAATGTCTGCCCCTTCTGCAACCATCTGCTCTGCCTTTATGGATATAGTATCAAGATCCTGAAACCTGCTGCCACCATAAAACGAATCGTCATTGATATTCAAAATACCCATTATCAAAGGCTTTTCAATTAATATCAGTTTTCCTCTACAGTTCAATGTAAACATTGTGTGTTTATGATTAATTTTGACAACAATTATGACGCAAGTTAACACCGATCAGCAATACACCACTGTTGTAAAAAGTTGCAGGGAAATTTTTATTAAGAAAACAAAAGATTACGGAACTTCCTGGCGGGTGTATCGCACTATTTCAATAGCAGATCAAATCTATATAAAAGCAAAACGCATCCGCAACATACAGGAAACGGGCGTACAAAAAATTGACGATGATGTGGCGGGAGAATTCAGGGGAATTTTAAATTACGCCATTATTGGTCTGATACAACTTGATATACATGACGATGAGATAGAGAATATTCCCTTGGAAGAAGCAAGCAGTTTGTATGATAGGAAAGTTGCAATGGCTAAAAAATTAATGGAAGATAAAAATCATGATTACGGCGAAGCCTGGAGAGACATGAGCCAGCAAAGTTTTGTTGATGTAATTCTTTCCAAAATTCTTCGCATTAAACAAATTGTAGAGAACAAAGGGAAAACATTAATAAGTGAAGGGATAGACGCTAATTATTTTGACATTGTTAATTATGCAGCTTTTGCATTGATATTGGCAAAATAAATGATATCAGTTTTACTAACGTTTAGATTAAAACAAATACAATGAAAATATTAGTCAACATAGCGAGGTTTTTAGTTGGAGTTTTATTTATTTTTTCGGGCCTTGTAAAAGCTAATGACCCATCGGGCCTTTCATATAAAATGCAGGAATTTTTTGATGTGTGGGCGCAGAATGCCTCTCTGGCGCATTTCATGCATTGGCTCGATAATTATGCACTTCCTTTTTCAATTATCATGATTACGCTGGAGATAATTTTGGGCGTGGGCATTTTACTGGGAATATGGAAAAGATTTTTTAGTTACTTCCTTTTGCTGCTGATTATATTTTTTGCTTTCTTAACAGGCTATGCGGTATTATCAGGTAAAATAGCCACCTGCGGCTGTCTCGGAGATTGCCTTCCATTAACAGCCATGCAATCGTTTATTAAAGACCTGGTTTTATTAGCGCTCATCATTTTCATTTGCTTTGGAGTAAAATACATCAAGCCGATATTAACGCCCGGCATTGACTTTATTATTTTGGTCATCTCTGTGGTACTTGTTCTGGGTTTTCAATGGTATGTTTTACGTCATCTGCCTGTTGTAGATTGCCTTCCTTTTAAAAAGGGCAAAGACCTTATTGAACTCAGAAAAATGCCTGCTGATGCCGTTCCTGATAAAAAAGATTTTAAATTCTTTTATAAAAAAGATGGACAGGAGAAAGAGTTTACCTCAAAAAATTTACCCGACTCAACCTGGGAATTTGTAAAAAGAGAAGATTTTATAATTGAAAAAGGAAAGGACAATGAGCCTCCTGTAAAAGACTTTTATCTTACAACACTTTCTGGAAATGATTCAACAGAAGCCGTTTTAAATACTCCCGGTTTATATTATTTGTTTTATGTAAAAAATTTATCAGAGGGTACTGATAACTGGCTTAATAATTTTACTGCAATTTATAATTACGCAAAGACCAAACAGACGCCATTATTCATTGCCACATCAGAAGCATCTGCAGCGGATGATTTTTTTAATGCAAGAAACCATTATAACCTTCCCATTCTGATTCTTGATGCAACTGCATTAAAAACTGCAGCGCGTACTAACCCTGAATTATATTTAATGAAAGGTCCGGTTATTGTGAATAAATGGGGTTGGGCAGATTTAGGGAAAGTGGTTAAATAAGCAATGATTATAAAATAGGGTTGTAAGTTTAAAACGCAGCTAAACAATAAATGCTTCAGCTTATAATAAAAAAATTATTTTACGGAATACTTGTATTAGCGGGTGTTGTAGTAGTTGTATTTTTTATCTTCCAGGCATTTGCAGATCCTTCACGATTGGTTGCTGGC
>Ga0208717_1000840_pt1 | contig 10227 bp, 2 predicted proteins | sample NGESurF53shallow_FD_184489 | JGI IMG/M metagenome (GOLD analysis project Ga0208717, IMG submission 184489) | Arctic peat soil microbial communities from Barrow, Alaska - NGEE Surface sample F53-3 shallow (SPAdes) | ecosystem: Environmental > Terrestrial > Soil > Wetlands > Peat ... | reverse complement strand
AACAGAGAAATCAACCGATGGCAGCCAGTTTAGCAATCTTGCGATAACAACAGCCACAGCCAATGGTGGCCATAGCGCCAATTACCTGGTAACCGATACGCACCCGGTACAGGGATATAATTATTACCGCATAAAAAGCGTGGACATCAATGGCAAGACAGCCTATAGCAATATCGTAAAAGTAATGATGGGCAGCGACAGGCCGCAGATCAGCGTGTATCCTAACCCGGTAGTTAATGGCATCATCAACCTGCAGTTGAACAACCAGCCACAGGGCAACTACGGCATGCGGTTGTTAAACAAATCAGGGCAAACGATTATGCAAAAACAAATTCAACATACAGGTGGTAGCAGTACGGAAACAATCTCATTGGACAAATATCTGCCCCGTGGTATGTACCAACTGGAGGTAACAAAACCCGATGGAACAAAATCGAATATTAATGTGGTTTATTAAATTCTTTAGAATATCAATATAAGGATGGTTTGACTCATTAAGAATTTGATAACCTTCCTGATGAAATGAAGACGAATCTAAAGGGCAACTGTCCATTGGATCGCAATAATCTTAGCTTAAAAAATAAATTACTTTGCCAGGCAAAAAAACCATTTTTGCCTGGCATTAATTTAATAATCCCGATAGCGCCTTCTTCTCAAATCTGATTATTCCCCGATTTTCTAATCAGGAATAGAAAAAATTCTACACGAAATATAATAAATCAGGTTATATCGCGTTTCTTAAACACGTACAGTTTGCGCCATGGTTAGTGACATTGTCATATAAAACCGGCGGCATTACGATTATCCGGTTTTTTTGAATTTTTTAGTATCATCCAAAATCATTCCTATGAAGAAATTACAATTACTGTCCACTCCGAATAAGCGTAAGCCGGCAACCATTTTAAGACAATCAGGACCTGCGAAGTATTTTCTCATTCTTGTTACACTAACGATATCTGCTCTCCATTCTTTCGCACAGGTAGGTATTAGTAATAGTTCCATCACTCCCGACGCTTCTTCCATTTTGGAATTAAGATCATCGTCAGCAGGCTTTCTTCCTCCAAGAATGACCACTGCCCAGCGCAATGCAATCGCTTCAGTTGCTACAGGCTTATTAATTTATAATACTGACACAAACCAGTTGAATTATTATAATGGTAGTATATGGCAGATTGTGAGTGGCGGTAGTGCAGTAACATCCGTCTCAGTGACCACCGCAAATGGTGTTTCAGGTACGGTTATTAACCCAACGACTACACCCGCAATAAGCCTTACTTTGGGCGGGATTACGCCTTCTTCAGTCGCAGCAACAGGTACCGTTACCGGGTCTAACTTATCGGGCACTAATACAGGAGATCAAACTTTAGCGTCATTAGGAGCGCAGCCACAATTAAATGGTACAGGCTTTGTAAAAGCAACTGGTACAACGATCAGCTATGATAACAGTACCTATCTTACCAGTATTGATACTACCAACATAGCTAATTTCTCGGGCAAGGTAAGAAGCCGTTTTTCATCAACATCACCTATCACGTATTCAAATGGCTTAATAGGAATTACCCAGGCTACAACTTCTACGAATGGCTACCTGAGTTCAGCTGACTGGAACACATTTAATAATAAGCAACCTGCGGGAAGTTACCTTACCGCTAATCAAAATATTACGTTATCAGGCGACGCTACAGGCTCAGGAACAACGGCAATCACCACAACGGTTGGTAAAATAAATGGAACATCACTCGCATCCCTGGCAACGGGCATATTAAAAAATACGACAGGAACTGGTAAGCCATCTATTGCTATTGCAAGTGATTTTCCCACACTCAACCAAAATACTACCGGTAGCGCCGCAAACTGGACCACAGCAAGGACAATTGCCATAACAGGCGACTTAACGTACACCAGCCCTGCCTTTAATGGAACTGCCAATGTAACCGCGGCAGGAACCCTTGCAACCGTTAACGCCAATGTAGGAAGTTTTACCAACGCAAATATCACCGTGAACGCAAAGGGTTTAATAACGGCAGCGACTAACGGCAATAGCGGAACAGTAACAAATATTGCAACAGGTTATGGCTTATCAGGTGGTCCCATAACCTCTACCGGGACTATTGTCGTCGATACTGCTACCTTACATTTAAAATTTCTTGCGCTGAAGGATAGTATCAATGCCATTACAGGCTATACTACCTTGTATCAAAATAGTTTAAAACAAAATCAGTTAAACGGAACAGGTATAGTAAAGGCTACGGGAACTACCATTAGTTATGTGCCGGTTTTGCCCATAAGTAACGGTGGAACCAATTCTTCAACTGCATTAAATAACAATCGCGTCATGGTTTCATCGGGAGGTTCAATTGTCGAGGCTCCCGCATTGACTAATGGTCAATTATTGGTCGGCTCAACAGGTGCAGCGCCGGTGGCCACAAACCTTACGGCTGGCAATGGAATTGCGATAACCAATTCAGCGGGGGGAATCACTATTGCCAACCAACCATCCATTAACCAGGTATCAGCAACCAATGATATTACAACTACAAGTACCTCAGATGTTGTTGTTACGGGAATGACCGTAACGCCCGGAGCGGGAGATTATTTGGTTTTTTTTACCGGGTCATTGGAAAATACGAATGCTAACAAGCAGGGAACTGTATCGATTTATAGCAATGGAGTGCAGATTGCAGCTTCAGAAATTCAATCTCAGATGCCGGCAAATCGACCTGTCCCCATATCAACAAATGCTTATATAACTGGATTGGGTGCCGGTCAGGCAATTGATATCAGGTGGAATGTGGTTGGAAATACAGGCACTTTTCATCAGCGTACCCTGATTGTACAAAGAGTAAAGTAGCGATTCATATTATTTACAAAAAGAATTCCATTGAATTCAAAATTTAGTTTATGGCGTTAAAAATTGCTCAGATGGCATTAAGAATTTCCCGGTTACTTTTATTCGTCACTGTGATGGTGCAACCGACCGTTATATTGGCCCAGGGAAATATCGATATCCAGGGAGGCTCTGTAACCATCAATGCTGTGAATAATGCTTTTATCACAACCCATAACCTTAATCTGCAAAGCGGAAATTCACTGGTAGTGGATAGCTCCACGATGCAAATAGGAGGAACTATTACAAGTGCCGGATCGTTCGATGCTTCAAATGGCACCATTGAAATGACTGGTAGTTCTGCGCAAACGATACCCGCCAACACTTTTGTGGGCAATGCATTATACGATTTAATAATCAGTAATACCAATGCCGGAGGTGTTAGCCTGGGAGGTCCCCTTGATGTATACCATTCGCTGACTTATTCAGGAAGCGGGATGACTTTAAACTGCGACAATTTAACCTTTAAATCAATAGCGACCAATACAGCATGGCTGGGCGATATGACAGGTAATACCATTACGGGGCAGGCCACGGTAGAACGGTATCTTCCATCGCGAAAAGGATGGCGGTTTTTATCGGTACCAACCAATACCACCCAAACCATTCAGCAAACGTGGCAGGAAGGAGCTACTTCCACCGGTTCAGACCCGGTTCCGGGATATGGAATACAGATTACCGGTGCCGGCGGCACTGCGGCAGGTTTTGATTCCTATAGCGCAGCGCCATCCATGAAAACGTACAATCCGGCAACCAATGTGTGGGTGGGCGTACCCACTACCAATACCACGGGTATCAAAGCCACTACCGGGTATATGGTATTTGTGAGAGGAGACAGAACGATCAGTTCTCCCTTTGTAGCGCCTACGCAGACCACCTTGCGAACCAAAGGAACTTTATATACCCAGGACCAGATACCAGTTACAGTAGTGGCCTTACAATTTACAGCTATAGGCAATCCCTATCCCTCCACCATTGATATGCGTAACATCACCAAAACAGGGGTGAAGGATTTCTTTTATGTATGGGATGCAGCCCTGGCAGGAGCGTATGGCTATGGAGCGTACCAGACCTTTTCCAGCGACGGAAGCGGTAATTATGTAATCACACCCGGCGGTGGAAGCTATGGAATCAGTGGCAGTATGAGCAATTATATCCAGAGCGGCCAGGCATTCTTTGTACAGGGAGATACAGGAGGCGGAAGCGTTACTTTTAAAGAAGGAGCCAAGACAACAGGTAGCGGGGTAGTTTCGATAGCACCATCTATTCCAACCCCTCAAATACGGGCCAACCTGTTAGGCATAAATGCAGACAATAGTACTTATATGGCAGATGGGTTGCTGATTAATTATGATGATAATTACAGCAATAATGTAGATGACCTTGATGCTATAAAACAAACCAATACGTCAGAAAACCTTTCAGTAAAAGAATCGGGTAAATTACTGGTAGTAGAAAGAAGGCATACCATAACCGATAAGGATACTATTTTTCTGAACCTTACGGGAGTATCAGTAAGGAATTATCGTTTTGAATTTATGGCAGATCAGTTATACAATCCGGGACTGACCGCTTTTTTGTTGGATAATTACCTTCATACCAGCACGCCTTTGTATATTGATGGAACAACAGATGCAGACTTTGCCGTTACCAGCGCTACAGGATCTTCGGCTGCCAATCGTTTCATGATAGTGTTCAGCCAGTTGGGCACCTTGCCGGTTACCTTCACCAGTGTAAAGGCATACAGCCAGGATAAGAATATAAATGTGCAATGGACGGTAGAAAACGAGATGAACATGAAGCAGTATGAGACCGAGAAATCAACAGATGGCAACCAGTTTACTAATCTTGCGGTAACCGCAGCCAAAGCCAATGGCGGCCATAGCGCCAATTACCTGGTAACCGATACACACCCGGTACAAGGCTACAATTATTACCGTATAAAAAGCGTAGACATCAATGGAAAGACAGCCTACAGCAATATCGTAAAAGTAATGATAGGTGCCGGAAATGATAAACAGGAGATCAGCGTGTATCCTAACCCGGTAGTTAATGGTATCATCCACCTGCAGTTGAACAATCAGCCAGAGGGTAACTACGGCATCCGGTTGTTAAACAAATCAGGACAAACGATCCTGCAAAAACAAATCCAACATACAGGTGGAAACGGTACCGAAACAATTTCACTGGACAAATATCTACCCCGAGGTATGTACCAACTGGAGGTAACAAAACCCGATGGAACAAAATCAAATATTAATGTAATCTATTAAGGCCAACCGCCCTCACAAATTGAGGTTTTGATTTGGATAATTAAGGCAACTGGAGTCCGACCCTTTTCCGATCTATTAGGAGGCATTTCTTACCTTTCGATAAACGTAGTTTTACTAAATTTTTGCGTACAGAACGGGAAACTGCCGGTAACTACTAGGAAATATAAACTTTGTAATTATCTTTGTCCTGTTCTAATACACATAAGCGCTCTCACCCTAACAGATCGCGAAAACTTCCTTCCACTTTTTAAAGTATTCATCATCATTGAATATTTACAGGTTTGTAAATATTATTAGCTATCCATCTTCCCAAAGAATTTACCCCCATTGTCTTAAAAATACCTCTCTTTTCAATCTGGTCATTCAAAGATATTTTTCTCTATATCCTCTGTAGAAATCATTTACTTTTTTAATTACAGGAAAAATGATTTTTATGAAGAAATTTTACCCCCTTAGTCTCAAAAAATGTAGACTTTTTATTGCTTTAGTATATTTTCTTTTCGGACTTTGTCCTAACTCGATTTTAAATGCACAAACAAGTGTACCATTTACAACAGCAGGAGCCGGTACGTGGTACTGCCCCGCAGGCGTGACCTCAATAACGGTTGAATGTTGGGGTGCCGGTGGTGCCGGTGGAGGTGCTACCGGAAACCCGGCAGCCGGAGGCGGTGGGGCAGGCGGTGCTTATACAAAAGCGATAATAGCGGTAAGCCCGGGAACAACTTATAATTTATATGTTGGTGCAGGGAGTATAGGAACTACAACAGCGGGTGCCTCCGGCGAAAGCAGTTGGTTTAACTCAAATACCACGCTTTTAGCAATAGGAGGAACCGGGGGTGCTTTAGCGAGCTCAAATAGTTCTTCCGCAAACGGTGCGGCAGCGCCGGTTAGCGGTAATATAGGAGGTACTACCAATTATTATGGTGGTAATGGTGGTAAAGGTTCGAGCGGCGGTTCAAAAGGCGGCGGTGGCGGCGGAAGTGCGGGAAGCGCAAGTGATGGAAACGATGCGAGTACATCAACTGGCGGCACCGCTGTTACGAATGGTGGTGCAGGGGCAAACGGCTCCACATCAAATGGCGATGGTGCCGATGCAACAACAGTCGGAGGCGGAGGCGCTGGGGCACATGCGGGCAGCAATACAAACCGCAATGGCGGAAATGGCTTTACGGGTAAAGTTACTATCTCATATACAACGCCTGGTACCTATAAAGACGCTTTTCAATCAATGTCGATAGGTTCTTCAAACTGGTGTGCCGGTGAAACCCGGACCGTAACCTTTACTGTAAAAAATACAGGAACTGCAGCCTGGGTAGATGCTGCACGTCAGGACATAAACATCGGCGTAAAATGGGATGGAGATCCGGATTATCTTGTTCGTACTGATGTGGGAGGGTTGGCAGCAGGTGCTATCGGAACTTACAGTTTTACTGTAACTGCCCCGGCAACCGGAGGAACGAATCATCTTACATTTGATGTAGTGTATGAATTAGTCTCCTGGTTTGCAGGCAATGCAGGTGGTGTAGGTCCCGGCAATGTGGTATCTCAATCCTCGGGGCTTACAATAAATGCATTACCTGCCATCACTACCCAGCCTTCAGTATCTTCTCAAAATTTATGTAAGAATAGCGTAGCAACAGCTTTATCTGTAGCAGCTACAGGAGCGGGAATAACCTACCAATGGTATAGTAATACGATCGCTTCAAACAGTGGGGGTTCAATTATTCCAGGTGCTACTTCCGCAAATTATACGCCTTCCACTACAACAGTTGGAACGTTGTATTATTATTGTATTGTAAGTGGTACCTGTACTCCGGCGGTAAACAGTAATGTATCGGGAGCTATCAACGTAAATCCACAACCAACTGCAACAGCAGGAGGAAGTCAAACAATTTGCCAGAACGGAACTGCTGCGGTTAGTGGAGCAACTTCATCAAACGGAACAATATTATGGTCACATAATGGCACAGGATCATTAAGCAACGCAACTACTTTAACACCTACTTATACAGCAGCAGCAGGCGATGCCAGCCATACGGTTACTTTAACGATGACGGTTTCCAGCAGCCCGTGTACAGCTGCTACTGCAACCTATTCGGTAATAGTAAATGGTTTACCAACTGCTACAGCAGGGGGTAGTCAATCTATCTGTCAAAGCGGAACAGCCACTGTAAGCGGTGCCACTTCATCAAACGGAACCATATTATGGACACATAACGGAACAGGATCATTAAGCAATGCAACTACTTTAACGCCTACATATACAACAGCAGCAGGGGATATAGGTAACACAGTGATCTTAACCATGACAGTTACGAGTAATAATACATGTACACCTGCAACAGCTGCAGCAAGCTATTCTGTAATTGTAAAAACACAACCAAGTGCAGCAGCAGGAGGAAGTCAAACAATTTGCCAGAACGGAACTGCTACGGTTAGTGGAGCCTCTTCATCAAACGGAACAATATTATGGTCACATAATGGTGCAGGATCGTTAAGCAATGTAACCACTTTAACACCCACTTATACAGCAGCAGCAGGTGACGCTGGCCATACGGTTACTTTAACGATGACGGTGTCTAACAACCCATGTACAGCAGCTACTGCAAACTATTCTGTAATAGTGAATGGTTTGCCAACTGCAACGGCAGGGGGTAGTCAAACTATCTGTCAAAGCGGAACAGCTACGGTGAGCGGTGCCACTTCATCAAACGGAACCATATCATGGGCACATAACGGAACAGGATCATTAAGCAATGCAACTACTCTAACGCCAACATATACAGCTGCCACCGGCGATGCAGGTCATACAGTTACGCTGACTATGACAGTTACGAGCAGTAACGTATGTTCGCCTGCAACAGCTACTGCAACCTATAGCGTGTTGGTAAAAGGTACGCCAACTGCATCAGCAGGAGGCAACCAAACCATTTGTCAAAACGGTACAGCCACAGTAAGTGGTGCAAATTCAACTTATGGAACGATCGCATGGACGGAAAATGGAGCAGGATCTATTACCTCCGGCGCAACCACTTTAACGCCTACCTACACTGCTGCTGCAGGAGACGCAGGAAATGCCGTTACTTTAACAATGACTGTTTCGAATAGCCCTTGCGCTGTTGCCACAGCAACATACACAGTTTTTGTGAAAGCTAAACCAACGGCTTCAGCAGGAGGCAGCCAAACCATTTGCCAAAATGGAACGGCCACGGTAAGTGGAGCTAGTGCTTCTAATGGAACAATATCGTGGGCAGAAAACGGATCAGGTTCAATTACATCGGGTGCAACTACTTTAACACCCACTTATACAGCTGCCGCAGGCGACGCAGGAAATACAGTTACCTTAACAATGACGGTGTCTAACAGCCCGTGCGCTATTGCTACGGCAACTTATTCTGTAATTGTAAAAGCACAGCCAACCGCCAATGCTGGTACACCGCTAACTATGTGTTCTAATTCTCCCATTGATATCACTACGGGCGCTTCAGTGTCAAATAGCACAGGTGTGCAATGGCATACATTAGGTGATGGAAATTTTAATGATAGCACCAGCCTTACAGGTGAGTTATACGCTCCGGGCCCCAACGATATCGCAACCGGAAGTGTAACGATAACTTTAACTGCAACTGGTAATTCGCCCTGTGGAAGTGCGACATCCTCAAAAATAATAACAATTACACCTGCAGCAACTGCGAACGCTGGTACAACCGTTAATACCTGCGCCGGTTCGGGTGCAGTTAATATTACAACAGGCGCCACCGCCGGTAATTATACAAGTGTGCTTTGGACCAAAAGCGGAACAGGTACTTTAACCAATGCCAACTCATTAACTGCAGCTACTTATATACCAAGTGCTGCAGATATAGCCGCCGGGTATGTTACACTTACTTTAACAGTGACCGGAACTTCCCCGTGCGGAAATGCCGTTTCAACCAGGATATTGTCTATTGCATCCGCGCCAACCAGTCTAAGTGTATCACCTTCCACATCTTTAATATGCGTAGGTAGCAATGTATCGCTTACTGCTTCTGCCACTACATCGTCTACTACCAGTATTGCCGCAGGAAGCGATAATTTTAATAACACACCCCAATACAGTGCGGCAGGTAATACTTCTGTGTTCCTTGGTTCAAGCAAAATATTTACACAGGAAAACAGTGGATTTAATGATTTTCTGGTAACAACATGGAATGCTCCCGACGGCAGCAAGTTCATGCTTGCTACAGCGGCCGACTTATTTGGATCTACAACAAGTACACTCACGTCACCGGTGATTAATACAACGAATTATTCGGCTCTTACGCTGAATTTTCAGCACACCTACAGACCAGGAAATCTTGGTGGAAGTGCACAGGTACAATTTTCAACAGACGGCGGATCTACATGGACTACGGTTCAATCCTATAGTTCAAGTCAGGGATCGGGAAATAATTTTGTGACGGTAACAATCCCTGCTGCTACCCTCGCTGCTTATATCAATCAAACAAACTTAAAAATCAGGTTCAACTACAGCTCTTCTGTATTTTTTGCTACATCATGGTGGGCAATCGATAATATTACCTTAAACGGAACACCGGTACCTTTCTTTTCATGGACTGCTTCACCGGCGGGTGCGACAGCAGGTTTGCCTGCAAATGCAGGAACTGCTTTGGCTTCAAATAAAACTATTACAGTCACACCTACGCAAACTACCGTGTACACACTTACTGCTACAGATCAGACGGGTAGCTGCACCAGTTCCACTGCTACTGCAACAGTCACGGTTAATCAGAAGTCAGCCGATCCAACTTCAGCTACGGCCTCGTCTTCTACAATATGCAAGGGGAATTCAACAATACTAACACTCAATGGCGGAGGTAGCGGAACAGGGGAAGTAATCCATTGGTATTCCGGCTCATGTGGTGGCACAGCCGTTGGAACCGGTAACAATCTTACTGTAAGCCCGGTAGTTACCACAACTTACTATGGCCGTTATGAAGATGGCGCTCCATGTAACTATACTTCTGCGTGTGCTTCAGTTATTATTACGGTTAATCAAAAATCTGTTGATCCGGCTTCAGCTACCGC
>Ga0208717_1000839_pt1 | contig 10228 bp, 10 predicted proteins | sample NGESurF53shallow_FD_184489 | JGI IMG/M metagenome (GOLD analysis project Ga0208717, IMG submission 184489) | Arctic peat soil microbial communities from Barrow, Alaska - NGEE Surface sample F53-3 shallow (SPAdes) | ecosystem: Environmental > Terrestrial > Soil > Wetlands > Peat ... | reverse complement strand
TGCTGGTGGCCCTCCCCGCGGGCGGCACGCTCCAGATCCCGGTCTTCGACACCGTGCTGAACGGCACCTCGGTAATCGGGTCCATTGTGGGGACCCGCGCCGACCTGGCAACCGTGTTCGCGCTGCACCGCGCGGGCCGCACCCGGGTGGTGACCGAGACGCGCCCGCTCGAGGACGTGAACGACGCCATCGACGAAGTCCTGCATGGCAAGACCAAGGCACGCATCGTCCTCCAGCCATAGAAAGCAGGCACCAGGACTCCGGCCCGCCTGACGGCGCCAGGCGGGCCGGACACCGAAAACGCAGCTCCCCCAGATGTGAGTCTGGGGGAGCTGCGTTGTTAGGCCACGTGCTGCGGCGACCTTTGCGGCCTACTGCACGGCCCGCGTATCCGGTCTCGCTGATACAGCAACGCACCGCCGCGACCCTGTTCACCCTCACGCTCAGTCCGTGCGTCCTGGTGCTGCTCGCGGTCCCGCTCACCTGGCGCCGGGGACTTCTGGTGGGCGCGATGGCTGCTGGGTTCGTGCTGTTGTTCCCGGTCCCGGCCGTGCGCCGTTTCTATGCCCTGGACCTGCTGCGCGGTGCACTCGGGTGACGCTGCTGATCGCCGTTCTCGGAGTCGTCGCGCTCACCACGTTCTGGGCGGTGCCTCACCGGGCGGCAGGAACAGCGCGAGAGTGATAACGCAGCCTCACTGCGGCGCCGCAAGGCCCCCGGCGACATGCTCGGCGAAGAACGCGAGCACCCGCCGCCAGGAATCGGCCGCCGCCGCAGGGTGATAGGTGCGCCACTGGTCATTGAAGAAGGCGTGCTTCGCCCCTGGGTAGACCTTCAGATCATGCGGGGTGCCGGCCGCCGACAGTTCCGCCTCCAGCACACCTGCCGCCTTGGTGGTGAAATCTTTCCCCGGCCACGACCCCACGACCGGGCACAGCCGCCGGAGTGCCTTGCGGGGCCTGGGCGCAGCACCGTAAAACGGGGCGATAGCGGCCAGCCGGTCATCGGTGCACGCCCACGTCAAGACGATAGAGCCGCCCAGGCAGAAGCCGACAGCGCCGATCCGGGCCGCATCCACACCCGGGTACGCGGCCAGGGCCCCGAGCGCTGCCTTGAGGGCGGGAACGCCGTAGTACTGCAGGTTCCCGGCCATAGCACCGGTGAACATCCGTGCCATGCACATGGCCCGGTTATGGTGCCCGAACAGGTCGACCCCGAGCGCCGCATAGCCCTCGGCAGCGAACCGGCGGCAGATCTCCCGGATGTTGTCATTGAGCCCGGAGGCCTCATGGACGACAACCACCCCGGGGAAGGGGCCACGGCCCTCGGGAAGGGCCAGGTACGAGGCACCGAAGGACTCAATTCTCATAACTCAATTCTGGGCCGCTGCTGCCTGCCAGCGCGTGAGACCATCGGCCCTGACCGGGAAGGACGATCGGCCTTCCTGACGCTGTCGGCGTACTCTCCTCTGGTCTTCAGCACCGCCAGCAGCGCCCAGGACTATGACGTGGCAGGTCACACGGCGCCGGGCCGGTTGACCTCAGCGTCGCGTTCCGGGCTGAGGACTGCTGACCTGGTCGTCGTGGGCGGGCCGACGCACGCTCACCCGCACACCCGGAACTGACGGTTCACGTCCGTGCCCATTGCCGGGCCATCCGTGATGAGGACCAATGGCGGGGCGTTGTGCCTTTGAAGATCACAATCCCGCGGTGCAGACTGGAAAGTGCCGGGGTGGTCATGATGCCCTGGCCAGCCTTCCCGAGCTACCAGGTCCAGATCGCCAGCACGCTGGTGGGCGACCCCAGCGGTCGGCCCATCCCACTCGCCGGTGATGGCGTGCTCACGGTGACCTTCCGCCAAGCCCAGGCGCACACGGCCAGCGGCGCGCCGTCCGTCGTCACGCAGCCGCCCGCGCGCCTAGGCCTCAGCGGATGGTCAGCTGGGCCCGCGGCACTGAAGAGCGCGTGAGCCAGATCGGACAGGGCGCGTGCCACCGCGATCCGCTGACCGATCTCAGTGACAGACGGGTCGGCCGGATTCTAGCGCGGTCCCGTGGCGGCATGTGGCCCGGGCGCCCATGGGATGGGCGGGCCCACGCCGGTGGCGTGAGCCCGTCAACCTCGCTCCCTGGCTCACCCGGATAGGGCTTCGGTGATCAGTGCCTGCCAGGTCTGCGGCCCGACGATGCCGTCCACAGCGAAGCCGCGCACCTGGGTGGACATGGCCCGCTGGAAGGCAATCACCGCCGCCCTTGTCTTCGGCCCGAGGACCCCGTCCACGGCCAGCGTGTGCCCGTTCTTGTTGTTACGGAAGTTAATCTGATCCTGGACCGCCCGCACGGCCGGCCCCCTACTGCCCTGCCGCACCCTGAGGATCAGATCCTGCCACGTGGACTGGTACACCACGCCGCTGGCCGCCAGGCCGTGCGACTGCTGGAAGGCGGCGACGGCCGCCCGGGTCTTGGGCCCGAACTGGCCATCTACCACCAGCCGCGCGCCGCGCGCGTCCAGCAGGTACTGCAGCGAACGGACCGTCACCGGCGGCCACGCGCTGTTACTGCCCTCACGCAGCACCGGCCAGGGCTGAAGGGCCTGGACCAGGCTGCCGTGCGACACCAGCGCCACTGGCACGGCCGTCGCCGCGGACGGCGCGGCCTGGGCCGCGGGGATCACTGCTATTCCTGCGGCGAGCACAGAACTCACCGCGGCGCTACCGGCAATGGCATGTATCGCGGTTCTCACCGGAGCACCTCCCTTGTCAAAAGCGCCAAAATCCGGGCCATTTCCCGGCCTGCTTCCTGGATAGGCAATGGCCGGTCCCTGGCGCCAGAGGCGAACGACCCCCAGTCCTGGTCTTTCGGCCACGACTCGCCGCCGTCCGCCTGCATCCGGCGGACCGGGCCCCGCGCCGGCGAAGGTCATCTGGGGCGGGGACAAATGCCCCGGTGGGACGCTGAGCCGGATCCTCCGCCCGCGCCGCCAGCAGTTCCGCCCCGGCGTCTTCTTCCGCCAGGCCGGGATCGGCCACGTCGAGGTGACACGCCACAGCCCGCATCGCTGTCACCCTGGAACTGGTCCGCCGGGACGCCCTAGCGACGCTCGTCCCCGCGCTCACCAGCGAGCCAGCCCCCGACGGCATGGACTCCGGCATCCTCCGCGAAGCACTGCGGCATTACGCGCTGGCACCCCGCCTCCCGCGCCCTGGACAGGCCACCGGACATCGCGGCGGCGCTGCGCTGGCTGGAGAAAGCCTCGCTCCCGGTGAGCATGGTCAGCAAGCCCCAGCATGCCCGCGCGACAGCCGATCCGGGACGCGTCAGATACGGCGCGGCGGGCAGACGGGCACTCGGACGGCAATGGGCTGACCTGCGTTGCAAGCAAATCGCCGGTCAGGATGGATTGAGTGAAGTCACAATCCACGAAAGGCCCTACTGGCTAAATGTGCCAGTACGGAGGCTGGCCGGTTCGGCCGGATCGCGCGTGTGCGATCACCCGTCGTCGCCCGCTCGCTGGCTCGTTACTAGGAAGTTGTGCGCGACGAGCCGACCAAGGTGCTCAACATGGCTGCACATTGCCTCTCGGGCACCGTCAGCGTTGTGCGCCTTGAGCGCTTTGAGGATAGCGCGATGCTCCCGGACGGACAGCCGTTTCCAACCCTGGAGGTCTGAGTAGAAGCGCCGCGGCTCGTACCTTCCGCTTATTTGGAGAAGCCAGGCCAGCTTCGGACGCCCAGCTGCCTCAATCACCACTTCGTGGAACTCGTGCGCAAGTGCCTCTGCGTCGCCCATGCTCTTGCCCGTCGCTGAGCTGCTGCCGCCCGTCATGGTTTGGTGTGCTGTTCATTGCTGTGCTCTTCACTGCGTGGCCTGATCATGCCAGCAACCCATCAAGTCACTGACCAGGGCGACTGTGGCATACCGGCTTTCGGCTGGAGGAGCTGTCCGCCGACTCGGTATACGAGTTCGCCTTTATCGGCGCCTGCCTGAAGATCAGAGGGGCGACCGGAAGCCCCATGCGCCCGCTCGCCATTCCGCTGAAGCCGAAAAACTAGCGCCGTACACAGATCTAGGGAACCCATGTCACCCACACTCGATGCAAAGGTCGCTGTCGTTACGGGGGCGGCCACTGGGCTGGGCCTGGGGATGGTCCAGCGGTTCGCCAAAGAGGGTTGCTCAGAGGTCTACGGCCTCGACGTCACTGCCCTGTCCAGCCGGCCCAGCGACGGAATCCGCAACCTGCAGGTCGACGTCAGCGACAGCGCCGCCGTGACGGCGTGCGTCAACGAGATCCTGGACCAGGCGGGCACCATTGACATACTGGTCTGCAACGCGGCAGTCATGCAGGCTCGCGCTGACGTGCTCGACATCGATGATGATGCGCTGCGCCGGGTAATGGCCGTCAACTTCGGCGGCGTGTTCCACTGCTGCAGGTCGGTCGGGCGGCATATGAAGGCCAGGCGTTCGGGCCGCATCATCACTGTCTCGTCCCAGGTAGCCGAGGTGCCCTGGCCTGGAATGGCGGCCTACGCCGCCTCGAAGGCAGCTGTCATCGCCCTCACCCGGGCCCTGGCCCTGGAGCTCGCGCCGTTTGGCATATACGCCAACTGCATTCTCCCGGGGACCATGGACACCAGCCAGATGCGGCAGAGTTTTGAAGGGATGGGCCTGGCGCTAGGCGTGGATCCCGACGAGCTGATCGCCGCGAAGCGGGCGAGCATGCCGCTGGGGCGCATCGGCACGCCGCAGGACGCCGCCAATCTCGCGGTGTGGCTCGCGAGCAGCGAGGCATCGTTCAGTGTGGGCGCGGTCTTCGATCTAACGGGTGGTGAGCTGTGGTCGCGAGCCGGCTGAGCAATGGTCCTGGCTGCCATGACTGAAGCGCGGACCTTCAGGCTGGACCTTGACCGGTCACTCATCGAGGACAGACGGTGGGGCCACAATCGCTGGCATCCCTCGATAGCCCCGATCGCGGTTGTCGAGCCGGGTGAGCGCATCCGCGCCGACTTGCGTGATGGGCTGGACCGCCAGATCACTCCGGGCAGCGGTGACGAGGACATCCTGCTCATGGACATGACTCGCGGGCATCCACTGACCGGCCCGTTCTTCGTGGCGGACGCACAGCCCGGTGACCTCCTCGAAGTCGAGATCATCAGCATCAGCGACCATGGCTTCGGGTTCACCTGCGTCCGGCCAGGTGCCGGAATGCTCCAGGACTACGTCAGTGGGCCGTTCCTGGCGAAATGGAGCCTGCACGGCGGTCATGCGGAGTCGGCGCAGATTCCCGGGGTCAGGATCCCCGCTGACCCGTTCCTTGGCGTCGTCGGTGTCGCCCCCTCGGCCGACGCGCTGCACGCGTACGCGGCCCGCGAGGCGCAGCTCACCGAACGGGGCGGCGATGCCCTGGCACCGACCGGGATCGGTGCCGTTCCCGGCGAGGAGTGGGTGGCACGCGAGGGCCTGAGAACCGTGCCACCGCGGGAGACAGGCGGCAACATAGATGCCAAGCACCTGCGGGCCGGCAGCAAGCTCCTGTTGACCGTGCAGGTGGCGGGCGCTCTGCTGTCTTTTGGTGACGCTCATTACGCGCAGGGGCACGGCGAGGTCTGTAGCCAGGCCATCGAGATGCCCTCGACGATCGAGTTCTCGTGCCGGATCCGCCCAGGTGACCGCCGCCGGTGGACGCCCACCGCGCCGGTCATCCTGGCCGCCCCGCCGCCAAGGAACACGGCAAGCCGTCTCGTGACCACCGGGCTGCCCATCGACTCTTCAGGCGTGAATCATCAGATGGACATCAACCTGGCCGCGCTGAACGCGCTGCTGCAGATGCAGGACTATCTCGTCCACGACCGGGGGTTCACGCCCGAGCAGGCGTATGTCATATCCAGCGTCGCCGTGGACCTTGAGATTCTCGAAGCCGTCAACAAGCCCAACGTGCTGGTGGGCGCATCACTCGACACGACGATCTTCGTCGGGGAAGAACAGGCAGCGAGCGCATGAACGTGCTGGATGGAAAGCGTGCCCTGATCGTGGGTGCGGCAGGTGGGATCGGCAGCGCGATCGCGCGGGCTTTCGCCTTGGCTGGCGCGACGCTCATCGTCGCCGATCACGCCGTGGACCGCCTGGCCGCAGTGGCAGCAGAATGCGGCGAAGCCGGTGTCCCGGTCACGGCTGCGTTCGTGGACCTGCGCAGCGAGGAGTCGGTCCGCGCACTGGCCGAGAGCGCGGGAAGCGTTGATGTCCTGGTCAACAGCGCCGGCGTGCTGCACGAGGCACCGCTCGCGCAGATCAGCACCGGTGATTTCGACCGGATCATCCAAGTCGCCTTGCGAGGTGTGTTCCTGACCTGCCGCGAGCTCGCACCGGGGATGGCGGCACGCGGGTCTGGGCGGATCATCAATATCGCCAGCCAGCTCGGCATCACGGGCGGGGCCCGGCTCAGCCACTATGCGGCCGCCAAGGCCGGCGTGATCGGATTCACGAAGTCGCTGGCCCTGGAGTTGGCTCCACATGGCGTTCTCGTCAACGCCATTGCTCCCGGCCCTATCGACACGGCGATGACCGCGTCGATCACCGGCGAGTGGCGCTCTGACAAGTTGAAGCAACTGCCGCTCCGGCGCTTCGGCCTGCCGGACGAAGTGGCCCCAACCGCGCTGCTGCTGGCCAGCGACCCGGGCGGGAATCTGTACGTCGGGCAGACTCTCGGCCCCAACTCCGGGGACGTCATGCCCTGAGCAGCGAGCAAACCTGGCCGACTGGCCGCTCCGGTTCGGACATCTCTCCCTCTCCCACATGCGAGGACGCCACAGATGCAGAAGCCACCTCCCGCCGCAGGGGCGATCACAGCGTCGCTGGCCCGTGAATTGGCCGCCCAGCGTGACGCTGAGCTGCCCGAAGCGGTGACCAAGCACGCGACGACCCACTTCCTCAACGTGCTCGCGCTGGCAATCTCCGCAGCGGACCAGGATCCGGTACGGGACGCGGTTGAGCTTGGGCAACTCGTCGGCGGGACCGGAACCTGCCCGGTTCCGGGGCGGCCCGAGCGCCTGGACTTCATGGCGGCAGCACTGGTGATCGGGATCGCTGCGCACGTCGACGACTTCGACGACACGCACCTGCGCACCGTCATCCATCCCGGAGCACCTGTCGTCCCCGCCGCCTTGGCGGTCGGCGAGCATACCGGCGCGACGCTTGGTCAGGTCGTGGAGGCCGTGGCGGTCGGCGTGGAACTCACGCTGCGGATCGGCGTCGGCCTCGGCCAGACCCACTTCGCCCGGGGCTGGCACATCACCGGGACCGCCGGCCGTTTCGGCGCCGCCGCTGCAGCCGGGCGCCTGATAGGGCTCAGCCCCCGGCAGATGCAGTCGGCCCTGGGCGTGGCCGCCACGGAAGCGGCCGGGTTGCAGGCCGCATTCGGCACCATGACGAAGTCATTCCACGCCGGCAAGGCGGCATACGACGGGGTCGAGGCGGCATTGCTCGCGTCGATGGACTTCACCTCGGCAGCGACGGCGATTGAGGACCGGCGCGGGTACGCGCCCACCCTGTCCGACGATCCCGACGCCGACGGCATGCTGCAGGACCTGGGGCTGTCCTGGGAGCTGGAATCCAACGCGATCAAGCCGTACGCGTGCGGGATCGTGTCCCACCCAGCCATCGACGCCGGCATCGAGCTCCGGCGATCAGGCGTTCGGGCCCGCGACGTGGCGTCGGTCCGGCTGCGCACCAATCCCGTCGTGCTGGACGTGATGGGCATAGCCGACCCGGCAGACGGCCTGCAGAGCAAATTCAGCGTGTACCACTGCTTCGCCGTCGGCCTGATCGATGGCGCGGGCGGCCCGGAACAGTTCTCAGATTCCCGGGCCACCGATCCCGGGATAGCCGAGTTCAGGCGCCGCATCACAGTCGATCTCGACGCGTCTGTCGCTCGGGACGAGTGCTTCGCTGAGGTCGACGGCGCTGAGCCACGCCGCCATCATGTCGAGCACGCAACCGCCAGCAAGGACCGGCCCATGACCGCCGAGCAGCTACAAGAGAAAATCCGGCTCGTCACAGCACCGGTCCTCGGGCCATCCAAAGCGGCTAGCTTCGCCGAGCTCGCGCTGCACGCCAGTGAGGATCTGCTGATCTCGGATCTTGCCATCACGGCGAGGGAGACACGATGACTCTGTCGCGGGTTAGCTACGCGATCGGAACACAGCGGGCACCGCTGCGGCCGCCGGAGCCGGGCAAGAACATCATCGTCAGCATCGCCCTGAACGTCGAGCACTGGCCCCTGGACCGTCCGATGCCCCGGAAGATCATCAGCCCGCCACACGGACGAGATAATGTTCCGGACGTACCCAACTTCAGCTGGGCCGAGTATGGAATGAGGCTCGGCCTTCCGCGCCTTGTTGAGCTCATCGGCCACCGCGGGCTTCCAGCAAGCGTCAACCTGAACGCGAGCGTAATCAGCGCCTACCCGCAGGCAGCCGAGCTATTGCTGGGCACCGGCTGGGAGTTCGTAGGGCATGGCGTCGATCAGGAAGCGCTCACTACCCTGCCAGACGAGCGCGCTGTCATCAGGCAGTCTCTCGACGAACTGGCGAGCTTTTCCGGCCGGCCGGTCCGTGGCTGGCTCGGCCCTGGGCTTCAGGAGACCATGGATACGCCAGACATCCTGGCCGAGCAAGGCGTCGACTACCTCTGTGACTGGGTGCTCGACGACGTGCCCGTCTGGCTGCAGGCAGCGGCCAAGCCACTGGTGGCTGTGCCTTACTCGCTCGATCTCAATGACAGCGTCATCTACGCCGTCGAGCATCACTCGTCGCCGGAGATCTACCATCGTGTCGTAGACACCTTGCGTTCCTATGACAAGGAAGGCGCGGGTCATCCGATAGTTCTCAGCCTGCCGCTGCATCCGCACCTGATCGGTGTCCGGCACCGGCTGCCGTACCTCCGAGAGATCCTGGATTTGCTGGAGCAGCGTGAGGACACCGTGTTTCTCACCGGATCCGAGGTATGTGACTGGTTCCTTGCCCAGCAGACCGGGTCATAAGCCGCGAAATCCACGATCGCTGTCATCCTCAGTAAGCCCGCCGGCCGCTGGTCGGATCGCCTCGGGTGAGTAGGCATGAGCGGCTACATAGCTCCCCCGCGAGTCGCCTCCTGTGTGACGGCACGGATCTCCTCTGCCGAGTACTGCGGCACGCGGATCGGGTCCGCCGGCGAGATCGGCTGGCTGATCTGAACGCCGCCCGCGTTCGCTGGTCCGCCGTGCGTTCGCTCCTGGCGTAGCTGGGAAGACTGCCCCCTTGGGGTGAACGCCCTGGCGGCGGGGAAGGTTTAGTTGTGCGACATCCGCATGCCCGACGTCGCCCGGTGCGCGGGCTAGCCATGCGGAAGGGACGAGCAAGACTTCAGTTGCCTCGCCGGCCGCTCGGTGAGGGGGCACGCGAGATGTTCGAGAGGTTCACCGACCGGGCGCGGCGGGTTGTGGTCCTGGCTCAGGAAGAAGCCAGGATACTCGGCCACAACTACATCGGCACCGAGCACATCCTGCTTGGCCTGATCCACGAGGGTGAAGGTGTCGCGGCCAAGGCCCTGGAGTCGCTGGGCGTCAGCCAGGAGGCGGCGCGGCAGCAGGTCGAGGTGATTATCGGCCGGGGCGAGCAGGCGCCCTCGGGCCACATCCCGTTCACGCCGCGCGCCAAGAAAGTCCTCGAGCTGGCGCTGCGCGAGGCGCTGCAGCTCGGGCACAACTACATCGGCACCGAGCACATCCTGCTCGGCCTCATCCGCGAGGGTGAGGGCGTCGCCGCGCAGGTGCTGGTCAAGCTGGGCGCGGACCTGAACCGGGTCCGCCAGCAGGTGATCCAGCTGCTGCACGGCGGCCCGGGCACAGAGCCCGCCGCGGCGGCCGCGCCGTCGGAGACGGCGCCCTCCACCTCGCTGGTGCTGGATCAGTTCGGCCGGAACCTGACAGCGGGCGCCAGAGAGGGCAAGCTCGATCCGGTGATCGGCCGGGAGAAGGAAATCGAGCGGGTCATGCAGGTGCTCTGCCGGCGGACCAAGAACAACCCGGTGCTGGTCGGTGAGCCGGGCGTCGGGAAGACCGCCGTGGTCGAGGGGCTGGCGCAGAAGATCGTCAAGGGCGAGGTCCCGGAGATCCTGAAGGACAAGCAGCTCTACACGCTGGACCTGGGCGCGCTGGTGGCCGGCTCGCGCTACCGGGGGGATTTCGAGGAGCGGCTG
>Ga0208717_1000838_pt1 | contig 10231 bp, 8 predicted proteins | sample NGESurF53shallow_FD_184489 | JGI IMG/M metagenome (GOLD analysis project Ga0208717, IMG submission 184489) | Arctic peat soil microbial communities from Barrow, Alaska - NGEE Surface sample F53-3 shallow (SPAdes) | ecosystem: Environmental > Terrestrial > Soil > Wetlands > Peat ... | reverse complement strand
GTATCGTTAATTTCGGTGTTTCCGCGAATCAGATCTTGGTGCGCCGTAAAGCTCCCGCTGCCTTGCGTCTGAAACAGGTGATCGGCCAGCGCGTACTGCTTGGCCATCGTCCAATACGGCGCGATTTGGGCCGGGTCGACGTACCGGTACGGATACAGGCCCGCGGGCCCGTTCTGGCCGCTCGCACCGAAACCGATTTGATCGAAACCATCCATCTTGCAGGCGCCGCCCTGCATGTCGCACTCGGTGAGGAACCCGGAGTGCATGTGGTTGAGATCCATACTCGCGAGGTTGGACTTCACGAGCTTGACGATCTTTCCGTCGTGCGTCTTACCCGTGGTCGCGCCATCGGCGCCGGGGAACGTCGCGAACAGATTGTCGAAGCTGCGATTTTCCTGAATGATGATCACGACGTGCGCGATCTTCGCGCCCGCCGGGGGCGTCGCCGTCGGCCTGGTGACCGGAGGAGCGCCCGGGGAAGACCCGCCGCCACCGCCTCCGCAGCCCGCAGCCGCGAGCGCTCCAAGCAGCGACACGCTCCAAAACACGCGCTCTACGCGCTCTAAACGTAGGTTCCTCATCTATCGGCGAAGCTTCGCCGGTGCACGGACTTTCACTCTAAAAACCTGCCTAGCAGGGTTCGGGCGCCGGTCGAATGGAAGGCGCAAGACGGTGTGCGCCCGCTCGCAAGCAAGCGATGGGAGTGAAGACATTTCGTTGATCCATTTCGAAACCGAACTGATCGATCTGATCCCCGAAATCGCGTGGACCGCGACGCTCGACGGGCAGATCGATTACTTCAATCGTAAGTGGTACGAGTACGCCGGCTTACGGCCGGTCAAGGGCCCCGGATCGAAAAGCGCCGATCGCCGGCTGTCCGAGGCGATTCATCCCAAGGATCTCGAGCCGAGCCTGCAAGCTTTGCACGACGGAATTGCGCGCGGCGCGGAGTTTGCTTTCGAGTTGCGTCTGCGGCGCGCCGACGGAGTCAACCGGTGGTTTCGCGCGCACGTGTCGCCGATCGCCGCCACGCTCGACGGGGGCAGCGGCTGGGTCGCGATCTGCACCGACGTCGACGACCACAAGCGCCAAGGCCAGCGGTTTGCGTTCATCGCCAAGGCCGGAGAGGCGCTGGCGGAATCGCTCGATTTGCAAACCACGCTCGAGCGGTTGCTCGCAATCGTCGTTCCGGAATTCGGCGATTGGGCGGCGATCGACCTGTTCGACGAAAACGAGCGGCTTAAAACGGTTGCGGCGATTCACGCCGATCCACGCAAGGCGACGCTCGTGCGGCGGCTGCTCGGCAGTTACAATCACGATCCGCGGGTCGAAGCCGGAATCGCCGCGGCCTTGCGCACCAGCCGGCCGCTCGTCGTCAGCGAAGTTCGCGACGAGCACGTCGCTAAGTTCGCGGCGCCCGAACTGCTGACCATCATCCGGACGCTCGAACCACGCTCGGCGGTCACCATTCCGCTGCGCACGCGCGGCGGCACGATCGGATCGCTGGTCGCCTATTGGGCGCGGACGCCGCGGCGCTACACGCAAGAAGATCTGCCGCTGTTCGAGGAACTGACGAAACGCGCCGCCGTTTCGATCGAAAACGCGCGTCTCTACGAGCGCGAACGCGAAATCGCGACCGAGTTTCAACGCGCCGCGCTGCCCATCTCCCTTCCGCAAATTTCCGGCATCCGTTTCAACGGCATGTACGTGCCGGCCAGCAACCGCGAGTTGCTCGGGGGCGATTGGTACGACGCGCTGCGCCTAAGCGACGGCCGAATCGTCGTGTCGATCGGCGACGTTGCGGGCAGCGGTCTCGCGGCGGCGGTGATCATGTCGTCGATGCGGCAAGTCATTCGCGGCGTCGCGCAAGTCTACGCGGATCCGATCGCGATGCTCGACGCGGCCGACCGAACGCTCAAAACCGAGCATCCCGACACGTTCGTTACCGCATTCGTCGGCGTGCTCGACACCGTCGCCCGTTCGCTCACATACGCCTCGGCCGGTCACCCGCCGCCCCTCCTGCGCGACGCCTTCGGCACGGTGACGGCGCTGCCCACGAGTGGTCTGCCGCTCGGCTTACGCGTGCGTGGCGAATCGACCGTCAACGTCGCACTACCCAAGGCGGGTCTGCTCGTCTTCTATACGGACGGCTTGATCGAAGCCGAGCACGACATTTTGGGCGGTTCGGAACGGCTTCTGAAGGCCGTTTCCCAGCTCGACCTCACCGACGGTTCGAATCCCGCCGACGCGCTCTATCGCTCCGTCTTGAAAGGCAGCAGTAGCGACGACGTCGTCGTTCTCACGCTGCAACTCGACGCGCCGGTCGAGGGCGGCAGCGGCGCGACGGCGGGCAGCCGGCGATGTCGCTGGGCGTTCGACAGCGAAGACGCCGAAACCGCGCGCAGCGCGCGCTACGCATTCGTCGATGCGTTGCGCCAAGGCGGAGTCGGCGGCGACGAGCTGGGGACCGCCGAACTCATCTTCGGCGAACTTCTCGGCAACGTCGTGCGCTACGCGCCCGGACCGATCGAAATTCTGTTCGACTGGACCGAAGCCACGCCGGTGATTCACGTGCTCGATCGCGGGCCAGGTTTCACGCTGGTGCCGCGGCTTCCGTCGGATTTGCTTAGCGAGCGCGGCCGCGGGCTGTACATCGTGTGGTCCTTGGCCGAAGATTTCAACGTTACCGAGCGTTTCGACGGCGGATCGCACGCGCGCGCCGTACTCGGCACGGCCTGATCCGGCCGTTCCTCCGATGGCCCTTTCGGCCCACCGCGAGCGTGGCCCGGCGGCGCGGTCGCGGCGCGCAGGTCGTTTTCCGCCGCCTACTGCGCTAGAATCCTCGATACGGGGAAGTCGTACGAGGAGGAATGGGATGCTGTACTTACGCTATTTCGGATTGGCAATCGCAGTTGGGCTGGCTGCCGCTCCGATGACCCTGCGGGCTCAAGGCGCCGATACGATGTCGGACTCGGATTACGTGGCGAAAGTCATGACCGCCGCGCCGGCTGCGGTCGCGAAAGGCGCAACCGTCGTCGAAATGAACGCCGACGGAACGGCGCGTACCGTCCAGACCGGAACGAACGGGTTTACGTGCATGCTGCTGCTGGGCACGCCGGCCTGCGCGGATAAAAATGCGATGGCGTGGATGCAGTCGATGATGAGCCATTCGGCGCCGCCCGCGAGCGTCGGATTTATGTACATGCTGGCCGGCGATAGCGGCGCCAGCAATACCGATCCGCTCGCCAAGGCCCCGACGGCCGGCAATCACTGGGTGAAGACCGGACCGCACGTGATGATTCTCGGCCCGGCCGCCGCCACGATGGGATATCCGATGACCGCCGATGCCGACGCGTCGCAGCCCTACGTCATGTGGGCCGGCACGCCTTACGCGCACCTGATGATTCCCGTCTCGAGCGAGCCTTAGGCGCGCAGCGTTATCGAATCGATCCGGGATTTAGCCAGGCCGTGCCGTCGGCGTAAACGACCTTCGTCACGATGCAGCGCGCCGAGCTCAAGCCCAACGGCGAGGTGTCTTCGGGCAGCGAAAAGACGTGGCTGATCGGCGTTCCCTTGACGAACTTGCCGATGTCCCGGACCGTCGTTATCACGCCCACGCTGCCGACCACGGCGAAATCGACTTCGGCGGCGGTCAGCGGAGCGACGTTCTCGTAAGCGATTCGCAGCGGCGGCTTATCGAGCTGTGCCCGGCAGGTCGTTACGGTGACGTTCGACCCCGGCGTCTGTGCGGGATCTGCCGCTGCCGCGGTCGCCACCATTGCCAAAGCCGCCATCGCTATGAAGATGTATCGCATTTCTTATCGGCTTCTCTTAGTCGAACGCGTGTGCGGCACCCTCCAAAGGAGCCGCCCACCTCGTAAGCGCAGTCTCCAGCGGTGAGCGTCCCCAGCGACATGCAAATCCTGATCGACTTCATCACCGCAGCCAAATCCAAAGGCACCGACGATCGGTTCGTCGCGTCGATGTTGCGCCAAAACGGCTGGTCCGATCGCCGGATCTTCGCCGCATTTTCATCGTATTACGAAACCGTGCTCGGCATTCCGACCCCGGTGCGCGCCGGCCGCTTGGAAAGCTCGCGCGACGCGTTTTTCTATTTGCTGGCGTTCGTGACGCTGAGCATCTGGACGGTCGCGTTCGTCTGGCTCGCCAACGTGTTCGTCGACCGCGCCTTTCCCAGCGCGCTCGACCTGCAATACGGACAGTACGCGATCGAAGACTTTCGCGTGACGGTGGCCGGCCAGCTAGCCAGCATCATCGTCGCGTTCCCGATTTTCCTGTTCGTCAGCCGCGCCATCGTTCGCGAGACGCGGCAACGCCCCGAGTCGCTCGATTCCGGCGTGCGCAAGTGGCTTACCTATATCGCGCTGGTCGTTACCGCGCTTACGCTCTTGGGCGACGGCGTGTGGTTCCTACGCGAGTTTCTGGTCGGCGACTTGACCGTGCGCTTCGTCGTGAAGTCGCTGGTGCTCTTTGCGGTCGCCGGCGGCGTGTTCTGGTACTACCTGGGAACGGTGCGAACGCCGGTAACGCGCCCCCAGCGCGATCTGCGATTCGGCATCGCGGCCTGCGCCGCGGTGATTCTCGCAGTCGCCCTCGGCTTTTCGGGAATCGGCTCGCCGGCGCACCAGCGTCTGGTCGCGTTCGACCTGCAGCGGGTCGACGATTTACAGACCATCGCCTCAACCATTCAAAACAGCTACGCGAAAAAGCACGCGCTCCCGCGCGACCTCAACGAAGTTTCGACGATCGATTCGGTCGTCCACGTGCACGATCCGCAGACGCGCGCGCTCTACCGCTACATCCCCGGGACGCGCTCGAAATACCGGCTTTGCGCCACCTTCGGCACCGACGCCGGCGCGTCGCCGGGGAGTGCGTGGAAACACGCGCCCGGCTACACCTGCTATCCGCTCGACGCGACTGCCGACACGCCGCCCACAAGTTAAACGGGGCCCGGCCTTTCGACCGTGCCCCGCAGCGACTTCGCCCGTGAATCGGCTTAGCAGCTTAGAATGCCGCGATCCCGTTGGGGGTTCCCCAGCCCGTCGGTCCATCGTAGCCGACGCCGGCTTTGCAGATGTACGGATACGACTTCGAGCATCGGCCGTTGCTCCCCGACGTGACGTCGTTGAGCGCCGCCGTTCCGCCGGCCGCCCAAATCGACTGGGCGTAGTTTTCGGACGACGCATTTCCGGCTAACGCGTAGACCGCCGCGATCGCCGGCGAGCTGACGCTCGTGCCGCCGAAAACCAGCCAGCCTTTGTAGCCTTGATAGGAGTAGCTGTCGTACACCGCCACACCCGTGTTCGGATTGGCGTCCGCCGATACGTCCGCTTCCGAACGTTTCGTGCAGCCCTTATCGGTTTGATACGACGGTTTGGTCACGTACCGGCTGCATCCGCTTCCGGTGCCCGACCAAACCGTTTCGGTCCAGCCGCGCGCGTTGTTGGTTCGGGAAAGGGTCGTTCCGCCGATGCATACGACGGTCGCGTACGAGCATGGCTGCTGCGCGCCCGTCCCGCTGTCGCCCGCGCTTGCGGTTATGATGTGTCCCGGATGGTTGTACGCTTGGTTCGATCCGCCGGTTTCGCCGCCGCCGTAGGAGTTGCTGACGACGTTCGCGCCTTGCGTGATGGCTTGGTTTTCCGCCGTCGCAAGGTTCGCGTTGCTAGCCGACGTGGCTTCGACCAGCACGATGCTGCACTTCGGACAAATCGCCGATACCATGTCGACGTCGAGCGACTCTTCTTGCGCCCACCCGCCGTTGGCCGGCGGCAAGCTAATCGTCGAACCGGTCTGGCTGACTTTTTTGAAGCAGCCGTTCGACGACGTGCAGGCCGGCAGACCAAACTGCGTGCGATACACGCCGAGGTCGGCCTCCGCGTTGGGATCGTCGTACGCGTCGACGATCGCGACCTTCTGTCCGGCTCCGTTGGACGCCGACGGCAACGCGTAGGCCGACTGCAGATCGGCCGGTCCGTATCCCGAGGGTGCCGCCGGCTGAACTCCCGGCGGCCGCATCGCGACGTCGGTCCGAAACATCGCGTAGCAAGTCATTGTGTCGCCGGGTAAGCGGGTCGCACACGACATCCGCGTATTGGAACTGCCGGGCGGCGTAGCGCCGAAGTTCGGCTGGGTTGCCGGAACTGCCGAAACGGGTTGAGTCGACGTTCCGCCCGAGCAGGCGGCCAGCCCAAGGAAAAGCGCCAAGGCGGTCGACCGAGCATAACGGGTATACAAAATCGGGTCCCTCCTTAAAAGTAAGCAAGACCCGGCAAATGTATCATTTAGGGACCAAAGTCCCTAGCGGCAGGAAACACCTAGGCCAAAAAGCCTACGATTTGGGGAAAACGGCTAACGCTAGTCCACAAAGGCCCGCCGGGGTACCTATTTATAGCAAGAAGCCCCGGGCGACGTGACGTGGAGGCTTTTCGGCCAACCGCCAGAGGTAATCCCAGAGCGAACGGTCCCACGGTAGCACACCTAGCCCATCGGAGTCAAATACAACCACATATGCCAGCGTACGAGTATACCGCGGCAGTAGTCGTCTCGATGGAAGGCGCTCTATCGGCGGCCCGCATTGAGACGTACCTGGAGCACGCAAAGAAAGGCGACCCCGCGGCGACGGCCACCGACGACCTCGACCTTTACCTTTGGAATCTCCAGGTGAGCGCTGCGTTCCAGGGCCCCCTCCATCTTCTTGAAGTGAGCCTCAGAAACGCCGCACACAAACAACTAACCAGATGCTTTGGCCACGACTGGATCGATGCACCGAACTTCATCCACGCGTGCATTTTAGCGCAATATCCGCCGCCACAGATCGGCCAAAAGAATCACCGGATGGGTCCCGATCTGCTAAAACAGATTCACAGAACCCGAAATCGCATTGCACGGGCGGTTGATGCCAAGAACAAGACGGCCGCGAAAGCCGGCAAACCGCGAATAGCCAAAATGACGCCCAGCGTTAACGACATCGTTGCCGGTCTTGATTTCGGATTTTGGACAAGCATGCTCGACCGGAGTTTCGATCAGCTTTTATGGAGAACCGCACTACATCACGCTTTCCCGCGGTATGCCGAACTCTCGGGAAAACCAGTTGCAAGAATACCGATCGCACAGCGACTCAATAAGATCCGAGATCTGCGCAATCGCGTAATGCAACATGAGCCCCTGTTTAAGCGCAACCTGCAATCCGATTTCGACATGATCTCGGAAGCAATAGCGTGGATGTATGCCGATGTCGAGCTTTGGGCGGACCACCATTCCAGATGGCCGATAATACAATTAACCCAGGCAAAGCGACCAGAAACCTTCTAAGGAGATTGGCACACCGACCTGCGGGTCGAAACCCTACGGGTTCCGCCCATCTCTCGTCTCCATCCGCCTCATGGGCGCGTCCTTGACCTTGGCGGCCTTTTCCGTCCCGATCTCTTCCTTCGGTGCGGCCACGATCTTGCGGTGCGGCCACGATCTTGGCCAGAACCTCCCTGAGGTCGTCTAGCCTATCGGCGCGAGGGGCTTCTTCATACCCGCGGGTAACCGGAGGTCGTTCGTTCGTCCTGCGCAGAAGGGACCGCGCTTGGAACTCATTCGATTCACCGATTTGGAGTGCCACTTCGGCGCGCGCGAGGTATTCGCGGGCGCGAGCGGCGTCTTAAACGAGGGCGAACGCATCGGGCTGGTCGGCGCGAACGGAGCCGGCAAGTCGTCGCTGCTGCGCCTACTGGCCGGCGTCGATCGACCTTTCGGCGGCTCGATCGCGCGCGCTAAGGGCATGAAGCTCGGCTACCTCGCGCAGGGCGTCGCCGACGAAACCGAGGCAACCCTCGCGCAGTTGATCGATCGAGCCCTCACGCAGGTCGACGCGCGCGAGTGGGGTCTGCGCAATAAGCGGCTGCGCGCCATGCTGGCGGCATTCGGTTTTAAAGCGGCCGACTTCGAGCGGCCGCTGCGCGAGTTTTCGGGCGGTCAGCGCGCCAAGGCGGCGCTGGCGCACCTGCTGATCGATCCTCCCGACTACTTCATCTTAGACGAACCGACCAATCATCTCGACGTCGCCACCGTTCGCTGGCTCGAGTCGTTCGTCGCCAACGACAAGCGCGGGTACATCGTCGTTTCGCACGACCGGTATTTCCTGGACCGCATCGCCACGCGGATCGTCGAAATCGATCGCGGGCGGCCGCACGCGTACGCGCCGCTGCAGCCGGCCTACACCGCGTTTCTCGTCGAGAAGACGGCGCGGCTCGAACGCGAGCGACGCGAATACGCGGCCTTCGTTGCCGAGCGCGACAAGCGACGCGCGACGATCGCCGGCTTGCGCGCGACCCACACGTCGTCGGACTACAGTCAGGTCCGCAGCCGCGAGAAGCAGCTCGCGCGCGTCGAAAGCACGCTCGAACCGCCCGCCCCAGCGACCGTGGCGCGCGGTATTTCCGTCCGCCTGGACGCGACGCGGCGGCGTGTGAGCCGCGGCGGCTTCGCGTTTGAAATCGCGGACCTGTCGAAGGCGTACGGCGCCAACGTGCTCTTCGCGGACCTGTCGATCGATCTCGAACGCGGCCGGCGGCTGGCGGTCGTCGGACCCAACGGTTCGGGAAAATCGACGCTGTTGAAGATTCTCGCCGGCGAACTGTCGGCCGACCGCGGGAGCGTGCGCTACAACCCGGCCGCGCAAGTCGCCTATTTCGCGCAGAACTCGCACGATGCGCTGGACGTGTCGAAAAGCGCCGTGGAGGCCGTGCTGGCCGCCGCCGGCGACGCTTCGACGCCCGAACAAGCGCGCGCACTGCTTGGCCGGATGCGCATCGGCGGCGACGCCGCCGACAAGCCGGTGCGCGATTTTTCGGGCGGCGAACGACGGCGCATCATGCTCGCCGCGCTGATGGCGCGTAAGGCCGACGTGCTGCTGCTCGACGAGCCGACCAACGATCTGGATATCGACAGCCGCGAAGCGCTCGAGAGCGTGCTCGACGAGTATGCGGGCTCGATCGTCGTCGTCTCGCACGACCGCTTTCTGTTGTCGCGGCTGGCCGATCGCGTGCTTTGGATCGAAGCCGGCGCGTGGGGCGCAATCGACGGCGGATACGATGCCTACGAAGCCGGGGCGCGCGCCCGTGAAACGGCGGCGCTCGCCGCCGCCGATGGAACCTCGGGCCCCGACAAGAAGCTCGGCCGCCGCGAAACGCCGCTCAAACGCCGCTCGCAGATCGAGGCGCAGATCGAGCGGGCCGAACGCGAGATCGAAAAGTTGGACGCGCGCGCGCGTGAAATCGAGGCGTTGTTTACGTTAGTCGAAACCTACGACGACCGGTCGCGCGTGCGCGCGCTGCACGACGAACTCGACGACGTGCGCGCCCGCAGCGCGACCGAGCTCGCGCTTTGGGAAACCTTGCTGCACCGACGCGACGGCCTGGAGACCGTTTAATCTAGCCGGCTGAAGCTAACACTTATCCGAGGCTTGTTTGCCGCTGTAGATCTCGATCACGCCGCTGGTCTTCGGCACGCTTTGTCCCTTGAGCAGCGTGCCGATGCCGCCGATAACGCCCCCGTATTTCCCCGGCTTTGCGACCACGTAGCAAGGCGTAAGCGGGACGTATATGCCAAACGCGAGCACCGCGCCGAACGCGGTGTACGTTTCCTTGGCAACGATTTTCTTGCCGGTCAGACCGCCGCCGGCTTTGAGGCCGGCTGCGAACGTGGTCGACCCCGAAAGTGCCAGCTGCAAGTAAAACAGCGGCGTTCCGGACCCGAGCGACGGAAGCTTGGCGTAGTTCGTCGTGCTCGACGTGAGCGTCAGATCGACCGACGGATTCGCGCCCGGGTAGCGGACCGAACCGCCGAATCCGCCGAACGCGGGAATGCAGGCCAAACCGCCTTTGGTCGACAGCGTATCGATGACGGTGGCGGATTGCTTCGTCTTGGTCTGACCCTTGCAGGCCGGCGGCGCCGCGTCCGGCAGCGCGAAGGCACCCGCACCAAAGCCCTGCGGCGATGGCGGCAACGTACCGTTAGCCCCCGCGCAAGCCGAGAGCGTCGCCGCGGCGGCCATTACGGCCAGCACGCGAAACCGAGAAAAGAATAGCATCGCAACGACTCCTTAAAGAAAGCGCCCGCGGAGGCCCTGTTTCATTCGACCGGGCAGCCTTCCTGCAGGGGAGGCGAGCGGGTGGATGCTCCCGAACCCTCGATGGCGGGTTTTTATTCGTTGTATATG
>Ga0208717_1000836_pt1 | contig 10238 bp, 5 predicted proteins | sample NGESurF53shallow_FD_184489 | JGI IMG/M metagenome (GOLD analysis project Ga0208717, IMG submission 184489) | Arctic peat soil microbial communities from Barrow, Alaska - NGEE Surface sample F53-3 shallow (SPAdes) | ecosystem: Environmental > Terrestrial > Soil > Wetlands > Peat ... | reverse complement strand
GGCCGGGAGCGAGCCGCGCTCTCGCCCGGCCAGCATCCACGATGTCGCCCGCCTGGCGGGCGTATCGAACCAGACGATCTCCCGGGTGCTGAACGGGCACCCAAGCGTGCGCGTGTCCACCAGGGACAGGGTGCTCGCCGCGATGGGTGAATTGCGCTACCGTCCCAATCGCGCGGCCAGGATGCTCGGCACCCGGCGCTCGCAGATCATCGGGGTGCTGGCGGAGGCGGGCCGATCGCGCAGCGGGCAGGCGAGCAGCGTGCGTGCGGTCGAGGAGGCAGCCCGCGAGCGCGGGTATTACGCGTCTGTCGTGTACCTGGGGTCGTCCGCTCCGGCCGCGATCTCGGCCGCGGTCGAGGACCTGCTGGCCCAGGAGGTAGAAGGGGTCGTGCTGGTGGCGCCGCAGGCGACGGTGCTCCCCCGGATCGTCCCGCTGCTCGCGCAGATCCCGATCGTCACCTCCCTCGGAGAGCTGCAGAACGCAGCCGGGACCCCCGACTGCTCGGCCGACGCCGCGAGCGGCGCCCAGACGGCGATGCGCTATCTCATCGGACAGGGGCATCGGCGCATCGTGCATGTCGCCGGACCGCCCGACTGGCACGACGCGCAATCACGGCTCGGCGCCTACGAGTCGGAGCTGTGGTCGTCGGGCCTTACGGCGCTGCCGCCTGTCTTCGGTGACTGGAGCGCCGACTCGGGGTACGCAGCCGGGCGCGCGCTGGTCCGGGATCGGGCGCGACCGGAGGGGCCGCACCGGGGATTCACCGCCGTCTTCGCCGCCAGCGACCAGATGGCGCTCGGTTTGATGCACGCCTTCCGCGAGGCGCGGCTGGACGTCCCGGCCGATGTCAGCGTGGTCGGGTTCGGCGACATCCCCGAGGCGGCGCATTTCTGGCCGCCGCTGACCACGGTCCGCCAGGATGTCGGGGAGCTGGGCCGAAGCCACGTCGCCGCGCTGATCGACGCGATCGGCCGGGTCCGGGACCCGGGTCTCGCCGCCCCGGCGACAGCCGCGGCTGTGCGGGTGGCCGGGCCGCGGCTGGTTATCAGGAATTCGGTCGGGCCGGCGTCGGGCCGACCCCGATGGGGGAGGGACGACCCGCGCGGGTCGTCCCTCCTGGAGTTAGCTGGCCGTCAGGATGCCGTGAGCCTCCACAGATGATCGTTGAGATTGGGGTCGCCGAAGTTCAGGATCGGCTCAGCGGACAGGATGGTCCCGTTGTTGCCGTTGCCGGAGGAGTCGGTCACGGTGGTGCCTCCGGTCTCGTCGAACGTGTAGTCCACCACGTTGCCGGCCCCGGCCACGCCCGTTGCGAGAGTGGCGACCTGGGCCGCGCTGAGCGGGCTGTTGTAGATGTTGAAGTCGTCCACGCTGGCGTCGAGGAAGGGATCGCCGGCGTACTCGGACCGGCCGATCCAGTCCTGGGTGGTCGTCCCGAGGTCGGCGGGAGTGATGGTGATATCCGGGTTGGTGCCGACGGGCGTCCCGTTGACGTAGAGGGTTCCGGTGGTGCCGGACACGGTGACCGTCAACAGCGACCAGGTGTTCAGCGGCAGCAGGCTGGTTCCGTTGATCTGCTGTTCGCCACCGGGGCCGCTGGTGGTGATCGCGAACCGGACGTCTGTCCCGTCGCTGATCGTCAGGAACATGTAGTCGGTCGTGCCGGAGCCGAAGTCGAACAGCCGGGACCAGGTGGTGTCGGCGGTCGGATTGACCCACGCGGAGACCGTGTAGTCGCCGGTGAGACCGCTGACGATGTCGTTCGGCATCGCTATGTACTCACCGTCCCCGCTCAGGTGGACGGCATTGCCGATCTTCCCCGGCACCCGAGCGCCGGCCGCGCCTCCGGAGCTTTCTCCGTCCGGCCACTGGATCGTGAGGGCGCCGGCCGCAGTGCTCGAGTCGGTGACGCCAAGCACCAGGCCGCTGTTGTAGTTGGCGAGCTCGTAGTGGCCGTCGCCGTCAGGGATGAGCTGCCAGAGCTGGTCCGGGGTGGATGCGTCGCCCGAGACCAGCTCGTTCGCTCCGCTGGCGACGGATTCGCCGCTGACGCCGAGGAGCAGCCCGCTGGCCTTGTTGACGATCCGGTACAGGCCCGCGTCCGCCGCGGCGAGCTTCCACGTCTGGGTCTGGCTGCCGTCGGCGGCGGCCTGGTCCACCAGCGTGCCGGCGAACGTCCCTCCGTTCTGGGTGTCGAGATTCAGGCCGCTGCCCAGGTTGGTGATGGTGTACTTGCCGGCCAGCAAGGTGGTCGAGCTGGGGCGGGCGGGCGTGATGACGAGGTGGTACCCGTAGGTGGGATTCATCGAGACGGGTACCGTGATCGAGCCGTCGTGGACCGGGTAGGTGGTGTCGGAGATCGTGATCGGCCCGGCCACGGCCGTGGTCCGCCCCGCCGACGGGGTGTACTGCAGCTGGACGTTGACCTGCGAGCCGAGGCGGAGCGATTTCAGCCCGTGGACGGTGACCGCGGTCGCGCCGGTGCCGCCGCCGAAGATGACGCTGACCTTGTTGCGCGCGGGGTTGACGGACGCCGCGCCGTCGAGGCCGACCCCGGGGGTGCCGGGGGGAACGACGGTGACCATCGTGCCGGTCATCTGCCCGTACCAGTCGTAGAGCCAGTAGGCCCCGTTGGGCGCCGCGCCGGTGTCAGTTAGCAGGTCGCCCAGGGTGCCGTAGTGGTTCCAGAAGGCGAGCTCGGCGTTGCTTACCCCCGAGCGCTCGAAGTTGGCGATGTAGCCGGCCAGGTCGCCGGGGACGCCGACCTGGCCGGGCTCGCCGTACTCCTCGATCGCGATGGCGCGCGGCTTGATGCCGAGGCTCTGCTCGATGGTCTTGATCTCGGCCACGTCACCGGGGATGCTGCCCGCTCCGTCGAGCTCGTGCCAGCTGAGGATGTTCGGCACCGTGCCGCCGGCCTTGGCGGCGGTCAGGAACGTGGTCATCCAGCTCGCGTTGAAGGTCGAGTAGCTGGGGCCCTGGATGACCGCGCTCGGGTCATCAGCGCGGACCTCGTCGAAGGTGCGGGCCCAGCCCGCGGTGAAGGACCCGGCGGCGGCGGTGTTCCAGGTCCAGTCGGGCTCGTTCCACAGCTCGAACGCGCTAATGTCGCTGTCGCCGGAGGCGAGGACGGCCTTGACCTGGGTGTCCACCGCGCTGAGCCAGTTGCTCCAGCTGACCCACCCGTAGGGGAAGTTCGGGTACCAGTCGGGCATCCGCACCACGACCTTGGCCCCGGCCTTGGCGGCTTCCGGCGCGACGACGAGGGCGTCTCCGCCGGGGGCGGACTCGCCATTCGGGAGTTGCGAACCGCCGGGCGCCATCTGCACGAAGGTGTTCGGGTGGAGCGGCTCGACCAGGCTGTTGGCTGGGATCGTGGCGGTGTCGAGACCGTACAGGCTCCCGGACGCGACATGAGTGACGGTGCGGTAGGGCTGGTTGGCGTCCACCGCCAGCGTGCTTGGCGTGGTGGTCGGCGTCGGCAGCGCCGCGGACCCGGCTGACCCAGCGGACCCCGCGGACGCGGCGGGTGCGGCCGGCGCGGCGGTCGAGGGCAGCGCGGTCGCCAACGCGGAGCCGGCCACGACGACGGCGGCGACGGCAAGCTGAGCGGTGACCCTTCGTGCCCGGCCGCCCGGTGGGCGGCTGGGCCGGCTGAGACGCGATCTGGACATCAATGTCCTCCTCACGGACGAGAACCTCCGGACTGAGCGATGGCCATCGCGCTTGGAATGTAAGCCTGGCGGATTTGATTGGCAAGGCCCAAATCAGTCGAACCGGTTGCCTCGGAGGTGCGCACGCAAGACACGATCACGTTACTGAGTGGTAACAGATTTAGTTAAATTCCCAGTTCAGGGTCAGTTTCAAATGTCCGAAAACTTCCTTGCTGGGCTTCTTGCGCGCTGCGACATGCGTCGTTAACATGGTCGAATCGGTTCGACTTGAGGGCAGGTAACGTTGCCGACCATCGAAGATGTGGCTCGCCGCGCGGGTGTCTCGCGGAGCACGGTCTCCTATGCCCTTTCGGGCAAGCGGAGCATCTCCAGGGAGACGCGCGAGCGCATCGAGGCGGCCATTACCGAACTCGGCTTCACCCCGAATGCCGGGGCGCGGGCGCTGGCGACATCCCAGACGATGGTGATCGGCCTGTTCGTGCAGTTCTTCGAGGACGAATTCTCGCCGGCGATGCTGCAGTACGTCCTGCCAATCTCCGATGCCGCGCGCGAAGCCGGCTACGACATCCTCATGGTCACCGAGACCGACGGCCAGCACGCGGTCCAGCGGATCGCGAGTTCCGGGATGGTCGACGGAGTCATGCTGCTAAATGTCGCCTACGAAGACGCCCGACTGCCCGTGCTCAGGAAGATGCGGCAGCCGGGCGCGATGGTCGGCCTGCCTCGCAACCCCGAGGATTTCGACGTCTTCGACCTCGACTTCCCCGAGTCGGGCCGGATTCTCGTTGACCATCTGGCCGAGCGCGGCCACCGCGAGATCATCCTCATCACCCCGCACCACCACGTCAACCAGCGCGGGGGGGCGTACGCCTGGCGGTTCAGGGACGCTGCTCTCCAGCAGGCGGCTCACTACGGCGTCCGCGTCCGGTCGTACTTCGGCGAGACGCAGCAGCCCGCCATCAACCAGCAGCTCAACGAGATCCTGGATGCTCGCGACGAATCGGCGATGATCGTGCACAACGACGCCGTGATCGCCGCGCTGCCGTCCGTCCTTTACTCGCGCGGTATCCGCGTGCCCGATGACCTGTCGGTCGTCGGCGTGTACTCCGAGGATTTCGGGCGACTGTTCTCGCTGCCTTACACGGCGGTCGAGACATCCCCGAACAAGCTGGGCCGAATGGCGGTCCAGGCTCTGGTGCAACGGATGAATAACCCATTGGGCGCTACCGCTCCCCGGGTCGATCTCGTCGCGCCCCACATCACGGACCGGGGAAGCACGCGCTAACAAAGCGCCGCGGCGGCCTTCCGGAAGCGCGCCGCAGTGTCGAACCGCTTCGACGATAACGACAAATTCAAATTCAAAGCCACGAAAAACAAATAATGGCATCCCCCACCCGGTTTCCGCGCGACCGCGGAGACCGGTCATTCAGAGAGGAATGACCGTGCAAAGATCGCGTAAGGCGAGAACCATCGGGGCGGCCCTGCTGGCCGTCGGCACTATGGCGGCCGCCCTGACGGCCTGCTCGAGCGGATCCGCCAGCAGCTCCGCGTCAACGTCGTCGGCCAGCGGCGGCGGCACCTACACCTTCTGGGATCCGTACCCGCAGTACACCGCCTCGTCCGCGTGGGCGCAGCTGGTCAGCAAGTGCGGCACCGAGGCCGGCGTGACGGTCAAGCGCACGCCCTACGACACCACCGCGCTCACCACCCAGGCCCTGCTGGCGGGCCAGCAGGGCAACTCGCCGAACATCCTGCTGATCGACAACCCGGTGGTCTCCACCCTCGCCAGCGCGGGCCTGCTGACCTCCACCGCGCAGAACGGGCTGTCGACCGGCGCGATCGCGTCGAATATCCTCGGCGCGGGCGTTATCAACGGCAAGACCTACGGCGTGCCGATCGGCGCCAACACGCTGGCGCTCTACTACAACCCCAAGATCCTGGCGGCGGCGAAGGTCAACCCCGCCTCCATCACCAGCTGGGCCGCGCTGACGGCGGCGCTGGCCAAGGTCAAGGCGATCGGCAAGAAGGGCATCACGTTCTCCGGCATCAACACCGAGGAGGGCAGCTTCCAGTTCCTGCCCTGGTTCTGGGGTGCGGGCGCGAACCTCACCAACGTCGACTCGCCGCAGGCCATCGCCGCGCTCACGCTGTGGACGACCTGGATCAAGGACGGCTACGCGCCGAACTCTGTCATCCAGGACACCCAGACCACCTCGTGGCAGGAGTTCCAGACCGGCCAGTTCGCGTTCGGCGAGAACGGCACCTGGCAGAAGACCCTCGCCGCCACCATGGGCGCGAAGGTCATCGCGATCCCGGCCGAGAACGGCGGTGCGGCCCCGGTGCCGACCGGCGGGGAGTTCTTCACGATTCCGGTCCAGAAGAACACCGCCAGCTACGCCGCCTCGGCCAAGATCGTGAGCTGCATGTCCTCCGGGAGCAACATCGTCTCGACCGACAACACCCTGAACTACATCGTGCCCACCCAGGCGGGTCAGCAGGCCCAGGTGTCCGCCGATTCCTCGCTGAGCTCCTGGGTCAGCGCGGTGGGGGTGGCCAAGGCCCGCACCGGCGACAACCTGGGCACCAAGTACCCGATCATCTCCCAGCAACTGTGGACGGCGGTCCAGAAGGCAGAGAGCGGCGCGGCGTCCCCCGCCAGCGCGCTCGCGGCCGCTCAGTCCGCGGCCACGGCGGCGATCAACAAGTAGCGCCGGCGGCAGGCCGACGTGAGAGCCATGACAGCAGAGCGGTTCAAGGCGCGGTCGGCTGTGCGACACGGTGACGGGGCGGCGCAGTCCGCCCCGTCACGGGCGCGGCGCGCGCGTGCGCGGCGCAAGGCGCAGTTGACAGCGTGGGGATTCATCGCCCCGGTCATCGCGTACCTGGGCATCTTCTACGCGTACCCGCTGTACCGCAACATCGATCTGAGCCTCAGGAGCTACACGCTCTCGTCGTTCATCACCGGGGACGCCCCGTTCGCGGGGCTCTCCAACTACATCAACGTGTTCCACAACCCGACGTTCGCCCCCGCGCTGGTCAACACGGCGATCTTCACCTTCGTCTCGATCGCCTTCCAGTTCGCGATCGGCCTGGCGCTGGCGGTGTTCTTTTTCAAGACGTTCCGGCTGTCGGGCATTCTCCGGGCGCTGTTCCTCGTCCCCTGGCTGCTGCCGCTGCTGGTGTCGGCGTCGACCTGGTCGTGGATGCTCAACAGCGACTCCGGGATCGTGAACTCGTTCCTCCAGGCGGTCGGCATGCAGCCGATCGACTGGCTCACCTCGCCGAAGTGGGCCCTGGTGGCGGTGCTGATCGCGAACATCTGGATCGGCATCCCCTTCAACCTCGTGATCATGTACAGCGGCCTGCAGAGCATCTCGCCGGACATCTTCGAGGCCGCCGCGATTGACGGCGCCAACGGCTGGCAGCGGTTCTGGCGGATCACCTTCCCGCTGCTACGCCCGGTGTCCGCGATCACCCTGCTGCTCGGCCTCGTCTACACCCTGAAGGTGTTCGACATCATCTGGATCATGACCCGAGGGGGGCCGGCCACCGCGTCGACGACGCTTGCGATCTGGTCCTACCAGCTCGGCTTCGGGTCGCTGCTGCCCGACTTCAGCTCCGCCGCGACCGTCGGCAACGTGCTGATCCTCATCGCGGTCGTCTTCGCGCTCGTGTACATCCGGGCCAGGAGCAGATTGGAGACGACATGAAGCGGCGTTCCTGGTGGCTGACCGCGATCGGCGTCCTGGTGACCGCCGTGATGCTGTTCCCGGTCTACTGGATGATCAACGTCTCGCTTACGTCGACGCCCAACATGCGCAAGAGCCCGCCCAACCTGATCCCGATCGACGGGACCCTGCAGGGCTACTCGGTGGTGCTGCATCAGCAGCTCCCTTATCTCGGCACCAGCCTGTTCATCGGCCTCGGCACGGTCGCGGTCACGCTCGTGCTGGCCGCGCCGGCCGGCTACTCGCTGGCCAAGCTGCATCCGCGCGGTGGGGGAGCGCTGAGCTTCGTGCTGCTGATCGCGCAGATGATCCCCGCAATCGTGATGGCGATGGGCTTCTACGTCATCTACCTGAAGTTCGGCCTGCTCAACACGGTGTGGGGGCTCATCATCGCCGACTCCACCATCGCGGTTCCGTTCGGCGTGCTGATCTTCACCGCGTTCATGTCGCGGATCCCCAACGAGCTGCTGCAGGCCGCCCGCATCGACGGCGCGGGCGCGATGCGCACCTTCCTGGCGATCGTCGTGCCGGTCAGCCGGAACGCGGTGGTGACCGTCTCGCTGTTCGCGTTCCTGTGGGCGTGGTCGGACTTCCTGTTCGCCAACACGCTGGACGGCGGCGGCGGACATCAACCCATCACGCTCGGCATCTACGCCTATATCGGCAACAACAACCAGCAGTGGAACGCGATCATGGCCACCGCCGTCGTCGCCTCGATTCCGGCTGCCGTGCTGCTCGTCCTCGCGCAGCGCTACGTCGCCGCCGGGGTGACCTCCGGGGCCGTCAAGGACTAGCAGTCAGGGACTAGCACCCCGAGGGGCAATCGCAGTCTTCATTCACTCAGGCAGCGCGAGGCGGCGCCGCCCGCTCAACGTTGGGACGAATCAGCGCGCATGGTCAGCTATCACAACGACGACGGCATCCTCGAGGTGCGGCACCGGCACGAGGTGATCCGCATTCAGGCCTGGGGCCCCGACAGCGTGCGGGTGCGCGCGGCCCAGTACAGGATCCCGGCCGACAGCGTCGGCGCGCTGGCCGATGCCCCGCCGGCCGACCCGGGATCGCCGGCCGGCATCACGATTGACGGGACGAACGCGGCCCTGACCAACGGGCGGCTCCGGGTCGAGGTCACCTTCGATACCACCGAGAGCTACCCGGAGCCGCTGATCACCTTCCGCGGCCCCGACGGGGGCGAGCTGCTCGCCGAAAGCCGAGAGCACTTCTGGATGCCGGGGGCGCGGGTCTTCGCCGGCAACCGCTCGGGCGCGTACGAGATTCATCAGCAGTTCGCGGCCTACCCAGGCGAGCGTCTCTACGGTCTCGGGCAGCGCACTCACGGCCGGCTGAACCTCAAGGGCCTCGCGCTGGACCTGGTCCAGCGGAACGGGGAGGTGAGCATCCCGTTCGTCCTGTCCGACCGCGGCTACGGAATGCTGTGGAACTCGCCCGCCGTCGGCCGGGTCGAGTTCGCGGAGAACGCGACCCGCTGGCAGGCCGGCCAGGCGCGCGAGATCGACTACTGGTTCACGGCCGCCCCCACCCCAAGGGAGATCCTCGCCCGGTACGCGGACGCCACCGGTCACGCGCCCGAGCTGCCCGCCTGGGCGAGCGGGTTCTGGCAGTCCAAGCTCCGGTACCGCACCCAGGAAGAACTCCTCGACGTGGCCCGCGAGTACCACCGCCGGGGCCTGCCGCTGTCGGTGATCGTGGCCGACTTCTTCCACTGGTCCGCCATGGGCGACTACCGCTTCGACCCGGCCGAGTGGCCCGATCCGGACGCCATGGTCGCCGAGCTTCGAGCGCTTGGGGTGGAGCTCATGGTCTCGATCTGGCCCACGGTCTCACCGCTCAGCGAGAACTACGGCCGGTTCTACCAGCAAGGGCTGCTGGTCGGCGCGGACCAGGGGGTCGAGTTCCAGCAGACCATCCAAGACAAGGGCGTGGCGGCGCCGATGCCGGTCGCGTTCTACGACCCGACCAACCCGGCGACCCGCGAGTACGTCTGGTCCCTGGTGGAGCGCAACTACCTGTCGCGCGGCATCCGCGTTTTCTGGCTCGACGCCTGCGAGCCGGAGCTGAATCCGGGCCACCCCGGCAACCTGTCCCTGTACGCCGGACCCGGCGCGGAGGTCGCGAGCATCTACCCGCGGGACAACGCCCGGCTGTTCGCCGAGGGCATGGCCAACGCCGGACAAGAGCCGACCGTGCTGCTCTGCCGCTCCGCCTGGGCAGGATCGCAGCGGTACGGGGCGGCGGTCTGGTCGGGGGACATCCCGGCTACCTGGCAATCGCTGCGCCTGCAAGTGCGCGCCGGCCTCAACGTCGCGATCTCCGGCATCCCCTGGTGGACCACCGACATCGGCGGCTTCCACGGCGGCGACCCTAGCGATCCCGCCTATCAGGAGCTCATCGTGCGCTGGTTCCAGTACGCGGTGTTCTGCCCGCTCTTCCGGCTGCACGGCGACCGGCAGCCCCGGGTGCCGACCGGCTTCGAGATGACCGGGGGCCCGAACGAGGCATGGTCCTACGGCGACGCCGCCTTCCCGCGCATCGCCGCCGCACTGCGGCTGCGCGAGCGGCTGCGGCCCTACATCCACCAGCAGATGCAGGTGGCGTCGCGGCAGGGCATTCCGCCGATGCGGCCGTTGTTCGTGGACTTCCCGCACGACCCGGGTGCCTGGCAGGTCGAGGACCAGTTCCTGTTCGGCCCGGATCTCCTCATCGCCCCCGTCCTGGAGCCCGGGGCGGACGTGCGCGACGTCTACCTGCCCGTCGGCCGGGCCTGGATCGAGGCCGGGACCGGAGACCGGCACGACGGCGGCAGCGCCATCCGGG
>Ga0208717_1000835_pt1 | contig 10240 bp, 12 predicted proteins | sample NGESurF53shallow_FD_184489 | JGI IMG/M metagenome (GOLD analysis project Ga0208717, IMG submission 184489) | Arctic peat soil microbial communities from Barrow, Alaska - NGEE Surface sample F53-3 shallow (SPAdes) | ecosystem: Environmental > Terrestrial > Soil > Wetlands > Peat ... | reverse complement strand
CTTGCCGCCGACGGCGCGGCGGTCGGCCTTTGCGCCTATGCGACCGTGATCGGAGGCACGCTCAAGACGACGGGCTCCGGGGTCATCTACGACAGGACCGGCGACACGCTCTATGGCGGGGCATCCGAACATCGAGGGATCGCTCTCGGTCGGAGACGCCGCCTCCCTGACCCTCGAGGGCGCGATCAACAACACCGGCGCGATCTCCCTCGCCGGCGGGACCATCCCGGGCGGAAACGCCCAGACCCGCCTCATCATCGGCCCGTCCGGCGCCACCCTCGGCGGCGGCGGCTCGGTGCTTCTGAACAACACCACGCTCGATGTCGTCTTCGGCTCTTCGTTCGCCGTGAGCCTGACCAATGTGGACAACACCATCTCCGGCGCCGGCCAGCTCGGCGGCGGCCGGCTCGGGCTGTTCAACGAGGCGGCGGGAGTCATCGACGCCGACACTTCGACTCCGCTGGTTCTCGACACCGGACCCGCCGAAGTTGACAACGCCGGCCTGATCGAGGCCACGGGGGCGGGCGGCCTGATCCTGCGAAACACGGGCGTGCTCGGCGGCGGCGTCATCGCGGCGGGAAACGGCTCGCGCGTCGAGCTGCAAGGGGCGTTCTTGACCGGCGGCACGCTCAAATCGACGGGAACGGGAATCTTTCGCACCTATCGCGGCGCGAACTACCTCGATGGCCTGGACGTCACGCTCGACAACGAGGCCACGCTGATCGTCGCCGACAATACCAGCCTGACGCTTCAGGGAACCTTGATCAACACCGGCAAGGTCGAACTTTCCAGCCTGCGCGCCGGTGCGACCGTCTCCATCGACGCCAACAACGCCAGCCTTTCCGGGGGCGGCCGGTTCATCCTGGACAACAGCGCCCTCAACCGCATCGTCGGCGCGAGCCCGGCCGCGATCCTCACCAACGTCGATGACAACATCGGCGGCGCCGGCCAGTTGGGGGCGGGCTCGCTGACCCTGGTCAACGAGGCGGCGGGTGTGATCGTCGGATCGCGGACCACGGCCCTCGTCATCGACACCGGCGCCAACACCATCGTCAACGCCGGGGTGATCCTGGCGCGCGGCTCTGGCGGGGTGACGATCGCCAGCGTCGTCGTCAACGGCGGCATTCTGGAAGCGGACGGCGGGGTGCTGACGGTGAACGGCGCGGTGAGCGGCTCGGGCGATGGCCAGATCTACGCCGGAACCCTCGATTTCAACGCGAGCTTTTCGCAGAACGTCGCCTTCCAGAAGATAACCGGCGTTCTCGAACTGGCCCAGTCGCAGAGCTACGCCGGGACGGTGTCCGGCTTTTCCAAGACCGGCGGCACGTCGTTCGACCTGCGGGACATCGGCTTCGTGAGCTCCACCGAGGCGACGTTCAGCGGCACGGCCGGCGGCGGCGTGCTCACCGTCAGCGACGGAACCCACACCGCCCACATCGCCCTTCGCGGCGACTATACCGCCTCCAGTTTCACCGCCAGCAGCGACGGCCACGGCGGGACGATCGTCGTCGACCCGGCGGCGGGAGCCACCCACCGCTTCGTCGCGGCGGCGGCGGGCCTGGGGGCCCAAGCTGGCGGCGGCCTGGCGAGCCCGGCGCACGAGGCCTGGCGCGCGCGGCCGGTGATGCTGGGCAGACCGGCGGTGAAGATCGCTTAGGGACGGTCGTCGCGCATCCGGCGCGAGGTTTTGCCGGGCCGCCAAATCAGGCGAAGATCGCGCGCATGCCCGTCACCCCTCCCGATCCGGCCGATCTGGCTTCCGCGCTCGCCGCGCGCCTGTGCCACGACTTCGTCGGCCCGGCGGGGAGCGCGGTCGCGGGCCTGGATATTCTCGCCGGCTCTCCCGATGCGGATCTGCGCGGCGCGGCGATGGAGATGATCGAGGAGAGCGCGCGACGGCTCCTGGCGCTGATCGTCTTTTCGCGGACGGCGTTCGGGGCCGGCGACGAAGTGTTCGATGCCGGCGCGCTCGAAACCCTGGCTCGCGGCGTGTTCGCCGGCCAGCGTCCCGCCCTCGACTGGTCGGTGGAGGCGCCGGCGCTCGGCGGGCCGGCGGCGCGGACGCTGCTCAATCTCTCCCAGATCGCCGCCGACGCCCTGGCGGTGGGCGGAACGGCGCGGGCCTGGGCGAACCTTCGCGGCGGGAAGACGCTTTTGGGCATCGACGCCATTGGCTCGCGCGCCAGGCTTCATCCGGAGGTATCGGCCGGTCTGAAAGGTGAGGCGCGTGGCGAGGGTCCGGCGGGACGATGGGCCCAGGCCCGGTTCGTCCACGCCACGGTGGCGGCGGCGGGCGGAGAGGTGACGGCCACTCCGAGCGAGGCGGGAATCGCGTTCACGGCGGTTTTGCCTTAGCCAAGCCCTCGCCCGTCTGACGCGTTCATCAGCGCGGCGATCCCACGCGACCCTTCATCCAGCCTCTCCGCCAGACGCGCCGCCACCCGCGCGATCTCGTCGGGCGGCTTGTTCTGGGAAAGCTTGGTCGTGCCGGCCAGACGCTCCACCCGCATTTTGTAGCCGACGATGGCGCCCAGCATGGCCTCGAACCGCGCCGGGGTCATCTTGGCGCGGGTCCACGGCGGCTTGGGGGCGAGGCCGACTTCGAAATGGGCGGCCAGATCGTCCAGGAGAGCGGCGGTTTCGACCCGCTGCAGAACGCGCACCGGTCCTTCCGCCTCCACCGAGAGATAGTTCCAGGTGGGAACCTGATCGGCGGCCGCGTACCAGTCGGGGCTGACATAGGCGTCGGGACCGGTGACCACGGCCAAGGCGCGCGGGCGCTCACGCAAGACCGGGCAAAGGGCGTTCGCCGCCGAAAGGTGAAATCGCAGGGTCCGCGCGGCGAGCAGCACGGGCGCATGAGCAACTACCGGCCCGTCGGGACCGGAGCCGACGATCACCGCCAGACCGCGCGCCGACGCCAGCGCCTCGAGGCGCCCGGCATCGGTCTCTTCAAAGATCTTGGCGGGGTGCAGGGAACCGTTCCTCTTGAAATCGCCAAGCAGAACGGTTCCCTTTCAGACACCCGAGCGGCTAAAGCCTGTTTCGATCAGGTTGAATCAACCTCATCGATAAAACAGGCTCTATCTCAAACACTTGAGCGCTTTCTGATCGCAAAACCAGTTCCCACTTTTGCGGAAAGCGCTCTAGTTGCCCTTGGCGTCGTTGGCCGTGTCGGTGGTGGCGTGGCCGACCGACGACACGTCCTTGCCGGCGCCGGCCACGGTGTTGCAGGCGGCGGTGGCGAGACTGGCGGCCAGAACCGCCAGCACAATGATCTTACGCATGCGAGATAGGTCTCCCCGAAAGTTTTTCAGGAGACAATTCGCGGCCATCCGCGCGCCCAAGTCAAGAGGGCGCTCAACGTAGTCACCCGCCAGAACGTGGACGCAGGCGTTGGGCCTAATGTCCGGCGGCGTCCTGGGCGGTGTCGGTGGTGGCGTGGCCGACCGACGAGACGTCCTTGCCGGCGCCGGCCACGGTGTTGCAGGCGGCGGTGGCGAGGCTGGCGGCGAGCACCGCCAGGATGAGGATTTTACGCATGCGAATTAAGTCTCCCGGGAAGGTTAGGCGAGCAACTCGCCAGTCCCTAAACTCTCAACCCCCGAGCAGGTTCCCGTTGGGCTTCGAACGAGACCTCGGCCTCCGATCGCGGCGCGCTTCCGGGAGCGGGGAAGGTGAGGCGCGCCGTCATGCCGCCGCCCGGGTTGGCGCTGAAGGCCACCTCGCCGCGAAGCTGGCGGGCGAAGGCGGTCATCAGGGTGCGGCCGACGCCCGAGCCCACCTCGGCGGGCGCCCCCGTCTCCCCGGTGTCGCTCACGGTGAGTTCCGCGCTGGCGCCGCGGACATGGAAGGCGACGCCCAGAATACCGCCGCCCTCGCCAAGGCCGTGTTTCTTGGCGTTGGTGATCGCCTCCACGGCGAACAGGGCGAGCGGCGCCAGCTGATCGGGATCGATGATCAGCGGGTCGAGATCGAGCTGGGTGCGGATGGGCGCCCCCCTGGCGCCCTCTCCCATCACGAGCTGTGCGATCAATTCGTCGAGAAAGTCGCGCAGATCGACGTGCTTGAGATCCGGACCCTGATAGAGGGCGCGATAGATGAGCGCCAGGGCGCCGATGCGCTGGCGGGTGTCGTGGAGGGCGGCGCGGGCGGCCGGATCGGTCAGGGCGCGCTGCTGCATGTTGAGCAGCGAGGAGATCACCTGCAGGTTGTTCTTCACCCGGTGATGGATCTCTCGCATCAAGGCGTCCTTGTGGGCCAGCGCCTCGATCAGTGCGGCGTCGCGGGCGGCGATGGTCTTGGCCATGGTGTCGAGGGTTTCGGCCAGAGCGCGGATCTCCGGCGCCGCGGCGTGCGCCCTCAAGGGGCGAACGCTGTAGCGGCCCCGCCCATAGAGGGCCGCGATGCGCCGCAGATAGACGATCCAGCGCACCACGCTGCGTTCGGCGGCCAGCAGAACGGCCGCCACGGCCAGACAGAAGGCGAGGATGGGAAGCAGGAAGGCGGAGACCGGGTTCAGCCACGCCCACGACACCAGGCCTCGCGACGGGGCCGACAGCACGACGTAGACGTCCCGGCCGACGAGAGGCGCCGAGGCGTAGAGCCGCGCCGCCCCGGTGCGGTCCGTTCCGAGCCAAAGCGCCTCTCGGTCCCGCGCCGCTCCCGCCAGGCGTCGGGCGATGTCGTCCGGGAACTTGGCCGCCGAGGTGGTCGACAGGAAATTCCCCTGCGGGTCGGCCAGGGCCACCTCCGAATCGATCGGCACGGACCGATCGGCCTTATCCGGCCGAAGGCTGGTCAGGGCGATGGCCGCCGTCAGGACGCCGGCGAATCGCCCCTCCTCGTCGCGGATCGGAACGCTGGCCAGGAGGGCCGGGGCGCCGCCGTAGCCCGTCTCTGGCTCGCTGGTCACCGCCATGGCCCGGCCCGAGGCCAGGGATCGGAACCAAGGCTGCGAGCGGCGAAAGGGATCGAGCGGAACGGGAGCCGCGGCGCACGCCACCAAGCCGTTGGCGTTGAAGCGGATAAGATTGGTAAATCCCGGAACACGGCTCTTGATCTCGGCGAGCCGCTCGACGCACGAGACATCCGTTTCGTCCGGGGTGAGGGTGCGTAGCAGCACCTCGGCCGCGGCGATACGCGCCCGCGCTGTCGCGGCGCTGCGCCGGGCGGCGTCCACCAGTTCGGTTCGCTGGTCGTGCGCGTCACGCTGAAAGACGAGCGCCGACTGCACCGCCCCGAGAATCAGCACCGGCGCCAGCGCCATGGTCAGGGCGAGGCCCAGTCGAACCCGGATGGTCGTCGCCCCCCAGCGGCGGGACAAGGATTTCACCGAACCGTGCTCAGCCACTCCGCATGCGCCAGGATCGACCCCATGGCTTCCCCCGCCGCGGCGCCGTCGCGGTCATAGTCGCCGCGATCGAGAATGCCCTGTAGGGCGCGCCGGGCCCGGCTGACCCGGCTCTTCACGGTGCCCACCGCGCAGCCGCAGATGGCGGCCGCCTCCTCGTAGGCAAATCCCCCCGCGCCGACCAGCACCAGAGCCTCCCTCTGCTCTGACGGCAGCATGCCCAGCCCCAGGCGAAGCTCGTCCAGGGCCACGGGCGCCGCCGGATCGTCGATCGCCACCAAGGTGCGCTCGGCCGCTTCCTGGTCGAGCTGGCTCTGGCGCCAGGAGCGGCGCTTTTCGGAATAGAACTGGTTGCGCAGAATCATGAAGGTCCAGGCCTTCATGTTGGTGCCCATTTCGAAGCTGGCCCGGGCGTCCCAGGCCTTCATCATGGCGTCCTGCGCCAGGTCGTCGGCGGCGGTGGGATCGCCGGTCAGGGTGCGGGCGAAGGCGCGCAGATGAGGAATGAGCACAACCAACTCGCGCTTGAACGCGGCGTCGCGCGCCGGGTCGTCGGCGCCCGCGGGCCGCGCCTTGCCTTGCATCAACCGTTCTCCGGCGCGCGCGCGTCGGCCCGCCGCAGAATGTCGAGGAACTCGTCAGGCACCGGTTCGTTGACGACATCGTCGAACATCTGCCGCAGCTTGGCGCCGATGGCCTGCTGGCGAAGCCGCGCCTCGTCCAGAGCCGGGGGAGACTTGGGCGGCTGTTTCATCGGCCAATGTCCAATCATCAATCCGGCGTCGGCCCTGGGCCGCCCACCCCCTTGTTACTTCCGGCGTCAGGCCCGGCAAACGTATGAATCCCGCGCCGGTTCCCAGCTTTTTCCCGCGCCGTCTCGCGCAAGCCGGTGCGAGCCCGCCGAGCAGGCTTCGCGCCGTCGTGGGAACCGGCCGGCTTTCGATGCGTTGGCGTGGCGTGGAAACCGGTCATTTCGGGCGCCTCGCGTGTGGCGACGATTTGTGCCAATATGCTGGCGCTTCCCATGACCGGTCTGATGGAGGGGATATGAGCCTTTTAGCGAAGCTGGCGCCGCATCTGCCCTATGTCCGACGCTACGCCCGCGCGCTGACCGGCGATCAGGCCACGGGGGACAATTATGTGCGCGTCGCCCTCGAGGCCCTGGCGGCCGGCGATCGATCCCTCGATGACGCCCTGTCGCCCCGTGTCGCCCTCTATCAGGTTTTCCACGCCATCTGGGGCGCCACGGGCGCGCGCCTGGAGCCGAGAACGCCGGAGGTCGAAGAGACCGGCCAGGCGGCGGGTCAACGCCTGATGCGCATCGCGCCGCGCTCGCGCCAGGCCTTCCTGCTCACCGCCGTCGAGGGCTTCACGCCCAGCGAAGCGGCTCTGATTCTGGACGCCGACTTCGAGGATATCGAAGGTCTCATCGCCGAGGCCCAGACCGAGATCGACGCGGAGCTGGCCACCGACGTGCTGATCATCGAGGACGAACCGGTCATCGCCGCCGACATCGAGGCCCTGGTCAGGGAGCTGGGGCATTCGGTGACCGCCATAGCCGCCACCCGCGCCGAGGCGATCGAGGCGGTGGGACGGGCCGCGCCGGGCCTGGTGCTGGCCGACATCCAACTGGCCGACGGATCGTCGGGCATCGACGCGGTGAAGGAAATTCTCTCCTTCATGGAGGTTCCGGTGATCTTCATCACCGCCTTCCCCGAGCGCCTTCTCACCGGCGAGCGCCCGGAGCCGACGTTCCTCATCACCAAGCCCTTCCAGCCGGAGACGGTGAAGGCGGCCATCGGTCAGGCCCTGTTCTTTCATCCCCGTCGGTCCAAGGCGGCCTGACGGCGTCGGCGCACTCAGCCGAAACTCTCCTCCAACGAAGCCAGGCGGCCTGTTTCGTCGTCGGCGATCAGAGGGGCGATCACCTCGTCCAGCGCCTCGCCCTCCATCACCTTGGGAAGGTTGTAAAGGGTCAGGCCGATGCGGTGGTCGGTGACCCGGCCTTGCGGAAAATTATAGGTGCGGATGCGCTCGGAACGGTCGCCCGAACCGACCTGGCTCTTGCGCGATTGCGACCGCTCGGCATCCAGGGCCTCGCGCTTCTGGTCATAGAGCCTGGCCCTCAGCACCTTCATGGCCCGCGCCCGGTTCTGGTGCTGCGACTTCTCAGACGAGGTGACCACGATTCCGCTCGGCAGGTGGGTGATGCGCACCGCCGAGTCGGTCTTGTTGACATGCTGGCCGCCGGCTCCGCTGGAGCGGTAGGTGTCGATGCGCAGGTCGGCGTCTCTTATCTCTATCTCCACATCCTCCGGCTGCGGAAGGACCGCGACGGTGGCGGCCGAGGTGTGGATGCGCCCCTGGGCCTCGGTGTCGGGAACCCGCTGCACCCGGTGGACGCCGCTTTCGAATTTCAGCCGGCCGAACACCCCCTCGCCGCCGATCGAGGCGACGATCTCCTTGTAGCCGCCGGCGTCGCCCTCCGAGAGGCTTTCGATATCGACGCTCCAGCCGCGCGCCGCGGCGTAGCGCTGGTACATGCGGAACAGATCGCCGGCGAACAGGGCCGCCTCGTCGCCGCCGGTTCCGGCCCTGACCTCCAGTATGGCCGAGGCGTTCTCGTCGGCGTCGCGCGGCGCCAGCAGCAGGGCGACCTCGCGCTCCAGCTCCGGCGTCGCCGTGTCCAGGGCGGCCAGATCCTCACGGGCCAGGGCGCTCATTTCAGCGTCGCCCGCCCCGAGCATCGCCTCCAGCTCGGCCCGCTCATCCCGCGCCTTGGCCAGGCGCAGCGCGATGTCCGCCACCGGTTTGAGCTGCGCATACTCCTTGCCCAGCCGGACGATTTCCGCGCCATCGACCGCCGCGCCCATGCGCGCCTCCACCTCGCGGAAGCGGTCGAGCACCTGGTCGAGGCGGGCTTGAGGAAGACGCACGAGGGGGGCGGGCCTTGGACGGGAGGATTGGCGGACGCCCCTCTAACGCGGGCGCGCCTTCGCGTCACGCCTCGCCGCCCAAATCGCCGTTTGCTGACGCTGCGGCGCCCGGCGTAGACGTTGGTCAGGTCCTTAACCTCGCCCAACCGCTTATCTCCAAGGAACACACCCATGGCCGAAGCCTATATCGTCGCCGCCGCCCGCACCGCCGGCGGCCGCAAGGGCGGCAAGCTGGCCGGATGGCACCCTGCCGACCTGGCCGGCGCGGTCATCGACGCCCTCTTGGATCGAAGCGGCGCCGACCCGGCCGCCATCGAGGACGTGATCATGGGCTGCGTCATGCAGGTGGGCGAGCAGGCGACCAATGTCGCCCGCGGCGCCGTGCTGGCCTCGCGCCTTCCCGAGAGCGTGCCGGCCACCAGTGTCGATCGCCAGTGCGGCTCCTCGCAGCAGGCCCTGCATTTCGCCGCCCAGGCGGTAATGAGCGGGACCCAGGACATCGTCATCGCCGCCGGCGTCGAGAGCATGACCCGCGTCCCCATGGGCCTGTCGGTCACGCTGCCGGCCAAGAACGGCTTCGGCATTCCCATGAGCCCCAAACAGCAGGCGCGCTATCCGAACATCCAGTTCAGCCAGTTCATGGGCGCGGAAATGATGGCCGGCAAATATGGCCTGACGCGCGACCAGCTCGATGAATTCGGCTACGAGAGCCACCAGAAGGCCATCGCCGCAACCCAGGGCGGCGCCTTCAAGGACGAGATCGTCCCGGTCGAAATTACCGACGCAGAGGGGGCTGTCTCGCAACATACGGTCGATGAAGGCATCCGCTTCGACGCCAGCCTGGAGGGCATCAGGGGCGTCAAGCTGCTGGTGGAGAGCGGCAAGCTCACCGCCGCCACTTCCAGCCAGATCTGCGACGGCGCCTCGGGCGTCATGGTGGTCAGCGAAGCCGGTCTCAAGGCCCTGAGCGTCGAGCCCCTGGCCCGCATCCATCACCTGACCGTGGTCGGCGGCGACCCGGTGATCATGCTCGATGCGCCGCTCGGGGCCACCGAGCGCGCCCTGAAGAAGGCCGGCATGAGCGTGGACGACATCGATCTCTTCGAGGTCAACGAAGCCTTCGCCTCGGTCCCCGTGGCCTGGCTCCAGACCCTCCATGCCGATCCCGAAAAGCTCAACGTCAACGGCGGCGCCATCGCCCTGGGCCACCCCCTAGGCGCCTCGGGAACGAAGCTGATGACCACCCTCGTCCACGCCCTGGCCGCGCGCGGCAAGCGCTGGGGCCTGCAGACCATGTGCGAAGGCGGCGGATTGGCCAACGTGACCATCGTCGAGCGGCTTTAGCATCATGAACCTTCTCCCCTTGCGGGAGAAGGTGGCCGCGAAGCGGCCGGATGAGGGGTCGCACCGCGCCTGCCGATTTGCCACTCTCAGCCATGACCGCCGACCGCGAACGCGTGATCCGCTATGCTAAGTCCATGCGCCACGATCCCGTGGCCAATGAGCGCATCCTGCGGAAACTGCTGCGCAACCGGCGATTGGAGGGGCTGAAATTCCGCCGCCAGGTTCCGATCGGCCGCTACATCGCGGATTTCCTGTGCCTGCGCCATCGGCTCGTCGTCGAAGCGGACGGCCCGACCCACGAAGACAGTCTCTACGACATTGAACGCGACGCCTGGCTTCGCGGACAGGGCTTTCGGCTGCTACGGTTTCAGAACGCCACGATCGAGTGGCATCCTCAGGAAGTCCTAGACGCCATCCTGGCGGCGGTGGACGTTTAGCGGCGCGGCCTGCGCGACCCCTCATCCGGCCGCTTCGCGGCCACCTTCTCCCGCGGGGGCTACCGGATTCACACATTGTGAGAGCCACGGCTGATGATGGCTCCGTGCTTGGCGGCTTGGAAGTAGAGCCAGCCCTCGAGCATGACGATGGGGCCGGGTTTTCCATAGTA
>Ga0208717_1000834_pt1 | contig 10252 bp, 10 predicted proteins | sample NGESurF53shallow_FD_184489 | JGI IMG/M metagenome (GOLD analysis project Ga0208717, IMG submission 184489) | Arctic peat soil microbial communities from Barrow, Alaska - NGEE Surface sample F53-3 shallow (SPAdes) | ecosystem: Environmental > Terrestrial > Soil > Wetlands > Peat ... | reverse complement strand
AGGGACATCGTGGCCGGCCGGAGATGACAGAGGTGTGCACATGAGCGCGTTGACGCGGCGGACGGCCATCTCGCGGGGCCCGGCTCCCTGGCTGCGCCGGGAGCGGCCCAGGCTGCGCGGGGGGCGCCGGGTGAGAATCGGGCTGCTGTTCGTGAGCCCGTGGGTCCTGGGGTTCCTGGTGTTCTACCTCTACCCGTTCTTCGCGACCCTCTACTACAGCTTCACGGCCTTCACCGGGGTGGGAAACCCCAAGCTCACCGGCCTGGCGAACTACTCGGAACTATTCCATGATCCGTTGTTCCGCACCGCGCTGTTCAACACCTTCTACTACACGGCCCTGGAGGTGCCGCTCTCGACGGTCGTCGCCATCGGGCTCGCGCTGCTGCTGAACATGAACGTCCGGGGCCGGGCGTTCTACCGGACGCTGTTCTACATTCCGTCGATCGTGCCCGTCGTCGCCTCGTCCATGATCTTCGTCTGGATCTTCCAGCCGTCGTTCGGCGTGGTCAACTCCCTGCTCTCGGACGCCCACATCCAGGGACCGGCGTGGTTCTTCTCGATCGCCTGGTCGAAGCCGACGTTCGTTCTGCTGGGACTGTGGGGGCTGGGCCAGCCCATGGTGATCTACCTGGCCGCGCTGCAGGGAGTCCCCAGGGAAATGTACGAGGTGGCCGCCCTGGAAGGCGCCGGGCCGATCCAGCGACTGCGGCATGTGACCCTGCCGATGATCAGCCCGGTCATCTTGTTCAACGTCATCATGTCGCTGGTGCTGTCCATTCAGTATTTCACCCAGGCCCAGGTGATCGAGAACCCGGCCGGGAGCCCCGGCACGTCGACCATGTTCTTTGTCATCTATTACTACCAGCAGGCGTTCCAGGATCTGCATCTCGGATATGCCTCAGCGATGGCCTTCATGCTGTTCATCCTGGTGCTGGCCGTCACCATCGGGCTGCTGAAGTCGTCATCGGGATGGGTGTACTACGAAAATGAACAGCAGTAACGGACGGGGGGCGGGTGGCTGATATGGGAATCGCGAGGCCCCAGGTAATATCCAAGCCCCTGCCCCCGCTGCCGCCTGCACCGCCGCGGCCCCGCCGGGCCCCCCGCAAGCTCGGCGCCAGCGCCGTCAAGCATCTCGTGCTGATCACGGTGGGCGCCATGTTCGCCCTGCCCCTGGCCTGGATGCTGCTCAGCTCGGTCAAGTCGGCCGGCCAGACCCTCACCTTCCCCGTGGTCTGGTGGCCGCACCCCTTTGTGTGGGACAACTACCCGCGCGTCCTGTCGTCGCTGCCGTTCGGCCGGTTCTTCCTGAACACGTTCCTGTACTGCGCCGTGACGATCGTGGGTGTCTGCATCTCGAGCAGCCTGGTGGCGTACGGGTTCTCCCGGCTGCGCTGGCGCGGGCGGAACTCCCTTTTCTACGTCATGCTGATGACGCTGCTGCTCCCCTTTGTCTGCACCCTGATACCGCTGTTCATCCTGTACAAGCACGCCGGCTGGATCGACTCGTACCTGCCCCTGGAAGTACCGACCTTTTTCGGCAGCTCGGTTTTCAGCACCTTCCTGCTCCGGCAGTTCTTCATGACGATCCCGCCGTCGCTGTCTGACGCCGCGCGCGTCGACGGCGCCAATGAGTTCTACATATACAGCCGGATCATCCTTCCCCTGTCGAAACCGGCCATGGCGTCCGTGATCCTCTTCCAGTTCATTTACTGCTGGAATGACTTCCTGGGCCCGCTCATCTACATCAACACCGAGTCGAAGTACCCGCTCAGCCTGGGCCTGGCCCTGATCCTCGGCGACTACACCACGAACTGGTCATGGATCATGGCCGCGGCGGCGGTGGCCACGGTCCCGATCGTCGTCTTGTTCTTCCTGACCCAGCGCACCTTCATCCAGGGGATCGCCATCACCGGCCAGAAGGGATGACGTCAGTGGCATCGGTGCAGCAACGGCAGGCAGCGGGCCGGTCCCGGCCCGGCACCGCCGGGACGCGGCCCGGTCTTACCGGGATGCGGCCCGGTCTCGCCGGGACGCCAGTCATGGCGGCTCTGGGCTCGGCCTTCAATGTCCTCGCCCTCAACCTCGTCCTGCTTGTGGCGTCACTGCCGGTGGTCACGCTGCCGATGGCCATCCACGCCGCGACCACTGCACTCGACCGGTGGCGCGGTGAGGGCGAGGACCGCGTGGTCCGCGAGTTCCTCATCACCCTCCGGTCCAGCCCACCCGGCCGGACCACGGCGGCCGTCGGGGTCCCGATCGCCGCGATCGGCGTGGGCGTGGCCGAGGCCCGCTACTTTCTGGGCAGTTACTACCTGCACGGTGGCGGCCTGGTGTCCCGGGCCGGCCTGGGCCTCGGGCTCGGCGCACTGCTGATCACCCTCACCGCTCTCGGTTACGTGTTCCTGCTGGCGGCCCGCCACCCGGGGCTGCCCGCAGCCGAACTCTGGTCGCTGTCCGCCCGGCTGGCGGTCCGCAACCTGCTTGTCACCGGGCCGCTGTTCCTCGCCGAGATCGCGGCCGCGGGCACCGTGATCCTGATCGACCCGCCCCTGCTGATCCTCGGCGTGCCGGTTCTGCTTCTCCAGCTGATGTGGCTCACGGCCCGGCTGGGGCTGCGCCGGGCCGGGCTGGACGCAGCCGGGCCGCCCGCGACACCGGGACCGGGTCATGACCGGTGAGCGACGGGCGGCCATCGTCGGCACCGGTTCACGGGCCCGGCTGTACACCCGGGGCCTGGCCGGCCGTGACCGGTACACGGTGGCCGCGCTGTGCGACCCGAGCGCGACCCGGATGGCTTACCACAACCGGCTGCTGGCCGCGGCCGGGCAGAGCCCAGCGGCGCAGTGGCCTCCTGGGCGCTTCACCGAGATGCTCACCGGGGAGCGCATTACCGATGTCGTCGTGGCGACGGTGGATGCCCTGCACGATCGCTACATCATCCCGGCCCTGGAAGCTGGCTGCCGGGTCGTCACCGAGAAGCCGATGACGGTCGACGCCGCCAGGTGCCAGTCGATCCTGGACGCGGCGAGCCGGACCGGGAACCCGCTCGTCGTCGGCTTCAACTACCGGTACAACCCGGTTCATGAGCGGGTCTGGCGGCTGCTGCACGACCAGGCCATCGGGGAAATTATTTCGGTGCACTTCGAGTGGCTGCTCGACGTCTCGCACGGCGCGGACTACTTCCGCCGCTGGCACCGCGAGAAAACCCGCAGCGGCGGCCTGATGGTGCACAAGGCCAGCCATCACTTCGACCTGGTGAACTGGTGGCTGGGCAGCGAGCCCCGGGAGGTGTTCGGCTACGGCCGGCTCGGCTTCTACGGGGCCGATGCGGGGCGGCGCCACGGGCTCCGCCACGAGTACCAGCGCGCGCATAACTCACCGCACGCCGCCCGGGACCCCTTCGCCCTCGACATGGCGGGCAACCAGGCACTACGGGAGCTGTACCTCGACGCCGAGGCCGACAGCGGTTACATCCGCGACCGGAACGTCTTCGACGGCGACATCAGCATCGAGGACGACATGGCGGTACTGGTGCGGTACGCCAGTGGCGCGTCGATGAGCTATCACCTGACGGCGTACTCCCCGTGGGAGGGCTGCCGGGTGACGTTCAACGGAAGCGCCGGACGGCTGGAACTCGAGGTCGTGGAAAGCAGCTGGCAGCGTCCGCGCGCTGCCGGACCGGCCGAGGACGGCCCGGCTAAGGACGGCCCGGCTAAGGACGGCCCGGCCGGGGGCGCCATTCACGGGGAAGCCGCCATGGCCAACGCTGGCGGGGTCACGATCCGGCTGCGCCGGCTGTGGGAGCCGCCTGCTGACATACCCGTGGTGATCGGGCACCACGGCCACGGCGGTGCTGACGAGCGGATGCTGACTGCGCTGTACGGGCCGCCGGCCGCCGCTGAGCAGGCGGAGTCGGGAGAGCAGCCGGAGTCCGGCGATGCGGCCGGGCAAAGAGCGAGCCAGCGCGACGGCGCCTTCGCGCTGGCGGTGGGCGTGGCGGCCAACGAATCCTTCCGCACTGGGCGTCCCGTCCAGATCGCCGACCTGATCCCGGGCCTGGTCCGCCGGTAGCCGCTGGCGCCGGCCTGGGCCAGCGGCTGCGTGTCGTGATCGCCGAGGACGCGGCGATCATGCGGGACGGCCTGACCCAGACCCTCACCCGGCGCGGTCACGACGTCGTGGCCGCGGCGGCCGACGGGGAGTCGCTGCGCCAGGCGGTCGCCACCTGCCGGCCGGATGTCGCCATCATCGATGTGCGCATGCCGCCCAACCACACCGACGAGGGACTGCGTGCCGCCCAGGCGATCCGCCAGGAGCATCCCGGGGTGGGCGTGCTCGTGTTCTCCCAGTACATCGAGACCCGGGCCGCCGCGGACCTCCTGGCCGGCGCCCCGGAAGGCGTCGGCTACCTGCTGAAGGACCGGGTGGCCGACGTCAGCGACTTCATCGACGCGCTCACCCGGGGCAGCGGCGGGCGGCGCCGTTCTTGATCCGGAAGTCGTCCGGCATCTCCTCAAGGCCAGCCGCCGGGGCGACACGCTGGCCAGCCTCACGCCCCGGGAACGCGAGGTGCTCTCGCTCGTCGCCCAGGGACGCTCGAACTCCGCCATCGCCAGCGCGTTCACCATCTCTCCCCGCGTCGTCGAGAAGCATGTGGCCAGCATCTTCGCCAAGCTCGGCCTCCCCGCATCCACTAACGACAACCGCCGGGTGCTGGCCACGATCAGATACCTGGAGTCTTGACGGCGTGGCCGCCTATCGGGTCGAAGGACCACCCGGAGGCGGTCAAAGGTTCACCTAGAACCAGGTCACGCCGGACTCATCCGGGACGCAGCGGCCGGCTGGCGGCAGGCCGCCGCCGGCGGACTCCACGTCTTCCATGAGGCCTATGTCGGCGTATTCGTGGTCGACCGGGTTGCCCAGCTCGTCGTAGAGCCGCCACCGGCGGCCGAACTGGATTCCCGGGCGCCCCGCGGCGTGGAACAGGGCCACGACGTCGCGATCGGGGAACTCGCCCCGCAGCTCGATCACATCGAACGTGATGCCCTCGATGAACGGCCTCGCGCCACCCTCCGGACCGCGCCATCCGCCCACGAACGCCCCCCGGAGCCGGTCCAGCTGGTCGTCCTCGAACTGCTGTGCGTCAAAGCCGGCGGGGAGCTGGGGCCGCGGCATCCAGGGCCGGCAGTCGAGGCTGATCCGCAGCTCACGAACTCCGGAGCGGCCGGGTGCGGCGGCGATGAGGGTGCTGGCCCCGGGATCAGCGAGCCAGACCTCGCCGCCCCAGGTCCGGGCCAGCGCATAACGGCCGAGGTCCGCGGTCCCCGCCGTCCAGGGCTCCCCGCCGTCGACCGGCAGGAACCGGATCGCGGCCGACCCCGGGCCTGGATCCGCCTCCGGGTCGTCCGCGGTGTCCGGCTCCGCCTCCGGGTCGTCCGCATCGTCCGGCTCCGCCTCGGGTTCCGCCAGGTCGGCGACGAACCGGCCGACGACCGCCACGGGCCGCTGCGGCCGCACCCCGAGAGCCTCCCCCACCCGGCCTTCGGCGACCTGCACCTCGCGCACCTCCGGAGCCGGCTCGTCGTCGGCCTCCTCCTCGAACCCGAGCAGCCACACGGTCCCGTCGTCCGCGCAGGCGGCGCCGCCGCTCCCGGGCACCGGGCCCAGGACGTTCAGCGTCCCCGTGTCGTCGATCACGACGGCCGTGCCGGGATAGCGCCAGGAGACCGAGCCGTAGGCGGTGAGGTGCTTGATGATCGGGTCGCTGGGCAGGCGGCAGACCCCGGCCAGCTGGCCGCCGGCCGCCGCGAGGATCGGCTGCTCCAGATCGGCGTCGATCCGGCGGGCCGCATCCGCGGAGACCCGCCAGATCGGCGTGGGGGGCTTCAGATCCTCGAAGTCACCCTCCGCGTCGCGCCACCCGGCCAGGGTGCGCTCGCCCGCCTCCTCATCCATCCGGCCCGCTCCAGGGAAGCGCAGGTGCCGCATCATCTCCTGATGCCGGGCGATCTCTTCATCCGTCGGCTCTTCCCAGATGACCGGGCGCTTCCCATCCGGGCGCCCAGCGGGCGGCCCGTCCCAGTCGGGCCGGGCGACGGCCCAGATCGCGTCGCCGGTGGCGAGCAGGGTACCGGCGTCGGCGTCGAGCGGGATGGTCATGACCTGCCCCGACGCCCGGTCGATCGCGACGATCCCGCCCGCGGCGGGCGATGCGATCAGTACCGAGTCGTCGCGGCCGAGGATGTCGAACGCGACCGGACGGCCCCGGTGCTCCCCGGACAGGGGCCAGCTGAACACCCGGACCGTCTCCCCCGTGACGGCGTCAAATTCCGCCGCGACCGGGAGCGACTCATCTGCGGCGAAGACCGTGCCGTTCCTGACGTCGAAACAACCGAGGCGGAGGGGCCGGGGCGCCGCGCTGTCCATGGTGGGCATCGTAGGCCCGGAGCCCTGGCGCACGCCCTACTTCGGCTGCTCGCCGCCCAGCCGGTGGGCGGGTTCCCGGCCCGGCGGCTGACTCGGCCGCGGCCGGACCGGCGGGGCGGAGATCGGGCGGACCTCCGGCTTATCCGGCTTGAGATGCAGGTGCACGCCGTGGTGCATGACCGTCAGCGGCTCCCCGTCGTCCAGCACATAACGGGCTTCGGCGTGGGTCACCTCGACATGCAGGCGCCTGCCCCGGATGAACAGGCTGAACGCCAGCCTGCTGAGCCCCTCGGGGAGCCGCGGCGCGAAGCTCACCATGCCGTCCTGGTGGCGCAGGCCACCGAACCCGGAGACCAGGGCCATCCAGGCGCCGGCCAGCGAGGCCATGTGCACGCCGTCGCGCGTGTTGTTCTCCAGGTCCCGCAGGTCCATCAGCGCGGCCTCGCCGAGGTAGTCGAAGGCCAGGTCCAGATGCCCCACCTCGGCGGCCATGACCGCCTGTGTACACGCGGACAGCGACGAGTCCCGGACGGTCAGCGGCTCGTAGTAGTCGAAGTTGGCGAGTTTCTGCGCGGGGGTGAAGGCGTCGCCGCACAGGTGCATGGCCAGCACCAGGTCAGCCTGCTTGACGACCTGCTTTCGGTACAGGTCGAAGTAGGTGAAGTTCAGCAGCAGCGGATACTGCTCCGGGGAGGTGTGGGCGAAATCCCAGACCTGCAGCCGGGTGAACCCCTCGTCCTGGGGATGCACGCCGAGCGCCTCGTCGTACGGGATGGACATGGCCTGGGCCGCGTCCCGCCAGCCTGCGGATTCCTCCGGGTCGATGCCGAGCTCGCGAGCCCGGTCCGGATAGCGCTTCGCCGCGTCCGCGGCCCCCATCAGGTTCCGCTGGGCCATCAGGTTGGTGAACACGTTGTTGTTCGCCAGGGCGCTGTACTCGTCAGGGCCGGTGACCCCGTCAATGTGGAACCGCCCCTGGGCGTCGTGGTGGCCGAGGGAACGCCACAGCCGCGCCGTGTGCGTCAGCAGTTCTATCCCCGGTCCCCGGTCGAAGGCCTCGTCCCCGCTCAGGTCGACGTACCGGACCACCGCGTTGGCGATGTCCGCATTGACGTGGAAGGCGGCGGTCCCGGCGGGCCAGTAGCCCGAGCACTCCTGGCCGGCGATGGTCCGCCAGGGGAACGCCGCGCCTTTCAGGCCGAGCTGGCCGGCCCGCTCGATAGCCATCGGCAGCGTGCTGTGCCGCCACCGCAGGACGTTGGCGGCCGCGGCCGGGGTGGTCACGCTCAGCAGCGGCAGCACGTACGTCTCGGTGTCCCAGAACGCGTGCCCGTCGTACCCGGGCCCGGTGAGGCCCTTGGCCGGGATGGCCCGGGTCTCGGCGCGGGCGCCCGCCTGCAGCACGTGGAACAGGGCGAAGCGGACCGCCTGCTGCACCTCGGCGTCCCCGTCCACCTCCACGTCGGCGCGATCCCAGAAATCGTCGAGGTATTCCCGCTGGTCGGCGACCAGGCCGTCCCAGCCGCTCTGCTTGGCCGCGCTGAGCGCCGCCCACACCTGGTCCCGGACCGCCGGGAGTGTCCGCGAGCCCGACCAGCCGTACGCCACGTACTTGACCATGCGCAGCTTCTGGCCCGGCTGGAGCAGCGCGGTGGCCGTGACCACTCCGCCGTCGGTGTAGGCCTGCGACTCGACCTGGACCTGGATGTCGGACGAGCCGTCGATCAGGTGATCCATCGCCGCGCCGACCCGGAGCCCGCTCTGCCCGGTCGTATGCACGACGACGACGGACGTTCCCTGGCCGGCGTGGTACTCGCACAGCAGCGGGTTATCCAGCATTGCGGACACCCGCGGGTCGCCGCCCCGTTCCGGGAGCTGCTCGTTGGCGAGGAGCTCGGACTGCACCGAGATCCGCGCCGGGCCGTCGAGCGGCTCCACCTCGTAGCTGATCGCCCCGATGGCCCGCTGAGTGAGCGACACCAGCCGCGTCGAGGAGATACGGACCGCCTGCCCGGCCGGGGACACCCATTCCGCGGTGCGGCTCAGCGTCCCCGCCCGGAAGTCCAGCACGCGTTCGTGGGCCCGCAGCTCGCCGTAGCGGATGTCGAAGGGCTCGTCGTCGACGTACAGCCGGATCAGCTTGCCGTTCGTCACGTTGATGACCGTCTGGCCGGACTCCGGGAACCCGTAGCCCGCCTCGGCGTACGGCAGGGGCCGCAGCGCGAACACGCCGTTGAGGTAGGTGCCCGGCAGGCCATGCGGCTCGCCCTCGTCCAGGTTGCCGCGCCAGCCCAGGTGCCCGTTGGACAGCGCGAACACCGACTCCGTCTGGGCCAGGAGGTCCTGGTCCAGGGTGGTCTCCCGGAGGGACCAGGGCTCGACCGCGAAGGCCGACTGGCGGATCACGGACGGTCCAGCAGTTCGGCGAGATCGGTCACGACCACGTCCGCTCCATGGGCCTTCAGCGCGGCCGCCTGCCCGACGCGGTCCACGCCCACCACGTAGCCGAACCGGCCTGCCCGTCCGGCTTCCACGCCGGCCAGGGCGTCCTCGAAGACCACGGCGGCCGACGGTTCCAGCCCGAGGGCCTTCGCCCCGGCCAGGAACGTGTCCGGGGCGGGCTTGCCCCGCAGATGTTCCTTCTGCGCGACCACCCCGTCTATCCGGGCCTCGAAGAGGTCGTCGATGCCCGCGGCGACCAGGAGGTCGCGGCAGTTGGCGCTGGACGACACGACAGCGCGGCGCAGCCCGGCCTCCCGGACGGCCCGGACGTAACGGACCGAGCCCTCGTACGCTTCCACGCCCTGGGTGCGGATCATCTCCAGCAGCAGGACGTTCTTCCGGTTGCCCAGGCCGTTGACGGTTTCCGCGTCGGCAGCATCATCCGGGCTGCCCTCGGGCAGTTCGATGCCGCGGGACTCCAGAAACGACCGGGTGCCGTCGGCCCGCGGTTTCCCGTCCACGTACTCGTCGTAGTCCTTGACCGGGTCAAAGGGCGTGAACGCCTGGCTGGACTGGCTGGCCCGCGCACGCAGGAAATCATCGAACATCTGCTTCCACGCGGCGTCGTGAACCTTAGCGGTCTGCGTGAGCACACCATCGAGGTCGAAGAGGCAGCCGCGTATACCATCCGGGAGTCCGAGCACGGGTCCAGCGTAAGAGATCAAGCGCCCGCCGTCCCCGGCCGGCGACGGGCAGCGGCGTGATTCATCCGAACTTCGGCGGGTGGTCACCCTTGTCGCGCCCAGGCCGGTCCCGTTTGCCTAGCTGGTGGCATCCCCGGCGGTGCCAAGGTAGCCGCTGTAGTACTGGCGGAGGGCGTCCTGGTCGCTGTCACTGACGTGCCCGTCCTCATCGATGTTCGGGGCGTCTTTGACCTGGTCCTTGGACACGGCGAGCACAGCCACCTCGCCGTCGAGCCGGGCTCCGTGGATCGGGGCGAAACTCTGCCGGGTGCCGAACAGGCCGGTCTCCACGAGGAGCCATAGCGGCTGCCCGGTGCGGTCATCGAGGTACACCTTGCTGACCTTGCCCATCCTGTTGCCTTCGGCGTCGGCAGCGACGCGGTGGATGAACTGCTGAGGGTCCTGCGGGGCGGTCATAGCGATCTCCCGGCCTATGCGACAGATACAAGGCACGCCGGCTACCCGGGGAGGACCTCTGCAAACAAAACCCCTCAGCGGCGGCCGGGTTCTAGGGCGCCTGCCGGGAGGGCACGGCCGCGATCACTTCGATTTCCACCAGGAAGTCCGGGCGGACCAGTCCCGGGATCACGCCGAGCATGAACACCGGCTCGTGCTTGATGAACGTGGCCCGGACGTCC
>Ga0208717_1000833_pt1 | contig 10256 bp, 7 predicted proteins | sample NGESurF53shallow_FD_184489 | JGI IMG/M metagenome (GOLD analysis project Ga0208717, IMG submission 184489) | Arctic peat soil microbial communities from Barrow, Alaska - NGEE Surface sample F53-3 shallow (SPAdes) | ecosystem: Environmental > Terrestrial > Soil > Wetlands > Peat ... | reverse complement strand
GATGTATTTTTAACTGATGGATTGGAAGATGAAGGCTAATAAACGGTAAAAGAAATTTTGGAATGCTGGCAAAGCAGCTGCACTTATGCCCGCTCAATAATAACAAATGTGAAAAAAACCGGGTTAAAATACCCGGCCTTATTTTGGCTGTCACTAAAAGGACGAAAAGCTATCTCTTACATCTTTGTTTCGGTTGGTTGCCAGCCATTGGCCACATCCAAATTTTATTTCTACAGGTTCCAATGGCGGTGCTGGTTCTTTGTTTGGCTCCGGCATTACGAGCAGTTCAAATTTTACCTCCAGGTAATGGTTCATGCCCGGATTGTTCGTATAAAATTGTGTTGCCTGGGGCCGGAATGCACCTTCATAATTTTATAGTTTAGCCTGGTCTTCGAGTGTTGAATGCCCATAACCAGGCATAAGCTACCAGGGTGCATTTATTTTCCGGGCTAAAATTCTACTGAAGTTTTTATGTTGTCTAAGATAACCTGCATGTTGTTCTTTCGAATTTATTTCTCTGTATACCCTTACCGCTCTTTTATGAAATAAAGTCTTTCATACAGCCATGCGCTAAATTAGGAAATTATTATAAAAGTATGCCATGTGCTGCTCTGCCACAGTCTTGCAAAAAAGCGGTGGGTGGTTTATAGATGAGATTTGTTCCCAGGCTATCCGTAGAATGTTTAAATAATTAGGGATCGGAGTATTTAAAATTATGACCTTGAAATGTCGGGTGAGGACACCCGCCAGGAGAGAAGTGTGCCTGGAAAAAATGATCCAAACTAAAAGACGTCAATTTTATTTTTTCCTTTTTTGGTCGAAAAAGGTGGTAACTCGAAATGACGAAAAAAAACGAAGAGCGATTATCCAATGAGGAGTAGGGGTGAGAAGTAATTTCCTCCTGAGCTTGTCGAAGCGCCTGGATAATCAAAAGGTCCTTTTGGTAAATTCAATAGATTTTGAACATATCTTCTTTCATCAAAAGGTTGTTTTTTTTCATTATATTGAATATCTCCACGGCAATGCATTGGTCAAAATATCTTTTAGCATCTGTTGAACTATATCCTGATTTGACAAGTCCGTCGAAGGTTTGCTTTGTTTCCGCAGGCTTACCGTCTCTTGTTTCATTAGTTACTATTCCAATAATTTTTTAGTGTATTACTTTATTTGTTTTCATAACATTGATCTTGCAACGATAATTCTTTGTCAATATTTATGTCTTGTCTTTATAGGTTTTGCAGACATCTTTTCCTGGAAAAAATTAAAAATAGCGCAACCGATTGCGTAATGGAAAAACACTGTTTCGTGATTTTTGAATGCAGCTTTATTCAGAAAATATTGTCATCTTTATTAAAACAATCTGTTAATAAAAGAAAAAATTGTTGTTGAAAGGCGTATTAATTATCGGGCAAAAAATGCTGATAGGCTTCAAATCAAAAAATCATTAAAAAAGCAGGTGGAAAAATCCAAAGTACTTTAACATCCAAATCCATTATAATAATTAGGTAGGTAGAACAAAGACATGGTTGCCCGGTTAATTACGATTATTATGTAGCAATGGATTGCATGATTTTTGGCTGAATATCTTTAGTAGGTTAAATTTTAAATAACATGAAGCAGGTGAATCCGGATGAAGATCATTTGTTGTGGCAAAGAATCGGAGAAGGCTCTGTGGAGTCTTTTACCAGGCTGTATGACAAATACTGGAGCGAAGTTTATAATAGTGCGATGAAGAGATTGAGAGATACGGGGCGGGCACAGGATATTGCCCAGGATGTATTTGTTACCTTATGGATGAGGCGTGAAGAATTACAAATAAGAAATTTTCCTGCGTATCTGTATATGGCCGTGCGTAACAAAGTATTGAATCTGTTTGAAAAAGAAAAACGTTATGTACCTATCGAATATTTACTCGAAAATAATATTCGTGCTTATGGTAATCAGGCAGATGCCGTTGCGCTGCGAAATGAATTTTTGCAGGCATACAAAAATCTGGTAGATTCTTTGCCTTCTCAACAAAAAAAAATATTCCATCTTTTTTATGATGAAGATCTTTCTACTGAAGAAATCGCAGAACAATTGCAACTCACCCGTAAAACGATACAAAATCAATTGAGCAGATCCGTTTCCTTTCTGAAGGCTAATCTTACTCACCTTTTTCTGCTCTGCATCCTCTTTTTGCCAAAAGATTAATGAGATTAGGTAGATTGTTTCGCAAAATGGAGCGTTACTATCTGATGCCCTTTTATTCTTAGCCCGTGGACTCTTCGCAGGTAGAATCAGATTTTTCGATAGATAGGATAATAGCAAAGCTTTGCTACCAAAATACCTAAATCTAAAAATTAAAACATTTCACGATTTTTCAAAGTGGAAGAATCCCGGATTTCAATTTTTGTTTTATTGCATGTAGCCATTGTCATTACGGAATTAAATAGTGCTTCACAAAAGGAAACCATCTTGAAACAATATTGAAATGGGCCTCCCGCAGTAAAATGACCAACTGCGATTGGTAAATTTTTATTTTTTTTTCTTCGCTTTGGGATTTTATCATTTTCAACTGTCATATCAATAGGAACGTCTTTGCAACCGTGGGGACAAATGAAAGTAAATGAAAAAAAAGACCTTTATTCAGCTGCTGAAAAAGTATAATGAAGGAAAAGCAAGTGAAGCAGAACAGAAGTTTGTTGAACTATATTATGAACTGCTTCATTCAGCCAGCCATACATCGGACCAGCTCCGTGAGGAAGACAGCTACCATGTAAAACAGAAGATACTGAATGAAATCTTACAAAAGATTCAACCGGTAAATGGAACTGAAGAGAAAAAAGATAAAGCGAAAATCAAAGGTTGGATATGGCCGGTTCAGGTAGCGGCGGCAGTTGTTGTTTTACTAACTGCGGCAATATTTATCCAGGTCATGATTGCCAGTCATAAAAAGAAATTGGAAAATATAGTGGCCAAAACGACGGTATTACCCTATGTAAACCAAATACATCCGGGAGGAAATAAAGCAGTGTTAACCCTGGCAAATGGAACGCAGATTGTTTTAGATAGCGTACAGAAAGGTGCTTTGGTTAAGCAGGGAAATACTAAGATTATAAAAATAAATAGCGGTTTATTAGCTTATAATGATAATCAACAAATGGCAAACAACGCACAAAAGGAGATACAGTATAATACCATCACTACTCCTCGTGGAGGGCAATATGTAGTCATTTTGGTGGATGGAACTAAAGTATGGCTGAACGCGGCTTCGTCACTGAGATATCCTACCGCTTTTACGGGAAAAGAACGGGTAGTGGAAATGCAGGGAGAAGTTTATTTCGAAGTAGCTAAAAATGCGAAAATGCCTTTTGTGGTAAAAACGGGAGATGCCCGGATAAAGGTATTTGGAACTCACTTTAATGTGAATGCTTATGAGAATGAAAACACGATAAGAACTACACTGGCAGAAGGTTCTGTCCAGGTTACCGATAAAAACAGGAATGTGTTATTAAAGCCGGGAGAACAGGCAAAATTGGACAAACAAACAGGAAATATTGATTTATTAAAGGCAAATGTAGATGAAGTGCTTGCCTGGAAAAACAACTTGTTTTATTTTGACAATACCAATATTAAAGCAATTATGATTGATTTGTCAAGGTGGTATGATGTAGATATTATTTATAAAACGGAGAAATTAGATAATAAAAATTATAGTGGCATCATCTCTCGTTATAGCGATGTAAATGCAGTACTGGAAAGGCTTTCGTTGACAGGAACGGTACATTTTAAAATAGAAGGACCATTAATAACAGTGACAGATTAAAAAATAGCAGTAAAGGTTTTTACTTAAAATATGTAGCAATAAAGAATATAAAGATATCCGGTTAAAAGAACCGGGAGCATTTGCAGTACTCGCGACGAAGCTTGGATAATCCTTCATAACAGGATTAATAAAACAATCAATTCAAAACATCCAAACTGAACAAGAATATGAAAAAAAAATTTAACGGTATTTCCTTGCAAGAAACAAAACATTCCCTAACACAAATACTTTTGGCCATGAAATTAACGATCCTGTTAATATGGATAGCCTGTTTACAGGCCAGCGCAGGTGTGAACGCGCAAAACATAACCTATACCCAAAAACAGGTTTCTCTTGAAACGGTGTTTAAAGAAGTCAGGAAACAAACCGGCTATGAATTTTTATATAACACGGACATGCTTAAACAAGCAAAAAAAATTGACCTTAATTTGGATCATGCTCCCGTTAAAACAGCGCTGGATGATATTTTTAAAGATCAGCCTTTGGCTTATAATATCATTGGGAAAACGATTATCGTAAGGGAAAATACAAATAAAATAACACCGCCCGACAAAGTTGTGTTAATAGAAGTCACAGGAGCTGTAGAGGATTCAGCTACTGGTAATCCACTTGCCGGAGCCAGCATTAATTTGAAAGGAAGCTCGGTTGGAACTACTACCGATGCTAATGGTAAGTTTAGTTTAAATGTACCGGAGAATGCCGTACTTGAGGTGAGCTTTACGGGATATACTCCAAAAGAAATTTCAGTGAATGGAAGGAGAAATATTGAGATTACCTTGGCTTCAAGCGCAACAGAACTGGAACAATTGGTAGTAGTGGGATATGAAAAACAAAGAAGAAAAGATTTAACCGGCGCCATTTCATCTATCAGTGCGAACGATTTAGTCATGTCTTCAGCACCTGATATCGGTCATATGTTAGAAGGGAAAATTCCCGGTCTTTACATCCAGCAGAATAGTGCTCAACCCGGAGGTGGTTTAGATTTACTCATAAGAGGAGGTGGATCAATTAATGCGAGCAATGCGCCGTTAATTGTTGTAGATGGTTTTCCTATTTCAGATGTTCAACAACCAGGTTCCGGCGGATATTATAACGGAGGAACCTTTAGCATGTTAAATTCATTAAATCCCAATGATGTTGAATCAATAACAGTGTTAAAAGATGCCAGTGCAACTGCGATCTATGGATCAAGGGCGGCCAATGGTGTAATTCTCATAACCACAAAAACAGGAAGTTCAGGAAAGGCGGTAGTTCGATATTCCGCAAATGCTTCTGTTCAACCTTATGTTAATAAGTTTAAAGAGCTTTCTCTTAGTCAATGGATGCAGGTGTATAACCAGGCTGCCTGGGAGAATTGGCTTTGGACTAACCAGGTTGAACCATGGGGGCCCAATTCAATTGAGGACGCCCAAACTCACCCTGTAGCAGGCCAATATTCACCCTATTTCTCCCAAAAGGCAATCGATAATGTGGGAAGCGGAACAGATTGGGTTGGACTCGTAACAAGAACAGGCAGTACAATGCAACATAATTTGTCAGTTTCAGGGGGAAGTAATTCCATTAAATATTTTCTCTCCGGAAATTATTTTGATCAAAAAGGAGTCGTAAAAAATTCAGAGCTTAAGCGAATATCTTTCAGATCGAACCTGGATATAAAATTAAGTAAGATATTAACCTTAAGTACATCCCTGAGCGAAAGCCGGATTAATAACAATAATACCCAATTGGGCGACGCTCCTTATGAGCAGTCAGGTATTTTAACTGCTGCGCTGCAACAGGGCCCTCAGATCAGAGCGAAAGACGAAAATGGAAACTACCCGGTAAATCCACTTGAAGCCACACAGCCTAATCCTTTGGGATTACTAACCATAACAGATAAAGGACAAATAGAAAAAACGTTATTAAATGCTTTTCTTTTGATCCATCCAACGGAGTATTTGAATATCAAAGTAGGTGGAGGGTTAGAAAGAAGCTTAGCTCAACGTGGAAACTATGTACCAACTACCACGGTAACCGGAGCAGAACAAAATGGGATAGCCAATATTGCATCCACCCAGGATAATCATTACCTGATGCAGGCAACAGCAGATTATAAAAGAACTTTTGGGGATGTACATTCCGTAGATGTATTGATTGGAACTTCTGATGAAAAATTCATAGATGATGGAACGAGTGAGAATGTGTCAAATTTTATCAGTGATGCGTTCCTGATGTACAACATGGGAGCCGGTACCGGTGCAAAAACCGTTGGTTCTTCCCATGGTGAGAATGAAATAGCCTCTTATTTTGGTCGGGTAAACTATAGGTATAATGATAAATATTATTTCACTTTTACCATGCGCGCCGATGGTTCAAGTGTTTTTGCACCGGGACATAAATGGGGGTATTTCCCTTCTGCAGCAGTAGCCTGGGATATTACCCGTGAAAATTTCTTTAAACCTTTATCAAATGATATAACACAACTTAAGTTGCGGTTGAGTTATGGTCAGACAGGAAACGCGTCTATCGGTACTAATGCTTACGCGGCTTATGCAGCTTACCCCGCTTATTTATCGGGAGATGATCAAATAGAGATTGGAGTTGCACCTGACAAATTAGATAATCCGGATCTAACGTGGGAAACAACTACCGAAGCTAATATAGGTGTAGATTACTCCATTTTGGGAGATAGAGTAAGTGGCTCATTAGATTTTTATAATAAAGTAATTTCTAATCTTTTGGCAACTGAACAGCTTGATTCGTACCAAACGATTAGCTCCGTAACGGGTAATATTGGAGAAACCCAAAGCAGGGGATTTGGCTTATCTATAAATACGGTCAACATAAAACATAAAGATTTTCGCTGGCGGACGATATTATCGGTTTCGAGATTTTATAATACCTGGAAAGAACGGGGGCCAAATTGGAAACCATCTGTTTATCAAAATATAAACGATCCTATCGACGCCAGGTATACTCTTTTATCAGGGGGAATTCTTCAAACAGGTCAAAAGACACCAACAGCGCAACCCTTGTTGGTTCCGGGCCAGATAATAATCGATGATATTAATGGTTACGTTCGCGATGCTAACGGGAATCCCGAAGTTGATGCTAATGGTCGCTTTGAATTAACAGGAAAACCGGATGGTAAGATTGATGATGCAGATTATGTGCTGGCTGGTACGACTGATCCAAGTTATACAGGTGGGTTAGTGAATATTTTCACTTATAAGAATTTCACACTTAATATTAGCTTTAATGCTATGTTCGGCCGAAGAATGGAAGATCCGAATTTCATGATTCGCGGACGGAATGCTTACCAGATTTTTCAAAGTGGATCTAATGACCTGGTTAGTGTATTAAACAGGTGGACGCCCACAAATCCATCAACTACACAGCCTAGTACTTACCAGGATTGGTCGCCATATGGAAATGGTGATTTCTTTCTCCAACAAGCATGGTTTATCAGGCTCCAGGATGTATCACTTGAATATAATCTGCCGGCGAAGTGGTTTAAAGGAGTCTTTAACCAGGCGGGAATACGGGTAGCAGCTAATAATTTATTTTTAATTACGCCCTATAAAGGGGTGGATCCGGAAACGGATTCCTATACTGCAGCCTATCCCAACATGAGTACCTATACTTTTGGTATTAATTTACAATTTTAATTTTTTTAAAGAGTGTCTATTATGAAAAATATATTTTTCTTTATTGTAGTTGGCTTCTTACTGGCGGGTTGTAGTAAGGATTTAAAGCCTGTAGATTATTCAGCAATTAATCCGAACAATTTTCCTCAAAATTATAAGGATGTACAGGCAATGGTGACGGCTTGCTATTATCCCCTGAGGGGCTCGTGGTTTGATGGAATTAATTCCACCTCCGAACAGGGACTTATGATGATAGAAGATGCGCAGACAGGAATCCTGTTTGGCTTCTTTGGCCAACAACAATCCGCGACTACCATGAACTATAATCCGAATACAACTGGTATAACCTATTTCTACGATACTTATCATAGTAAGATTAGTATGATGACCTCCTATATTGATATCATAACAAATGCGAAAATAGAGATTACTGATGCGGAAAGACAACAAGCTATTGCAGAAATCAGGTGTGCCCGGGGATTACTGTGTTATGATCTCTTCGATTTATACGGTCCATTAGTAATCGCGCCGTTAAGTGCGCTTCAAAACCCTTTACAGGCACAGCCATTAGCAAGGTTAAGTAATGATTCAATGGTGAATTTCATACAGGATGATTTACAGGCGGCAGTTATCGGCTTACCTGCTCCTCCACAAACAGAATATGGAAGATTCAGTTCGGGATTAGCGCGGATGCTTTTAATACGATTATACCTCCACGAAAAGGAATGGAACAAAGTTTCCGCTCAATGCGATACCATAATGAATAATAATTATTACAGACTTGACCCTGACTATGTGGGAATGTGGGGCCTTAATGGTGCAAAAGCCAGTCCTGAAGTAATTTGGGCTATACCATGTGATTATGCAGGTACCAGTCAAAATCAATGGCAAATGATGGCTCTTCCCGCTACTTATCCCGGTTATCCTGGATGGGGAACCATTCAAAGCACCTGGTGGTTTTATAGTACTTTTGAGCCAAAGGATGTGAGAAAAACGATGCTTATTACAAGTTATGCAGGAACAGACGGCGTGACGTATGATAAGAGCAATCCCGGATTGAATCTGAACTATGGACCTCTTCCATTAAAAATAGATCCCGACTCCCACAGGACTACTCCTTACACTACCGTTGACATTATACAATACAGGTATGCGGATGTTCTGCTATCAAAAGCAGAAGCCATTGCTAATATCAATGGTGCACCCAATCAGCAAGCGATGGATTTGGTTAATCAAATTCGGGAGAGAGCAGGTCTTCAGGATAATAAATTATCAGATTACAACACACTGCCAAACTTTATTGATATGCTTCTTACTGAAAGAAGCCACGAATTTTGGTGCGAAAACGGACAGTACCGTGCAGATTTAATCAGGTATGGAAAATTAGTTCAGCGTGTGACAATGATTGCCGGATCGCAATATGCCCAGGATTATAAAACTTTATTTCCTTTTTCTCTTCAAAACATTATAGAAGGGAAAGGAAAATTTATCCAAAACCCAGGGTATGATTAATTTAAAATCATATATACCTAAAAATCTATTGACATCATTTAATAATCATATTGACCATGAGAAGTAAAATAATACTTGCCGGCATTGGAATAATACTGTTTGCCAGCAGTTGCAAAAAGGAAAAAACAGACAGTGGTAATCTTAAAGCTGTATTCAGTTATTCAGTAAGTGGCTTCGTAGTAAACTTTACAAATTTCACCGATTTTACCAATTATACAGGTCCTTATGCCACTTATGATTGGGACTTTGGAGATGGGGATACTTCATCCCTTTCATCTCCATCACATATTTATTCCCATGTTGGAAATTATGTGGTTACATTGAAGGCAACCAAATCAAATGAGGTTAGCACCTTCTTTGATACGGTTAAGGTAACTGGTCCTCACATAGTGACAGATGGCGATTTTTCGGATTGGGATCACGTGGAATACACTTATGTCTCCCCGGATTCCACAAGTGGCTCTGATCTGTTGGCAATGAAGGCTTTTGCCTACGGGGACAGTGTTTATTTCTATGTGGAAGGTGTGTCAGGTATGATGCAAAACGTCACTCATTTTTATTTTGATACCGATAAAAATCCCTCAACCGGTTATACGACGGGAGATTATCCTGCTGGATCAGGGGCAGAATATTTATACGAAGGCGATTTATATTGGTGGGGAACAATAAGTAAATATTCAGGAACCGGAACTGATTGGACCTGGACTACATCATCTGATTTTGGCTTGGGCGCTACATTCTCACCCATAAGTACCCTGGCCAATGGCCGTGATGCAATTGAGTTTGCTTTTGCAAAATCAGCCTTAGGTAATGTCAAGGGAAGCGTAAATTTTGCAGTTAATGATTTAGATGCGGGGTGGAATGTTATAGGTAGTCTTCCTGAAAAAGGTCAAAGTACTTCTAAGTTTATTGAGATTGACTTTTAACCTGAATATCGCAAACTAACGCTTTCATCAATTTATTCTTAGGCATGTATCGCGTTAAAAACTGAATATCATAGTGAAAAAATTAATTTTATTAGTGATTGCTTTTGTGTTGATTTCCTGCCAGAAAAACGGGAAAAACAATAATTCTTCTCCTACTGATTCTAATACCCAAAAAGTTTCTTACCAGGAAAGTACAGAAGATTTCGTAAATCCTGGAAGAGGATTTTACAGGTATGCTGCGACAAATACCAGCAGTTTTCAGCCGCTTGATAAAAATACTTTATTGTCTTACAGGGCAGGAGCAATTGTACCCGGTACCCAGAATAAATTTTTTAGCAGCCTTGTTTTTAGAAATTACATTTTGGACAATTTTAAATCCGGCCC
>Ga0208717_1000831_pt1 | contig 10260 bp, 9 predicted proteins | sample NGESurF53shallow_FD_184489 | JGI IMG/M metagenome (GOLD analysis project Ga0208717, IMG submission 184489) | Arctic peat soil microbial communities from Barrow, Alaska - NGEE Surface sample F53-3 shallow (SPAdes) | ecosystem: Environmental > Terrestrial > Soil > Wetlands > Peat ... | reverse complement strand
TCATGCTCGTCTCGGTCACCGAGCGGGTCCGCGAGATCGGGCTGCGCAAGGCGCTCGGGGCGACGCAGCGGGCCATCCGCCGCCAGTTCCTGGTCGAGGCCAGCGTGCTCGGCCTGGCCGGCGGAGTTCTCGGCGCGGGCATCGGCCTGGCCGGGGCAGTGCTGCTCCCGCACCTGATCAGCAACCCGATCACGATCTCGCCGACCGCCACCGTCGGCGCGATCGTGGTCGCGGTCGGCATCGGCATTGTCTTCGGCGTCTACCCTGCCACCCGCGCCGCCCGGCTCGCCCCGATCGACGCGCTGCGCGGCGAATGAGCAACGACAAGGATGTGAGTCCACCATGATCGGCGCTACGACGAGCGGTGCGTCCACCGCTGCGCGAAGCTGGCAGCGACGCTGGACCCCCGCCCTGGCCGGGGTCGGGATCGTGGTCCTGGCCGCGACCGCGTGCGGCGGCTCAGGGACGACGAGCACCACCCCGTCCGCCGCCCCGGCGGCGGCCGCTAGCACCCCCAAGCCGTCCAGCAGCGCGGCCGCCTTTCCCGGGGTCACCGGCACCGCCGCCGCGGTGTCGGGGTCGAGCATGGAGGTCCAGAACCCGACCTCCGGGCAGGTCACCGTCACCTTCACGACCAGCATCCCGATCACCGACACGGTGTCGGTGACGGCGAAGGACGTGACGGTCGGGAGCTGCGTCACCGTGACCGACAAGCCGTCGACGACTGGGTCCGCCGCCAGCTCGGTCACCGCCACCACCGTGACCATCAGCGCCCCGGTCAAGGGCAACTGCACCGGGGCGGGAGGGTTCGGGGGCGGGTTCGGCGTCGGCGGGTTCGGGGGCACCCGGCCAAGCGGCGCGCCCCGGCCGAGCTTCAGCGCGCGGCCGCGGCCGACCGGCAGCGGGGGCGCGCTCGGCAACGGCGCCTTCGGCGGGGCGAACGGCAAAGTGCTCTCGGTCTCCGCCACCGGCTTCGTCGTCCAGGCCAGGAGCCGGACGGCCGGCTCGGGCACCGGCACCACGACCAGCGTCACGGTCATCACCAACTCCGCCAGCAAGTACCTCAAGACTGTCACTGCCACCGCGTCGGCGCTGAAGGTCGGCCAGTGCATCACCGCGATCGGGACCACGAACAGCATCGGCGCGGTCGCCGCCCGGTCGATCAGGATCAGCCAGCCCGGCCCGAGCGGCTGCGTCAGCGGCTTCGGCGGTCGCGGCGGCTTCGGGAGGCCGACGACCAATGCCTAGCAGCAGGCTCGGCCGCCATGCCCGGCGCTGGATCAGCGTCGGGATCATCGTGGTGGTCGCCGGCTCCGGCGGCGCGACCGCCTGGGCGGTGACCGGCCAGTCCGGGCCGGACTACCGCACCGCCACCGTCACCCGGGGCGACGTCACCCAGTCCCTGATCTCGACCGGGACAATCGAGCCGGTCAGCGACGCCAACGTCAGCTTCCCGGTCTCCGGGCAGGTGTCCTCGGTCTCGGTCGGCCTCGGCTCGCACGTCACCGCCGGGCAGGTCCTCGCCCGGCTCGGCACCTCCGCGCTTGCCTCCAACGTCAGCTCGGCCGAGTCCTCGGTCGCGACCGCCAACGAACGGCTGGCGGCCGATGAGGCGAGCGAGACGACGACGGCGGCGTACGTCACGACCACGGCCCCCGCATCCACCACGGCTTCCGTATCCACCACGGCCTACGTATCGATCGATCCCGCCGCCGGGACCGGCGGCGGTTCTGGGGGCACCGGCGGTTCTGGCGGCACGAGTGGCACGGGCGGTTCCGGAGGTTCTGGCGGCGGCACCGGAGGTTCCGGAGGTTCCGGAGGTTCCGGAGGTTCCGGTTCTGGAGGTTCCGGCAGCAAGAGCCCCATCGCGGGCGAGCTCCGCGCGATCGCCAACGAGCAGCGTGTCGTCGTCGCCGCCCAGCACCGCCTCGACGGCCAGCTCGCCGAGGCGAAATCGCTGCTGTCGGTGGAGGGAAGCCTGTGCACGGCGACGTCCGCGCCGACCCCGCCGCCGGGCGGGACGCCGACCGGGACCCCGACTTCGACCCCAACAGGGACTCCGACCGGGACCCCGACGGGAACTGCGTCGCCGATGCCCACCCCGACCCCCACCGTCTCGCAGAGCTCACCGTCGCCCACCCCGACCCCCACCGTCACCCCGAGCCAGCCGGCGACCCAGAGTTTCTCCGCCACCGCGAGCGACTCGACCACCCCAAGTTCCACCGTCGCCCCGACGACGCCGCCACCGCGATGGCCTACATATCGACGCAGCCGACCGGCGCCCCGGGCAGCGGGCCGTCCCCGACGACCTGCCAGGCGGCGATCGACGAGGTGATGTCCGTGCAGACCAGCATCGCCGCCACCGAGCAGTCCCTGGCCAACTCCGAAGCAGACCTTGATCACCTGCTCGGCGAGGTGTACACCGCCCTTGAGAAGTCCGCCGGTACAGGCAGTGGCGGCACGGGCAGTGGCGGCTCAGGCAGTGGCGGCACGGGCAGTGGCGGCCCCACCGGCACCGGGGGCAGCGGCGGCACCGGCACAGGCAGCGGTGGTACCGGCGGCAGCGGCGGCACGGGCGGAGGCGGCTCAGGCGGCGCCGGCGGCTCAGCCAGCTCGGGGCCGGCCACCGCCGCCCAGCTGGCGTCCGACCAGGCCGACCTCGACTCCGCCAACGCCGCGCTCAGCGAGTCCCGTCAGAACCTGGCCGCCGCGACCCTGGCCGCGCCCATCAGCGGCACCGTCGCCCTGGTCAACGTCACGTCGGGGCAGCAGGTCACCGGCAGCCAGTCCACCGGCACCAGCGCCGACTTCGTCATCGAAGGGGCCGGCGGCGAGGAAGCCACCACCACCGTCAGCGTCGCCGACGTGGGTGAGATCCGGGTCGGCCAGCCTGCCACCATCACACTGGACGGCTCCGCCACTGCGATCAACGGCAAGGTCGCCGCGATCGGAATGCTGAGCAGCACGTCGTCCGCCGACAGCGCGAGCTATCCGGTCACGATCTCGCTCGCTGCGGGCGCACCCATACTGTTCGCCGGCTCTGACGCTCAGGTGGCCATCACCCTCGCCGACGTCGGCGACGCGGTTACCGTGCCGACGTCGGCGGTGGAAGGCAGCGGCGCGGCTACCTTCGTCACCGTCTTGCAGGCGGGCAAGCCAGAGCGGGTCCGCGTCGTGGTGGGCGCCGTGGGCCCGGTGCTCACCCAGCTCACCTCCGGCCTCACCGTCGGCGAGCAAGTGGTCCTGGCCGACCTGAGCACGCCGCTGCCAACCAACACAAACCCGTTCGCATCCCGCAGTCTCACCGGCGGCGGTGGCGGCGGCTTCGCCGGACGCGGCGGAACCGGGACAACGGGCGGCACCACCGTGGCCCCGGCGGGCGGCTGACCCCGAATCGCGCCAGCGGTAGTGCCCCATGCACGCCCGTCCCCGGCGCGGCGCGGCACAGCCGGATGGTCCGGAATCCCGGCTGGGCTCACCGCCGCGGCCGGATGTGCTGGGGCGTTCCGGCCCGGGCTCAGCGGTGGACGTCGTCGCCGGGCCCAGGCGGGTTGGGCAGGGACGGTTTCCCGCCGATGAAGTCGGCCCAGTCGGCCTGCAGCGGGGCCCAGCGCCGATCGAAGTCGGCCGCGCGGCGGGTGGCGCGCTCCAGGCGCCTGCCCCGGTAGCGGTGCCGCGCCCAGATCGACGTCGGGCGCCCGAGGCGCAGCGCGCCGATCACCCCTACCGGCGGCAGGAAGAGCCCGAACAGCGCCGTCCGGTACTTGCCCTTCAGCACGCAGATGAAGGCGAGCACGCCATCGACGGCGAGGATCCCGGTGGCGGTCAGCCGCAGTGAGAGCTCGATTCCAACGACGTCTCTCACGCCGAACGGACTGAACCCGACCAGGGCCAGCCCCAGGCAGGCGGCGGTGAGGCTCACCGCCTCAACAGAAAGCTGACCCTCGCCGCACCAGTAGACGTCCTGCAGATGCAGGATCAGCGCGAACTCGTCGAGGACGAGCGACGTGCCGATGCCGACCGCCAGCGCAGCGAACGACCGCCAGCCGAGCGAACTCGGGCCGCCGACCGCGGTGAGGGCCCCGATGATCAGCAGGATGATCCCGGGGACGGCGTGGTGAATGTGGGTCCCTCCGGCGGTGACCTGGTTCCTGAACGGCCCGCGGCCGTCGCGGATCATCCGGGTGATGGTCCTCGTCACCGCGAACGTGGCGACGAAGGCCAGGAAGCACAGCATCAGCGGCAGCTTGCCCGCCGCGATCACATCGCGGTGCCACCATGAGCTCATGCCGACACCCTAGAGCCCGCCCCTGCCGCAAGCTGACCATCAGCGCGTGTTGTTCGCGGTGGATGTCACCGCGGCCACCAACATGCAGGCGCGGTTGCCGCGGACGGCGGATGGCGCTCCGCAGTTCTTGCTGTTATGTCAATGGGCGACTGTTACCCGAACATGGTGGACAGTTGTCTACATCCGGATGTAGACAACTGTCCACGATCGGCGGATGCATCGAGTTCCCAGGCGGCTTGCCCAAGTCAGCCGCTGGCCCAGGCGCGGGCTGGGCGGCGCCCCGGCCGCAGGCCACCCGGTCAGGCCGGGTACGCAGCCGGATTCTGGCCTCGGGCCAGCGTCAGGTGCGGGGCGAAGTTGATGCTGATCCGCGGGCCGGCCGGGGTGGCCTGCTTGGGCACCGAGTGCCGCCAGTCGCGCTGGGCGCGGCCGCCCATGACGATCAGGTCGCCGGAGGCGGCGGTCAGCGACACGCTCTGGCCGCCCTCGGCGGGCCGGATGAGGAAGCGCCGGGCGGCGCCGAGGCTGAGCACCGGCACCGTGCTGGTCTCCTGGACTTTGGCGATCGGGTCGCCGTGCCAGCTGGTCGAGTCACGGTGGGTGCGGTAGAGGTTAAGCCACAGGTAGCGGTAGGCGACGCCGTATTGCTCGGACAGCGTCTCGGTGATGACGTGCAGCAGGCGCTGCGGGGCGACGGCGATGTCCGCGTACTCGGCGGTCAGGCGCGGCTCGGCCAGGCGGCGGCCGTACATGTAGCGGTCCCGCTGCTCCCACGCGGCGGTGGCCATGAGCTCGTCGAACAGGCCGGCGCTGCCGTGCAGCCAGCCGGGCACGTGCTCGATCCACGAGGTCGCGTCCAGCTCGATCCGCCGCGCGGTGGCGAAGCCGGCGTCGACGCCCGGCGCGAGATCCTCGAACAGGTCACCCTGCCGCGCCGACGGTGCGGGCGCATTGCCTGACGGCGTATCGCTCACTCGTGCTCCTTCGTGGCGGCCGGGGATCAGCGGGCCGGGAACGCCCCGTTGATGTCGCCGAACGAGTCTGCGCCGGCGGTCGAGTCGTAGGTTCCGGCGGTGAGCGCCTCGGCCGCCGCCGTGCGGACCAGGGTGTAGGCGGCCTGGGTGATCGCCTGGCCCAGGCTGACCCGCCGCACGCCGACCGCGGCCAGCGCCGCGACGTCGGGCGCGCCGGGGCCGACCATGACGTTGACCGGCAGCGAGACCTTGCCGGTCAGGGTGGCGAGGGTGCCCAGGTCGAGCAGTCCGGGCACGAACAGGCTGTCCGCGCCGGCCGCCGCGTAGGCGGCGGCGCGGGCCAGCACGTCATCGAGGCGCCCTTCCGGCTCGCCGATCTGGAACAGGAACACGTCGGTGCGGGCGTTGATCACAAGTTCGGGCAGTCCCGCGTCGGCGGCAGCCGCGCGGGCGGCGCGGACGCGCGCGGCCTGCGCGGCCGGGTCGAACAGGCCGCCGCCGGGAGCTCCGCTGTCCTCCAGGTTGACCCCGACCGCGCCGGCCTCGATCACCGCCGCCACGGTCGCCGCGACCGCGGCCGGGTCGCTGCCGTAGCCGCCCTCGATGTCGGCCGTGACCGGCAGGTCAACCGCGGCCGCGATGCGCGCGACGACGGCGGCGGCCTCTTCTCTGGTCAGGTTCTGCCCGTCCGGCCGGCCGAGCGACCAGGACACGCCGGCGCTGGTGGTGGCGATGGCCTGCGCCCCGGCGGCGGCGATCATCACCGCGCTGCCCGCGTCCCAGGCGTTCGGCAAGACGAAGATCCCGCCTCCGTGCAGGGCACGGAGCGCGGCGGCTTTGGCGTGCTGGCCTTCGGAAACCATGGTGCGTCCTTCCGGGATGGGTCGCGTCGGGTCACATTCTGCCCCAGCCCTCTGACATTGCGGCCTCGCCAGAGTCGCCACCTTCCGTTCGATCAAATGCTTTTGACTTAGAGGGTTATTCAGGCCGCCCGGTAGAAGTGCAGGCCAACTACGGCTGAGATAGTCGCTTCAAAAGTTCTGAGCGGGCGCCGGTAGTCGGTGTGCATGATGGTCCAGTTCTTGAAGTGCGAGATCACCTGCTCGATCATCCAACGGATCCTATTCACCTCTGCGTTGTACTCTTTCTGCCAGTCGAGCAGTTCGCCGCCTGCGGGTTTCCTGTAGGGCGTGATCATGTTGTTTCCGATGTACCCTTTGTCGCCGATCCAATTCTTCGGGTCCATCACGAGCAGTACGCCGGATTCCTCCTGGCAGTGGTTGTCGTGGCGGCTCCCGTTGACCGGGTCGGAGATCCAGGCAAGCTTGCCGTAAATCGTGCAGGCGACCTGGACGTTCATCCCGGTGGTCTTGTGCTTCCCTGAGTACAGCTCCTTGTGCGCTTCCCATGACCAGCACGGGAGCAGCGTGCCGTCCAGAATGTACTGGGCGTCCGGGTCTAGGTCGTCGGCTGTCGGGACGAATTCGCGCACGGCCTCTGGAATGAGCGGAGTTATCGCGCATATCGCGCGGCTGACGGTCGGCTGGAAGACACCGAGCGACTCGCCGATTTCCGCCTGGGTGCGGTTATGGCGCATGTAGGTCAGCGCGGCTGTCACTGACTTGAAAAGTCCGAGGCATGGCGGCCATTTCCGGGCGTCGGCTCCGCGTTCCACGGAATTTACCCGGACGCAGAGATCGATGATTTCTTCGCGGTCGAACCCGGTGGTATGATGCATGTGATGGCCTGTTCTTGAGGATTTTGTGTGGTAACTCAATCCTTTCGCGAACAGGTCATCTTTTTATGGCGACACGCCTCAGATAGAAATAACCTTCACATAACATCCCGGACGCCTGAATAACCCTCTTAGTTTCGGACGAAACGCGCGAGTTAGACAATGCCGACTTAAGGGGCGAGTGTCATTTCCATCGTCGGAGGGCCCGCGCATCGACTGCGCCTTGCCGTCCGACTATATTTAGCTTTCGAGCTCGACTAGGCGAGGCCTTTAGTTATCGGTTTCCCACTATTTCCGCGCGTTAGGTATATGCTGTTGCGCCTGGCCACCGGCCGGTTCTATCCCCTCATACCGCGCCAAATTGGCATGCACTTTTCCGGCAATCCGGCTCTTTACCGGCATTGAATTCCTGTCTGAGCATTTAGCTGCTAACGAGGAGGGCGGCGGCATGGCGACTGACTTGTTCCTGCCCGCCGACGGGCTGCGCCTGCTCGGCCAGCACGAGGGCAGCGGCTTGGCCGGACGCCGGTTCCTGGTCGGCCGGGGCGACGGGCAGGTCATTCAGCTGCCTTTGCTGGCGTACCTGATCATGGCGGCGATCGCGGAGGGCGGGGTGGACGGCGGCTGGAGCGCCGACCAGATCGGCGCCCGGGTGGGAACCGCGTCGGGGCAGGGGCTGACCGCTGACACGGTGCGCTACCTGGTCGCGGGCAAGCTGGCGCCGCTCGGCCTGATCGCCGACGGCGGCGCGGAGCATCCGGCGGATGCGGCCGCACCGGAGCAGCCGCCGCCCCGGGTGACGCTGCCGCTCGGGCTGACGATCAACGCCGGGCCGCTGCGGCACCGGGCGGCCCGCGCGGTCGGCCGAGTTGCGTCCTGGCCGATCGGCGGGCGCGTGGGACGGCTGCCGCTGCCGCACCGTCGGCGACGCTGGGCGCTGGCGGTCGGCGGGGCGGCGATGCTGGTCTGCGTCGCGGCGACCGCGCCGATCATGGCGGAAACCGGCAACGGGGTGGCGGGCCGGAGCCGGTCGGCCGCAGCGTCGGCGTCTGGGCCGGTGCCTGCATCGGCCTCGGTGTCGGTGATCGATGCCGGCGCGGGCAGCCGGCTGCAGGCCGCGGCCTGGGTGGCGCAGCAGGTGAGCGGGGACGTCACGGTGTCGTGCGATCCCGGAATGTGCGAGCAGCTGCGGCGGGACGGGTTCCCGGCCGGCCGGCTGAGGTCGCTGTCGCCCGGCGTCCGCGCCCTCCCCGGTTCCGGGATCGTCGTCGCCACGGCGGCCGTCCGCGGCCAGTTCGGCCCCGACCTCGCCGCTGGGGACGCCCCGCAGGTGATCGCCAGCTTCGGCGCCGGCGCCGGGCGGATCGACGTCCGCACGATCGCCTCGGCCGGCCCGGCCGCGTTCAGGACCCGGCTCGCGGCCGAGCAGACCGCGCTGGCCTCGGCCGGCCGGCAGCTGCTCGGCAACGAGAACATCCAGGCCTCGCCGTCCGCCCGGGCGGCGCTGTCGGCCGGGCGGGTCGACGCCCGGCTGCTCGCGATCTTGTCACTGGTCTCCGCTCAGCGGCCGGTCCGGCTGCTGGCCTTCATCGGCGCGCCCGGCGCGGGTCCCGGCGTGCCGCTGCGCGGCGCCGAGATCGGCGTCGCCTCGGCGTCCGCCCGGTCGGCCGTCGTCGCCCTGCTTGACGCCCAGCAGGGCCAGTACCGGCCGGCCGCAGTGACCGTAGTCGGCGGCGGCAGCCAGGCGCTGGTCGCCGTGCGGTTCGATGCCCCGGCCGACCTGAGCATCTCCCAGCCATCAACGTAGTCAGTCATCAACCCCCATAGAGAGGCCTAGTGATGAAGCACCTGAGGAACATCGGACGGCTCGCGCTGCTGCTCGTCGCCTCCGTCCTGCTGCTGGCGGCGCCGGCCGTGAGCGCGGCGGCGGCGGCCGGCGGCCAGGCGGCGGCGGGCTCGGGCACCGGCTGGATCCGGCTCGCCCACCTGTCGCCCAACACGCCGGCCGTGGACGTGTACCTGTACTCGTTCGACAACCCGGACGCGAAGATGGTCTTGCACCACGTCGCTTACGGAGACGTGTCCTCCTACCTGGCCGTCCCCGGAGGCGACTACAGCGTCGCCATGCGCGGGGCGGGCGCCTCCCCGACCAGCCCGCCGGTGCTCTCGGCCAGCATCCGGGTCGCTTCCGGTTCCGCCTACACCGCCCTGGCGGTCGGACCGCGGACGGGGCTGCGGGTGCGGGTGTTCCGCGATGACCTGAGCACGCCCCCGGGCCACGCCCTGGTGCGGGTGGTGCAGGCGTCGATGAAGCACCGCCAGGTTTCGGTGAGCTGGGGCGGAAAAGTCATCGCGAGCAAGCTGCCGTTCGCGTCGGTGACGTCCTACCACGCGGTCTCGCCCGGAGCGGAGACGGTGGCGGCGACCGCGGGCGCGGGCGACGCGAAATCGGCGGTCACGCTGGCCGCGGGCAGCATCCACACGCTGGTGGTGCTGGACGGGGCCAAGGGCCTGGAGATCGACAACCTCGAGGACGCGGACGGCAGCAGCCAGCTGCCGGCCGGCGGCGCGGAGACGGGATTCGGCGGCACCGCGGCCCGCGGGCCGGGCTCGCCGATGCCGTGGCTGGAGGTCGTCGCGGGCGGATCCGCGCTCGCCGTCGGCGGCGGCCTCGGCCTGCGCCGCAGCCGTCGCGGGGCCCGCGCCCGGCGGACGCTGTCCCCGGCCGCGTGACCGCGGGAGAACGCTGGTGGGCGGCGATCGCCTGCGCCGGAGTTCCCGAACGCTTGTGGTCGTCGAGCGCACTGCCGGCGAGCCTGATGCCCGGGGTGACCACCAGCAAGCCCTCGGTCCCGGCCGCCCGGCGGATCTCGCGCGGGTTGTCCTGCGGGGCGGCGATGATCCCGTCGCAGCCGCAGACCGCGGCCATTCTGGCGCGATCGACGATCAGCTCGGCCAGGCTGCCGCGATAACCGAGCTCGCGCAGCCCGTTCGCGTCGAGGCTGGTCAGCACCGGCACCACCAAAACCCGCAGCTTGCTATCAGCCTTGCCCTCGGCGGCAGCCTTGATGATGTCGCCGTCGCCGTGCACGGTGACAAAGCTGACGCCGCGCTCGGCCGCTCGGGCGACGCCCTGTTTGACCGTTTCGCCGATGTCGAACATCTTGGTGTCGAGAAAGATCTTCTTGTCCTGGGCAAGCAGATCGTCGACCAGCCGTTCGAACCCGGCGGCGAATTGCAGCCACAGCCCGAGCTTGAAAAAT
>Ga0208717_1000830_pt1 | contig 10260 bp, 10 predicted proteins | sample NGESurF53shallow_FD_184489 | JGI IMG/M metagenome (GOLD analysis project Ga0208717, IMG submission 184489) | Arctic peat soil microbial communities from Barrow, Alaska - NGEE Surface sample F53-3 shallow (SPAdes) | ecosystem: Environmental > Terrestrial > Soil > Wetlands > Peat ... | reverse complement strand
GACCCGTCTCCTATGCATTGAGGCTCGGTGCCGGACCTATTCCGGCGCAACCCTCGACTACCTGCATACTGTGAGACGGGTCACCCCGTGCTCAGGCGAACATCTGGTCTAGTATTAGATAACCCCCCAAGGTCTACAGTATGTGCCGCGCGTAACCGCAACCGATGCCGAACGGCTCAGCCCGCCCCAGCATCTCCGTCCCGCACCGCTAGCACGTTGCAATCGGAGCTAGACCAGCAGAGGTCGACGCGGTCGCCCGGATTGAATACGCTTTCTGCCGAGGCGGTGAGCGCACACAACTCCGAGCCGTCGTGCAGCCCAATCATCAGCTTGCGCGACTGGCCGAGATAGACAAGCTGATGAACTGTGCCCTCAATCCTATTGTCGGCTTGGCCGCTGCCACATTTGGCCAGAGCGATGCGCTCGGGCCTCAACGCCATGACCACCGAATTGCCCGGCGCGAGGCCGCCGCTATCCCGGCCCCGCACTAGCCCATGCGCCGTCTCGATCTCGACGAGTTCGCCCAGTATTCGCTTGACAACGCCGGGGACGAAGGAGGAATCGCCAAGAAACTCTGCGACGAACCGCGTCCGCGGCCGCTCATAGAGTTCCGCTGGCGCACCGATCTGCTCGATCCGCCCCTGGTTGAACACAGCGATCCGGTCGCTGAGGACCAGTGCCTCGGATTGATCGTGCGTCACGTACAGCACCGTCATGCCGAGCTTCTTGTGGAGCTGAGCGATTTCGCTCTGCATCTGCTCCCGCAACTTGCGGTCGAGCGCGCCGAGCGGCTCGTCCATCAGGAGCAGCGATGGCTCAAATACGATGGCGCGCGCGAGTGCGACACGCTGCTGCTGGCCGCCAGACAACTGCGACGGCAGCCGCGAATTCTGGCTGGCGAGCCCGACCAGCCGCAGGACGTTTTCAACCCGGTGGTCGGCCTCGCTCTTCGGCACTCGCCGCATCTGAAGGGGAAAAGCGATGTTCTCAGCCACGGTCATGTGCGGGAACAGCGCGTACTGCTGGAATACCACCCCAATGTTGCGTTTGTGGGCGGGCAGAGGCTGCAGGAGCGTTCCGTCAAGGAACATCTCGCCGCTGGTCGGCTCCTGTAGCCCCGCTACCATCATCAGCGTCGTGGTCTTTCCCGAGCCAGAGGGGCCGAGAAAGGTGACGAACTCGCCCTGCGCTACGCTAAGATCCACGCGCTCAACAGCCGTGACGCCGGAATAACGCTTCTCGAGACTCGCAAGCTCAAGCACGGCGCCGCGATTCGGCGCCCGCGCAGGGCGCGCGCGATCACGAGGAGGCAGCAGTTTCAAGGTCGACATCACTCCGTCGCAACATCAGACGCACCCCGCGCTGGGCGAAAACCGCAAGCAACGAAATGCAAAGTAGAAACGAGGATAGCGCCGTGATCGTTGGATCAACGTCGCCCATCACGTCGGACCACATATGGACCGTAAGCGGCTGGACTTCTGGCGTGCTGATGAAGAGCGAAACCACAAGTTCGTCGAACGACACGACCATGGCGAACAACAGCCCCGACAAAACGGCCGGCATTATCAGCGGCAGCACAATGCGACGGAAAGCCGTCAGCGGCGGCGCGCCAAGCGTACTAGCGGCTGCTTCAAGCCTTGGATCGACCGCATTCAGCGCCGCGGACACAGTGATGAACACGTATGGCAAAGTTATTACGGTATGAGCGATGATCAGGCCGCCAATCGTTCCGTTGAGGCCGAGCCGCTGGAACAACCCATAAATTGCGGCGGCAGTGATGATGACCGGCGTTACAATGGGCGCAAGGATTAAAACCGAGACGAGTGTCGCTGCTTTCGCATTCAGCCGAATCACCCCGCAGGCGGCGGCGGTCGCGCAGAGCGTTGCCACGGCCGCGCTCGGAATCATAATCTTCAGGCTGGTGACGAAGGACGCGGCCCAGCGCGGATCCTGTAGCAGGTTGCGGTACAGATGCAGCGAGAACGCGGGCGGCGGGAAAGTCAGGAATTGCGCGGAGCTGAACGACAGCACGAGCACAACAAGCAGCGGGCCGACCAGATAGCATATCGTCAGTCCGCACATAGCGCGGCGCGCCATGCGCCACCAGGCGAACGACAGCATTTTGTTGGCCAGTCTCACATGACGTTCCATGCGTCACGCGTGCCGAACACACTGCGCATGACGAGCAGAATGAGACCGGTGCCGAACAACAGCACGGCCGCGAGCGCGCCCGCGTGCCCCCAATCGCCGAAGTTGGCGATCTGCTGCTGAATAAGCTGCGCTACCATGGTATCGGCCGGGCCGCCGAGCAGCGCCGGGGTGATGAAGTACCCGAGCGCGATAATGAACACGAGGGTTCCGCCCGCCAACAGCCCTGGCATGCTGAGCGGTAGATACACGCGCAGGAACGCGCGGGTTGGGCTGGCGCCAAGCGTGGCCGCGGCGCGCTCGTAGATCGGATTTATCCGAACCATTACGGAATAAAGTGGCAGCACCAGAAAAGGCAGCAGCACCTGCACCATGCCGATGAGCGTGCCAAGCCGGTTGTAAATCAACTGCACCGGCCGATCGACCACGCCGAACCACATCAGGAACTGATTGATCAGCCCGAGCCGCTGCAAAAGCACCATCCACGCGAACGTGCGCACCAGTATGCTGGTCCAGAACGGCACCAACACCAAAAAGCCTAGAAGCCGCCGCGTTCGCTCCGAGCCGGTCGCCATGCTGTAGGCAAGCGGGTAACCGATAACGACGCAGCATATCGTCGCGGTCGCACTTATGGTCACCGTGTTCAGCAACACACGCAGATAGACCGGATGCCGGACAAGCCAGACAAAATTCTGCGCGCCCCAATGCGGCGCGCTCGCGCTACGCATCAGTAGCCAGATGACTGGATAAGCGAAAAACACGAGCAGAAGCAGGACCGCCGGCACCAACAGCAGCGCACCACGACGGGTCATTTATTCGCCCAGCCAACGCGCGGCCAGTTGGTATCCGCTATGCTAGCTTCCATTCGTTCCAGCGATCGTTCATCTCGCGTTGGTGCTCGGCCCAAAACGCGCCGTTGATCAGTACCCCAAGCTTGGCGTTGGGTGGATCGAGCGGCAGCCAGGGTCTGACCTTCGGATCGACCAGCTTGAGCGCGTCCGGGTTTGTTGGCGAATAGGCATTGAGGTTGGCCATCTTCGCCTGGTTGGCTGCGACCGTCATTTCGTCAATCAGTCCATGCGCCACGTCCACGTTCCGGCTACCGCGCAGGATGACCCAAAAGCCGCCATTCTGGATGTTCTGGTTCCACTCGACCGCGACGCTGGCGCCCTTCTTGTGGGCATCAAACACGCGGCCGCTGTTCATCACACCGCATGAAGCTTCGCCGTCAACGATGAGCTGCTGGCTCTGCGAGAACGTGTCCCACCAAACCACGTTGTGCCTGATCGTATCAAGCTTCTTGAAGGCTCGGTCGGCATCGATGGGATATAGCTTGTCCATCGGAACGCCGTCTGCAAGGAGCGCGATCTCCAGCATCGGGACGACCTTATTCATGAGCGAGCGAGCGCCAGGGAATTTCTTGACGTCGAACACGTCGGCCCAGCTCCGTGGGTGCGCGCCTGGTTGGATGAGCTTAGTGTTGTAGGCAATGTTATAGGAGGTGGCCACATTGCCGACGCCGTACTCGGTCACGAAGCGAGGATCAATTCGATCGAAATGGATGAGGCTGCGGTCGAGTTTCTCGAACAGGTTCTGGGTTGCCCCACTGTAGAGGAAATTCAGCGCTACTTCCCCGACATCCCAAAGCGGGTGGCCCGATTCAACCATGGTGCGGAACTTGGCCTCATCGATCGGGCCGTCCTGTAATACCTTAGCGCCGGTCTTTTCGGTGAAGGGATCGCAATAGCAGACCTTCTCGTTGTCCTGATAGGACCCGCCATAGCTGCTGAACACGACGGTTCGGCCCTCGAAACGCAGCGCCGCTTGCGCGCGCGGCAACTGGGTCGATACCACGAACGCTGTACCCGCCGCGACGACCGCGCGGCGCCCCAAAGGGCGGGAATTAGCCTTCCGTCCGGTTTGCATTGCCATGATGCCTCCCTGGGCTTACTGGCCCCCGCAGATGACGATGGTGCAAACTCAGTTTGCCGCAGGTGATCACGATCAGATTGCCTTACGCATCATCTGAACCAGGGTGCTTTCACGCGCGCGCGCGAGATGCTCGCGAGTTAGGGCTTCGGCAGCGTCCGTGTCACGCGCCCTGAGTGCAGCGAGCAGTCGCGCATGCTCCTGCCAGGTCTCGCTCAGCCGACTCAACGTAGACGGCCACAAGGCACGCGCCCGGTGTGTCTGGCTCTGCAGTTGCTTAAGCAACGCCTCCAGCCGACTGTTGTGCGCGCAACTGTTGATGATGTCGTGGAATTCCTTGCTGCGAGCAAGCGACGCCTGGACCGAACGCGTGCCCTCCTGTGCAAGCTCAGTCGCGACCAGCCGCTCCAGCTCCGCAAGGTCTTCCTCGGTGATCGTCTCTGCCGCAATTCGCGCGGTCATGCATTCGAGCGGCGTGCGGATCTGGTAGATTTCCAAGATATCGTCGACGCTGAGCGGCGCGACGAAGCTACCGCGCTTGGCTACCACGACGATCAGCCCCTCGGCCGCGAGTAACCCGAACGCCTCCCGCACCGGCGTCCGGCTCAGGCCAAGCCGTGCGGCGATATGCTCCTCGGTGATCAACTCGAGCGGCCGCAGCGCGCCGCTTAGGATGGCCTCCTTGATCTGGTTGTAGGCAACACTGCGGCTGCCGCCGCCCGGACTGTCGTTGGTGCGACCAGTGATCGCGGTCAAGCGCACCCGCGGGCTTCGTCCGGCTTTCACGCCATTGTCTCCAGCATCAGGCCAGGCTTTCCATCAGCGATGGCCGTTCCGCAATCTCATCCAGCGGCCACGGGTGCGGCCGCGCATCGACAGTGGCATAGCCGCCGCCGACAACGCACCGGCCACCCTGGAAAACGCGCTCGATCTGCCTTGTATCGCTGATATCACGGGTCGGGTCCCCACGCACGATCGCCATGTCGGCCAGTTTGCCGGCTTCCAGGCTACCAACCTCCTTGTCCAACCGCAGCGCGCGGGCGGCGCCGAGCGTTCCGGCCTGAAGCGCCTCGATCGGCGTCCAACCAGCACCGACGAGAAGCTCGAGTTCCAGGTTGATTGCCTCCTCGAAGCGGGCCAGCGCCGCGCCCGCGTCAGTCCCGGTCACGACCGGGACGCCGCTCTCGCGCAGTCGTCTCGCATTTTCCTGGCGGACCTTCACGGGAATTGCTCCCGCCCGAACACCGACCTTTATGCCTGCGGCCTGGCATTGCATGGCCCGAAAGCTCGCTGCCATGGTGGGTGCTGCGACGATGCCACGGTCGGCCATTTCGCGTGCCAGATCGTCATCGAAACGCCATTCACCCGGCGCGACTTCCATGCGCGCATGCTCGATCCCGTCGACGCCAGCGGCGACCGAAGCGCGCATGCCGACGACGCCGCGGGCATGGACGGTGACCGGCAGCCCGGCGTCCTTCGCTACCCGCACCATGGCGGTCAGCTCCTCGTGCGAGAACTGCGCCTGCAGCGGGTCCGAACCCGCCGTCATATTGCCGCCGGTCGCGATGATCTTCATGACATCAGCGCCCTCTTCCACGATCTCGCAGGCGAGCTTGGTGACGGCCTCGACCCCTTGGGCCACACCACCCAGGAAGTGCAGATGGCCGCAAGGACAGGTGATAGGGCGGCCAGAGCAGAGCACTCGTGGGCCGGGCACGATGCCGGAAGCAATCGCGTCTCTTAGTTCGAACATCACGCCATTGCGCGAACCAAGATCGCGGATCGTGGTGACACCCGCCTGCAGTGCCGAACGAGCATTCGAGGCGCCACGCAGCAGCAGGGCGGAGTCGCTGTCGCTCTGGATCTGTTGCAGCGGTACCGGGCCAGCACTGAAGGTCAGGTGCACGTGTGTATCGATCAACCCAGGGATGATCGTGCAGCCGGGAAACTCTTCCCGCGGCACGGAGTCAGGATAGCGTGCGGCGAGCGCCTCTACAGGACCGGTTTCATAAATGCGGTTCTTCTCAATGGCTACGTAGCTCTTACCCGCTGCGGCACGGCCAGTGCCATCGAACACCCGATCGGCGACAACGATGTGAATCCCGCTTTGCATCAAATATTCTCCGCTGCCTGGGCTGTGAGGCTCTTCTCTGTGAAATGCGGCATGACATGCTCGGCGAACCGAGTAATCGAGCGCATCGTCGCGGCGTGATCAGCGAGGAAGCCGGCGTACACGATGTAGTGGTCAACGCCGAGACGCTCGTACATCCGTAGCTTTTCGATGCAGGTGGCTGGCGATCCGGCGACCAGGTTGCCGAGGAGCTTCTCACACGAATACTCGTCGTCGACCGGCTCGGGCCGCGTGTAGCCGCGCTCGACGGTAGCCGTGTTGGTGAAGAGCCGAGTGAAAACGCGATGATGGATCTGCACATCCCGCATCGCCCGCAGAGCGTCGTCCTCGCCGGCACCGACATAGGTCATACGCGAGATCGCGAACTTCGGCTGCTTGGCCGGCCGGACCTCATCGACCGTTCTCCTGAATTGCTGGTAGGCGCTCTCAACCCGCTCGAAGGGTTCCCGCCACGGCGTAGCGAGTTGGTTGTAGCCCCGCTCAATGCTCCAGCGCGTTGTGTCGGGAGAGCGCCCGGCGACCCAGATCGGCGGATGCGGCCGCTGTATCGGCTTCGGCACTGCGGTCGTGGGAGGAAGGGACATCGCCTTGCCGCTATATTCGAAATCGTCGTGTTTCAGCAGGCCGTCGATGATCTCCATGCTGTCGCGCAGGCGCTGTGCCGCGATCTGCTCGTTGACGCCGAAGCGATCAAACTCATAGGTGAAGGCGCCGCGCCCCAGGCCGATCTCGAGACGGCCATCGCAGAGGATATCCGCGAGCCCGATCTCGCCGGCAAGGCGCAGCGGATTGTAATAGGGGATCACCAGGATCGCCGTGCCCACTCGGATGCGCTTGGTTCGCGCGGCTGCTGCGATCGCAAGCATCATAGGCGAGGGGCAGGCGATGTATTGGACAAGGTGATGCTCGGGGAACCAAGCGATGCTGAAGCCGGCCTCGTCCGCGAGCCTGGCCACCTCGAGCGCATTGGCGACCGTTTCCTTCTCACTGACCGAATCGTCCAACCGATGGCAAGGGATGAAGATACCAAAGTCCATGCTCGCGCTCCCCCTGATCCTGGTGTGTGGACGATCTGCACATTTCTTGTATGCATGATGTACATGTTCTGGTATGATCAGTGGGTGGCATGAGTCAAGCGGAAAGCTTGGCGAGGTTGGCCACCCAGGCAGCGCAGGGAGGCCAGGACCCTATGGAAAAAGTCAATGCCTCGGTACGGGGCACCAACTGCGGTCGGCGCGGGCTGCTGTCAGGCGCAGCCGGCGCCGCCGGGCTGCTCGCCTTCAGCCCGCGTCCGGCGCGTGCCAAGGGGCGACTCGCGGGCGAGAGAGTCGTCTTCGCAAGCTGGGGTGGCGCCTATCAGGACGCCGAGAAGGCGGGCTATTGTGATCCCTTCGCCCGCAAGACTGGTGCGACGGTCATACAGGACGGGCCGGTCGATTATGCCAAGTTGCGCACCATGGTTGAGACCGGCGCGCCGATCTGGGACGTGGTCGATGTGCAGGATTTCTTCGTGTTCACAGCCGCCGCCGGCGGCCTGCTCGAGAAGATAGATACCGCCGGGGTCGACACCAAGCGCATCGATCCGAAATTCGTGCATCCCTACGGGGTCGGGAACATGGTGTTCTCGTTTAATCTTGGCTACAACACGACAGCCATTCGGCAAGGCCACGCGCCCCAGACATGGATGGACTTCTTCGACCTCGGCAGGTTTCCCGGGCCGCGCTCCGTGCGCGATATGGCGCAGCCGATGCTCGAGGCTGCGCTGCTCGCCGACGGCGTGCAGCCCAACGCGCTCTATCCGCTCGATGTTGATCGTGCGTTCCGGAAGCTAGATTCCATCAAGAGCCACGCGGTGTTCTGGTCTTCAAGCTCGCAGTCCCAGCAGCTTCTGGTCGACCGTAGCGCGGTCATGGGCATGATCAACAACGGGCGCGCCTTCGATTCGATAAAGAAAGGTGCGCCGCTGGCAATCAGTTGGGAACAAAATCTGCAGGCCGGCGACTACCTGGTTATCCCCAAGGGCAGCAAGCACCGGAACGCGGCCATGGCGCTGATCGATGAGATGACGCTGCCCGAGAACCAGGCTGAGGTCGCGAATCTCATGGCGCTCGCGCCGACGAACCAGGCGGCGTTCAAGTTCATCCATGCCGACATATCGCCTTGGCTCTCGACGTTCCCGGAAAACGACAGCAAAGGCATTATGATCGACAAGGACTACTGGCGGGACAATCTCGAGCGGCTTACCGAGAAATGGACCGCTTGGAAGCTTTCGTAAATGTCTGTTATGCTGTCTCCTCGCAAGTCTCCGTTGTGCTCTCGGTGAACAGGAGTCGGCGGCCGCCGGGCGTCAGCTCGTAGATACGCCGTTCGTCGCCTTCGATCTCGACCGCAGGCCGATCCGGCCGCGTGCGGAAACTCTCGAGCTCTGCCCGGGTCCGCCAACTCGTGACGCTGTAACAGCGGAGGGGATCCGCGACCGAATAAAGAATGCGTCGAGAGACGAAGCCTTGCGCGTGCTTCGAGTCTTCGGAGTTTCGCTTGATCAGCGCCTCTGCCTGCGCTCGATTTTCGTCGGCAATGACATGCAGAACCACGACCGTGATCATGCTCGACATCCTTCTCCGGTAAGTCACTGGTAAAGATGCTGGCGGAGAAATGCGCAAGGTCGAGCGAATTCCGCAGCTGCGGCTGGGCCGAAAAACCGAGCCCGAAGAAAACCGTGAATCATCCTCGCCGCGCAGGCAAATACCACAGGCGAGCCAGCAAGCCGCAGGCGTTCGGCATAAATGCGACCATCGTCCGATAGTGGATCGATCTCCGCCACGTGCACATGAGCGGGAGGAAGGAACGACAAATCTCGCGCCTTCAACGGGGCTGCATAGGCGTTGACGGTTGGACGGTCGCCGGCAAGATAGGCGTCCCAGCACTCCTCCATTGAGGCGGTCCGAAGACCAGGTGATTCCGCGTATCTCGTATATGCGGGCGCGGTCAGTTCGTCTGTCAGGCAAGGATAGTTCAGGGCCTGCGCGGCTATCTTCGGCCCATCCCGATCGCGCGCCATCAGGCAAGTCGCCGCGGCGAGGTTCCCGCCCGCACTGTCACCCCACACGGCAATTCGGCCAGGATCGATGCCCAGAGTAGAACCATGTGAGGCAATGTGACAAAGGGCAGCATAACAGTCTTCCGGCGCGGCGGGAAACGGATGCTCCGGTGCAAGCCGATAATCGACACTCACGACGACTGCGGCAACGTAATCGCTTATCCCCCAAGCGATGGAATCGCCACTGGTCAGACTGCCTTTCACGAACGCACCTCCATGGAGATAAACTACACAGGGAGGATTAATATCGGCATGCGAGGGACGGTAAACTCGAATGGGAATGAGCGTTGATCGCATGCCGTCGATATCGAGCATTGTGTCATACACGGCCATGCCAGCGGGGTAAGCGTGCTGCGTGCTGGCGCCGTACGAGTCCCATGCGGAACGAAGGCCCGCCAACGACGAGGCTTGCGCGGCCTCCAGCTTGCTCGCGATCAAGCGTTCCATATCCGGGTGAATGTCGAAGGTCGTGTTCATAGGTGTCGTCCTCCGGCGAATAGTGCGCCGTCAACCCGCGGCTGGGGATCGACTCGATCCAGCCAGGCTTCGAGTTTCTCGAGGTTCATCGCCTTGTCGGTGGGGCGTGCCGATCTTCTGCGCGGGCGCGTCATGCGGCAGCGGCGGCCTGGTCCCGCGCCGCCTTCCAGGTCCAGGGCAGCAGCTCGCGCAAGGCATTTATCTTGGTCTGGCCGGAGACGATCCGCTCCAGCACATCGGCGAGGTAGGTTTGTGGATCGAGCTGATGCAACTTGGCGGTGTTGATCAGCGAGACCAGAACAGCCCAACTCTGTCCGCCGCCGGTGGATCCGGCAAACAGTGCGTTCTTCCGTCCCAGTGCGATCGGCCGGATGGTACGCTCAACGGGATTGCTGTCGACCTCGACACGTCCGTCGTCGAGGAACACCGTCAGCCCGTCCCAGTGCCCGAGCGTGTAGCGGATGGCTTCCGCGAG
>Ga0208717_1000829_pt1 | contig 10276 bp, 8 predicted proteins | sample NGESurF53shallow_FD_184489 | JGI IMG/M metagenome (GOLD analysis project Ga0208717, IMG submission 184489) | Arctic peat soil microbial communities from Barrow, Alaska - NGEE Surface sample F53-3 shallow (SPAdes) | ecosystem: Environmental > Terrestrial > Soil > Wetlands > Peat ... | reverse complement strand
ATTTGGTCGTGGCGCGCGGTCTTTTGGTTCAACCTCCTCTTTGGCGCCCTGGCGTTGGTGATCGCCGCCATCGCACTGCCGGAAAGCGTGAACGACACGCGCAAGCGAGTTGACCTCGCGGGCTTCTTCTTCGCCGCCGTGGTGCTCGGTACGGCGACGTTCGCCTGCATCCAGGGCGAACTCTCCGGTTACGCCAGCGGCTGGGTCATCACACTCTTCATCGTGAGCTTCCTCACGGTCCCGATCTTTTACCTGGCCGAGAAGCGGGCCACGAACCCGATGCTGGAGATGGGTTTCTTCCGTCGACGTTCCTTTACGGGTTCGGCGTTCATTGCCTTCGCCAGTTATTTCTCAATCTTCTCGATCTTCTTCTTCGTGGCGCTCTACCTGGAAGTCGTGACGTCGCTCAGTGCCTACGGCCTCGCGCTCGACTTCCTGCCACTCCTCGGTGGCATCGTGTTCGCCTCGCTCTATACCGGGCGATTGGTCGGACGCATTGGCTCGAGAGTCCCCATGACCGCCGGTTGCCTCCTCGCCGGTCTCGGCGTGATCCTCACCTTCGCCGCGATTGGTCCGCACGTCGGGGTGGACACCCTGGGCTGGACCATGGGCATTGCCGGCGTCGGTTTCGGCATGATCATCGTGCCGGTCAACGCCACCGCACTCTCGAGTCTGCCGGCGACGAACTCCGGCATGGCGTCCTCGGCGGTCAACACCGCACGTGAGCTGGGCGCCGTGGCCGGCGTCGCGATCCTCGGCTCAATCGTCAACGGTCAGCTCACCGTCAATCTCACGCAGCGCCTCATACAGATCGGCATTCCGAAGGCCTTTCGTCAAGAGGTGATTACCGCGGTCACGACCGGCACGACGTCCCAGGCCGAGGCCGGTCTCAATCCCGCGATCCGCAAACAGTTCGCCTCGACCATCAAGAAGGTCGTCAACGCCGCCTACCAAGCACTCCAACACGGCTTGGACATTGCCCTCATCGCGTCGGCGGCGCTGCTGTTGGTGTCGGCCGCCGTGGCCTTCTATTCGGGGACGGCGGACAAATTGGAGATGGTCGAACTGAATGGCGTCGAACACGCGGCGCTGTAGGTCACTGGTGCGTCACGCGTCTCCTCGACGGCTCGAAGAGTTCCACGAAGACCATCACCGAGAAGGCCACGAAGAAGATCGGTTCGACGATCGCGCCGAACTCGTCCAGTAGGTACGCCACGGCCAGGAGCGGATAGCCGACCAACAGGGCGACGCCCGTCCACGTGACGGCGCGGGCGACCCATCCACCGTCGTTCCTCGTGCGCCGCCACGCAACGTAGACGGCGGTCGTCATCATCGCGAACTCAATGACCCCGGATACGACGTGGAGGTAGTGGTGGAGGGGGAGTCGCAGGTGCCACTCGGCACTTCGACAGGCGGCACTCAAGCCTTCGGGACAGGCGTACGAGTAGTGGCCACCGATGGCACCGGCGACGGCGAAGACCACGAGCCAGCGCCACTCACGTCGTTTGCCATTCGGTCCCCACGGACCGCGCAAGAGAAACGCGGCGACCATGACGATGCCGGCCGCCAAGTCGAGGTGTTGAAGGAGCGCGGCGTCCGGGCGTCCCGTCGCCTCAAGGTCGCTGAAGAACTCATCGGTGCTGGCGAGCACCGTCGTTGCGACCAGGACGTAGACCCACCAGTTGTAGAGAACGATGCCGGCGAGGCCGAGGAGTTGCGAAAGTCCAACGCGCATCGTCCAGGGATCGTTGGGTGACGCGCGAGCAACTGCGGCGTCCAACTCGGACGTGGCGCACAGGTCGTCCGGTCGTCCCATCAGCGGACTCGCGACGACCTGGTGCTCATGTTCCTCCCAGAGGTGTGGCTATACGACGCTCAACGTGATCGGTACGGCCGCCAGGGCCTTCGAGACCGGGCAGTTGGCCTTGGCGTCCTCGGCGGCCGCTGCGAAGCCGGCGGCGTCGAGGTTCTCCGCGTCGCCCGACACGGTGATGCGGATGGCGGTGATGCCTTCACCGGGCTGGAAGTCGACCTCGACCGAGGTGTTGAGTGACGTCGCCGTGTGACCGGCGGTAGCCAGTCCGTGGCTGAGCGCCATGGAGAAGCACGAGGCGTGGGCGGCGGCGATGAACTCCTCGGGACTCGTCTTGCCGTCGGCCTTGTCGGACCTCGACGCCCACGTGATGGGGAAGGTGCCGATGCCGCTCGACGTCATCTCAACGGTGCCCTTTCCCTCCATGAGTGAACCTTCCCAATGGGCCCTTGCATTTCTGGTTGTCGCCATGTGCATTCCTTCTCGTTGGAGGTGACCAGTGGGTCGCCGGTGATCGAAACTCAGACTACCCACGCCCCGACGACGGTGCGACGCGGAAGGTACTCTCGAGCGCAAGGTTCGACGTCGTCACACGTGCGATCCCCGAGGAGAGTCGTGTCACCAACCCGCGTGTACTTCGAAGTGGGCCAGCACTCCGTCTTCGCCGCCGCCCTGGACTGGCCCGGATGGTGTCGTCGCGCCAAGACGAAGGACTTGGCCCTCGAGGCGTTGCTCGACTACCGCGATCGCTACGCGCGAATCGTGACGTCACCGTTCAAACCGGGGAAGTTGGAAGTAGTGGGTGAAGTACCGGGCAATGCCACGACGGACTTCGGTGCGCCGGCCGTGGACACGCCGTGGGACGCGGAACCGCTCTCCGCGCCAGCTCTCACGAAGCAGGTCTCGGTCCTCGTTGACTGCTGGGACTACTTCGACTCGGTCGTGAAGAGTGCGACACCGACGCTCGCGAAGGGCCCGCGTGGGGGAGGGCGCGACCGCGACGCCGTCGTTGATCACGTGCGAGAGGCCGAACGCCACTACTGCTCCAAACTCGGTACGAGGGTGCCACCTCGAACCCCGTGGAGTGAGCAGCGCGCGTTCGTGACGTCAACGCTCTTGGCGGGCGCGCCCGCGAGCGTGTGGCCACCGCGCTACTCCATGCGACGACTCGCGTGGCACGTTGTCGACCACGCGTGGGAAATCGAAGACAAGAGCGGTTGACGCGGTCGTGGCGATCAATCTCAGTCGCCGCGCGAAGAATTAATTCGTGACTTGGTCGCCCTGTAGGAGGTGCAGTCGCCGGGTGAATTCGTCCTCGTCGATCTCACCCTTGGCGAAACGCATGCGCAAGACGTCGACCGGTCCCGACCCCGGTGTCGACGGCGATTGCGGTAGCGGACCGTGGTTGTGGTGGTGTGCGGGGCCGTGACCGACGAGCCGCGCAATGACCCACGCGATGCCCGCGAGTACCAGGAAGAAAAGTATCAAGACGATCAACCCTCCAAATCCATTGCCCCCGTGTGGGCCCATGTCGAACATCCGACCGAAACCGTGATCTCGCATGAAGCCGCCCGGACCACCGGGGTGAGACGACGGGCGAAAGTTCACGGGGCCTCCTGTGTTGTATTTCAAACCTAACGCCGCGTGGCCCGTCTCGTTGTAGGGAGTTGGTCAAAAACCCTTAAGAATTAGGTAATTCCTAAGGGTCAAACCGGAACGTCTTCAGTCGCCTCCACGGCGAGGTGGGGGATCGTCTTTTCGAGCCACGTGGGCATGTACCAGTTGGCGTTGCCGAAGAAGTGCATGAGGGCCGGCACCAACACGGTTCGAAGGATGAAGGCGTCCATGAGTACGGCGCCACCGAGCCCAATGCCGAACTCCGCGATGACGCGCTGTCCACCGAAGGCGAAAGAGAAGAAGACACAGATCATGATTAGGGCCGCCGCCGAGATGACGCGACCGGTATTGGCCTGTCCCCGGTTAATCGCTTCCTTATTGCTCCCGGTGTTCAGCCACTCCTCGTGCATTCGCGATACCAAGAAGACCTGGTAGTCCATCGAGAGCCCGAAGAGGATGGCGATCATGATCGTCGGTAAGAAGGACTCGACGGGCCCCGTTCCGGCGTGGATGAGCGAACTGCCCCAGCCCCACTGAAAGACCGCGACGACCAGACCGAAGGAGGCACCGGCCGCGAAGATGTTCATCGCGGCCGCCGTGAGCGGAATGACGATACTGCGGAAGGCCACCATCAAGAGGAGACACCCGAGCAGGACGATCACGCCAACGAACAACGGGATCTTCGAGGTGAAGACCTGCGCGAAGTCGACGAAGATCGCCGTCAGTCCACCGACGTAGATCGCGGTGTGCGACGATTTCGTGACGGCGGGGATGTAGGTCGTTCGTATGGTGGCGATGAGATTTTCAGTCTTCTTATCCTCGGGACTGGATTTGGGCACGACGTTGATGACCCCGACGGTGCCGCTCTTGGAGATCTGGAGCGGTGCCACGGCCGCGACGTCGGGCTTACCCTGAAGTTTTTGTGCGAGCGCCACCATCGTCGCTTCGTCTTTGGGACTGTGAATGACGCCCACGACCTGGAGCGGACCATTGAAGCCCGGGCCGAAGCCCTTCGCCAAAAGGTCGTAGGCCTGGCGGGTAGTCGTGCCCGCCGGGTCGGTGCCCTGGTCGGAACTGCCCAAGTGGAGCGAGAAGAAGGGGACGCAGATGATGACAATGGCGAGGAGCGCCACCAGTGACAACTTCCTCGGATTTCGACCGACGAAGTCGGCCCAGCGCTGCCAACCATTGGCCACGATGATCGGCTCGGGGCCTTCGTTCTTCAACTTGCGCCGTTCCTTGCGGCTCAGCACGTGCATGTTGAAGAGTCCGAGGAACGCGGGCAACAGTGTCAACGAGGCGAACATCGTGATCAACACCGTGAGCGACGCGGCGATGGCGACGCCGTTCAAGAAGGAAAGCTGCAGCACCAGCATGCCGAGCAGGGCAATGCACACCGTGAAACCGGCGAAGAGTACGGCCCGGCCCGACGTGTTGACGGCCGTGACAATGGAGTCCTCGACGTTCATACCGCGTTTCAGGCTCTGTCTCGATCGCGTGACAATAAAGAGGGCGTAGTCAATCCCCACACCCAAGCCAATGAGCGACCCCAAAATGGGCGCGAAGTTGGCGATGCTGAGCCCGTGACTGAGCAACGTGGTCGTCGCGGTCGCAATACCGAGCGCGAAGAGTGCGACGCCGAGGGGTAGGAGCATGGCGAAGAACGATCCGAAAGCCAGCACCAGGACGATGGCTGTCGCGATCAGACCGAAGATCTCACCGGGACTGCCCTTGGGTTGATCGAGCGCGCCGAAGGCGTTGCCCGCGAACTGCACGTTGAGCGACGTCGAGCGCGCCTTGATGCCAACATTCTCCACTGCCTGGATTGGAGGATTCTTCAGTTTGAAGGCCTGCTCGGAGAAGTAGACGACGACGTAAGCAATCTTGCCGTCCTTGCTCACCAGTAGCGACGTGTCCTTGAACGGTGAGACCGTGCTCGCGACGTCGGGCAACTTGGCAATCTTGGCCGCGACCGCGTCAATTGACGCCTTATGGCTCGCGATCGATCCACTGGTGGACTGGAAGACAATCTCGTCGACGTCGCCCGACTGGCCTTTGAAACCGGCTTTCAGTAGCGATTCGGCGTGCGTTGAGTTGGTGCCCGGAAGGCTGAAGGAGTTCGAGTACGCGGAACCAATGTTGATCGACAGCATGTTGATGCCGATCAAAACGACGACCCACGCGATCAAAATCCACCAACGGCGGCGGTAGCAAAAGCGGGCGAGGGATTTCATGAAGAGAGGTTCTCCTGATTGGGGTGAAAGGGGGACCGCGTAAAATGTGACGGATTCGTCAATCGATGTACAACATTAGAGGAGATTGTGCGTGGCGCCAGAACGGTCGTGGCCGGCGCGATTCGAGGGACACGACTATCCCCAAATCCTCCCTGAACCAGATGAGATCCAACCCGGTGCGCCAGCCCCATGGGCGACGTTGGCTCCCGAGCAGCGAACCGGCCTCAGTCTCCCTCTCGTCGTCGAACGTCTGAAGAATGGGATGCGCCATTTCGAGACCGCACCCCTTCCCGCGGATGACCGTGACGTGGCGGCGGTCAGCGACGCGCAGGTCCGTCCCATCACCCGTCGTTCGGCGGTACTGGTGGCGCTCTTCGAGGAAGAGGGTGAGACCCAACTGGTCCTCACCCGACGGTCGTTCACGTTGCGAGAGCACCGCGGGGAGATTGCTCTTCCCGGCGGCCGAAGTGATGAGGGCGAATCACCTATTGAGACCGCACTTCGAGAGGCCCGCGAAGAGGTGGGCATCGATGAGTCCTCGGTCGAAACGATTGGCTGGCTCAGTCCACTCATCACCTTCGCCTTCGGATCGTCGATCTGGCCGGTCATTGGCGTGCTGCCCGGGCGTCCGTCGTTCGTGACCGACCCGGCCGAGGTCGAACGGGCCTTCACGGTCTCGCTCGCCGACCTGCTGGCCGACGGCGCGTTCGTCGAAGAACTGTGGCGACGCAGTCCTGTGAGACCCGGCGCCGATACGCAGGGCTACTTTCCGATCTACTTCTACCGAGTTCCCGGCGACCTCATCTGGGGCGCGACCGCACGCGTCCTCACCGAATTCCTGTGCGTCGTGACGGACGTCGAGTGGCCCGAGGCGAAGCGGGTTTGGCCGTAACGCTGGCTAGTAGAATGTCGACAACGCACATCACATTTGAGTGCTGTTTCGTAGGTGGAGGAACCCATGGCAGAAGTTGAGATTGGCATCTCAAAAACAGCGAGGCAGGCGTACGGCTTCGACGACATCGCCATCGTTCCATCGAGGCGTACCAGGGACCCCGAGGACGTCGACATCTCGTGGCAGATTGACGCCTACAAGTTCGAACTCCCGATCCTCGGTTCGGCCATGGACGGCGCGATGTCACCGGACACCGCGACTGAGCTCGGACGACTCGGCGGTCTGGGCGTCCTCAATCTCGAAGGTCTCTGGACCCGCTACGAGGATCCCATGCCGCTCTTCGAGGAGATCCGCGAACTGGACGACGACAAGGCGACCGCCCGCATGCAGCAGATGTACCTGGAGCCCATCAAGATCGAACTGGTCGGTCAACGCATCAAGGAGATGAAGGCCGCCGGATTCACGACGTCGGCGTCGGTGACGCCCGCCCGAACCGACTGGATGGCGAAGACCATCCTCGACGCGGGACTCGACATCCTCGTCATTCAGGGAACCGTCGTGTCGGCCGAGCACGTCAGCAAGACGGTCGAGCCGCTCAACTTGAAGAAGTTCATCCGCGAATTCGAACTGCCCGTGATCGTCGGGGGTTGCGCCAGTTACCAAGCGGCGCTGCACCTCATGCGCACCGGCGCCGCCGGTGTCCTCGTCGGCGTCGGCCCCGGTAACGCCTGCACGTCGCGCGCCGTACTCGGCATTGGCGTTCCCCAAGCAACGGCCATCGCCGACGTCGCCGGAGCGCGCATGCGCCACCTCGACGAGACCGGCGTCTACGTCCACGTCATCGCCGACGGCGGCATGAGTAAGGGCGGCGACATCGCCAAGGCCATTGCCTGTGGCGCCGACGCGGTCATGATCGGTTCACCGCTCACCAGTGCCGTCGAAGCACCCGCGCGAGGATTCCACTGGGGCATGGCGACGTTCCACCCGACCTTGCCGCGAGGGACGCGCGTGCGCACGCAGGTTCGCGGCACGTTGAAGGAAGTCCTCCTCGGACCGGCGCACGAGAACGACGGTCGGCTCAATCTCTTCGGTGCGCTTCGTACGTCGATGGCGACGTGCGGCTACGAGACGCTGAAGGAGTTCCAGAAGGCGGAGATCATGCTCGCCCCCTCCCTGCAGACCGAAGGAAAGCAGTTGCAGCGCTCGCAGGGCGTCGGCATGGGACATTGACCCAGAACGTTCTCGTCGTCGACTTCGGCGCTCAGTACGCGCAGTTAATTGCTCGACGTGTTCGAGAGGCCCACGTCTACTCAGAGATCGTGCCGCACACGATCACGGCCGACGAGGTTCGCGCGAAGGCGCCGGCCGCGATCATCCTCTCCGGTGGTCCGAAGTCGGTCTACGAAGTTCCCGCCCCGACGCTCGACCCCGCGATTTACGAACTGGGCATCCCCGTGCTCGGTATTTGCTACGGCGCACAACTCATGGCGCAACAACTGGGCGGTGACGTCGCCAACACCGGCGTCGGCGAGTACGGTCGCACGACGTTGACCCGTCGCGGCACGTCCGTACTGATGCACGAGTGGCCCACGAGCGTGACCTGTTGGATGAGTCACGGGGACGCCATTGCGAGCGCGCCCGCTGGCTTCGTCGTGACGGGCTCGACCCCTGAAGCACCGGTCGCCGTGATGGAGGACGTTGCTCGACGGCTCCACGCCGTGCAGTTCCACCCCGAGGTCGTGCACACCGAGCACGGGCAGGAGTTGCTCGCCAACTTCCTTCATCACGTCGCCGACATTCCACCGACCTGGACGAACACGTCCATCATCGAGGACCAGGTCGCGCTGATTCGTGCGCAGGTCGGCGACGAGAAGGTGCTCTGCGCACTCTCGGGCGGCGTTGACTCCGCGGTCGCCGCGGCACTCGTCACCAAGGCCGTGGGCCACCAACTGACGTGCGTCTTCGTCGACACCGGCCTCATGCGCAAGAACGAGGGCGACCAGATCGAAGAGACCTTCACCCGTCAGTTCGGTGTCGAACTGATTCACGTGAAGGCGCAGGATCGCTTCTTCGACGCGTTGGCCGGCGTCACCGACCCCGAGGCCAAACGCAAGATCATCGGTGAACTGTTCATCCGCGAATTCGAAACGGTGGCGCGCGACCTCGGCAAGGGCGGCGAAGGACCGCGCTTTTTGGTCCAGGGCACGCTCTACCCCGACGTCATTGAATCCGGTTCGGGCCACGCCGCGAACATCAAGAGCCACCACAACGTGGGCGGACTTCCCGAGGATCTCTCCTTCGACCTCGTAGAGCCGCTGCGCAGTCTCTTCAAGGATGAGGTCCGCCACGTCGGCGAGGAGCTCGGTCTGCCGGCCGAAATCGTCTGGCGCCAACCGTTCCCCGGACCGGGACTGGGCGTACGCATCGTCGGTGAGGTCACGCGCGAGCGGGCCGAGATCCTTCGCAACGCCGACTACGTGGTCGTCGACGAGATCAAGAAGGCGGGTCTCTACCGCGAACTCTGGCAGAGTTTCGCGGTGTTACCGGCCGTGCGTACTGTGGGCGTCATGGGCGACGGACGTACTTACGCGTATCCGATCATCATCCGAGCGGTGACCAGTGACGACGCCATGACCGCCGATTGGGCCCGCCTGCCCTACGACGTGATCGAGTCAATCGCCAACCGACTTATCCGTGAGGTCGACGGGGTGAACCGCGTTGCGCTCGACGTCACGAGCAAGCCGCCGGGCACCATTGAGTGGGAGTGAGCCGGTCCTCGTTCTCTGACGAGTCGCTCTGGGGGACCGGATCACCGACTCTTGAACCGCGACTCGACCCGAACTCGTTGCTCGAAGGTCTGACGGCACCCCAGCGCGAAGCGGTCGTGCAACGCGGCGGGCCACTGCTCGTGATCGCCGGGGCCGGTTCCGGTAAGACGCGAGTCCTCACCCGACGAATTGCCCACATCCTCGCAATGGGCGACGCCCGTCCGTACGAGATCATGGCGATCACTTTCACCAATAAAGCCGCCGACGAGATGCGACGACGCGTCATCGACCTCGTTGGATCGCAGGCCCGTGAGATGTGGGTCTCCACCTTTCACTCGGCGTGCCTACGAATGCTGCGCGCCCACGATGACGTCCTCGGCTACCAACGGGGATTTACGATCTACGACGCCGGCGACGCCGAGTCGGCCGTCGAGCGCATCATGAAGGAGCTGAACCTCGACACCAAGCGGCTCTCACCGCGCAGCGTGTCGGCCGCGATCTCGGCCGCCAAGAACGAGATGCTCACGCCCGACTCGTACGCCGACGCCGGCTCGGGCGACGATCCCCACCACCGTCGTATCGCCGAGATCTATCACCTCTACCAAGCGAGGTTGTTGCTCGCCAACGCCATGGACTTCGACGACCTCTTGCTCAACGCCGTGGCGATGTTGAAGAAGGACGACGGCGTGCGCGAGTCGTACCAGAACCGGTTCAAGTACCTGCTCGTCGACGAGTTCCAGGACACCAACGGGGTGCAGAATCAACTGGTGATGATGCTCGCCGAGAAGCATCGCAACCTCTGCGTCGTGGGCGACTCCGACCAGTCGATCTACCGTTTCCGCGCCGCCGACGTGCGCAACATCTTGCAGTTCGAACAACGCTTTCCCGACGCGACGATGATTCTCTTGGAGCAGAACTTCCGCTCGACCCAGACGATTCTCGACGCCGCCAA
>Ga0208717_1000828_pt1 | contig 10282 bp, 9 predicted proteins | sample NGESurF53shallow_FD_184489 | JGI IMG/M metagenome (GOLD analysis project Ga0208717, IMG submission 184489) | Arctic peat soil microbial communities from Barrow, Alaska - NGEE Surface sample F53-3 shallow (SPAdes) | ecosystem: Environmental > Terrestrial > Soil > Wetlands > Peat ... | reverse complement strand
GTCAAGATGATCGGTTTCGTGCTGCACGCAGCGTGCCAGCAAGTCAGTGCCTTCAATGACAATCGGCTCGCCGAACTCGTTGAAGCCTTTGGCGACGGCAAAAAGTGAGCGCTTGCAGGGATAGACGAGCCCCGGGAACGAGAGGCAACCTTCGTCGCCGTCCTGCTGCTCCTCAGACAGATCCAGCGAGGGGTTGATCAAATGCCCGAACTCGTCGTCGACGTAGTAGGTGAAGACCCGCAGCCCGACCCCAATCTGCGGCGCCGCAAGGCCGACGCCGGGGGCATCGCGCATGGTGTCGGTCAGGTCGCGCACGAGGTTGCGCAACTCCTTGTCGAAAGTGGTGACCGGTTCAGCCGGCGTGCGCAAGACGGGATCGCCGAATAGACGAATCGGCTGAACGGCCACGCGGACTCCTCACGACTAAAGGCAGCGGCTAACCACTGGACTGGTTGACGAGACCGGACCCGTTGGCGAGCTTGGTTCGATTCTACCGATGGAACGCGCTAGCCAAGGTCGACCGGATCGATGCGAACGCGGACAACAGGTGCCTTGCGTGCGCTGCGCACGCCTTGCGCGTCGTGCAAAGCGGCGGCAAGGTCGGCACCAACTGTCCGCGGCACCCGGATCAACGCCCGGACCTCCGGTGGGCCAGCGGGCGCGACCCGGTCGATCGCGACCGGCACCGGGCCGAGTACCTGCACGTCAGGCGGCAGCGCCGTTGCGGCAATCAACTCATCGACGGCGTCAGCGTCACCAAGGACCTCGGCGATCGTCACGGCCGGCGGAAACCCGAGCGACCCACGCTCGGCGAGTTCGCGCTCGGCGTGACCGACCGGGTCCCATCGAATCAAGGCCTGTACTGCCCGCAGCGAGCTGTCGCCGAGTACGACAACGCGTCCGCCGTCGGCAGCGGGGCGAACGAGTGCGGCCGCGTTCAGCCAGCGCCGCAGCGCTTCCTCGCCGGCGCGCAGGTCGGCTCGTTGCAGCAAGGCCCAGCCATCCAGCAGCAGCGCGGCACCGTAACCGCCCTCGGCCACCGGCTCGGCGCCTGGTGTCGAAATCACCAGGCCCGGACCCGCTGGCACAGTTTCCAGGACCTGGCCCTGCGACGACGTGCGGACTACCGCGCCGGGAAAGGCTCGACCGAGTTCTTCAGCAGTACGCCGCGCACCGACAACGGTCGCCCGAAAGCGGTGGCTGCCACATTCGTGACACTCCCAGCCAGCCGCGATACGCCCGCACCACCGGCAGGTCGGTGCGCTTCCCGAACCGGCGGTGGCCAACAGGCCGGCGCACACGGAACACCGAAGCGGCGCCCGGCAGCTGTCACACGACAGTGCCGGCAGGTAACCGCGACGCGGCACCTGAATCAGGACTGGGTGCTCGCTGTCGAGCGCTTCGTGCGCAGCTTCCCACGCGAGGGTCGGCAACCGACCCCGTGCTGACGGCTGCCGCGCCGCGCCTGGGTCATCGCCAGGCCGCACGACCGGTGCGCTCGCCCGCAACTCGATGCGGCTCGGTGCGAGCAGCTTCGCCCAGCCGGTGGCGACCAGCCGGGCCGCTTCGGCCGTCACGGCGTGCCCACCGATGACGGCCGCGGCGTTCGCTAGGTGGGCGCGCAGCACAAGAACCTCGCGCACGTGGGGGTACGGCGCCCGCGGCTCCGCGTGCAGGTCGTCACCGTCATCCCAGACGACGACCAGGCCGAGGTTGGGCACCGGCGCGAAGGCAGCGGCGCGGGTGCCGACGACCGCGCTGACTGCTCCCCTGCTGGCCAGCAGGAAGCGCCGGTAGCGCTCAGAAGGACCGAGGTCGGCAGTCAGCACGACGTGGCGGTCAGGCCCGAGCCTCGCCTGCAACGCGGTGTCGACCCGAGTCACATCGCGCCGATCGGGGACGACGACCACCGCACCCCGCCCGCTCGCGATCGTGGTCGCGACGAGCTCGCCGATCTCGGCGGGCCAGCCGGGACCAGGCAACGCGGGCCATACCGCACGGGGGGACCTCCCGTCGCGCAATGCGCGCACGAATTGGCGACCCGAGCCGTAGCGCGCCCACCCGCCGATGTCATCCGTTGGCGAGAGCAACTCCGGCGCGGTTGGCAGCGCCCGCGCCTCGGCTCGCGCATGTCGGGGTGGCACCGCAAGACGCAGGACGTCGGCAAGGGTGCCTGCCCAGTGATGGGCGGTGGCCCGAGCGAGGCGGGCAATCTCCGGCGTCAGCACGACCTCAGGCGACACCGACCGCTCGACGAACGCGAGGCGGCCGGCGTGCTCGGTCTGCGAGAGTCGGTCGAGGACGAAACCGTCAACGAGCTGCCCGGCGAAGCGGACTCGGACCCGGCTTCCAGGAACCACCGACGCCGCAAGCTGCTCGGGCACCAGATAGTCGAAGGGCCGATCGAGGTGGGGCAAGGAGAGCTCGACAGCGATCCGTGCGACCGGCTCGACGTCGGCCGGCACCTTGATGCCGGGGGAACGGCCACCGGGAGTGCGGGAAGCGGTTCGGACCCCAGTTGCTGCTCGGGACGGCCTGCTCGAGGTCGGGGTGCGCTGCGTCGTTAATGGCTCTGTCATCGCGCTGGCAGTCCTACCAGACGGTAGTGACCCCGTGCGGAGCTCAGCCGCGGCTGTGGGCCACCGCGGCTATGCCTCGCACCTGTGAATCAGCGACCGGCCGCGGCGCGCAGCGCGTCTGCTCGGCTGGTCGATTCCCACGTGAAGTCGAGCTCGGGGCGGCCGAAGTGACCGTATGCGGCGGTCTGTCGGTAGATGGGCCGCAGCAGGTCGAGGTCGCGGATGATCGCGCCGGGACGCAGGTCGAAGACCGAAACGACGGCTTCCTGGATCAACTCGTCGGGTACGAGGCCGGTGCCGAAGGTCTCGACGAAAAGTCCGACCGGGTTCGCCTTGCCGATCGCGTAGGCCACCTGCACCTCGCAGCGACTTGCGAGCCCGGCCGCCACGACGTTCTTGGCAACCCAACGCATCGCGTACGCAGCCGAGCGATCGACCTTGGACGGGTCCTTGCCGGAGAATGCGCCGCCGCCGTGGCGGGCCATGCCGCCGTAGGTGTCGACGATGATCTTGCGGCCGGTCAGCCCGGCGTCGCCCATCGGACCGCCGATCTCGAAACGGCCGGTCGGATTCACCAGGAGCCGATGACTGCCGGTGTCGATGCCAAGCTCGGCCATCTCCGGCGCCACCACGAACTCGGCGATGTCAGGAGCGAGCAACGTGTCGATGTCGATGTCGGCAGCGTGCTGGCTGGACACGACGACAGTGTCGAGCCGCACCGGCTTATCGCCGTCGTACTCGATCGTCACCTGGGTTTTCCCGTCAGGCCGCAGGTACGGCACGACGCCGTCCTTGCGAACTTGCGACAACCGGCGGGCCAGCCGGTGGGCCAGGGCGATCGGTAGCGGCATCAGCTCAGGGGTGTCGTCACACGCGTAGCCAAACATCAGCCCCTGGTCACCGGCACCCTGCCGATCGAGGTCGTCGACGCCTTCACCGTGGCGACGCTCGTAACCCTCGTCGACACCCTGCGCGATGTCGGGCGACTGGGATCCGATCGACACGGACACACCGCATGAAGCGCCGTCGAAGCCCTTCTTCGAAGAGTCATATCCGATCCCGAGAATCACTTCGCGCACGATCGCGGGAATGTCGGCCCAGGCCTCTGTGGTCACCTCACCGGCGACGTGCACCTGGCCAGTCGTGATGAGCGTCTCGACCGCGACCCGGCTCTTCGGATCGTCCTTGAGCAGGGCGTCGAGAATGCCGTCGCTGATTTGATCGGCGATCTTGTCCGGGTGACCTTCGGTCACAGACTCGGACGTGAATAAGCGGCGCGACACGGCGCTCCCTTGGTCGACTGATTGACTCGCATGACACCCGGGCGTCAATGACGCCAGAGTCTAGGACACCTGCAGAAGGCGAGCAGCCACGAGATCCCAGACAACGTCGGCGAGGGCGGCCTTGGGTCCGGGCTCGACATCGACTGCGGTGCCGTCGGCGCCAAGAATCGTCGCAGCGTTGTCGGTGACATCGAACCCCTTCGTCGCGCCGACCTCGTTGACCACCAAGAGATCCGCGCCCTTGCTCGCCAGCTTTACGCGTCCGTTGGCCAGTGCGTCGTCTGTTTCGGCTGCGAACCCGACGACGACCTGAGCGGCCCGGCCGACGCGATCGGCTCGGCCGAGTTCGGCGAGCACGTCGGGATTGCGGGTGAGCGCCAGCGCCGGCGGGTCGGCGTCCGACTTCTTGATCTTGGACGCCGAGCTGGTGACCGGTCGGAAGTCGGCGACGGCGGCAGCCATCACCACTGCGTCGGCGTCCGTGGCCGCCTCGAGCACAGCACCACGCAGTTCTTCGGCGGAACCTACCCGCACGACCTTGGCGCCGGCTGGATCCGGCAGCGCCACGTTGGCCGAGACCAGGGTGACCTCTGCGCCGCGTGCTACCGCAGTGATCGCCAGTGCGTAACCCTGGCGGCCTGAGCTGCGATTGCCGAGAAAACGGACCGGATCCAGCGCTTCCCTGGTGCCGCCGGCCGACACGACCACTCGACGTCCGACCAAGTCAGGACGCAGCCCGTCACGACCGCGGCTGAGCACCCGGCGGGCCACCTCGGCGATTTCGGCGGGCTCCGGCAGCCGGCCGATTCCCGAATCGGGGCCGGTCAACCGGCCCACCGCGGGCTCAATCACGATGACGCCGCGAGACCGCAGTGTCGCCACGTTGGTGGCCGTAGCGGGGTTATTCCACATCTCGGTATGCATGGCCGGCGCAAACACCACCGGGCCGCGCGCCGTCAGAATGACGTTGGTCAGCAAGTCGTCGGCCAGCCCATGAGCGGCCCGGGCCAACACGTCGGCGGTAGCAGGGACCACGAGGACCAGATCGGCCTGTTGACCAAGGCGCACGTGCGCGACTTCGTGCACGTCGTCAAAGAGATCGACGCGAACGCGATTGCCGGACAGCGCGGCCCATGTCGGCGCACCCACGAATTGCAATGCGGCCTGCGTTGGCACGACCGTGACGTCATAGTGCGCTTCGGTCAGGAGCCGCAACACCTCGCACGCCTTGTAGGCCGCGATCCCACCGGTCACACCGAGCACGATGCGGGGTCGGCCCGCGTCGGATGCGGACTCGCGAGGCGAAGATGCGGGAGTCATCGCACCCGCCGGCGTCAGGCCTCGACCGGCTCGGCGGTCAGCAGCCGGCCGTTGATTTCGCGCAAGGCGACGGAGAGCGGCTTCTCGTGCGGGTGCGTCTCGACGAGCGGCCCGACGTATTCGAGCAGGCCCTCACCGAGCTGGGAGTAGTACGCGTTGATCTGCCGGGCGCGCTTGGCAGAGTAGATGACCAGGGCGTACTTGGAGTCGGCGATCTCGAGCAGGTCATCGATAGGCGGATTGGTGATGCCCTCGGGACTGGCGACAATGCCTGACACGCGATGCCCTTCGATCGGTTCGCTGTTCGAGCGAACAGCACGATGCGCCTACGGGCGCAGATGCAACAACTTTACCAGTTCGTCGCACGCCTGCTGGACGGACTCGTTGACCACCACGGCGTCGAACTCGGGCTCGGCGGCCAACTCCAGCCGGGCTCGTTCGAGGCGGGCGGCCGCAATTTCTGGCGATTCGGTGCCCCGACCGGTAAGACGACGGACGAGTTCCTCCCACGAGGGAGGGGTCAAGAACACGCAGAAGACGTCAGGCATCACCGCCCGCACTTGCCGTGCTCCCTGCAGATCGATCTCTAACAACGCGGGGACGCCGGCGGCCAGCTTCTCATCAACCGGCTTTCGCGGCGTCCCGTATCGATGTTTGCCGTATGCCGCGTGTTCGAGGAACTCACCCGCGGCGATCATGGCGTCGAACCGCGCATCGTCGACGAAGCGGTAGCTCACGCCGTCGATCTCACCGGGCCGGGGAAATCGCGTCGTGACCGATACCGAGACCCAAAGCTCGGGGACGCGACGGGCAAGTGCGGCCACCACAGTGCCCTTGCCGACGCCAGATGGACCGGACAGCACCGTCAGGCGAGCCGGCTCAGGAACGACCACCACCGAACTCCGCGACCAGCGCGGCGCGTTGCTTGGTGCCTAGCCCCCGCACCCGCCTGGTCGATGCGATCCCGAGTCGCTCCATGATCTGACCGGCCCGCACCTTGCCGACGCCCGGCAATGATTCGAGCAACGCGGTAACCCGCATCTTGCCCACGACGTCGTCGCGTTCGCCTAGGTCGAGGACTGCGCCGAGGGATTCTCCGGAATGCTTCAGGCGTGCCTTGATCTCGGCTCGACGCTGCCGAGCGACCGCAGCTTTCGCGAGTGCATCGGCGCGCTGCTCGGGCGTCAGGATCGGGAGTGCCACGAAGGTCACCTCGAACGGGTGGCGGCGCGAGGCCGGAGTGGACCGAATGGAGTCGACGCGATGTTTTCGCTCCGACGAGTTCGCAACCTAGCGACAACGAGCCGTGTCGGGCAACGCGGCCCTAACTTCGAAGCCCTCGACGCAACGCTGCGGCCAATGATGCAGCGGCTGCACCGGGGTCAGCAGCGCCGGTGATTTGGCGGCCGATCACCAACAGATCGGCCCCGTCCGCGAGCGCCTGCTCGGGGGTTGCCACGCGAGCCTGATCGTTCGCGTCCGCACCAGCCGAGCGAACCCCTGGCGTAATCAGCTTGATATCGGGTCCGACCTCCGCGCGCACCGCAGCGACCTCGCGTGCTGAACAAACGATCGCGCCAGCACCCGCGGACACCGCCATGAGCGCGAGCCTGCGCACCGCATCTTGCGATCCGCCCGCGATCCCGAACTCGGCGAGGTCGGCGTCTTCGAGGCTGGTCAAGATTGTGACCGCGGTGATCACGCCGTCGGGCAACTCTTCCTTCGCGGCCTGGATCATCGCGCGACCACCAAGCGCATGCACGGTGAGGTAGGCGGGTCGAACGCGTGCAACTGAGCGAACCGCGCCTGCGACGGTGTTGGGAATGTCGTTCAACTTCAGGTCGAGGAACAGATCGATCCGGCTGCCACCGCGAACGCTGGCGATGGCCTCGGGACCGTACCGGCAAAATAGTTCGAGGCCGATCTTCAGTGTGCTCACATGAGGTTCGACGGCACGCGCCCACGCGCTAGCTGTCTCGAGGTCGCGCGCATCGAGCGCGACCGCGATCGGTGCAGTGCCCGTCATATCACGCCCGCGTGTTGAATCATGGCGAGCTCACGCGTTCGCCGTGCGCCAGGCCCACAGCGTCGACCAACCGTTTGATACCGCGCTGTGCCAATGCCTCTTCGAGTTCGGCAAGGATGCGCACGGGCGCGGTCGGATCGTGGAAGATCTCGGTGCCGACCGACACCGCCCGTGCGCCGGCGAGGATGAACTGCAGGGCGTCGAGACCAGTGCGAATACCCCCCATGCCCAGGATCGGCACCTCGGGCATCGCAGCGTGAACCTGCCACACACAGCGCAGTGCGACCGGGCGAATCGCCGGACCCGACAGCCCACCGGTGACGCCAGCCAACACGGGCCGCAGGGTGTCGGTGTCGATGACCATGCCAAGCAACGTGTTGGTCATCGACAACCCATCGGCTCCCGCAGTAACACATGCGCGCGCGATCGCGACGATGTCGGTGACGTCGGGCGAGAGCTTGGCGAAGACCGGGATCTCCGAGCGCGTCGCACGCCGCACGGCCTGCATGACTTCCGCGGCTGGTCTCGGATCGCAGGCAAACACCTGGCCGCGATCCTCGACGTTGGGGCACGAGATGTTGACCTCGATCATCGAAATGCCACTTGCTTCACGTAGCCGCATCGCCAGCTTCGCGTACTCGTCAACGGTGCTGCCGGCGATTGACACGATCGCACGGGCGCCCTGCTCGACCAACCAAGGGAGGTCACGTTCGACGAAGGTCTCGATCCCGGGGCCTTGCAGGCCGATGGAGTTCAACATCCCGCTCGGCGTCTCGGCCATCCGCGGCGTCGCCCGACCGGACCGCACGTTCATCATGATGGACTTCGTCACGATGCCACCGAGCTCGGCAACATCGAAGAACTGCGCGAGTTCTTGTCCGGCGGCAGCACAGCCGGATGCCGTCAGAACCGGGTTCGGCGGTTCGAACCGGCCCAACGTTGTTGCCATGTCGACCGTGCTCGCGACCTTGGTGACCGGCGTTGCCGTGCGAACCGTCAGGCTCATCGGGTCACCGCGGCTTTGGTCTTGCGGGGAGTCGACGCGCGCGACGGCGCCTTTGCGGTTGGCGGCACTGACGCACCGTGCACGTCAGCGGGAATCGTTCCGACGTCATCGAAACGCACCCGATCACCGTGAAAGACCGGACCGTCAACGCACGAGCGCACCATGCGCGTGATGCCGTCGTCGCCGATCACTGGCAGCACGCAGGTCATGCAAACGCCGACGCCGCAGGCCATCAGTTCCTCGACGGCAATCTGGCACGGCATGCCGAGTGCGTTAGCTACCTCACTGACGGCACGCAGCATGCCCATCGGGCCGCACGCGTAGACGACGTCGGCCTTGCTTGACGCGAGAACATCGGGCAGGACGTCGGACACTCGGCCGTGGTGACCGACTGACCCGTCGTCCGTCGTGACCGTCAAGGTCGCGGAGATCCGCTTCGCGTCGAGCGCGCCGAACAGACGGTCCTCTCTTGCCGCGCCCATAACGAAGTCGACGCGACACCCTCGGGCACGCAGAGCATCGGCGAGCGGGAAGAGCGGAGCGGTGCCATACCCGCCCCCGACGAGCACGCAAGTAGCGGGCTCGCGGGGCAATGAGAACGGGCGGCCGAGAGGGCCGACGATGTCGAGCCGTTCGTGCGCTTGGCGACTGGCCAGCCAGGCTGTACCGCGGCCCTCGACGGAGAAGACGAACTCGACGGTGCCCCCGTAGACCCCTCGCTCGTGGATCTGGTGGATCGAGAATGCCCGGCGCATCAGCATGGCCGTGTCGGGACCGCCAACGGCGACCGTCACGAACTGCCCGGGTTTGGCGATCTCCGCCACGCCCGGCGCCACAACGGTCATGGCGTGGTAGGCGCCGATCCTGCGGAGCGAGAGCACCTCGCCGTTTACCTGCACCGGCATGTCGCCGTCTCCTCGGTTACATGGCAGCCTGTCGTCGGGCGACCGGGAGTCACCCTGTCACGCTCCCCCGCTGTTAGCGCGATCGGCCTCAAGAACGGCAGCGTGTTCTTGAAGCGAGCGCACCGAGATGTCGCCGCGCATCAAGGCCTCGATGCCCTGCACGCAAGCGGCAAGACCTTGCACCGTCGTCATACAGGGGACGCCGCGCAACACTGCCGCGGTACGGATTTCGTAGCCGTCGACCCGCGGACCAACGCCCCACGGCGTGTTCACGATCATGTCGACGTCGCCGGCCAGGATCTGCTGCACGATCGTGGGCTCACCGTCTGGACCGGGGCCGTCGCTGTGCTTGCGGACGACTGTCGACGTCACCCCGTTGCGCCGCAAGACTTCTGCGGTGCCCTGTGTTGCCAGGATCTCAAAGCCCAAGTCGGCGAGTCGCTTCACCGGGAAGATGATCGCGCGCTTGTCGCGGTTGGCCACGGAGACGAAGGCCTTGCCCTTGGTCGGCAGCGAGCCGTAGGCCGCAGCCTGTGACTTCGCGAAGGCGATGCCGAACCCGCTATCGATACCCATGACCTCACCCGTCGACTTCATCTCGGGCCCAAGCACCGTGTCGACTCCGCGGAACCGACCGAACGGCAACACCGCCTCCTTGACCGAAATTGACGCATCGGGGGGGAGGTCGGCACCGTCGCCCCGAGGCGGCAACATGCCTTCGGCGCGCAGCTGCGCAATCGTGGTGCCGGTCATGATTCGGGCTGCTGCTTTGGCCACCTGAACTGCAGTCGCCTTCGAGACGAACGGCACCGTGCGACTTGCCCGAGGGTTAGCCTCAAGCACGTAGAGCACGTTCGACGTGAGGGCGTACTGCACATTGAGCAGACCAAGGACACCGACGCCGTCGGCGATCGCGACGGTTGAATCGCGGATCCGGCGGATCTCGGCGCTACCCAAGGTGATGGGCGGGAGCACGCACGCGGAGTCGCCTGAATGGATGCCGGCTTCTTCGATGTGTTCCATGACGCCGGCGAGATACAGCTCGGTGCCGTCGTACAACGCGTCGACGTCGATCTCGACGGCGTCGTCGAGAAAACGGTCGACCAGCACCGGGTGCTCAGGGCTCGCCTGCGTGGCCCGGCCGATGTACGACTCCAGCATCT
>Ga0208717_1000827_pt1 | contig 10285 bp, 12 predicted proteins | sample NGESurF53shallow_FD_184489 | JGI IMG/M metagenome (GOLD analysis project Ga0208717, IMG submission 184489) | Arctic peat soil microbial communities from Barrow, Alaska - NGEE Surface sample F53-3 shallow (SPAdes) | ecosystem: Environmental > Terrestrial > Soil > Wetlands > Peat ... | reverse complement strand
TACTTTCTTTGCAGGCTTCAATATGAGATTGCATCAACTGCGCCTGCGTTATATTTTTGTGTTCCATAACGGCAAAGGTGCATCGCTATTTTTAGTAAGACAACAAGGGGTTAGTGGAGAGGATACGTTCATTTGGCATATTCCAAAGCTTGTAAAAACCAGGCATTTCTTTTAAACAAAAAAGTGATTGGGCTTCAGTTTCATTTGGAGATGAATGAAGATGCTTTGAAAAAAATGCTTAAAAATGGAAAGCAGGAATTGATAAAAGAAACCTTTGTACAAACAGAAGAAGAAATCTGGAATTCAAGGAAATTGATTGAAGATAATAAAGAACTTTTATTCAGGATTTTAGACAGATTAGCTGCCAGGGAGCAATAAATAATCAAAGAAATCTTTCACTCACCAACAGTTCCTTTTTTCCGGAAGTATATGTATAAAATCCTTCGCCTGTCTTTATTCCTAAATTTTTAGCATTTACCATATTCACCAATAACGGGCATGGCGCATATTTTGGATTACCAAAACCTTCTTCCATTACTTTTAAAATAAAATAACAAACATCAAGCCCGATAAAATCAGCTAACTGTAGTGGCCCCATTGGATGCGACATTCCGAGTTTCATTACCGTATCTATTTCTGCTACACCGGCTACGCCTTCATACAAACTATAAATAGCTTCATTGATCATCGGCATCAAAATCCTATTGGCGATAAAACCGGGATAATCATTTACTTCGCAGGGAATTTTTTCTATTTTTTTACTAAGTTCAATTATAGTTTTTGTAACTTTTTTATCAGTAGTATACCCATTTATAATTTCCACTAATTTCATTACCGGAACCGGATTCATAAAATGCATTCCGATAACTTTCGATGGATCCTTAGTAACAGAAGCAATTTTTGTAATAGAAATAGATGAAGTATTCGTAGCGAGAATGCAATCTGCTGGCGCGTGTTCATCAATCTCTTTGAAGATATTTAATTTTAAGTCTTCATTTTCTGTGGCAGCTTCTATCACCAAATCACAGTTTTGAACCCCGTCTTTCAGCGATGTATAAGTTGAAATATTACTGATCGTTTTATTTTTTATTCCTTCCGGAATGATATTTTTTACAACTTGTCTTTCGAGATTTTTCTTGATTACTTCAAGCGCTTTATCTAACTGGATTTGTGAAACGTCAATAAGATTTACTAAAAAATTATTTTGAGCAAATACATGTGCAATGCCGTTTCCCATAGTACCGGCGCCTATTACGGCAATATGTTTTATCGTCATAATTAATTTTTGAAATAAATAATACAAATGTAAAAGAAAGACTCCGAACCTCCTCCTCCAAAGGAGTCCGTTCAGGCAAAGGAATTTCCTTAAGAGTCCGTTTGTGAACTTTTACACTAAAACAATAAATATTTGGAGATTATTATAAAAAGCGCTTAGTTATTATCACTGTTATTTTTAAAATCACCCCTTTTCCATGCCTGAATAAACTCCGCCCAGGCCATCGGGTTAAAAATATTTTGTGGCGGAAGCTGTCCGGCAGAATAAAACTTCTTCGCATTTTGTTTAAAATAATAGTTGGTTGCTTCTCTTCCATCTATGGGATAGGCGTTCAACAAAGCCCTTCGGTTAGCCTCCGATAGATTTTGTCTTGCTATTTCCTGTTCGTCATTAGGAACTTTTATATTGGCAAAATCACGGTCAAATTCTTCCCTTGTGGGATATTTTTTAATTATAGTAGCAGCGAGGTGAATGGTATCCTGTATCATCAATTGTATCATGCTTTGCTGGTTGCCATCAAGGTTTGTGGGAATGGTTACCGTCTTTGGTTTATAACCTACACTGGTAAATTCTAACTGATCACCTTTTAAAACAACAATTGAAAAAACACCCTCGTCATTGGTTAAGGTTCCCTGGTTACGACCCTTAACCATAATACTCACTGAAGGTAATCCCTGGAGGCTGTCAGCAGACATCACTACTCCATATAATTGTACCACAGAATCTTTAAAGTTTTCGAATTGCGCCTTTACAGTAGCAGGGATGGCAAAAAACAAAAATAAAAAATATGGTATAAATTTTTTCATGTATAAAAATATAAAGTTCGGAAATTATTGCCATAAGTTCCTTTTAAAGTAAACAAAGTAAGGGTATCAATGGCTAAATTTGCAGGCAATAATTCTTTTTAACAAAAAATTGAACCATGACTGAAAATGATGTATTGAAAGCATTGAGTACTGTAGAAGAGCCTGATTTTAAAAAAGATCTCGTAACCTTGAATATGGTGGCTGACATAAAGATTGATGAGAATACCGTTTCATTTACTGTAATACTTACTACGCCTGCCTGTCCCTTAAAAGATATCATAAAAAACCGGTGTTTTAATGCTATCCATTCAATGATAAACAAAGAGGTAGAAATAAAAATCAATTTTACAAGCAGAACTACCTCTTTACGGACAGATAAAAAAGATATTCTGAAAGATGTAAAAAATATTATTGCTGTAGTGAGCGGAAAAGGAGGGGTAGGGAAAAGCACAGTGGCGGCAAATCTTGCTCTTGCCATTGCAGCAGGCGGTGCAAAAGTAGGATTAATGGATGCGGATATCTACGGACCCAGCGTTCATATTATGTTTGGCATCCGTGGCGAAAGACCACAAATGCGGGATGTAAATGGGAAAGGGAAAATAGTGCCGATAACCAGATATGGAATAAAAGTAATGAGCATTGGTTTATTAGTTGATGAAAAACAAGCCGTTGTATGGCGTGGCCCAATGGTAAGCAGCGCTATCAGGCAATTCGTTTCTGATGTAGATTGGGGCGAGCTTGATTATCTTGTAATTGATATGCCACCCGGTACAGGCGATATTCATTTGACCATTGTTCAGACCGTTCCTGTAACAGGCGCAATTGTAGTAACTACACCTCAATTAGTAGCGCTTGCCGATGCTAAAAAAGGAATTGCCATGTTTAATCAGCCGGGTCTGAAAGTGCCGGTGATAGGGCTTGTAGAGAATATGAGTTATTTTACCCCGAAAGAACTGCCTCAAAATAAATATTATATTTTTGGAAAAGAAGGAGGGAGAAACCTGGCCAGTGAATTTGACATCCCATTTTTGGGGGAAATTCCATTGGTACAATCTATACGTGAAGGCGGCGATATAGGTATCCCTGTAATGATTGGCGATGATGAAATTTCTAAAAATGCTTTTACAGAATTTGGTGACAATGCTATAAGAGCCATTTCTATGCGCAATGCACAATTGCCGGCTACGGAAGTGAGTGCAATGCTGGAGAGGGGATAAATAGGAATTTGAGATATTAGTTTGTTTGTTGGAGGGAATCAAATTTATAATTTGAAAGTGAAAAATTATTCTGATAAAAATAAAAATCATGAACTATAATTAACAGAGATATTTATTCATCCCAAAACTTTCTTAATGCAAATAATACAAAGTATCCAAAACAGAATTTATGAGATTAGAGGTGAAAGAGTAATGCTGGACTTTGATTTAGCAGCACTTTACGAAGTAGAAACTAAAGCCTTAAACCAAGCTGTAAAGCGTAATATTAAACGGTTCCCGCAGGATTTTATGTTTAGGCTCACCCTCACTGAATGGCTGGATATCCGGTCACAATCCTGTTACCGCATCCGAAAGCCTTATTTCTTTGCGGTCACAAAATGTTACCGCATCTCAAAATAAAAGAAATACGAATGTAACACCTTATACATTTACAGAGCAAGGCGTGGCCATGTTGAGCGGAATATCGAATAGCGATAAAGCAATAAATATGCCTCCCGGCTGAAACCGTTCGGACGGGGATATTGCGATAATGCGAGCGTTTGTAGAAGTAAGAAAGGTTTTGCTAAGACAGAATGATTTGAAAGAACAAATGAAAGAATTGAAGGAACGGATTGGTGGCCATGATGCGCAATTAGACCAAATCTATGATGCTTTAGAAAACCTCTTAGATGAAAAAGCAGCACAAAGAAAGTGGGATGAAAGAGCGAGGATAGGGTTCAAAAAATAAAAAAAGCGGATAAACCATATCTAAATAAAAAAGGATAAAATTGAAGAAAATCAGTTTATCCTTTTTCGTTGTCCTGCACGGACATTTCTCGAACCACTTTATACCTGATTTGACAAGACTCGCCAATCTTTTGATGGCATAAGATTGGATGAGTCTTATTTATTGATTATTAAGCAGTTAAAAGCAGTAAAATTTAAATTATGAAACCTGATAAAAATTACCTGGAATTTATCCGCTCTTTGAAGCAGGAGATTATTAATAGCCGGTACCAGGCTGCAAGGCTCGCCAACCGTGAACAATTGCTCTTGTATTTCAAAACTGGCAGAATGCTTTCTGAGAAGGTTAAAGCCCAAAAATGGGGTACTAAAGTGCTGGAACAAATTGCAGTCGATTTACAAAGTAACCTGCCAGGATTGAAGGGGTTCTCCTTCACAAACCTTAAGAAAATGAGGCAGTTTTATGAGGCATATTCCGAATTGGAAATTAGGCCGTCAGCGACGGCCCAAATTGAAAATCCCGATTTAGCAGTACAGCAGAAGGAAGTTAATTTAATTGGGCCGTTGGCAACGACCCAATTGGAGGCATTTTACAGCATCAGTTTTACCCATCATATACTATTGCTAAACCGTTGTAAGAAGGCTGAGGAAAGGTTCTTTTACATTGAGCATTCCGCAACCCAATTTTGGTCAGTTAGTATTATGGAACATCAGATTGATGCTGACTTGTTCAAGAAACAGGGAAAGTTGCCGAATAATTTCCAAATGACAATTTCGGAATCTTTAAAGCCATCTGCTTTAAAGGTATTTAAAGACGAATATTTACTTGATTTTATTGGCGGAGATGAACTGGATGATGAACGGCATATTGAACAGCAGGTGGTGTTAAACATTAGAAATTTTATTTTACAAATGGGTAAAGGCTTTTGCTTTATTGGTAACCAATATCGTCTTGAGGTTGAAGGGGATGAGTTTTTTATTGACCTCCTGTTTTTTAACCGCCATTTACAATGCCTAGTCGCTTTTGATTTGTTATGTTGTGCACAACATAACATTTCATATGTTGCGAAGTCAGTTATGTGTTGTTGAATGATTTTAATATTGTTTATCAATAGTTTTTGTGTATTGCAAGATTACATAAAATTTACGAGTACTTAAATAGAGTTCAGAAAGCTCATTAGGTCTTTATTATCCCGCCAATGAGTGGATTTATTTTCTTGGGTAATTTCACAACATGCAAGTGCTTTGGCTTTCATGTCAAGATCAACTTCAGCATAAATGTTAGTGGTATTGATGGATACATGGCCAAGCCAGGCCCTGATGGTATTGATATCAACACCTGCCCGCAATAAATGCGTAGCAGTTGTATGACGTATAGTATGCGGGCTGACCCGCTTCTCACCGATTGAGGGTAACTGTTTGCTGATTTGCTTTGCATAACGGCTGACCATCGTATGAATGCCAAACCGGGTCAATGGCTGCTTACAACGATTTAAAAATACATGCTCTAAAGAACTTCGGTCAGCTATTAATAAGATTAGCTCATCAACAGTTTGTTGCCATAACGGGCAACGTCTTAATTTGTTTCCTTTACCTCTGATAAGAACGGTGGCTAAATCTCTTTTCGGAGCATGTGGTATATTTATATCGACAATTTTCAATTGTGCAGTTTCATCCGATCTGGCTCCGGTATTATAAAGAAAAAGCAAGATTGCATGATCGCGTTTTCCCAGATCTGTGTGCTTGTCCGGGGCATTCAGCAACGCATCCATCTCAATCTTTTCAAGATAAGTTATTAACGTACGCTTTGCTTTCTTAAAAGGAATCATTTGTATCTGGCGGCACCATTCCACATGCTCGGGACTGTTTAATCCAATATATTTTGCAAAAGCATGTATAGCTGCTAATCGCTGATTACGTGTGGATAAAGAACTGTCACGATTTGTTTCTAACTCGGTAAGAAAATCTTTAACTGCGATAGCGTTAATATCATCTACAAGCAATTTATCTATGGCCTTTTTAGTTTTCCTGGCCATAACCGGCAACATTAACCGGAACGTGTCACGATAACTCAATTGCGTATTCTTTGAAAGGTTTCTGGCGCTTACAAGGTATTCCAATAAAAACCGTCTTATCCATACACTTAAATATTGATCGTTTTTCATAATCATTCTGCTTTTACGTATTTTTCAAAACGCATATTTGCTTCCCCAAGAAGATTATCCGTCATGGTCAGGTAAACTGATGTATGAGCAAGATATTTATGACCCAGATATACAGACAATACCGGCAGCAGTTGCTGAACGTTTTTATTTTCCTGATACCAACTTACTAATCTATTGACTGCAAATGTGTGCCTGAGATCATGAAGCCTGGGCTGATAACTGGCTTTGTCATTTCGAACAATGCCAGCCTTTTCTCTTATTCTCTTAAAAATTCCTTCTATTGTCCAAAGATTAAGCGGTCGGTTATTCTTGCCCATAAACAAATATGTATCGGGGGATTGTGGCTGTCTCTGTTTTATTCTCCATCGCAAATATTTTTTTATCACCTCTTCTATTTGTTCATTGAATGGAACCAGCCGCGATTTATAGAATTTAGATTGCTGTATTGTAATGACCAGATTATCCATTTCTATATCGTTTAATGCAATGGACAACGATTCATGTATTCTTAAGCCAAGGGCATAAGTAAGAATGAGCACAGTGCGCACCATGTATGGCGCAATGTGGCTCCGGTTTACCTGATAGGTTAACGCTGTATCGAAAAGACACTTTAGTTCTTCGTTGGAATAAATGTAAGGAACAAAAGGCGGCGGTCTCTTGGGTAAAATATCGGGTAAAGGTATTCGTGTAACATAATTTCGTGCCAACGCATATTTATAAAAACCAAGAAGAGCACTGTGCTTGATGAACCAGCCGGATGTTATTATTGTTGAGGAATCGTAAAGAAAATTGTTTACCATTTCTTTGGTAATTGCCTTGATATGTCTTGACGGGCCGATTGCTTTACAAAAAGCCTTCAAATAGGTTTCATTGGTTTTAAATTTTTCACCTAATGATTTTCGGTAACCGGTATATTGGGATATTAGCTGTTCAAGTTTCATAGCAAACCGTCTAATTTAAATTCAGCGACTTTACGCAGACTTGTGAGATCCACTTTTGTATAAATCCGTGTAGTTTCCAAATTCTGATGCCCCAGGTGATCACTTATTTCTTTTAATGAGATGCCCGCATTAATTAAATGAGTGGCACAACCATGCCGCAGTGCATGTGGCCCATGATGTTTAATTTTTAATTGTAGCGGTTTTAGTCTTCTGCTGACAATCTGGTAAATGGCAGATGTCTTTAAAGGCCGGTAGGGCGACCGTCTGCTTATAAAAACCTCTTTAAGTAAAAAATTGTTTGGCCTCACTTCCTTTATATAGTGCAATATTGCTTCACCAACGCTTTGGGACAGAGGGAAGATTTGCAGCTTTGATCTTTTTGCCCTTCGTAAGTAAAGCCGTTCATTTCCCAGTCGAGGTCTTCCAGACGAAGATGAACGACTTCGCTGCTTCTCAAACCGTACACAGAAAGTAGCAGCAAAACAGCGTAGTCACGAATGTCAGTCGGGCTGTCGGTTTTACTGCGCGTCAACATTTTTTTTATATCATCCCAATAGGGTGAAGAAGGTAGTGATTCATCCTTATAAACACGGGGTGCTTTTATGGAATCAGCCAGTCCCTTCCGGCACCAGCCCTGATCCTCTGCATACCTCAGAAAAGACCTTACCACGGAAGCGTAATTCTGGACACTTCTTCTTGAGTAGCCATCAAGGTTGTGTTTTGTTGCCAGCACTTCATCAATATCCAATGGTGAAACAGTTTCGAGTGTTTTCTTTTTCTCATTTATTTTTTTGAGAAGATCTTTGAGTAGCAACGACCTTCCAGAAATGGTATTTACAGAAAGGCCTTGTTCCCTGAGCATATAATCATTGTATCTTTCAAGTTGCTCTTTAAATGGAATATAAGGTTCGTCTTGTTTTTTCAAACATCCAAGCATTTCAAGCCAGTTTATCGCATCACGGATAAACCGTGCTTTGGCAAACTTTGAATAATCACCTCTCCTCCGGCGGATTGCTTTATTGGTAGCCCACTTCTCAGCAGCTTTCTCAATTTCATTTACTGAGACTATTCTCACTTTGAAAAAATTAAGATAATCCATAATTATCAACAGGTACTGGGCAATCCTTCGTAGAGAACTTTCTTTTGCTCCGCTATCAGCCCAATATTGCAAATATTTTAATCGCTCTTTTAATAATGGCGCTTCAATATGGTGCAGAAGAGCTTTGCGTCTTTCAAATATTTTATTAAATAATGGTATCCTTTCTTCAGGTAAAGGCTCCATCCGATTGAGTTTTTTCAACCAGTCCTTAGCAAACCAAATAAATCGCTTTTCTCCTGTTTTTGAAAATGAGCCCCTTTTCTGAGGATGATTATATTGATATTTAGCCCAATCGGTCGCAGACTTTTCTATTTGATCCAAAGTAACAATACCTAAGTTCTCTAAATGAAGGAACTCAACAATTCTTAAAAGATACTGGGCAATAGAACGGAGACTGTCTTGAGATTTAGTTCGTTCTGACCAATACCGGATATAGCTTATCCTCTCTTCAAGTAAGGGTGCGCGAAGATGTTTTTCTTTATAATAGGAGCGCTTAAATATTTGATCAAACGTAAACATTTTATATCCTGATATAATTTATGAATATTACGTTTGAAATATATGAAAGGATACAGCAGAGGGCGTTAAAATTATGTTGTGGAAATAATTTATTAGAAAGCCTAAATTGCGGAATAATGACTCAACAACACATAACTGACTTCGCAACATATGAATTGAAGAAAGGTAAATTTAAGCCTGCGGATGCCGGGCAGCTGAATTTTTATCTGAATGTATTGGATGACAAAATAAAACTGCAGCAGGAAAACAGCAGCATTGGCATTGTGCTTTGCAAAGAAAAAAATAACACAGTGGTTGAGTTTGCTATTAAGAGCTTTGACAAAGCGATGGGTGTGGCTACTTATAAAACATCTAAACAAACACCGGTGCAAATGAAAGGGATATTGCCTGATACGGATGAATTAGGGAAACTCTTGGAATAAATTATTTACTCAATTTTGCGTACAGTGTTTGCAAAATTACCCTTCCGAAATATTTAATCCCTACAGTAACTTTTTTATTTTTAACCCTTTTAAAATCAAGTAAATCATTTCAGGGACACGTGGAGTATTGAATAATCGCATATTTTCATCTTCGCTCAAGCCATTATTTAAAACTTAGTTCTTTGATTCCATAATTTGAAAATTCCTTAACCATTTCAAGATAATCAATTTTGTCAGTTTCAGTACTATTCCAGTGGTTATAAAAATCTTTGTACAAAACATTTTTAAATTGAAAATCCAAAGTAGGCTTGGACTATTTCCACTCACAATGGCATCAATAACCCCTTTTGTAGCTCCACCGAAAGCTCCACATAAATATAAGGTTGCTTTTTACGAATAGAATAAATAGCTTCTTCAATAAGCCCAGGTCTATGGGGAAATGATATGAGCAGTAATTTTGATTTTATTTATACCCACATAAAAAATCTGAGAAAAAAATTAAGGGATGCAGGTGATGCGGATTATATTAAATCGGTGTATGGAATGGGTTATAAATTTACCGGCCAAAGAGATTGCTTGCCAAATGCAACAGGATAAATATTCCCATTACGATTGCTGCACTTTTGATCAGCAGCATTGGATTTTTTTTATAATCCATTATGTGCTGGTACATCAGTTGGATAAAGACCTGCGCATTGAGCAAATGGAAATTATCCATTACGTCAAGGAAAAGGACGCTTTGCCCGAAGCTTCAGATTATAAAGACCAGCAAATTGAATTTCATCTCACTTCTCATGATTTTTTTAAAACCAAATTTTCGACAGAAGATGAATTTAATAAAAAGGAAAATGAAACCGAATCATTTAGAAAGCTGTAATTTTTGGGAACTGTGAACGGGGAAAATTACATTGCTGAAGTAAAAAAATCACTGCAGGAAGCTATAAAACAGGTTCCTGGCAGTGAGTAACACTGGCATTCCACCACAATTAAATACCTCTGAATTATTTGAACGTTTTAAAAAAGATTCTCCTTCCGCCGATTCGCTTGGGCTGGGGCTATCTATCGTAAAAACAATTTGCGATACTTATGGATTTCCGGTAATATACATATATGAAAA
>Ga0208717_1000826_pt1 | contig 10291 bp, 10 predicted proteins | sample NGESurF53shallow_FD_184489 | JGI IMG/M metagenome (GOLD analysis project Ga0208717, IMG submission 184489) | Arctic peat soil microbial communities from Barrow, Alaska - NGEE Surface sample F53-3 shallow (SPAdes) | ecosystem: Environmental > Terrestrial > Soil > Wetlands > Peat ... | reverse complement strand
GGCCCTGCGCAGGATGTGAACCACGTGATCCCTGGAGACTTCCACCTTGCCGATTGTCGAGTGTGACCGGTGCGCTCCGCAAGCCCCATGGCGGCGCTGTAACATTCGGTACAATCTTGCCAAATTTTCCTATATGGTAACGAAATGCAACAACGGCAGGGGAGGAAACGATGATCGACACACGCGAGCTGCGGGTCGACCTCGGCGAGCACGGCGTGCTGAGCATTCCGTACGTCAACGTCGTCGGGGAAGCGGGCGAAGGCCCGCATCTGACCGTGATCGCCGGCGTGCACGGGACCGAGTACACGTCGATCGCGGCCGCGCGCGAGCTGCTGGCCGAGCTTCGGCCGGCGCAGCTGTCGGGCACGGTCACCGTCGCCCCGCTGATCAACCTGCCCGCGTTCTGGGCGCGCACGCCGTTCGTGGTCCCCCTCGACGGCAACAACCTCAATCGCAGCTTCCCCGGCGACGCCGCCGGCAGCGCGGCCGAGCGGATCGCCGCCGCCGTCACCGAAGAGCTCATCAAGGGCTCCGACTACGTGATCGACCTGCACGCCGGTGACCTGCCGGAGGCGCTGGAGCCGTTCGTCTTCTACGACGCGTCGCCGGTCGAGCGGCATGCCCGCGAGCTCGCCCTGGCCTACGGCCTGGGGCACATGGTGCGTCAGTCGTCCGACGGCCGGACCGTGGCCGGAAGCACCTCGGCGGCCGCGGCCGATCTCGGCATCCCGTCGTTCACGGCCGAGTCGGGGGAGTGCGGCATCCTCGACGCCGACGCCGTCGAGCGGCATCTTCGCGGGCTGCGGAACGTGCTGCGCCAGCTGCGCCTGCTGCCCGGCGACCCGGTCGCGTTCGACCACCCGGTCGAGCACGACGGATGGATCTGGATGCGAACGATCGACGCCGGATGGTGGCAGCCCGCGGTTGCGACCGGCACCTTGGTCGCTGACGGTGACCTGCTGGGAACGGTCTCGCCGATCATCGGCGGCACGCCGACGCCGATCATCGCGCCCGCGGCCGGGGTGCCGCTGTTCATCACCTCAAGCCCGGCCGTCTGCGTCGACGGGCTCCTGCTCGGCCTCGCCCGCCCGGTGAAGACGACTTAACCGGTCAACAATGTATGTTGTAAATGTCACACAACATGAAAAAATATGAGCTCTTGTAACATTTGGTACGAGCGGGCTAGGATTCGGGGATCGCGCCGCAGCGCTGCAGCGCCTGTCCCCTCCCCGCTGGTCGAGTGCCACGGCGTTCACGACAACCGAGGAACCTGATGAAGAATAAATTTCGAATCTCCGTCGCTGCGGCGCTAGCGGCGGTCCCGCTAGTCCTCGCGGGCTGCGGCTCCGCCGCCGGTTCCGGTTCCGGTTCCGGTTCCGGTTCCGGTTCTGGTTCCGTTGCGAACGGCTCGTCAAAGCCGGTCGACGGCGGCAACCTGGTGATCGACCGCTCCAACGACGCCGTCTCCATGAACAAGACCACGACGTTCGACAACAGCTCGATCTTCGTGATGGAGCAGATCATGGAGCCGCTGTTCACCGTCAGCAATGACGGGAAGTCGGTCAAGCCCTGGCTGGCCACCGGCTACACGGTGTCGGCGGACAAGAAGACCTACACCGTCAAGCTGCGCAGCGGCGTCAAGTTCTCCAACGGCCAGCCGATGACCGCGGCCGATGTCAAGTTCTCCATCGACCAGGACACCGCGACCGGGTCCGATGGCTGGGGCTACATCAACGCGGCGATCAAGCAGGTCACCGTCGTCAATACCTCGACGGTGAAGTTCGACCTCAAGTACGCGTGGGCTCCGTTCATCGCTGACCTGTCGCTGTTCAGCAACGGGATCATCCCGAACAACTACGGCGGCCAGAGCGCGGCCGCCTTCTACACCCACCCGATCGGCACCGGGCCGTTCGAGTGGAAGTCGTGGACCAAGGGCCAGTCGATCAAGCTGGTCAAGAACCCGGACTACTGGCAGCCGGGCAAGCCGTACCTGGACAGCGTCGAGTTCGACGTAGTCCCTGATGCGAACACCCGTGAGCTGCAGCTGCAGGGCAACCAGGCCGACGTCGACACCTACCCCGACTGGTCGCAGTTCTCGACGCTGAAGAGCTCGCCGGGCATCGTGGCGACCGCCTTCCCGTCCACCGAGGTCGACTACCTCGCCTTCAACGAGAAGAAGGCGCCGTTCAGCGACGTGCACGTGCGGCAGGCGATCTCGGACGCGATCGACCGCAACGCGCTGGTGAACGCGGTGCTGTTCGGCAACGGAAAGCCGGCCAACTCGCTGCTCATGCCGGGCCTGCCGTACTACGACGGCACCGGCGGCGAGAGCTATGACCTGGCCGCCGCGAAGAAGGCCCTGGCCGAGTCGTCGGTGCCGCACGGATTCACCACGACCATGCTGATCGCGTCCGGTAACGCCAACCAGTCGACGGTGGCGCAGATCGTGCAGTCCGAGCTGAAGCCGCTTGGCATCACGGTGAACATCCAGCAGCTTGACCCCACCGCGGCGCACGCCGCGTCGGAGGGCGACAGCTACGAGATGGACTACTCCGCGTGGACCATGGACATCCCCGACCCGGACGAGTGGACCTCCTTCGCGGTCGACCCGAGCGGCGGCGCCAAGTCGGCCTTCACCAGCTATGACAACGCCTCGGTGATCAGCCTCAACAAGCAGGCCGAGCAGGAGACCGACCCGGCCAAGCGTGCGGACCTGTACGCCCAGCTGCAGCAGCAGACGTCGAAGGACGCCTTCCTGGCCTACCTGTTCTACCCGCCGTACGCCTACGCCACCACGGACAGGGTCCACGGCTTCTTCGTCACGCCGCTCGGCAACTTCCACCTCGAAGACGTCTACAAGTCCAGCTGACGTCTGTTATCTCACCTCGCAACGCGGGGCCGGCGGCCCGGCCGCCGGCCCCGCGGCAAGGAGAAGTACATGCTGCACCGGTTGCGCTTCATTCCGGGCCGGATTCTTCAGGCGATCCCGGTGGCATTGGGCGTGAGCATCCTCGTCTTCCTGATGTCGCACCTACTGCCAGGCAACCCGGCCGTGGCCATCCTCGGCAACCACGCGACTCCGGCCAACGTGGCCACGCTCTCGAAGCATCTCGGGCTCGACAAGCCCCTGTGGGACCAGTACTGGCTGTTTATCTCGCACCTCTTCCAGGGTGACCTCGGCCAGTCGCTGACCTACCAGCAGCCGGTGGTCAGCCTTGTGTTCGCCGCGGTGCCGGTCACCCTCAGCCTGGTGCTCTACGCGCTGGTCCTGTCGCTGATCATCAGCGTCCCGCTGGCCGGTTGGGCGGCGACCAGGCCCGGTCGTGCCCGTGACCTGGCGGTGCGTGCCTACACCCTGCTCGGCCAGGGCATGCCGCAATTCTGGGTCGGCATCATGCTGATCCTGCTCCTGGCGGTGCGGCTGCAGATCTTCCCGGTCGGCGGCTACGGCCAGACCCCGACCGACCATCTGTACTACCTGTTCCTGCCGGCGCTCACCCTTGCCATCTCGATGTGCCCGACGATCATCCGCAGCCTGCGGGCGTCGACCATCCAGGTCCTCGGCTCGGAGTACGTCGGCACGGCCCGATCCAAGGGCATCGCCGGCGCCTCGCTCTTCCGCGTCCATGTGCTGCGCAACGCGGCGATCCCGACCGTGTCCATCGTCGGCGTCAACCTCGGCTACCTGGTCGGCGGATCGCTCGTCATCGAGCACGTGTTCGCGATTCCCGGACTCGGATCGCTGATGATCAATGCGATCTTCGCCCGTGACTTCCCGACCATCCAGGGCGTCGCGCTGTTCGTCGCGCTCTTCGTGGTCATCGTCGGCATCCTCACCGACATCGTGTACACGCTGCTGGATCCGCGCGTCGACCTAGCTAACACGGAGGCAGTCCGATGACGGCCACCCCCGCCCCGACGCTCGCACCGGTCAAGGCCGCCGGCCGCCCCGTTCGCTCTCGTTCCCTGCGCCCCTGGTACCGCAACGGCTCGCTGGTGGCCGGGATGGTGATCGTCGGCGCGCTCATCCTCGTCGCGATCTTCGCCCCGTTGCTGACCTCGTACTCGCCGACCACGCAGAACCTCGAGGCGACGCTCCAGGGACCGAGCGCCGCCCACTGGCTGGGCACCGACCAATTCGGCCGGGACGTGCTCACCCGCCTGCTCTGGTCAACCCGCGTCGACCTGCGCATCGGCTTCATCGCCGTGCTTATCCCGTTCGTCGTCGGAACGATCCTGGGCGCCCTGGCCGGGTACTTCGGCGGATGGCTCGACACGATCGTGATGCGCCTGGTCGACATCTTCTTCGCGTTCCCGTTCTACGTGATGGTCATCGTCCTGGTCTTCGTGCTCGGAGCCGGCGAGACGAGCATCTACCTGGCGATCGCGACCGTGTCGTGGGTGTCCTACGCCAAGATCGTCCGCGGCGAGGTCCTCGTCGCGAAACAGCAGGACTACGTGATGGCCGCGCGGCTCGGCGGCTTCTCGCACCTGAAGGTGCTGGCCCGCCACATCGGCCCCAATGTCCTGTCACAGGCGATCATCTACGCGATGAGCGACATCGTGCAGGACATCATGGCCATCGTCACCCTCGGCTACCTGGGGCTCGGCATCGCTCCGCCCACCGCGGAATGGGGATCGATGATCGCGGACGGGCAGCAGTTCATCACCACGCACTGGGAGCAGGCGACCATTCCCGGCCTCGCTGTCGTCGTCGTCAGCCTCGGGCTGTCGTGGCTCGGCGACGGGCTGTCCGACCTGCTCAGCCCGGACCGGAGGAAGTGATATGAGTGAGACCCCGCTGCTCTCGGTGCGTAACCTGTCGCTTGGCGTGCAGCGCAAGGGCAGGCCGACGACCGTCATCGTCGATGACGTCAGCTTCGATGTCGCCGAGGGCGAACGCTTCGGCATCGTCGGGGAGTCGGGTTCCGGGAAGTCCCTGACGCTCCGGGCTATCGCCAACCTGCTGCCCGCCGGAGTCAGCGTGCTGTCGGGCGCGATCCACTACCGCGGCCAGGATCTGCAGACCATGCCGGCGAAATCCCGCCGGCGCCTGGCCGGCCCGGAGATCGCGATGATCTTCCAGGAACCGATGACCGCGCTCAATCCGGTGATGCGGGTCGGGGACCAGATCGCCGAGTCACCCCGACGCAACCTTGGCCTCAGCAAGTCCGCGGCGATGGACCTCGCCATCGACATGATGCGCAAGACCGGCATCCCGGACCCGGCTCGCCGCGCCCGGTCTTACCCGCACGAGCTCTCGGGCGGACTGCGCCAGCGCATCATGATCGCGATGGCACTGTCCTGCTCGCCGCGGCTGCTGCTGTGCGATGAGCCGACCACCGCCCTCGACGTGACCGTGCAGCTCCAGGTGCTGCGCCTGCTCGAGCAGCTGTGCGAGGACACCGAGACGGCGCTCGTCTTCGTGACCCACGACCTCGGTGTCGTCAACCAGACCTGCCGGGAACTGGGCGTCATGTACGCCGGCGAGATCGTCGAGCGGGGCCGGGTGAAAGATGTGTTCGCCGATCCGCGGCACCCGTACACGAAGGGCCTGCTCGACTCGGCCCCCGATTTCGACCAGCCCGACCGGGAACTGGTGGCGATCCCCGGCTTCGCGCCCAACCTCGCCGACCGTCCGGACGGGTGCCCGTTCGAGCCGCGTTGCGCCTTCGCGGTCGAGCACTGCGCCACCGCCCGGCCGACGCTGGCGAAGGTGCTGCCGGGCCGCGAGGCGGCCTGCTTCGAAACCGCGCGCATCTTCCAGGGAGCGACCGCATGACGGACGTCACTGCGCATCCAGAGGTCACTGGGCAGCCCGCCGTGCTGCGCGTCGCCAACATCAGCAAGGAATACCAGCTCGGCCACGGCCTCTTCAGCCGTTTCGGCGGAGCGCAGAAGACGTCGCTGAAGGCGCTGGACGGGGTGGACCTCGAGCTGCGCCGCGGCGAGGTGCTGGCGCTGGTAGGCGAGTCCGGGTCGGGCAAGTCGACGCTGGCGAAGATCCTGGTCGGCGCGCTGAACCCGACCGGGGGGGACCTGCACGAGCTCGGGCTGGCCGAGGGGGCCGGCCGCAAGGAGCGCTCGCGGCGCGTGCAGATGGTCTTCCAGGACCCGTACTCCTCGCTCAACCCCCGGATCAGCGTGGGGTCGATGCTGGCCGGGCTGCTCCGGCTGCATCGCGTGGTTCCGCCCGGCGAGGTCCGCGCCGAGAGCATCCGGCTGCTCAACCGGGTCGGCCTGCAAGAGGACGCGCTGTCGGCCTACCCGAGCCAGTTCTCCGGCGGTCAGCGCCAGCGGCTGGCGATCGCGCGGGCGCTGGCGGTGCGCCCCGATGTGCTCGTCGCCGACGAGCCAGTCTCCGCCCTCGACGTGTCGGTCCAGGCGACCATCCTCGAGCTGTTCAAGTCGCTCCAGGACGAGCTGGGCCTGAGCATCCTGTTCGTCGCACACAACCTCGCGGTCGTTCAGCACCTCAGCCAGCGGGTGGCGGTCATGTACCTGGGGCGTATCGTCGAGACGGCGGACACCGCCGAGATCTTCAGCAACCCGCGGCATCCGTACACGCGCGCGCTGATCGACTCGATCCCGCGCATGTCGGCCGACAGCGTCACCGATCAGTTTGAGGTCGAGGGCGAGCCGCCGAGCCCGATCAACGTGCCGTCCGGCTGCCGCTTCCATCCACGGTGCCCCGTCGCCGTCGATCGATGCCGCACCGAGGACCCCGGCCTCTCGCCGGTCGGCCCCGGGCATGCCAGCGCGTGCCTGCTGGCAGCCGAGCTCCCCGCCTACCAGGGTGAGCCCGAATTGAAGGAGGAACGATGAAGATCTGGATCTCATGCGACATGGAAGGCGTCGCCGGCATCGTCGACTGGGACCAGTGCCGCCCCGGCAGCGACGGGTACGCGCTTGGCTGCGCGCTGCTGCAGGATGAAGTAAACGCCGCGATCGAGGGCGCGGTCGCGGGCGGGGCGACCGAGTTCGTCGTCAACGACTCGCACAGCCGGATGGCCAACCTCGACCCGCGCAAGATCGCGGGCCGGGCCAGCTACCTGTCGGGCCGGCACAAGCCGATGTACATGGTCGAGGGGCTCGATGACAGCTTCGACGCTGTTTTCCTCGTCGGCTATCACGGCTCGATCTCCGGGCGCCCGTCGACGCTGTCGCACACCTATAACCCCGAGGTGTTCGCGGGCGTCCGGGTGAACGGCGAGTACGTGGGGGAGAGCGGCATCAACGCCCTGCCGATGGCGCACTACGGCACCCCGATCGCCTTCGTCTCCGGAGACCGGGTGACCGCCGAGGAGGCGGTGCCGTTCGCGCCGGACGCGGTCACCGTGCTCACCAAGGAGTCCATCACCCGGGCGGCGGCGCTGAACCTGCATCCGGACGAGTCGTGCCGGCTAATCCGGGCCGGCGCCGAGGAAGCGGTCCGCCGGGTCGCGGCCGGGAACGTGCACGCGCCCGTGATCGACTCCCCGGCCGCGCTGGACATGGAGTTCCAGACCGGTGACATGGCGGACATCGCCAGCTGGGCGCGTGGCACCGAGCGCACCGGTGAACGCGCGGCCCGGATCGCCGGCGACAACCTGCTGCGCGTCTACCAGTCGTTCGTGGCCGTCACCTACCTCACCCGGCAGGCCGGCGGACGCTGACGCTGACGCTGACGCGGACGCTGAGCTCGAGACCGGACGACAGAAAGACAATCGCAATGCAGATTTTCGAAGCGGCGCCTGACCACGGACCCAGCCTGGCCCTGCACGGAGGGGCCGGCGGGCGCGTCGAGGAGCTGACCCTTGAGGGTCGCGCGCCGTACGACGAGGGCCTCCGGGCCGCCTACCACGCGGGATGGCAGGTACTCGCATCAGGAGGCAGCGCCCTCGACGCGGTCTGCGCGAGCGTTGAGGTACTGGAGAACGATCCGCTGTTCAACGCCGGCCGTGGCGCCGCGCTGACCGCGACCGGACACGCCGAGCTCGACGCGTCGGTGATGACGGGGGCCGGGCGGGCCGGCGCGGTCGCCGCGTCCAAGCACGCCAAGAACCCGGTCCTGCTCGCCCGCGCGGTGATGGAGCAGACCGAGCACGCCCTGATCGTGGACCCGGACGTCGCGTTCCTCCAGTGCTACGGCTTCCAGTCGGTCGAGCGCGGCTATTTCATCACCGAGTCGCGGCAGCAGCAGCTGGAGCGGGTGCTTGACGGCCGGGCGCTCGCCGCCCGCCACGGCACGGTCGGCGCGGTCGCCCGCGACGCCGACGGCCGCGTCGCCGCCGCCACCTCCACCGGCGGCATGGTCGGCCAGGCCGACGGCCGCGTCGGCGACTCGCCGATCGTCGGCGCGGGCGTGTACGCCCGCGACAACGTCGTGGCGGTCTCAGGCACCGGCCACGGCGAGGCCTTCATCTGCGGCGTCGTGGCCTACGACATCGCCGCCCGGATCCGCTACGCCGGCGAGGACCTCGCCGCGGCAGTCCGGGAGACCCTGGACACCGAACTCGGCCAGCGCGGCTCCACCGGGGGCGTCATCGCCGTCGGCGGCGATGGCCGCATCGTCGTGGCCCACAATTCGCCGGCGATGTTCTCCGCCCGCGGTACCGGCCCCGAACCTACGATCACGACATGACGGATATCCCGGTAGATGACCTGCCATTGCGTGACGAGATCTTCCAGCGGATGGATGAGCTGACCCCCGCTGAGAGGAAGGTGGCGCGCACGCTGCTCGCCCGCTATCCGGCGGCCGGGCTGGAGAGCACCGCCGCGCTGGCGGCGGCGGCGGGGACGAGCAAGCCAACCGTGCTGCGCCTGCTGGACAGGCTCGGGTTCGGCAGCTATCCCGAGTTTCAGCAACGCCTGCGCGGTGAGGTCACCCGGTCGATGAACGAGAGCCCGGTCAGCCGGGCCCGGGCCCGCCGGGCGGTGCCGTCCGACGACAGCGTCTTCCTGCGCGCCGTCGAACAGCGAGCCGGACTGGTTGCGCGGCTGCCGGACACGGTGCCGCCGGCCGAGATCGAACGAGCCGTTGCCCTGCTCGCCGCACGCCCGAAGCACGTCGTCATCTCCGGCGGATACTTCTCGCGGTTGATCGCCCGCCTGCTGGCGATGCAGCTTGACCAGCTGATCCCCAACGTCGACTACGCCGACGAGCCGCTCGGGGCCGATATCGCGAAGTACCTGCGGGCCGGCCGCGACTCGGTCGTGATCGTCTATGACCTGCGCCGCTATGAACTGGTGGCCAAGGAGGTCGTCTCGCTGGCGAAGGCCGGCGGCGCCAGCGTCATCCTGATCACCGACGAGTCGCTCTCCCCGTCGGCCGAGGAAGCGGACATCGTGCTGCCGGCCGCCGTCGACGGCATTCCGTTCGACTCTTTCGCCGCGCTCCTCGTGCTGACCGAGAGCCTGGTGGATGCCGTCTTCCACGAACTCGGCGAGGCGGCAATCGAGCGGATGGCCGACTGGGAGCGATCAGTGCGCATCTACCGGGACTTTCGCGTCGGCGGGCTCGTCGGCAGCAGGGCGGCGCAGCCGCATCAGGAGCAGAAAGAAGGCTGACACATGGGACACCTCGACGGGCAGGCCGCCGTCGTCACCGGCACCGCCCAGGGCATCGGGCGCGGGATCGCGGACCTGCTTGAATCGGAGGGCGCGACCGTTCACCGGGTCGACGCGGGCGACGTCGATCTGCGCGACCCGGCCGCCGTGGACGCGTTCTTCGCCGGGCTGGGCGAGCTGCACATTCTCGTCAACAACGCCGGCGGAGTCCAAGGGCAGACGCACACCCCGATCGACGAGCTGACCGACGCGGCCTGGGACGCCGTCCTTGACGCGAACCTGCGCACCGCATTCAACTGCACCCGCGCCGCCGCCCGCCTGATGAAGGCCGCCCGCTACGGGCGGATCGTTAACATCTCCTCCGGGGCCGGCCGCAGCGTCAGCCTTACCGGCATCCAGGCCTACACCTCGGCCAAGGCCGGCCAGATCGGCTTCACCCGCCAGATGGCTCACGAGCTGGGGCAGTTCGGCGTCACCGTCAACTGCATCGCACCCGGATTCGTGCTCTCGAACCCGACCACCCAGGCGCAGTGGGACAGCTACGGCGAGGAAGGCCAGCAGGCCCTCCTGGAGAACATCGCGACGCGCCGGACCGGTACGCCGCACGACATCGCCCGCGGCGTGCTGTTCTTCGCGGCGCCGGACGCCGACTGGGTCAGCGGGCAGACGATCTCCATCGACGGCGGGCACTCGCTCTTCTAGGACAGGACTTGACATCCTCCCTCGCCTGAAGGCGGGGATT
>Ga0208717_1000825_pt1 | contig 10298 bp, 11 predicted proteins | sample NGESurF53shallow_FD_184489 | JGI IMG/M metagenome (GOLD analysis project Ga0208717, IMG submission 184489) | Arctic peat soil microbial communities from Barrow, Alaska - NGEE Surface sample F53-3 shallow (SPAdes) | ecosystem: Environmental > Terrestrial > Soil > Wetlands > Peat ... | reverse complement strand
CGAGCCGTGGTCCAGGTGGACGGAGATCACGGGCTCAAGCGGGACCTGCCGGCGGTACGCGCCGCCACCGCCGAGTGGTTGGCCGGGCGCGGGTAGGCGCTGCCCGCAGCACTTTGCGGCCACATGCGGCCTAAAACCGCTGCCGGCCCGGGCTGCGGGCGCGGGTAGGCCCGACGACCCGGGGGCCAGTGACCCGACCGGCGACCTCACCGGCCGGGTCGCACCGGCCGCCGGCCACCGGCCGCCGGCCGCCGCCCGCCGCCCGCCGCCCGTCGCCCGTCGCCCGTCGCCCGTCGCCCGTCGCCCGCTAGGTTGGCGGATATGGCCGACACCGATCCCCTGACCGATCGCGACGGCGAGCGCCCGGCTCCGGACGGTCCGTGGCGTGAGCCGGTACGGGGCGGGCACCCCGACGCGCGCCTGGCCGCCCGCGAAGGGATCGAGCTGCTCCGCGCCCTGCTCTCCGGTGAGCTGCCCGAGCCGCCGCTGTCGCGTCTCACCGGGATGCGCCTGATCGAGTTCGGCTCTGGCCGAGCGACGTTCTCGTTCCCGGTGACTGGGTGGCTGTGCGACGCCGACGGCCGCGTCCCGCTCGGCCCGCTGACGATCCCGGCCGATGCGGCGATGGCCTGCGCCATCATCGCCGGGCTGCCGGCGGCGACGGGCCTGACCACCACCGAGCTGGCGCTGCGCCAGGTCCGTCCGGCGCGTCCCGGGGACACCGTGCTCGCCCGGGCGACGGTGCTCGAGGCGGGCCCTCCGGTCGCCCTGGCCGAGGTGACGCTCACCGGTGAGGACGGGCGGCTCATCGCCCATGGCAGTTCGCTGTGCGTGACGGTGCCGGTTGGGGCGGCGCCGGCGGTGCCGGACGCCGACGATCGCGGCCCGGCGTCATCGGCCGCGGCGCCGGACCCGTGGCAGCGCCCCGCGCCAGCACCGGACCGCAGCGCCGCGTTCCCGCCGGGCGGGAATGCCACCCCGGGCGCGGGCACCGGCGCAAGCACGGGCACGGGCACCGGCGCAAGCACGGGCACGGGCGCCGGCGCAAGCACGGGCACGGGCGCCGGCGCGGGCACGGTCGCGAGCACCGGACCGCTGGGACGGCTCACCGGCCTGCGCCCGGTGTCCGCGGAGCGAGGAGCGGCGACGTTTGCCCTACCCGCGACCAGGTGGCTGTGCGCCCCGCCGCCGGGGCGGGTTCAGGGCGGCGCCGTCGCACTGCTGGCCGACGCCGCCGTGACCGCCGCCGTCCAGACGGCCGCGCCCGCCGGCGCGGTGTTCGTGCCGGTCGAGCTCAAGCTCAACTACCTGCGTCCGCTGCCCAGCGACGGGCGCGAGGCGCGGGCGCGAGCCGAGCTCGTTCACGGTGGCCGGCGGGTCGCCGTGGCCCGCGCCGAGGTGACCGACGCCGACGGCCGCGCGATCGCCATCGCCACCGGCTCCGCCTTCGCCACCGACTCCGCCTTCGCCACCGGCTCCGGCGCCGCGTCGCCGTCGTGAGCGGATCCCGCCGCGGCACCGGAGCCGTGATCGCCGCCGTGCTGGTGGTGACGCTGGCCGCGGGCTGTGGCGCGAGCACGCGGCGTCAGGGGCCGGTGCAGATGGCCCCCTCCCCCCGGCTGTCGCTCACCGCCGGACCGCCGGCGCACATCGCGGTGATCGTGATGGAGAACGAGGAGTACGGGGACATCGTCGGCTCGCGCCAGACGCCGTTTCTCAACGCGCTGGCCGATCGCTATGCGCTGGCGCAGGGGATGTACGCCATCGCCCACCCGTCGCTGCCCAACTATCTCGCGCTCACCGGCGGCAGCACCTTCGGGATCACCAGCGACTGCACCGACTGTCGCGTGACCGCATCGAGCCTCCCCGGTCAGCTGACCGGCGCCGGGATCTCGTGGCGGGCGTACATGGAGGACCTCTCCCGCCCGTGCTATTCAGGGTCGGGCGCGGGTGAGTACGCCAAGAAGCACGACCCGTTCCTGTATTACACACCGGTCGCGCACAGCCCCGCGCAGTGCGCGCACATCGTTCCGCTCGCCGGCCTGGCCGCCGGAGAGCGCACTCGAACCCTGCCCCGGTTCATCTGGATCACGCCGAACCTCTGCCACGACATGCACGACTGCTCGCCCGTGCAAGGAGACGCGTTCCTGTCCCAGCTCGTGCCCCCGCTGCTGGCCGCGCTCGGCCGCGACGGGTTGCTGTTCATCACCTGGGACGAGGGGAGCAGCGATGACGGCTGCTGCCGGCTCGCCGCCGGCGGCCACATCGCCACGATCGTGGCCGGCGCCGGGGCGCGGACGGCGGGACGTGAGCGTAGCCCGACCGATCACTACTCGGTCCTGCAGGCGATCGAGGATCTCCTCGGGCTGCGGCGGCTGCGCGGCGCCGCCTGTGCGTGCACGCCGTCGCTGGCGCCGCTGCTGCGGGCGCGCACGCCTACGACGGGCTGACGGCGTCCCGGAGCGCGGCATCGCCGATCTCGACGGTGGGCCCGAAGCCGATCCGCAGGACTGCCCCGCCGCCGGGCGCGTTGGCGGCCTCGACGAAGCCGCCGTGGGCCTCGGCGGCCTGGCGCACGATCGCCAGCCCCAGCCCGGACCCAGGCTTGGAGCGAGCGTCCCGCGCGCGATGGAAGCGATCGAAGACGAACGGCAGATCCTCGTCGTGGAACCCCGGACCGTGGTCACGGACCGTGAGCGTGCCGTCGTGGAGCGTGACCCCGACGACGCCGGACCGACCGTACTTGGCGGCGTTGTCGAGCAGGTTGGCGACGGCGCGGGCGATCCGGTCGCCCTCGCCGTGAACGAGCGTGGGCTCGGCGCTCACCTCGATCGTCAGCTCCGGGGCACGGCGGCGGGTCCGCTCGACGGCGACGGTGACGATCTCATCGACGCGGACCTCGGCCGGCTCGCCGCCGAGCTTGCTGCCGCGGGCCAGCTCGACGACGTCGCCGACGAGCGCGGTGAGCTCGTCGAGCTCGTCGATCACATCGATGCGCAGCGCTTCCCGATCCTCGGGTGACAGCAGCCGCTCATCGCGCATCAACTGCAGGTTGGCGCGGATCGTGGCGATCGGCGTCCGCAGCTCGTGTGACGCGTCGGCGACGAGATTGCGCTGGGCCTGCACCGATCGGTCCAGCGCATCGAGCGTCCGGTTGAACGTCTGCGCGAGCCGGGCGAGCTCGTCGCCGCCGTGCACGTCGACGCGCTCCTGGTCGAGACGATCGGGGTTGGCGGCGATCGTCTCGGTCTGGCGCGTGAACCGGGCGATCGGCGCCAGCGCGGTGCGGGCCACGAGCAGGCCGAGCAGGCCGGCGAGCAGGACTCCGCCGGCGGCGATCAGCACCAGCAGCAGCAGCAGCTTGGAGAGCGTGTGCTCCACGTCCGCCAACGGCAGCGCCACCAGGAGCGCCCCCCGCTGTTGCCCGATTCCGGTGGCCAGGACGCGGATCTCGGTGCCATTGACGGTCAGATCGGTGAAGTACCGGCCCGTCCCGCGCGCGGCCAGCGCCTTGGCCCGGGGGCCGGCGGGGATGCTGCCCCGCTCGCCCGGCGGGGCGTAGACCTGACCGTCGGCGTGGATCAGGCTCACCACTCCGGGCGCCCCACCGAAGGCCGGCCCGTTGTCGCCATCCAGGCCCAGCCCCTCGTCGGGGTCCTGCAGCTTGTCGGTGGACCGCGGCGAGCCGCTCCCGGAGCCACCGGGCGGCTGACCACCGGGCGGCCCTGCCACGGACAGCCCGGCGCGCGCCAGGATGCTCCCGGTCAGGCTCCGCAGCGACTGGTCGACCTGGCCGTTGACCTGCGAGCTGGTGCCGGCATAGGCCGCTACCGACACCGCCATCACCGCCAGCGCCACCGCCGTGCCGGCAATCAGCACCATCCGGCCGCGCAGGCTCATTCGCTCGGTTCCCGCAGCGCGTAACCCACCCCCCGCACCGTGTGGATCAGCGGGCGGGCGCCGGCGTCCTCGAGCTTGCGGCGCAGATACCCGACGTAGACCCGCAGCGCGTTGGACGTGGGGCCGAAGTCGTAGCCCCAGACGCGGTCGTAGATGAGGCTGTGCGGCAGGACTCGACGCGGGTTGAGCATGAGCAGCTCGAGCAGCTGGTACTCGGTGCGGGTCAGCTCGACGAACGTGGCGGAGACGACGACCCCGTGACGCGACGGATCGAGCTTGAGCTCGGCGAATGACAGCCCTCCGTCGGCGTCGCCCTCGCCACCGGCCCGCCGCAGCAGCGCTCGCAGGCGGGCCTTGAGCTCGTCGATGTCAAACGGCTTGATCAGGTAGTCATCGGCGCCGGCGTCCAGGCCGTCGATCCGGTCCGACACGGCGTCGCGAGCGGTGAGCATCAGCACCGGCACCCGGTTGCCCTCCCGGCGCAGCAGCCGGCACACCTCGAGGCCGTCGATGTCGGGCAGGCCGACGTCGAGCACGACCGCGTCGGGGACCGCCCTCGTCACCTCGGCGAGCGCGTCGGCGCCGCCGACGGCGAGCAGCACCTCGTACCCCGACAGGGTCAGGGCGCGACGCAGGACGTCGCGCAGGGCACGGTCATCGTCAACGACGAGGAGTCTCATCGCCCTGGATTGTGCCCGTCCCGGGAGCACCCATGCAGAAACTCCTACGTTGGGCTTAGCCTCTCGCCTGGGTCCGGTCCCAGGCGCTCGCGCAGGACGGCACCGAGGATGCCGTTGATAAACGCCGGCGCCCCCGAGCCGCAGAAGCGCTTGGCGGTGTCGATCGCCTCGTCGATCGCACCCTCGGGCGGGATCGGCTGGTCCCCGGGCACCGCGTCCGGATGGAGCATCTCCAGCAGCGCCACCCGGAGGATCGAGCGTTCCAGGGGCGCGATCCGCTCCAGCGGCCAGTCGGTGGAGTGCGCGCGGATGAGCTCGTCGAGCTCGGGCTGGTGCTCACGGGTCTGCTCGGCGAGCGCAAACGTGAACGTGTGGACGTCCCCCGGCAGGCTCTCACCCAGGGGCCGGCTGAGCAGGTCGCTCTGATAGAGCGCCCAGACCGCGGCGCGGCGCTGCTCGGTTCGGCGGGCCACCAGGCTCAGCCGACGGTGATCAGTTCCTTGGGCACCGAAGTGAGGATGTTGCACCCCGCCTCGGTGACCACCACCAGATCCTCGATGCGCACCCCGAACCGCCCCGGCACGTAGACGCCCGGTTCCACGGTGACGACATTCCCCGCGGCCAGCACGGAGTCCGACCGCTGCGACAGCCGCGGCGCCTCGTGGATTTCCAGCCCGACGCCGTGGCCGAGGCCGTGGCCGTAGTGCTCGCCGTGGCCGGCCTCATCGATGACCGCGCGAGCGGCCGAGTCCGCCTCCCGTCCGCCGACGCCCTCCCGGACCGCCGCCAGGCCCGCCAGCTGAGCCTGGCGCACCAGGTCATAGGCCTGCAGCGCCGGCTCGTCGAGATCGCCCGTGGCTACCGTGCGCGTGCAGTCCGAGCAGTATCCGTCCAGCTCGGCGCCCCAGTCGATCACCACCAGCTCGTCCGCGCCGATCTCGATGTCGCGCGGGTGGGCGTGCGGCAACGCGCCGTGCGGCCCGGCGGCGACGATCGTGTCGAATGACGGCCGCTGGGCGCCGAGGTCGCGCATCGCTGACTCCAGCGCGGTGGCCACGTCGCGCTCCGTGCGCCCGGCGAGCCCACGCTCCAGGATCCGCCGCAGCGCGGCGTCGGCGAGCTTGGTCGCCTCGGCGATGCGCTGCAGCTCGTCGCCGTCCTTGACCGCGCGGAGATTCTCCACGGCGTCGCCGCCGGCGATGAGCTCGACCCCGTCGGGCAGGATCGCACCGAGCCGTGCATGGGTTCGGACGCTGACATGGGCGTCCTCGAACGCCAGCCGGCCCGCGCCCGGCGGGAGCTCCTGCAGCGCGGCATCGACGAGATCCTGCGCGACGATCCTGCGCTCGAAGGACGGATCGACCTCGGCGGCCGCCTGCTCCACGTAGCGAAAGTCGGTGATAAAGACGCGCGTCTGCGGGCCGATCAGTGCGAGCCCGCTCGAGCCGGTGTAGCCGGTGAGGTAGCGGACGTTGACCAGCGAACTGACCATCATCAGGTCGGCCCCGGTCTCGGGCAGGCGTTCGGTGAGGCGGGCGGCGCGGTCAGTCATGGGGCATCTCCTCACGGAGCCTAGTCAGGGCCTCGGTGTAGCCGTCGGCCCCCCGGCCGCTCACCCGGGCGACGCACAGGTCGCGGATCACCGATTCGCGGCGAAACGGCTCGCGGGCGTCGACGTCGGATAGGTGGACCTCCACCGCCGGCAGCCGGGTCAGCTCGAGCGCGTCACGGATGGCGTACGAGTAGTGGGTCCACGCCCCGGGGTTGAGCACGATCCCGTCGGCGAGACCGTCCAGGCCGTGCAGGTGCTCGACGAACTCGCCCTCGTGGTTGGTCTGAAAGAAGCGCGTGCGCAGGCCGAGTCCGGCGGCGGCCTGCGCGATCGTCAGCTCCAGCTCGGTGAGCGTCACGCTGCCGTAGTGGCCGGGGTCGCGGCGCCCGAGTTGGTCGAGGTTGACCCCGTGCATCACCTCGACGCGGTTGCCGATGTCGGCCATGATCGGGCTAGCTTGCCAGTTCTCGGACGGCCGCGATCAGCTCGCGAGGCGCCACCCGGCTCCCCGGCCGAGCCTGCCCGGGGGCGTCGAGCAGCACGAAGGGAACCGGCCCCTCCCCGAGGCGCTTCTTGTCGCGAGCGGTCGCCATCACGACCGCGTCGGGATCGACGCCGGCCAGCGTCGTCGGCAGTCCCCGGGAGTGCAGGAGCTCGGCCACCTCGGCGCGCAGCTCGTCAACGCCCGACAGCCGCAGGGCCGCCAGCAGGCCGAGCGCGACCGCCTCGCCGTGGCGATAGCTGGCGTACCCGGTGACGGTTTCGATCGCGTGGCCGACGGTGTGACCGAGGTTGAGGACCTGGCGCACGCCGTCATCGCGCTCGTCCTGCGCGACGATTCGTAGCTTGCACCGGGCACAGGCGGTGACGATCTCGGGCTCGGTGGGGTCGGCCCCGCCCCGGACGCGGTCCCACAGCGCGCCGCCGGCAATCAGCGCGGTCTTGACCACCTCGGCGTAACCGGCCGCGACCTCGGGCGCCGGCAAGGTCGCCAGCGCGGCGGTGTCGGCGATCACCGCCCGGGGCTGGTGGTAGGCGCCGACGTAGTTCTTGGCCTCCGACAGGTCGACGCCGGTCTTGCCGCCGTAGGCCGAGTCCACCTGCGCGACGAGCGTGGTCGGAACCTGGACGAGCCGGACGCCCCGCTGGTAGGTGGCGGCGCAGAAGCCGGCCAGGTCGCCGATCACGCCGCCGCCGAGCGCGGCCACCACGTCGGAGCGCGTCATGCCGCCGCGAGCCAGCTCTGACCAGACGATCTCCGCGTGGGCGATCGTCTTTGACTGCTCGCCGGGCATGATCGTCACCCGCCCGTCGAGCGGGGGCAGCGCGTCGCCGTACAGCCGCCCGGCGTTGTAGTCGGTGACCAGGAACCGGCGGCCGGGCACCGTCGCCGGCCAGAAGTGGTGCTCAGACAGCAGCTCCGGTCCGATGTACGCCGGATAGTCGCCCGAGGCGCTGGTCGCCCACAGCACGGTGACGCCGGCCGGAACGCCGCGCAGGGCGGCGAGCACGTCGGTCATGCTGTCCGCCCGCACGGTCGGGACGACGACGTCGGCGGCGGCGGCATACATCGGCTCCCGGGCGGCATGCAGCAGCTCGAACTGCGCCCGATCGGCGGCGAGCGGACGGCCGGTGCCCCGGCAGCGCCGCCAGGCGGTCTCGGGATCGACGTCGATCCACACGGTGAGGTGGCGGGCGAGAGCCTCCCGGACCCGAACCGAGCCGAGCGCTCCGCCGCCGAGGGCGATCACCCGCGTGGCGGACCCCGCCCCACCGGCAGTTCCCAGGAGCTCGAGCGTGATCCGCTCCTCGGCCTCCCGGAACGCCGGCTCGCCGTCCTGCGCGAAGATCCGGTCGATCGGCTTGCCCACCCGCTGCTCGATGACCTGATCGACGTCGACGGCATCGGTCCGCAGCGCCCGGGCCGCGCTGCGCGCCGCCGTGGACTTCCCCGCCCCCATGAAGCCGACGAGCGCCACCACTCGCCCGTCGTCGCCCAGCCCGGCGGGCACGTCTACCGAGCCGGCCATCCGATCCGCTCTCGGTAGGCGCTGACCGCCTGGCGGACATCGTCGATGTGGTCGCCCCCGAACTTGCGCCGGTAGGCGTCGGCGACCACGAACGCCACCATCGCCTCGCCGACCACCCCGGCGGCGGGAACGGTGCACGAGTCGGTGCGCTCGCGCAGCGCCTCCGCCGGCTCGTGGGTGGCGATGTCCACGGAGCGCAGGGGCTTGGTCAGGGTCGGCAGCGGCTTCATGTAGCCGCGCACGACGAGCGGATCGCCCGTCGTCATCCCGCCCTCCAGACCACCGGCCCGATTGGTCTCGCGGTAAAACCCGCGATCGTCGCCGTAAAAGATCTCGTCGTGGGCCTGGGAGCCGGGGAGTCCCGCCACCTCGATCCCGTCGCCGACGGCCACCCCCTTGACCGCCTGGATGGACAGGATCGCCTGGCCGAGGACCCCGTCGAGGCGCTCCCGCCAGGAGACGTGCGAGCCGAGGCCGGGGACGAGGCCGAACGCCCGAACCTCGAACACTCCGCCGAGCGACTCGTTGGCCTTGCGCAAGCGGTTGATCTCGGCCACCATCGCCCGCCCCGCCTCGTCGTCCAGGCACCGCACCGGTGACTCGTCCACGGCAGCGAAGTCAGACGCGCCCAGATCGTCACGGCGGGGTGCCTTGACCCCGGTGATCTGGATCACATGGGAGTACACGCTCACGCCGAGGGTGGCGAGGAACGCCTTGGCGAGCGCACCGCCGGCGACCCGGGCGGCCGTCTCCCGCGCGCTGGCGCGCTCGAGGATGTCGCGGACGTCGGTGAGCCCATACTTCTGGGTTCCGACGAGGTCGGCGTGGCCGGGACGCGGCAGATGCACCTCGGCCGGCGCGGCGTCCACCGGCCATGGATTCATCCGCTCCTCCCAGTTGGCGAAGTCCCGGTTGGCGACCTGGAGGGCGATCGGGCCGCCGAGCGTGCGCCCGTGGCGGACGCCGGCGGTGACCTCGACCGTGTCGCGCTCGATCTTCATGCGCCCGCCCCGGCCATGGCCGAGCTGGCGCCGGGCGAGGTCCCGATCCAGCGTCTCGCGATGGAGGGTGAGGCCCGCCGGGAGCCCCTCGACGATGCAGGTGAGGCCCGGACCGTGCGACTCGCCGGCGGTTGTCAGCGTGAGCGCCATGGCCGGATCAGACTGGGGGCGGGACGTCGGCGCCGGCCGGGGCGTCGCCGGCCACCGGGGCGTCGCCGGGCGCCGGGGCGTCGCCGGGCGCCGGGGCTCCGACCTCGGCCGGGTGCTCCTGGGCATCGATGCCCGGGATCCGATGCCCGGTGCCGTGGCACCACGGGCAGGTGACCTGATGGGGCTCACCGCCCAGACCGGAGACGAGCTGCCCGGTCCCGCGGCACGGGTTGCAGATCTGCGGCTCGGGGCTCGGGTCGTCGCTGGCCATGGCCGCGGAGGTTAGCCCGGATCGCTCGTGACCGGATTTGGCTACTGCGAGCTCAGATAGGTGATGACGGCGAGCACGCGCCGGTGGTCGTCAGGGGATTGCGGCAGTCGCAGCGTGCCGAGGATGTTCGTGACGTGCTTCTCGACGGTGTGATCGGTAACGAACAGACGCTCGGCGATGGCCCGGTTGGACCGTCCCTCGGCCATCAAGGCGAGCACCTCCCGTTCGCGATCGGTGAGCTGCTCCAGCGGGTTGTCGGCTTGACGGCGCCGGCCGACCAGCTCGCGCACGACCGCCGGGTCGAGCGCCGAGCCTCCGTGGCCGACTCGGTTGACGCTCGCCGACAGCTCGTCAAGGTCCGACACGCGCTCCTTGAGCAGGTAGCCGACGCCGTCGGTGCCCGCCGCCAGCAGCTCGAGGGCATAGCGGGCGTTGACGTGCTGGGAGAGGACGAGCAGCCCGATCGCGGGCCACCGCTCGCGGATGATCTTCGCCGCGCGCAGCCCCTCGTCGGTGTGCGTCGGCGGCATCCGGATGTCAACGATGGCGACGTCGGGACGAGTGCGCTCCACCAGCTCGAGGAGCTCCTCGGCGTCGGCGGCGAGCCCGACGACCTCGAACCCGGCCTCCTCCAGGAGACGGGACAGACCCTCCCGCAGGATGACCGCATCGTCGGCGAGCGCTACGCGCATGGGATCTCCGCCGCCACCGTCG
>Ga0208717_1000824_pt1 | contig 10300 bp, 10 predicted proteins | sample NGESurF53shallow_FD_184489 | JGI IMG/M metagenome (GOLD analysis project Ga0208717, IMG submission 184489) | Arctic peat soil microbial communities from Barrow, Alaska - NGEE Surface sample F53-3 shallow (SPAdes) | ecosystem: Environmental > Terrestrial > Soil > Wetlands > Peat ... | reverse complement strand
TACGCGCGCTGCAGGTGCCTGGCCTGCTTGCGGTAGTACTCCAGGTCCGGATGGGCCGGCAGCTCGAAATGACGATCGGACATCGCAACCTCCTTCGTCGCCGAGGTCCGCTTGCCCGGCCGGAAAGAGGCTGGTCTTGCCTGGTGCGCTGAAGCTGCTGCTCGAGGCGGGAAAATCCCTGCCCGCGGACTGGCAGCGCCCTCGCACGCTCCCTTCACACTAGCGACCGGCTCTGCGCGGAGAAACCGCCAGAAAGCGGACGCTCGCTTTTGGCGACGATGCGGCGAAGTCGTGACTGGCGTGGTCGGTCCGCCCCTGATCCAACCGACATCACACGGTCATGGTGGCGGGGTCAGACGGGGATGCCGAGCTCGGGGCCGGTGGCGATCGGGCGGTCGGGGTCGGTGATCCAGTCGGACCAGGAGCCGACGTAGAGAGCGGCCAGGAGGCCGGCCACGTTGAGCGCGAGGGCCTGCTGGGCGGCGGTGACGCCGGAGCCGCAGTACACGCCGACCTCGGACTCGGCCGTGACGCCGAGACCGCGGAACCGGGCGGCCAGGTCGGCGGCGGGCCGGAAGGTGCCGTCGGCGTTGACGTTCTCGGCCGTGGGGGCGCTGACCGCGCCGGGGATGTGGCCGGCCACCGGGTCGACGGGCTCGGTCTCGCCCCGGTAGCGCTCCGCCGCGCGGGCGTCGAGCAGCAGCCCGGTCCTGGCCAGCGCGGCGGCGCCGCCGGCGTCGAGCAGCGGCAGGTGGCCGGGGGACGCGGTGAAGTCACCGAGCGGCGTGCCCGGGGCGGGCGCGATCTCGGGGGTTCCCGGCAGCTCGATCGAGCCCGGCGAACCGGGCGAGCCCGACGGGCCCGGCTCGGCCGTAAGACCGGCCGCGGTCCAGGCTCGGAAGCCGCCGTCGAGGACCCGGACCGACCGGTGGCCGAAGTAGCGCAGCAGCCACCAGGCGCGGGCGGCGGCGGTGGAGTCGGCGTCGTCGTAGACCACCACCAGGCGGTCGTCGCTCACCCCGGCCCGGCGCATCGCCGCCGCGAAGTCGTCGGCCGACGGCATCGGATGGCGTCCGCCGACGCCCGGCTGGCCGGCCAGCTCAAGGTCCAGGTCGATGAAGGCGGCGCCGCGAATGTGGCCCGCCTGGTACAGCTGGCGACCGGGCGGACCGCCCAGCCGCCAGCGGACGTCGAGCAGCGTCGGCGGCCGGTCGGCCGCGAGCAGGGTGGCCAGTTCGTCGGCGGTGATCAAGGTGGCGGCGGCGCTGTCATCGGTCACGAGGCCAGTATGCCCCGGACGCATGGCATCCGCCCGCGCACGGCCCGCAGGGTCGGGTCGGTGGCGTAGGCGACAGATTCCGCACCCTGTCGGCTACGCCATCGACCGCGTCTATTGGGGTCGCTGGCGTAGGTGACAGGTGGGGTGAGGTGGAGTTTGGGGTCGCTGGCGTAGGTGACAGGTGGGGTGAGGTGGAGTTTGGGGTCGCTGGCGATGGTGACAGGTGGGGTGGGGTGGGGTCGGGATCCTCGCGTCGGTGACAGGCGGGGTGGGTGGGGAGGGTGTCGCGAGTGGCTTACTGGGCCGCGAAGGCGAGCATGGGGACCAGCTGCTCGGCTGCGGTCAGCGAGCCGTGCATGCCGAACAGCGACGACTGCAGCGGCTCGGCCTTGGACGCGATCACGGCCGAGGTGCCCGCGCAGGCGGCCACGACGTCGCCGATCCGGGCCGCCATCGCCTCGTCGATCACGCCGGGCGGCCCGAACCAGCCGTCCTTGACCGCCTCCTCGCGGGACGCGACCCAGGCGTGCTCGCCGAGCACCTCCCGCCAGGTGGCGAGGACGTCGGCGGCGGCGCCGGGCGCGGCGTAGACGTGCCGGGCGCGCGGCTCGCCGCCGAGCAGCGCCACGCCCTCGCGCAGGACGGCGGCCGGGCCGTCGTCGGTGTCGATCTTGTCGTCGGGCCCGACGTTGACCATGCCGTGGTCGGCGGTGACGTAGAGCGCGGTTCCGGTCGGCAGCGCCGACGCGAGCTGCTCCACCAGCCGGTTCACGTGCGACAGCTGGAACACCCAGGCCTGCGAGGACACCCCGTACACGTGCCCGGTCGAGTCGAGGTCGCCGTGGTAGGCCGCCACCAGCGCGGCGTCGGACTCGGCCAGCGCCTCGGCCGTCATCGCGGCCAGCGTGCCGAGCGAGTCGGCGCCCTTGAACTGCGGGCCGCGCAGCGCGGCCATGCTCAGCCCGCTCTTCTCGTAGCCGCGGGGGGCGACGTAGGTCGCGCTCACCCCGGCCGCGAAGGCCCGGTCGAAGATCGTCGGCCGGGGCTGCCAGCCGACCGGGTCGACGTCCTTGGGCCAGTTCAGGCCGTTCAGCAGCCGGCCGGTGCCGGGGATCGCGACCTGGTAGCCGAGCATCCCGTGGACGGACGGCGGCAGGCCCGTGCCGAGCGAGCCCAGGCTGGTCACCGTCGTCGACGGGAACCCGGCCGTCAGCGGCCGGGAGTTGAACGCCAGCTCGGCCAGGAACGGCGCCGCCGCCTGGTGCGCGCGCAGTAGCTCGAGGCCGAGCCCGTCGATGATCAGCAGGCAGGCCCGCCCGGTTTCCGGCAGGCCGAGCACGTTCCCGGCCTGGTCGCCGGTCAGCGAGGCGAGCACGGAGGAGGAGAGGTCGGCCAGGCTGGACTCGCCGTACGAGGGCAGGATGGGGCTTGTTCTCGGCTCCCGCGCCATCCGTCAGCTCCCGGCGCGCGCGACGGCGTCGTTGAGGGCGCTGGCGAACGTCAGCACCGACGCGATCGCGTCCTCGCCGTCGGCGGCCTCGCTGATCCGCAGCGTCAGGTCGTCGGCGGTGATCGTGCCGAGGTAGCCGTGGTCGGCCTCGCAGGTCTCGTCGCCGCAGTGGGCCGGCTCGAGCTCGACGTGGCTGAGCACGTTCCAGCCGATCGTCAAGATCACTTCCGATGGCATCGTCACGCCGGGCAGGTAGGCCGCCGGGTCGGGCACCACGCGGGTCAGCGACACCGACGACACCCGGGCGAACTTGATCGACTCGCTCGAGGTCTCGGCCCGCGGCCGGTCCTGCGGCTCCTCGGGGGGATGCTCGTCGGTGTGGGAGAAGACCAGCCGGGTCTCGGTCAGCGCGAGCACGGTCATGTGCCTGCGCACCTCCATGCCCGGGTCGAATATCGCGTCGTGGTGCACGAAGAAGGCGGTGACCGGCTCCGCCCCCAGGGCGAAGGTGACCGCGTCGGTCACCAGGCCCGGGTAGTAGCCGCTGCGTTCGATCGCGACTCGCAGGTCTTCGGTCATGACTCGGGTTTCCGTCATTACTCCATCCTGCACTGTCCGGCGGCGTGGTTCACCCCTTGGGCTATCTAAACCCGCGTGGGCCTAGTCGCGGGAACGGTCAACGGCGGCGATATCGCGCGATATCGGCTCAGCGCCGGGCACCTCGGTGCCGGGGGCGCCGGTGCCCGGCGCGTCGGTGCCGGGGCCGTCCTCGCCGGGCGCCCCGATGCCGAGCTCACGGCGCACTTCGTCCCAGTCGGCGTCGTTCCAGTTGGCGCCGCCGCCCCGGTACCTGAGCCGGCGCGGGAACTTGAGCCGTCGCTCTTCCTTCGGCTCCTCGAGCTCGAGCGCGGCCGCGCCGGGGGCGGGCTTGGGCTTGCGGGGGGTGCGGCTGCCGGCCGCGCCGCCCCGGCCGCGATAAATGATCAGCCCGTCGACCGGGTCGGGGACTCCGTCGAGGGCGGCCTGGACGGCCGGCAGCGCGCGGAACGCCTCCCACTGCGCGTCGTCGCGAAACAGCACCTCGAAGATCACGCCGTACTCGGTGTCGTGCCACTCGTAGTACATCGCGCCGTGGGTGATGGCCGCCTCGGTGAGCTCGTCCTCGTAGGCGTACCGCCACCCGCTCGCCGGGAGCCTGTCGCCGGAGAAGACCTCGATCGACCACCACTCAGCCATGCCGTCGCCGCCCGTCCATGCCACGCCGCACCTCTGCTGAACACGATAGTACGTCTTTGCGGGCGGCTTGGGAAAGGCGGTTATCGCCACCCCCGTGACCTGCGTTTGCAGTGCTCCGCGATCGTCGATACGTTCACCGCATGGCGGCAGACGGACAGCGACACGTGCTCGCGATCGGCGGTGGCATGCTCATGCCCCGCGACGCGATCCCCCTTCATGTGCAGTACGCGACCGAGTTGAGCGGGCGGGCGCGGCCCCGGCTGTGCGTGCTCAACCAGGCCGTCGGCGACGACCCGAACACGTACCTGCGGTTCTACGACCGGCTGGCGGGGGCCCCGGTCGAGGTCCGCCACCTGTCGCTGTTCCCGATGCCGAACGTGTCCGACCCCGAGGACCTGCTGATGTCGCAGGACATCATCTTCGTCGGCGGCGGCAGCGTCGCCAACATGCTCGCGGTCTGGCGGGTGCACGGGATCGACGAGATCATGCGCAAGGCCTGGGGCGCGGGGATCGTGCTGGCCGGCTCCTCGGCCGGCGGCATCTGCTGGTTCACCGGGGGAACGACGGACTCGTTCGGCCCCCGGCTGCGGCCGTTCAGCGACGGGCTGGGGATGCTGGCCGGGAGCTTCTGCCCGCACTACCACTCCGAGGCGGAGCGGCGGCCGCTGTACCACCGGCTGGTAGCCGACGGCGCCCTGCCGGGCGGGCTCGCCTGCGACGACGGCGTCGGCGCCCACTTCGTCGACGACGACCTGGCGGAAATGGTCTCCGACCGCGCGGGCGGGGCCGGCTACCGGGTCGAGCCGGACGGGGACGGCGGCGCGGTCGAGACGGAGCTCCCGGTCCGCTTCCTGGGGGCGTAGCCATCATGACTCCGCCTTCCCCGCCGACCAGGGGCGGTTGACGGGGAAGGCGGAGTCAGGGTCCGTTCGAAACTATCCGATGTTGATCTTCTGGCTTCTTACTTCCGGCTCGCGGTGGCCCGGTGCAGCGACCAGACGAGCGCGGCCACCACGAACACCGGCAGCAGCCACCAGGCGTTGACCTTGGCCGCGTGAGTGACGATGGCGGTGAGCGCGAGGCCGGCCACGACCAGGGCGGCGACGTGCCAGTCGTCGCCGACGATGAAGTCGTACCAGAACGCGCCGAACGACTTGAGCTGCTTCATGAGCCGACGACCTCCGATTGCGGTGCGGACACGGTGACGGCTGCCTTGCGCGAGTTCAGCCACAGGATGCTGGCCGCCGCGACGACCGCGACGACCGGGATCACCACCAGCAGGGCGGCGTCGTTGCCGGGCCAGCGCACGCCCGCGCCCTCGGCCCCCCAGAAGGTGCCGAACGAGGTGAGCATCACCCCGACCGAGAGCTTCATCCAGTTCTCGGGGACCTTGGTCAGCGGGGCCCGGACCGCGATGCCGACGATCGTCACGAGGACGATGGCGGCGGCCGCGCCGATCACGGCGGCGCCGTAGTTCTTCTGGTTGGCGCCGAAGGTGACCACGATGAACACGACCTCAAGGCCCTCGAGCAGCACGCCCTTGAACGCGAGGGTGAAGGAGTACCAGTCGCTCACGCGGCCTCTGGTCTCCTTGCGGGCTTGTTGCGCGGCGGTGACCTCGCGCAGGTAGGCGCTGGCTTCGTCGTGCAGCGCCTTGTAGCCGGTCGCGCGGAGCACCGCCTTGCGCAGCCACTGCAGGCCGAAGATCGCCAGCAGCGCCCCGACGACGACCCGGAGCGCGACCAGCGGCAGCTGGTTGATCGCCGGGCCGACCGCGGCGGTGATCACCGCGAGCGCGATCAGGGCGGCGGCCATGCCCTGGAAGGTGGACCGCCACTCGCGGGTGATGCCGGTCGCGAGCACGATCGTGAGCGCCTCCACCGCCTCCACCACGCAGGCGATGAAGACGGTGAGGATCAGCGGGAGGGCATTCAAGTAATCTCCTCGGCTTGGTCAGACAGCTTGGTCAGAGAGAATGTTCGGGTGACGAGTGATCAAGACCCCACTGAGACCCCGGCCGTCGTCGACAGCGCCGGGCCTGGCTGGCTGCTGCTGATCTACCGGGTTCCGCCCGAGCCGACCCGGCTGCGGTCGACCGTGTGGCGCCGTATTAAGTCGCTGGGCGCGATCTACCTGCAGAACTCGGTGGCGGCGCTGCCGGCCAGCCCGGCCAACGAGCGGTCGCTGCGCAAGCTCAGGCGGGAGATCGTGGACATGTCCGGGACCGCCATCCTGCTCGCGGCGGGCGCGCTGGCCGGGGAGGCGGAGGTGCGCGGCCTGTTCGTGACCGCGCGGAACGAGGAGTACGCGGAGATCATCGACAAGTGCGAGGACTTCCTGCGACAGGTCCAGAAGGAGTACGACGAGAACCACTTCACTTACGCCGAGCTCGAGGAGAACGAGGAGGACCTGGTTAAGCTGAGGAACTGGTTCGCCAAGATCGTCGACCGCGACGTCTTCCTGGCCGACCGGCGTCCGGCCACCGAGCGGGCGCTCGAGACGTGCGAGCAGTCGCTCGAAGCGTACGCCGCGCGGGTGTACGCCGAGGAGGCCGAGGGTCAGTGACACGGATCGATTGTAACAGTCGTTAGATTGAAGTCGAAACCGTCGTTAATTCCAGGTTGTGACAATCGGTTCATTTTACGGCTAACTTCCGTCCACTTGCGAGTTGCCTCGGCTCCGCACACTCGGAACCATGAACCGTACGCACCAGCGCACTCGGCTCCGCCTGCTCGCCGGCGTATCCGGTGCTGTCGCACTGTCCGTCCTGACCGTGGCCGGCTGCTCGTCGTCCTCGTCGTCTTCTTCGCCTGCGGCCGCGTCGGCGGCGGCGGCGACCTCCTCCGCTTCTTCCTCTGCGGCCTCGTCGGCCGCCACGGTGCCGCTCGTGCTCTACTCGGCCCAGGGCTACGACTCGGCCATGAGCAAGGCCTTCACCAAGGCGACCGGCATCCCGGTCTCGCTCGACGATAACTCGACCGGCCCGCTGCTGACCCAGATCGAGGCGTCCAAGAACAACCCCAAGTGGGGGCTGCTGTGGGTCGACGGCGCGACCGCGTTCGCCGGCCTCGACACCCAGGGCCTGCTGCTGAAGGGGTACGAGCCGACCGTGTCGTGGAACTCCCTCGGCCAGGCGTCGGTGCCGACCGACAAGTCGTACGTGCCGACCGGCGCCACCGTGATGGGCATCATCGCCTACAACAAGACGAAGGTTCCGCACCCTCCGACGACCTGGCAGGCGCTTGAGTCGTCGACGTGGAAGGGCCAGGTCGGCATGAACGACCCGTCCCAGTCCGGGCCGACCTTCCCGCTGATCGCCGGGGTCATGAGCTACCTCGGCGGGGTCTCCGCGGGCGAGAAGTACTTCTCCACCCTGAAGTCCAACGGGCTGGTCATCCACCCGACCAACGGCCCCACGCTGCAGGCGCTGACCAGCGGGCAGATCAACCTGGCGCTGGTGCAGTCGTCGGCCGCGATCGGCGCGACGTTCACCGACAAGAACATCGGCATCTCGTACCTGGACCCGGCCACGCTGCTGCCGTCGGCGCTCGGCATCGACGCCAAGGCGCCCGCCGCCGAGCAGTCCGAGGCGGAGAAGTTCATCTCGTTCGTGCTGTCCCCGGCCGGCCAGAAGGTCATGCAGTCCGGTGACCCGACCGGCGACTCGCTGTACTACCCGGTGGTCAGCGGCGTCAGCCCGCTGCCGTCGCTGCCGTCGCTGGCCTCGGTCAAGACCCAGACGATCAACCCGTACACCTGGGGCCCGCAGGAGGCGGCCGTCAACACCTGGTTCGACTCCAACGTGGTCCGTTGATAACTGTCATCCCACCGCCACCGCCTGAGGCGTCAGCCCGCGACCGTCATTTCGGTCGCGGGCTGGCCCGGTTGTCTTCGTTGCGGTCCTGGCTGCGCGTCGGGCGGCTCGGGATGCCGGTGTTCTGGCTCATCCTGTGCGCGATCATCCTCGTCCCGTGCGCCTGCTTCCTGCTGCTCGCGGTCTCGCCGCGGACGTTCGATCAGGGGTCGCAGTGGTTCACGCTGACGTACCTGCAGCAGGCGCTGACCGGGTCCACCGCGGTCGCCGTGGTCAACTCGCTCTGGGTCTCGGCCGCGGCCGCGGCGATCGGGCTTTTGTGCGGTTTTCCGCTGGCGTGGCTGGCCGCGCGCACCACCATGCCGGGCCGCCGCTGGGTCAGCGGCGGCATGTGGCTGGCGCTGCTGCTGCCGTCCTGGCTGCCCGCCATCGGCTGGGAGCGGCTAGTGCAGCAGGACGGGGTGATGTACCGGCTCGGCCTGGACTGGCCGTGGGTCACGCACCTGATCATGGGACCGTTCGGGGTGGTGCTGCTGCTCGGGCTGCGCTGCGTGCCGTTCTCGTACCTGGCGATCTCGGCCTCGCTGAACGGGCTCGGGCAGGAGTTCGAGGACGCCGCCCGGGTGCACGGCGCGTCCCGGTGGGCGGCGCTGCGGTTGATCGTGCCGATCCTCGCCCCGGCCATCATGTCGGCGCTCGCGATCGGGTTCGCCGAGTCGATCTCGGACTTCGGCGTGGCCGCGACGCTGGCCTACAACTCGAACTTCTCCCTCGCCACCTACGCCCTCTACGCGGCGATCGGCAACTTCCCGCCGTCCTTCCCGCTCGCGGCGGCCATGTCCTGGCTGCTGGTGGCGGCCGTCGCGGTCCCGCTGTTCCTGCAGGCGCGAGCCCTGCGCGGCCGGTCCTACGCGATCTTGTCCGGACGGACGCGACAGGCGGTGCGGCGGCGCCTTTCGCGTTTCGAGTCGATTGCGGCTGGTTCCTTTTTGGCGTTGTTCTTTCTCGTCATTTTGGGCATCCCCGGGTTCGGCGCGGTGTCGGGGTCGCTGCTGGGCGACTTCGGCAGCTCCTTCACGCTGACGCTGAGCAACTACCAGGCGCTGTTCCAGCAGCCCGGCCTCCTCGGCCCGCTCGAACGGTCGATGCTCTACGGCGCGATCGCGGCGACGGTCACCGTCTTCCTCGGGTTCATCGCCGCCCGGATGCTGTCCTCGGCCCGGCGGACTCGCAGCACCGGGGCGATGGATTACCTGCTGCTGGCGTCGGTCGCGCTGCCGGGGGTGGTGTTCGGGGCGGGCTACATCTTCGCCTACAACCTGCCGATCATGTCCACCCTGCACATCGACCTCTACCAGACCGTGCAGCTGCTCGTCATCGCCTACATCGCGTCGTCGCTGCCGACCAACGCGCGGGTGCTGGTCGGCTCGGTCTCGCAGATCCAGTCCTCGCTGCGGGACGCCGCCCGGACGCACGGGGCGGGCGCGGTCTCGGCCTGGGCGCGCGGAGTGCTGCCGGTGGTCTCGCGGCCGATCATGATGGCCTGGCTGTACACGTTCTGCGGGGTCTTCCTCGAGCTGCCGCTGTCCCAGCTGCTGTACGCGCCGGGCTCGCCGCCGGCCTCGATCGCGATCGAGGACAACCTGTCCAACTACCACTTCGGGGTCGGCATGGCCCAGGCGGTGCTGGCCGTTCTTATCGCCTTCTCCGTCGTCGGCGTCGTGCTCGGCGGGTACCGGCTGCTGGCGCCGGCCGGCTGGCGCCGGATCGGGGGGACGGTCCGTGGCTGGGATCGCGTCTAGCTTTGGCTTTGGCTTCGGCTTCGGCTTTTTCGGTATTGGAGGAACGGACCGTGGCTTCGCCTATCTCGATTTCTTCGCTCACTAAGACGTACCCGGGTTCAGCCGTGGCGGCCTTGAAGTCGGTCTCGCTCGACGTCGCCCCCGGCTCCTTCCTGGTCCTGCTGGGACCGTCCGGGTCGGGCAAGACGACGCTGCTGCGCTGCCTGGCCGGCATCGAGCGGATCGACAGCGGGTCCGTCGGCATTGGCGGGCAGGTGGTGGCCGACGGGCGGGCGCACGTGCCGCCCGAGCAGCGCGACCTGTCGATGGTGTTCCAGGACTACGCGCTCTGGCCGCACCTGACCGCGCTCGACAACGTGGCCTTCGCGCTGAGACGGCGGCGGCTGCCGCGTGCCTCCTGCCGGGAGCGGGCCGCGGAGATGCTCTCGCGAGTGGGGCTCTCGGATTTCGTGCGGCGGTATCCGAACGAGCTGTCGGGCGGGCAGCAGCAGCGGGTGGCGCTGGCCCGGGCGCTGATCGCGGACACCGGGCTGATCCTGTGCGACGAGCCGCTCTCCAACCTCGACGCCGACCTGCGCGAGCGGATGCGGGTGGAGATCTCCTCGCTCGTGCGCGAGGCCGGGGCGACCACCGTCTACATCACCCACGACCAGGCGGAGGCGTTCGCGCTGGCGGACCACATCGGGGTGCTCGAGCAGGGCGTGCTGGTGCAGGCGGGC
>Ga0208717_1000822_pt1 | contig 10313 bp, 7 predicted proteins | sample NGESurF53shallow_FD_184489 | JGI IMG/M metagenome (GOLD analysis project Ga0208717, IMG submission 184489) | Arctic peat soil microbial communities from Barrow, Alaska - NGEE Surface sample F53-3 shallow (SPAdes) | ecosystem: Environmental > Terrestrial > Soil > Wetlands > Peat ... | reverse complement strand
TGTCGATGTGGCCCCGCCACAGCGGCAGCCGCTCCGAGCGCTCGTAGGCGTTGAGCCACACGCAGCGCATCTCGGGCTTGACCTCGCAGTGGCCGTCGGCGCGCACCCCGCCGCACGGCCCATTGCGTAGGGTCTTGGGGCACGTCATCGGGCAGGTGAGCCCGGTGTCGTGCAGGACACACTGGCCGCACATCTGACAGCCCCAGATGGGGCGCTTCACCACGTGCTCGGCCTTGGCGATCAGGCCTGCCGCGGTCATGCCGGAACGCGGTCCCGCTTGAGCTGGATCAGCTCCTTGGCCTTCTTGACCGCGGAGGAGGCGTCGGCCGAGTAGCCATCGGCACCGACCGCGTCGGCGTACTCCTGCGTGACCGGGGCGCCGCCGACCATGACGATCACGTCGTCGCGGATCCCGGCCTTCTGCAGCGCGTTGATGTTGGCCTTGAACATCGGCATCGTCGTCGTCAGGAAGGCTGAGAAGCCCACCACGTCGGGCTGGTGCTCATTGATCTGCTCGATGAACTTCTCCGGTGGGACGTTGACGCCGAGGTCGATGACAGTGAAGCCGGCGCCCTCGAGCATGATGTTGCAGAGGTTCTTGCCGATGTCGTGGACGTCGCCCTTGACCGTGCCCATCAGGAACGTGCCGACCTGGGCGATGCCGGTCTCGGCCAGCAGCGGGCGCAGGATGTCGAGCGCGCCCTGCATCGCGCGCGCGGCGATCAGCATCTCCGGCACGAAGTAGTCGCCGCGCTCGAATCGGGCGCCGACCTCCTCCAGCGAGGGGATCAACGCGTCGTACAACATCCGTTCGGGGGCGAGCCCGTCCTCGAGACCGCCGTTGACGCCGTCCTTCACCGCGGGCGCGTTGCCGATGAGAGTCTCGTCATAGAGCAATTGCAGGACTTCCTCGTGCGTCATGCGGCGTGTTCTCCTTCCTCGGGGTTGCCGAGGCGGCGGCCGAGAGCTCGGGCCTCCTCGATCAGGATGGGCTTCAGCTCGGTGATGCGATCGGGGGTCATCCGAACGGTTGGTCCGGTGATGCTCAGCGCGGCGATCACCTGGCCACCGGCGCCGCGCACCGGGGCCGCGATGGCGGCGAGCCCGATCTCCAGCTCGTCGATCGCCTCGGCGAAGCCGTCGCGGCGGACCTGGGCGAGCTCCACCCGCAGCCGGCCCGGGTCGGTGATCGTGTGCGGCGTCAGCGGCGTGAGCCGCCGCGCGGGCATCGTCGCCCGACCGAATGCCATGAACACCTTGCCGTTGGCGGTGCCGTGGAAGTCGACGGCGCGCCCGAGCCATTGCCCGGCGCCGAGGAAGTGCCGGCTCTCGACCTGGGCGACGTGCTCGACGCCGTGGGGCGCCGGCACCGCCAGGTTGATCGTCTCACCGCACGCCTCGCCGAGCGCGTCGAGCGACGGGCGGGCGAGCTCGATGACGCTGCGCTCGAGCAGGCTGCGCTCGGCCACCCGCAGGATCGCCGGGCCCGGACGCAGTCGCCCCCGCTCGCCGTCCTGCTCCACCAGTCCCTGGCGCTCGAGCGCGGACACGAGCCGCGAAGCGGTGCTCTTGGGGATCCCGCTCGCCGACGCCAGGTCGGCCAGCGCCACCGGCTGAGCGGCTTCCAGGACGCGGACCAGCAGTTCGGCGCCGCGATCGATGGCGGTGGTTCCGCGCGCCGCGGCATGGGTGGCGGCGTCCGGAGATTTTTGGAACTGTTGTTCCACGGCGGATATATTAGGCGCGCACGCCGTTCCGTCAAGGAGGTAATGCCAGCCATGTTCGTCAACGCGATGCCCCGCTACGAGATCCTCAGCGAGGAGGCGATGGCCACCCTGGACCGCGGCTGGCGGCGGATCGTGTCTGAGCTCGGGATCGAGTTCCTGCTTCCCGAGGCGGTTGAGCTGTTGCGCGGCGCCGGGCAGATCGTCGAGGAGGAGAACCGGGTCCGGTTCGATCCCGAGTGGATTCTCGAGCAGGTGGCCAAGGCGCCGCGAGAGTTCGAGCTCCAGGCGCGCAACCCCGCCCACAACGCGCACATCGGCGGTGACCACATGGTGTTCGCGCCCGTCTACGGATGCCCATTCATCCGCGAGGGGGACGTCCGGCGCGACGCCAAGATGGCCGACTTCGAGAACCTCGTCCGCCTGGCCCAGTTCTTCCCGGAGCTCGATTCGCCGGGCGGCACGATCTGCGAGCCCGAGGACCGGCCGCTGGACTCGCGCCACCTCGACATGGTCTACGCGCTCCAGACGCTGTCCGACAAGCCGTACATGGGCTCGGTCACGTCGGGCCCCAACGCCGTCGACACGATCCGGATGGGGGAGATCCTGTTCGGCGGCCGGGAGGCGATCGAGCGCACGTCCGCGTCGATCTCCCTGATCAACGTCAACTCCCCGCTGCGCTACGACGACCGCATGCTCGGCGCGATGTTCGAGTACGTGAAGGCCAACCAGGCGGTGGTGATCACCCCGTTTCTGCTGATGGGGGCCATGTCACCGGTCTCGCTGCCGGCCACGCTCGTCCAGCAGATGGCCGAGGCGCTCGCCGGGATCGCACTCGCGCAGCTCATCCGCCCGGGCGCGCCGGTGGTGTTCGGGTCGTTCCTGTCCAACACCGACATGCAGTCGGGCTCGCCGTCGTTCGGCACGCCCGAGTCCGGGATCGGCGTGCTGTGCACCGGCCAGATCGCCCGCCACTTCGGCTTGCCCTGGCGCGGCGGCGGTGCGCTCAACGCCTCCCAGACCGTCGATGCCCAGGCGGCCTACGAGTCCCTGATGACGTTCATGCCGACGTTCCTCGCCGGGGCCAACTTCGTCATGCACTCGGCGGGGTGGCTCGAGGGCGGCCTCGTCTCCTGCTACGAGAAGTTCATCGTGGACATCGAGCTGCTGCGCGAGCTCAAGCACGAGTTCACGCCGCTGGAGATCGACGAGGCATCGCTCGCGTTCGACGCGCACACCGAGGTCGGCGCCGGCGGGCACTTCCTCGGCGCGGCCCACACGCTCGAGCGGTTCCGCGAATGCTTCTACCGGCCGCTGCTGTCATCGACGGAGAACTTCGACCGCTGGACCAAGAAGGGCGGCCGCGACACCACCGCCCGCGCTGGCGAGATCTGGCGCAAGTCGCTCGAGGACTACGAGGCTCCGCCGATCGACGACGCGATCGACGCGGAGCTGCGGGAGTTCGTCGCGCGGCGGCGGGCCGAGCTGGGCGACTGAGGGCTCAGCCCGGCTGGTCGAGCCGGCGGATCTCGTAGCCGGCCTGCTCCAGCGCGGCGACGATGGCGTCCCCGTGCTCGCGCCCGCGGGTCTCCAGGGCAAGCTCCACGCCGGTCTCGCGCACGTGGAGCGGCACCGCCTCGCGCACGTGGTCAGCGTGGACGACGTTGCCGCCCGCCCGCGCGATCAGGGTCAGCAGCGCGGCGAGGCCGCCCGGGCGATCGGAGATCCGGGTGAACAGCCGCAGGCGCCGGCCCGCCGTCGTCTCGCCGCGCTGGGCGACGGCCGCCAACAGCCCCGGATCGACGTTGCCGCCCGACAGGACGATCACCGTCGAGCCGGATGTGGTCCCGCCGACCATGCCCGCCACCCGCCCGGCCATGACCGCCGCCACGCCGGCGGCGCCGCCGCCTTCCACCACCAGCTTGGAGCGCTCGAGCAGCCACACCATCGCGTCGGCGATGTCCTCCTCGCTCACCACCACCATCTCGTCCACCCAGCGCTGGACGAGGGGGAGGGTGATGTCGCCGGGCCGTTTGACCGCGATGCCGTCCGCGATCGTCGCCCGTGCGGCGAACGTCACCGGGGCGCTGTCGCGCAGGGACGCCGGGAACGGTGCGCAGGCGTCGACCTGGACGCCGATCACCCGCGTCTGCGGCCGGGCCAGCTTGACGACGCCGGCGATGCCGGCGATCAGCCCCCCGCCGCCGACGGGCACGATGACGGTCTCCAGGTCAGGGACGTCCTCGAGCAACTCGAGGCCGAGGGTGGCCTGGCCGAGGATCACGTCGGCGTCGTCGAACGGATGGACGAACCCGGCGCCGGTCTCGGCGGCGCGGGCGCGGGCGGCGGCGACGCAGTCGTCGACCGAATCGCCCTCGAGGTGGACCGTGCCCCCGAACGCCTCGACGGCGGCCACCTTGGCCACCGGCGCCTCGTGCGGCATGAACACCTCACACGGGAGATCGTGCGCCCGGGCGGCGTAGGCGAGCGACTGACCGTGGTTGCCGGCGCTGCCGGCGACGACGCCGGCGGGGTGGGGCCCGGCGCCCGCTTGGAGGCGGCTGATCTTGTGCAGCGCGCCGCGGAGCTTGAACGACCCGGTCCGCTGGAGGTTCTCGGCCTTGAGCACGATTTGGCCGCCGCAGCGCTCCGACAGGCTGCGCGAGCTGAGCAGGGGGGTGTGGCGGGCCAGCGCGGCGACGACGCGGCGCGCCTGCACGACCTCGCCGGCGGCGATCCGCTCGGCGACCCGGTCGGCGTGTGCGGTGTGACTGGCGGCAGTCATGCTGAGGTCCTTGGACGCGGTGGCGCGACCCTTGGCGCGCCGTCGACCGAATGTTAGACTCGTAACCGATGACTCATATATCAGTTGTCACCGCGGCCAGCACCCCCGCCGTCCCCAGCGGACGCCGCTGACCCCCCGCGGCTGACCCGTGAGCACGCAGACGAGTCAGCCACGGCCCGCTCGTGAGCTGCTCGCCGACCGCGCGTATGCGGATCTTCGTGACCGCATCGTGACGTTGCGGATCCTCCCGGGGGCGCCGATCGACGAGGACGTCCTCGGTGGCGAGCTCGGCATCGGGCGCACGCCCGTGCGGGAGGCGATCAAGCGACTCGCGCTCGAGAACCTCGTCACGGTGTTCCCCCGGCGCGGCACGTTCGCGTCGGAGATCAACATCACGGACCTCGCCGACATCTCCGACGTGCGCACGCAGCTGGAGGGCCACGCCGCCTACCGCGCCGCCCAGCGGATCACGTCGGCGCAGCGCCGGGAGCTTGACGAGCTGCTCGCCGAGCTCGACCACAGCGAGGGCAGCGACGACACCGAGGCGCTGATGGCGCTCGACGCCCGCGTGCACCGCTTCATCCATCGCGGTGCCGGCAACCCGTATCTGGAGGAGACGCTGGGCCGGTACTTCAACTTGTCGCTGCGGATCTGGTACCTCGTGTTGGACCGTCTGCCACACCTGTTCGCGCGCGTGCACGAGCACGGCGCGATGCTGCACGCGATCGCCGCCGGCGACGCCGAGCGAGCCCGCGCGATCGTCGCCGAGCACATCGAGACGTTCGAGCGCGAGATCCGCTCGGTTCTATAGAGGGAGAGGGGAAGCTCACATGCGCTACGACTACGTGATCATCGGCGGAGGCTCGGCCGGCAGCTGCCTGGCCAACCGGCTGAGCGAGGATCCGTCCGCTCGCGTCCTGGTCCTGGAGGCGGGCCGCAACGACTCGCTGTGGGACCTCTACATCCACATGCCGGCGGCGCTGTCGTTCCCGATCGGCAACCGGTTCTACGACTGGCGCTACGAATCCGAGCCCGAGCCGTTCATGGACGGCCGGCGGGTCTACCACGCCCGGGGCAAGGTGCTCGGCGGCTCGAGCTCGATCAACGGGATGATCTTCCAGCGCGGCAACCCGCTCGACTACGAGCGGTGGGCGGCTGACCCCGGGATGCAAGACTGGGACTACGCCCACTGCCTGCCGTACTTCAAGCGGATGGAGAACGCGATCGATGCACCGGTCGACAACCCGTTCCGCGGCCATGACGGCCCGCTCAAGATGGAGCGCGGCCCGGCGGTCAACCCGCTGTTCAAGGCGTTCTTCGCCGCGGTCCAGGAGGCCGGTTATCCCCTGACCGACGACGTCAACGGCTACAAGCAGGAGGGCTTCGCCGCCTTTGACCGCAACATCCATCGCGGCCATCGCCTCAGCGCCGCCCGCGCGTACCTGCACCCGGTGATGGATCGCCCCAACCTCGAGGTCCGCACGCGCGCATTCGTGACCAAGATCCGGTTCGAGGGCACTCGCGCGGTCGGCGTCGAGGTGCGCCACAACCGCCGGACCGAGTCGATCGACGCGGGCGAGGTGCTGCTGTGCGGTGGGGCGATCAACTCGCCCCAGCTGCTCCAGCTGTCGGGCGTCGGCAACGCGTCGGAGCTGCGGGCGCTCGGCGTCGACGTCGTGCACGACCTTCCGGCCGTGGGCGAGAACCTCCAGGACCACCTCGAGGTCTACATCCAGTACTCGAGCAAGCTGCCGGTGTCGGTGGCTCCGGCGATGAAGATGCGCAACCGCCCGTGGGTGGGAGCGGCGTGGCTGCTCGCCCGCCGCGGGGCGGGCGCGACGAACCACTTCGAGGGCGGCGGCTTCATCCGCTCCAACGAGGATGTCGACTACCCGAACCTCATGTACCACTTCCTGCCGGTGGCGATCCGCTACGACGGCACGGCGCCGCAGGGCCACGGCTACCAGGTGCACGTCGGGCCGATGTACTCCGATGCGCGCGGGACGATCAAGATCGTTTCCACCGACCCCAAGCAGCACCCGGCCATCCAGTTCAACTACCTGTCGACCAAGACCGACCGCCGCGAGTGGATCGAGGCCGTCCGGATCTCCCGGAGCATCCTCAACCAGCCGGCGTTCGACGCCTACAACGGCGGCGAGCTGTCACCCGGGCCGTCGGTGGAGACCGACCAGGAGATCCTCGACTGGGTCGCCAAGGACTCCGAGACCGCGCTGCACCCCTCGTGCACGTGCCGGCTGGGGACCGGCGAGGACTCGGTCATCGATCCGGCCACCATGCGCGTGCATGGGCTCGACGGGATCCGCGTGGTCGACGCCTCGTCGCTGCGGTATGTGACGAACGGCAACATCTACGCGCCGACGATGATGCTGGCGGAGAAGAGCGCCGACCTGATTCGCGGCAACACCCCACTGGCGGCGATCACCGAGCCGTTCTACCGCCACCAGAAGGCTGAGCCGGCCAAAAAGCCACCGGCCGCCCAGGCCCGGGAGTCAGAGACGCCCGCCGAGGTGTGAGCAGCCCGGTCGCGAGACCGGCGAGGTCGACGGAGGGCGAGGACCGCAATGAATGAGGGGAGGGTTGGGATCGCAGTAGTACCAGAGACCACTGAGCCCCCAACCCTCCCCCGGGGAACGGGTCCCGCCGACCGCCCGGGCCGCGTCAGCGGCCCGGATGGGGACTGAGCACGATCGTCTGCAGCTCGGTGAACGCCCGCATGACGCTGTCGCCCCCGACGCGGCCAATCCCGCTGTCCGAGCCCGAGCGGCCGCCGAACGGCAGGTGCGACTCCCAGTAGTTGGTGGACTCGTTGATGTTGACCCAGCCGGTGCGGACCCGGTCCGCGAACTCGAGGCCGCTGGCGAGGTCGGCGGTGTAGATCGCCGCCAGCAGGCCGTACGGAGACTCGTTGGCGAGCGCGATCGCGTGCTCGAGGGAATCGATGGCGACGACGGGCGCGACCGGGCCGAACGTCTCCTCGATCGACACCCGCGCGTCCGCCGCCACGCCGGCCAGGACCGTCGGTTCCCAGTACAGGTCGGTCGGGAACGCGGTGGCGCGGGACCCTCCGGTGAGCGCTTCGGCGCCCCGCTGCAGCGCGTCGGCGACGTGCTCGTCCATCTTGGCCGCGACCGGCTCGTTGTTGAGCGGACCCATCGTCGTCGCGGGCGCGAACGGATCGCCGAGGACGATCGTCGCGCTGACCGCGCGCGCGAGGCGCTCGACGTACTCGTCGTAGGCGGCGTGGTGCACGAGGATCCGCTCGCCGGCGGTGCAGCTCTGACCGGCGCAGAGAAAGCAGGCGGTCAGGGTCGCCTGCACCGCGGCGCCGACGTCACCGTCGTCGAGCACCACGAGCGGACCGTTCCCGCCCATCTCGAGCAACGTCGCCTTGCCGGCGGAGGCCGCCGCCACCAGCCGGCCCGTCGCCGTCGAGCCGATGAATGCGATGCCGTCCACCCCAGGGTGGCGCGCGATCTCGTCGCCGACCACCGGGCCGGGTCCGGTCACCAGGTTGAACACCCCGGCGGGCAGGTCGGCATCGGCGATGCAGCGCGCCAGCGCCACCGCGCACACCGACGTCGACGGTGCCGGCGTCCACACGACGGCGTTGCCGCACGCCAGCGCGGGAGCGATCAGCTCGGCCGGCATCGTGTACGGCCAGTTCCAGGGGCTGATGACCCCGACGACGCCGCGCGCGCGACGGGCAAGCATGATCCGCTTGCCGGGGGAGAAGGAGTTGGGGAGCTCGCCGCCCAGGCGCTTGGCGTCCTCGGCCGCCATCCGCCAGTAGTCAAGGAGCTCGTCGACCTCGCCGAACGCCTCGGCGACGAGTGGCTTGCCCTGATCCAGGGTCAACGTGCGCGCCAGCTCGTCGCGTCGGGACTCGATGATGTCGGCGATCGCGTGCATCATGGCGGCACGCTCGAACGCCGTCAGCCGGCCCCAGCCATCGGCGGCGCCGCGCGCCGACGCGATCGCCGCGCGGGCGTCCTCGCGGTCTCCCAGCGGCACGGCGCCGATCGTCTCGCCGGTGGCGGGGCTGGTCGCCGCGGCGGTCTCGCCGGTGAGGCTGGGGCGCCACTGCCCGTCGATGAACATCTCCAACGCGGTGGCTGTGACCATCGGCTCGCTCCCCGGTCGGCCCGGGCGACCGACGCCGCGCGGACGCTCGTTGACACAATCAGACAACTGATATATAACAGCCGCATCGCGACTGGGTCAATGGCTTTCAGCAGTGCCGCCACGCCGCTGGCCTGGCGTCTGATCGTCCGTTCAAGAGGCCGCGCGGGAACGCGCGGATGGGGAGGTTGATTGATGGCAACGGTTGAGGCGCCAAGCACCGGCGGCGACAGCGGCGAACTCGCCGGCTTCGGCTATAAGCAGGAGCTCGATCGCTCGCTCGGCAGCTTCTCGTCCTTTGCGGCGGGGTTCAGCTACATCTCCATCCTCACCGGCGTGTTCGAGCTGTTCGGGTTCGGCTTTGGCAACGCCGGTCCCGCGGTGTGGTGGTCCTGGCTCGTCGTGCTCAGCGGCCAGATGTGCGTGGCGCTGTGCTTCGCCGAGCTCGCCGGCCAGTTCCCGCTCGCCGGATCGGTGTACCAATGGTCAAAGCGGATCGCCGATGACTTCACCTCGTGGATGACCGGTTGGATCCTGATCATCGGCTCGATCGTCACCGTTGCCGCGGTGGCAGTGGCCTGGCAGGTGGTGCTTCCACAGGTCTCGGTCCATCTTCAGTTCGTCGGCTCCACCGCCGCCATCAGGGCGGCCAACGCCGGCTCGTACAGCACCCGTGACGGGGCCGAGAACGCCCTCATCCTCGGTGCGATCCTGATCGTGTTCGCGACCATCATCAACATGCTCGGCGTCAAGGTCATGGCCCGGATCAACAACTTCGGCGTGATCGCCGAGCTGATCGGATCCACGATCCTCGTGATCCTGCTGATCTTCCACTTCCAGCGCGGACCTGGGGTCGTCGGCCATACGCTGGGCACCGGCGCGGGGCACTCCTGGGGCTACCTCGGCGCCTTTCTCATTGGCGGGATCATGAGCGCGTACGTGATGTACGGCTTTGACACGGCGGGGACGCTGGCCGAGGAGACCAACGACCCCAGACGAGCGGCGCCACCGGCGATCATCCGGGCGCTGATCACCTCGGCCATCATCGGCGCGCTGTTGATCCTGTTCGCGCTGATGTCAGTCAAGAACATCAACGACAAGAGCATCGCCACCTACGGACTGCCCTACATCATCAAGCAGGCTCTGGGCAACACCACCGGCAACGTCTTCTTGATCGACTCGGCCATCGCCATCACCGTGTGCACCCTGGCCGTCTGCACCGCCTGCATCCGGATGCTGTTCTCGATGGCTCGGGACGGACGTCTGCCCGGCGGCTCGTCGCTGGCGCGCGTCTCCGGACGCGCCCGCGTGCCGATCGTCCCGGCACTGTTCGTGGGCGCCTGCTCGCTGCTGCTGCTCGTCATCAATATCGCCAATCAGTCGGCGTTCCTGACCTTGACGTCGGTGGCGATCATCATGTTCTATCTGCCGTATCTGGCGGTGACGGGATCGATGCTGCGCAAGCGGCTGCGGGGGGACTGGCCCCGCCCGGAGCACGGGCCCTACTTCAACCTCGGCCGCTGGGGGCTGCCCGTCAACATCTTCGCCGTCGTCTACGGGAGCGTGATCGCGTTCAACATCGCCTGGCCGCGCGGGGTGGTGTACGGCACCAAGTGGTACTTCCGCTTCGGCGCCTACGAGTTCATCGGTGGGTCGTTCCTCAT
>Ga0208717_1000821_pt1 | contig 10342 bp, 6 predicted proteins | sample NGESurF53shallow_FD_184489 | JGI IMG/M metagenome (GOLD analysis project Ga0208717, IMG submission 184489) | Arctic peat soil microbial communities from Barrow, Alaska - NGEE Surface sample F53-3 shallow (SPAdes) | ecosystem: Environmental > Terrestrial > Soil > Wetlands > Peat ... | reverse complement strand
TGTCATCGACCCGCATGCTGCCCCAGCGGCCAACCGCGAGTTCGTGGACATGCAACACAACTACCTTGTACTTGGTGAGCTGGGCCAGTCCTTTGGAGACGTCGGCGGCGCGCTGCGAGTGCGCCGAATCATCGACGGCCAGCAAAATGGTGCTCGTCATTGCAGCCTCCTCAATATTCCCCGTGACCTCAACCTTCACCTGACCCCACCCCATGTGCAGGGCACAACGTCGTCCGGTGTTAGGCCCTTGTTCCCGTGCCGCCGTTCCCGACCGACGCACCGCGGGCCAGCTGCGAGGACTCGCGGCGGATGATTTCCTTCAGTGGACGGCGTGGGGTTGCGACATCCGGCGGTGCATACCCCAGCCGCATGATCATCTGCGGATGTCCGTAGGGGAATAACTCGTTCCGAATTTCCGCGGTGTCTAGCGGTTGGTTAAGGAACGAGGCTGAGAGACCTCGTAGGGTGGCGAGCAGTAACACACGTTGCAGTGCTTGGCCGGCGCTGAGCCACGCAGCTGGCGTGTCGTGCGTGGTCGAGAGGATCGCCACGCACGGGTCGGTCGGATAGTTCTGACGCGGTACAAGAACGCGGGAGTTTGCGTGCGCAAAATCACGCATCGGTGGTGATCCGCTTATCGACGTCGTTCCGAACGAGCTGGGCGGAATTCCGTCGTGTCGCCGCGGGTTGCCGTCCGTCCACCGCGCCAGGTCGCGGTCGTAGCCCGGGTCATCGAGCAGCACAGCGTCTGAGAGCGCAATCAGATCGAGCAGCCACGCCCGCTCGCGCCGTGACATAACGAAGAGTGCCGCCTCCTCGAGTCGAGCGGCTTCCGCCAGCTCACGCACGATCGCGCCGGGAACGCTTCGGCGGCTGAACGCGCGGCGGTGTGTGTGTCGACGCCGGATCGCCGGTTGCAGGGCCGCGTCTTGCCCCCGAACTGGTACGCGCGCTCCGACGCTGACCGTGGCCAGAAGTAGAGGCTTCGTCGGATCGGGCAGGAGTGTGACGTCGATTGCGCGACCAAGGTGAGCGGCCGTCACTCGCATGTTGAAGAGTGCGGCGCCGCAGCTGATCGTGAGTTGCCTGCCGGTTGGGTCTATGCGTCGCAGGGTGGCACGGTCGGGGTCCTCGTACAGCTCGATGGTGTGGTCACGAATCTCGAATGACCACGGCTGCGTATTGAGGACGGACGGCGCCGTTGCAGCTGCGGCGATGAGTGCGTGGGCCGTGCTTATTCGCGTCGGGACTACGGACGGATTCATGGCGGACTCCTTCGGGCCAATCTCCTATCCACAAGCATCGGCGGGACGGCGGGTGGTTGGTCGAGTCGATGGTCCCGCGTTCTTGTGACAACTTGCTCTGCGCATGGGGATGCCCAGCGCAACTGGTCTATGGCGGTTGGTTGGTCCCAGGTAACTGGGGGTCTATGGCAGTGCGGGCTCGGGACCTTTGTCGCTACGCCGTGGTGTGGGTTGAGGCGAACATCAACATTGCAAGGTTCGACGGTTGTTTGCCGGACGGTCCGGCTCCTATGAAGGAGGTCGTCATGCGCCGCAAGACTTTTGATGCATTAATGACTACAGGGGGGCTGGTTCTCGCGGCCGTCCTGATCGTGGCCGGGGTGTTGGGTTTGTGGGCTCACAATTTCATCGACAACCAGGTCAAGACACAGTTGTCCCAGCAGCAGATCGTGTTCCCGGCGGCGGGTTCGGCGGCGATCTCAGATCCCGCGATCAAGCCGTATCTGACCAAGTACGCCGGCCAGACGATGACCAATGGTGCGCAGGCCGAAGCGTTCGCCGATCACTACATCGCGGTGCACCTGCTCAAGATCGGTGGCGGGAAGACCTATTCGCAGCTGTCTGCGCAGGCGATCGCTGACCCGACCAACACCAAGCTTGCCGGCACCGTGGAAACCATGTTCAAGGGTCAGACGCTTCGTGGTCTGCTGCTGAACGGGTACGCGTTTTGGAAGATGGGCCAGTACGCGCTGATCGCCGCTGTGGCGTCGTTCATCGGGGCCGGGTTGTTGCTGATGCTGGCCGGGTTCGGTCTGGTGCACCTGCAGCGCACCGACCCGACCGCGGAGTTGCTCCCCAGGCTCGGTGCGCGGACCCCGGCTCCCGTCGAACCGTAACGGCGACCGCACCGACGATGAGGGCCCCCGCCCACGCGAGGGCCCTCATCTGCGCCCGGTTGAGTTCGGTGGCTTGGTGCCTCGTGTGCTAGGACGTTCGACCCTCACAGCACCGAGGACTGGCCAAATACGTTTGGTTTCAAAGCCATTTCCGCTATGGAGGCTCAGATGTTGGTCGCAGACCGCGGCCCGGCGATCGCGACGATCGACGGCAACGAAGGAGCCGCTCGGGTCGCGCACGCGCTGTCGGAGATCATCGTGCTGTACCCGATCACGCCAGCGTCACCGATGGGCGAGTTCTGTGACGCCTGGACCGGTGCCGGTCGGCGAAACATCTGGGGTGCGGTTCCCGACGTCGTTGAGATGCAGTCTGAGGCCGGCGCTGCAGGTGCCCTGCACGGAGCCGCGATGAAGGGCACGCTCGCTACGACATTCACGGCATCACAGGGCCTGCTGCTCATGCTTCCGAACATGTTCAAGATCGCTGGCGAGTTGACGCCGGCAGTGATTCATGTTGCTGCCCGCGCGATCGCTACGCACGCGTTGTCGATCTTCGGTGACCACAGTGATGTCATGGCGGCCCGTTCGACGGGCTGGACCATGCTGGCGGCAAGTTCGGTCCAGGAAGCGCATGACTTCGCGCTCGTCGCCCACGCGGCTGCACTACGAACGCGAGTGCCGGTGCTGCATTTCTTCGACGGGTTCCGTACCTCTCACGAGGTCGACAAGATCGAGTTGCTTTCCGATGAAGACCTACGGGCCTTGGTGCGCGAGGAGGACGTGGTTGCGCACCGGCTGCGTGGCCTGTCGCCCGATCACCCGGTACTCAGGGGTTCGGCCCAAAATCCTGACGTTTTCTTCCAGGGTCGCGAGGCGGCCAATCTCTTCTACGAGGCGGTGCCCGCCGCCGTCCAAGCCATGATGGACGAGCTCGCAGCCCGCACCGGCCGGGCGTACCAACTGGTGGAATACGAGGGTGCAGCCGACGCAGAACGCGTCGTCGTTTTGATGGGGTCGGGAGTAGGAGCTGCCCAGGAAACCATTGAGGAGATGAACCGGCACGGCGAGAAAGTCGGCTTGCTCAAGATCCGTCTGTACCGGCCTTTCCCCGTTTCCGAGTTGGCCCGCGTCTTGCCCGCCACTGCGCGCCGGGTATGCGTGCTGGATCGCACCAAGGAGCCGGGTGCTGTCGGCGATCCGCTGTACCTCGACGTCGTGACCGCGCTCAACGAAAGCGGCCGGCACGGAATCCAGGTCACAGCAGGTCGATACGGATTGGGGAGCAAGGAATTCACGCCGCACATGGTGAAGGGCGTCTTCGACGAGATGCGCCATGTGATACCACGTCGGCACGTCACCATCGGGATCGTCGACGACGTCTCGCACTCAAGCATCGCGCCGGACGACTCCTTCGAGGTTCCTACGAAGGCGGTCCAGGCGGTCTTCTACGGCTTAGGCAGTGACGGCACGGTGGGGGCGAACAAGGCAGGAATCAAGCTCATCGGGGAACTCACCGAACTCTACGCGCAGGGCTACTTCGTATACGACTCGCGCAAGTCTGGGTCCGTTACCGTTTCACACCTGCGGTTTGGACCCGAACCAATCAGGTCGACCTACCTGATATCCCAGGCTGACTTCGTCGCTTGCCACCAGTTCGCACAGTTGCGGACGGCACCCGTACTCGATGTCGCGCGGCATGGTGCGACATTCCTGCTCAACGCCCCATACTCAGCGGACGAGGTGTGGGCCCACTTGCCCGCTCTCGTCCAACACCAGATTCGCAACAAGAAGCTCGACTTCTGGGTGATTAACGCCAACCACGTGGCTCGCGAGGTTGGGTTGGGCGGCCGGATTAACACGGTGATGCAGCCGTGTTTCTTCGCGCTGTCGAACGTCATACCGAGGGACCAGGCTCTGGCGGCGTTGAAGGCGAGTATCGAGCACAGCTACGGCAATCGCGGACCTGCCGTCGTGGAGCGCAACCTCGAAGCGATCGACCGCGCCCTCGACGCGCTTGTGCGCGTCAACGTTCCTGCCGACGAGGTTTGGGCGGACAACGCGCCGCTTATGGAGCTTGTCGCCGTTCCAGCGGACGCCCCGGCACTGACGCGCGAACTGGTTGCCGCCCACGGAGAACGGCTGCCCGTCAGCGCGTTGCCGGCCGATGGGGCGTTCTCGACGGGTACATCGCGGTGGGAGAAGCGCCAGATCGGCACCGAGCTTCCGATCTGGGACCCGTCGATCTGCATCGACTGCGGCAAGTGCGCGATCGTGTGCCCACACGCGGCGATCCGCATGAAGGCGTTCGACCCGATTGCGCTTAGTGGTGCTCCGGACGGCTTCCAGTCCAAAGACTGCGCTGGCCGTGACCTCCCTGGCTTCAAGTTGACGGTCCAGGTAGCTCCCGACGATTGCACGGGCTGCGGTCTTTGCGTAGAGATCTGCCCCGCCCACAGCAAGGAAGCTGTCAACCACAAGGCGATCAACCTCGCTGACGCGCTCACGCATCGCGACGCCGAACGGCCACAATGGGAGTTCTTCGAGCAGATCCCAGAGCTCGATCGCTCGCTTGTTCGACACGACACCGTCAAGGGGTCGCAGCTGTTGCAGCCACTATTCGAGTTCTCCGGCGCGTGCTCAGGTTGCGGTGAGACGCCGTACTTGAAGCTATTGAGTCAGCTCTTCGGCGACCGGATGGTGGTGGCGAACGCTACCGGTTGCTCCTCGATCTATGGCGGGAACCTGCCGACGACGCCGTGGGCCAAGGACGCTGCGGGGCGCGGGCCAGCATGGGCGAACTCGCTCTTCGAGGACAACGCCGAGTTCGGGCTTGGGTTGAGGCTCGCGTCTGAGCAGCAGTCAGCTGAGGCGCGCCGCCTGCTTGAGGAACTGCGGCCGCACATCGGAGACGAGATCGTCAGTGCGCTGCTCCGTTCTGATCAAGTTGGTGAGGCGGAGATCGCCGCACAACGCGAACGAGTGGCGACGCTGAAATACCTCCTGGCCGGCGTCACCGGACCGCAGGCGGCACAGGCTCGCCGTTTGGCGAGCCTGGCAGATGAGCTCGTCAACAAGAGTTTCTGGATCGTCGGCGGTGACGGTTGGGCATACGACATCGGGTTTGGTGGCCTCGATCACGTGCTGGGCTCCGGCCGCAATGTCAACGTCTTGGTGCTCGATACCGAGGTCTACTCGAACACAGGGGGGCAGGCTTCAAAGTCGACACCTCGAGGGGCCGTGGCGAAGTTCGCCGCGTCGGGAAAGGAAACCGCAAAGAAGGACCTCGGTGCATTCGCCCGGTCGTATGGCAACGTCTACGTCGCGCAGATCGCGCTCGGCGGAAATGAAATGCAGGCCGTGCGAGCCCTTCTCGAGGCGGCGGCGTGGCCTGGTCCGTCGTTGGTCATCGCCTACAGCACCTGCATCGCGCACGGTATCGAGATGTCGACGTCAATGACGCACCAGAAGGACGCCGTGGGTTCTGGATATTGGCCGCTCTATCGCTATCACCCGAGCCCGGATGATGGCGCGCATCCGTTCCAGCTCGATTCGAAAGCGCCGACAATCCCAGTCTCGGATTTCGCTCTGGCAGAAACGCGATTCTCGATGCTCGCCCGTTCCGACCCCGAGCGTTCGCGGCACTTGCTCGCCTTGGCTCAGTCCGATGTCACCGAACGCTGGCACTACTACGAGCAGCTCGCCCACGTTGAGCGCGCGTTGCCGCACGACAGTGATACCGGAGTGAATGTGAACTCTGGCGACGCAGACCTAGGAGACGCATTGTGATCGACCTCGCAACCAAGTACTTGGGCTTGTCGCTCCGCTCGCCGATCGTCGCATCGGCTAGTCCGATGACGAACAGTCTCGAACGCCTGCAGGCACTAGAACACGCCGGCGCGGGCGCCGTCGTCCTGCCATCCCTGTTCGAAGAGGAAGTCGACCGCGACTCGCTGCGCCTGAGCGTCGATCTCGACGCCGGCAGCGATTCATTCCCTGAGTTGGGCAGCTTCTTCCCTCCGATGGAGTTCGACCACCTTGGCCCGCTGAGTCATCTCAAACTGATCACCGCAGCCAAAGCGCACCTGACGATACCGGTGATCGCGAGCGTGAACGGTGCCACTGCAGGTTGGTGGTTGCGCAACGCCGAGCTACTTGCCGTAGGCGGCGCGGACGCGATTGAACTCAACCTCTACTCGGTACAGGCAAACCCGGAGATGTCGGCGACGGCTGTTGAGGACCATTACCTGCGCTTGATCGAAGACCTGCGTTTCCGGGTGAGTCGTCCGCTCTCGGTCAAGCTCAGTCCTTACCTCTCGTCAACGGCGAACTTCGCACGCCGTCTCGTCGATGCAGGTGTCGATGGTCTCGTGTTGTTTAATCGCTTCTACCAGCCCGACATCAACCTCGACACTCTGGATGTCGAAAATCGCGTCGACTTGTCAACGCCCGAGGACATCAAGCTGCCGCTGCGCTGGATTGGTTTGCTCCGCCCGCTCCTCCCGAACACCTCTCTTGCGTTGACCTCGGGCGTGCACACCGGGCTAGACGTTGCCAAGGCCATCCTCGCAGGCGCGGACGTGGCGATGATGGCATCGGCGCTCCTCCGGCGCGGGGCTGGTCAGGTCGCGCTCGCGGAGGCTGAGCTCGGGGCGTGGATGACGAGTCGCGACTACCACTCGGTCGCACAGATGCGCGGCAGTATGTCGAGCCGCACGGCACGTGACGCCAGGCCGTACGAACGGGCGCAGTACATTCGCACGCTGGCGAGCTATCCAGCGAGCCATCCCATGTAGCTGTCAGATCCGGCGGGTTGTCAGATACGACGGTCGGCCTCCGGTCCGTGGAACGGAGAGCCGCCGATGCAACCGATGGCGATTCGCGCGGAGGCTCTGACCAAGCGCTACAGGGGTGTGGCTGCTCTTGACCACCTCGACCTCGAGGTGTCCGCCGGCGAAGTGGTTGGCTTCCTGGGCCCGAACGGTGCCGGCAAGACGACGACTATTCGGCTGTTGCTGGGTCTCATTCGCGCGACGGCGGGACGTAGCGAGATCTTCGGGCTCGACTGCGAGCGCCAGTCGGTGGAGGCGCACCGGCGCTTAGGGTTCGTCGCGGGCGAGGTAAACCTGTGGCCGTCACTTACCGGCGCTGAGACGCTCCACCTGCTCGGGCGTGTTCAGGGCCAGGTCGACGAGGTCTACCGGGACGAGCTGATCGAGCGTTTCGAGCTCGATCCCAGCAAGAAGGTCCGTGCGTACTCCAAGGGGAACCGCCAGAAGGTCATCCTGATTGCGGCGCTAATGGTCCGACCCGCGCTGCTCATTCTGGACGAGCCGACCAGCGGTCTCGACCCATTGATGGAGCAGGCCTTCCGGCACAGCATCGGCGAAGCGCGCGAACGCGGCCAGACGGTTTTCTTGTCTTCGCACATCATGAGCGAGGTGGAGGCGTTGTGTGACCGGGTGGGCATCGTGCGAGAGGGCCAGCTCGTCGAGATCGGCACCCTCGCACAGCTGCGGCATCTCAGCGCGCTCACCGTGGAGGCGACCTTCGATAGTGCAGTGCCCGACCTGTCGGCAGTGCAGGGGGTGAGCGCGGTGACCAGTGAAGGACGGGTCGTTCGTTGCCAGGTGCGTGGGTCGGTCGATCCCTTGCTGAAGGTTCTCGCGGCAGCGGGTGTCAGCCAGCTGTTGAGCCGCGAACCCTCGCTGGAGGAGTTGTTCCTCGCCCAGTACGGCGGGGATGGCCGAAGAGGGCCGACGTGATTGCTCGCCTCACCGCACGCAAGGCCGTCCGTTCCGGCGTCATCTGGGGCTGCATTTTCGGAGCCTCCATCGCCTCCTCGGCGATCAGCTACACCAGCCTGTACAAGACCGTTGCCCAACGGGAGGCTTTGACGGCCGCATTCGGTTCGAACAACGCAACCAGCGCGCTCTTCGGGCCGGCTCCGCAGCTCGAGACCGCGGCGGGATTCACGGTGTTCAAGATCTCCATGACGTTGATCATCATGGGTGCGGTGTGGGGAACCTTGATCAGCACCAGGCTCCTGCGCGGCGAGGAAGACAACGGTCGTTGGGATCTTCTGCTGTCTGGCCCAACCACCCGAAGCAGAGCGACGTCGCAGGCATTGGGCGGCCTCGGTGTCGGCGCCTTCGGTTTGTGGGCGCTCACTGCTCTCATCACCGTCGTCGTGGGACGGGACTCGACGGTGGACATCGCCTTCGGGGGCGCGCTGTATTTCGCGCTCGCCATGGTGGCAACGGCAGTTATGTTCCTCGCCGTCGGTGCAGTGACAAGCCAACTGGCAGCGACCCGCCGGCAAGCTGCCTCCTACGCCGCGATCGTCCTCGGCCTCGCGTACGGGATGCGCTTGATCGCCGATGCCGGAGTCGGCATGCACTGGCTGATTTGGGCATCTCCACTCGGCTGGGTTGAGGAGCTCCGCCCGCTCACCGCGCCGCGGCCTGTCGCCGTGGTCCCGATTGTGGCGTTCACCGCCGTCCTCATCTTCGCGGCCGTGCGTCTCGCGGGTTCGCGGGATGTCGGGGCGAGCGTCGTGCCGGACCGAGTCCACAGCGAGCCACACCGGCGGCTGCTCTTCGGCCCCACCGGACTCGCGATACGGATGCTGCGATCCACCGTGGTTGGTTGGTGGATTGCCATCGCAGTCTCTGGCCTGCTGTATGGGCTCATCGCGAGATCTGCCGGCGCCACGATTTCCGGCTCGTCGGTGGAACAGGTGTTCTCGAAGCTTGGTGCGCCAGGAACCGGTGTTGATGCCGTGCTCGGTGTCTGCTTCCTCATCTTGGCGGTTCTCGTTGCCTTTGTCGCCGCGGGTCAGCTCACCGCAGCGCGCTCGGAGGAGTCGGACGGGCGACTCGACCACATCTTGGCTCGCCCGGTTTCTCGTGCCCACTGGCTCGCGGGAAGGCTCCTCGTCGGCGGGCTTGTTGTCTTGGCGAGTGGGGTCATCGCGGGGCTCTGCTGCTGGTTCGGAACCGCCAGCCAGCACGCGGGGGTAAGTCTTGCAACATTGCTGGACGCAGGCGTGAATCTGGTCCCGCCCGCGATAGCGATCGGCGGTATCGGCGTCCTCGCGTTCGGGATCTGCCCGCGGTCGACGTCAGTCGTCGTCTACACATTGCTTGGCTGGTCGCTTGTTATCGTCGTTGTCGGTGGTGTCGGTGCCACGAACAAGTGGATCCTCGACACCTCCGTGTTCCATCAGATGGCTTCTGTCCCGGATGTTTCGCCGAACTGGGCCGCGAATGGCGTCATGACGGGCCTCGGTCTGGCCAGCGCATGCCTGGGATTGCTCGCGTTCCGGCGCAGAGACCTACAACGCGAATGACAACGGTCGTGTGATGACGTCGGCTCAGGCCAGCCCGTATGGCAGTTCGTTATCCGCTTCAATCTCGATCAGGCGGTTGTACTTCGCGACGCGCTCGCCGCGGGCCGGCGCACCGGTCTTCAGCTGACCGCATCCGCTACCGACTGCGAGGTCGGCGATGAACGTGTCTTCGGTTTCACCGGATCGGTGGGAGACCATCTGCGACCAGCCAGCCTGGCGGCACAGTGCCATCGCGTCGAGCGTTTCACTGACGGTGCCAATCTGATTCACCTTGATAAGCGCAGAGTTGGCGGCGCGGCGCGTGATCGCTTCGTTGATGATCGACGGATTGGTCACGAGGAGGTCGTCGCCGACGATCTGGACACGGTCGCCGAGTCGGCTCGTCAGCTCGACCCAGCCATCCCAGTCATTCTCAGCGAGGCCGTCTTCGATGCTCCACACAGGGAACCGCGCCACGATGTCCTCGTACCGGCTGATCATGTCGCTGGTCGATAGCGCTTCTCCCGCAACCCGGTACGCACCATCTCGGTAGAACTCGCTGGCTGCTGGATCAAGCGCGATCGCGATGCCGTCGCGGCCCGCGCGATAGCCCGCATCGTCGATAGCCTGGACTAGGAGGGTCAGGACGTCCTCGGGTAAGTCGATCTCGGGCGCAAAGCCACCCTCATCGCCTAGACCAGTCGCGAAACCCTTCGCTGCCAGCAGTTTGCGCAAGGAGGCATAGACCTCGGCACCGGCCCGAACGGCTTCGGCGAGAGTTGGGCTGCCGAGCGGAGCGATCATGAATTCCTGGAAGTCGAGGCCGTTCGGAGCGTGAACACCGCCGTTGACCACGTTGAAATGCGGCACGGGCA
>Ga0208717_1000820_pt1 | contig 10347 bp, 8 predicted proteins | sample NGESurF53shallow_FD_184489 | JGI IMG/M metagenome (GOLD analysis project Ga0208717, IMG submission 184489) | Arctic peat soil microbial communities from Barrow, Alaska - NGEE Surface sample F53-3 shallow (SPAdes) | ecosystem: Environmental > Terrestrial > Soil > Wetlands > Peat ... | reverse complement strand
ACCGGCGGCCAAGCTTGGTGTGTCCGGCGTCCGGGTGCCAGCGCCCGGCGGAATCCCCGCAAGAATTTCTTTGTTTAAACAATTTGATTGGAGAAAAATAATGACAATGCCAGCTACTGCTCGTGCCGCCGGCCCGTACCAGTCGCCCCTCCCGGGGAAACCACGTGAGCGCCGATAACGTCGTGGCCCCGGGAGCCGGCCAGGCGTGTGGGGCCGGCCCGGCGGGCCGGCTGCCCATCGAGGTCAGCGCGCCGTTCCGCCTCGATTACGTGGCCTGGGCGCTGCGCCGCCGGGCGCACAACGAGGTGGACCGCTTCGAAGACGGCTGCTGGAGGCGGGTGCTGTGGCTGGCCGGCGAGCCGACCGATATCACCGTCCGCCAGGACGCCGTCGCGGGGGCGCAGTCGCTGATCGCGGAGTTGCGCGGCCCGGCGGGGTCAGCTGGCCGCGCCGACGCGGCCGCGGTCCGCCCGGTCCTTGAGCGCATGCTCGGCCTCCGCGCGGACCTTGCCGGTTTTTACCGGGTCGCCGCCGGAGACCCCCGGCTGAACGCGCTGGCGCTGCGGTTCTGTGGTATGCGCCCGCCGTGCTTCCCGACGGTATTTGAGGCCGCGGTCAACGCCGTCGCATGCCAGCAGTTGTCCCTTGACGTGGGCGTCCACCTGCTCAATCGGCTTGCCCGCCGCTGCGGGCCCGCCGTACCCGGCCCTGTGACCCGGTACGGTTTCCCGGCGCCAGACCAGCTCGCCGACGCGGACCCGGCCGAGTTGCGCGCTCTGGGGTTCAGCATGGCGAAAGCGCGCACCATCACCGCCATCGCTGGACAGGTAGCAGCCGGGGACCTAAACCTGGAGGCGCTCCGCGACGCCGATGACGACCAGGTGATGAGCATCCTGCTCGGCCTGCCCGGAATCGGCCGATGGAGCGCCGAGTACGTGATGCTGCGCGGCCTGGCCCGCTATCACGTGCTGCCCGGCGACGATGTGGGCGCCCGGAACAACCTGCGCCGCCGATTCGGGCTGCCCGCCGACGCGGGATACGACGCGGTGGCCCGGCTGTCGCGGCGGTGGTGGCCATACGGTGGGCTGGTGTACTTCCACCTGCTGCTTGACGCGCTCGCCGCGCGCGGCGACCTCGTGAATTCAGGATGACGCCGGAGCACGCTGAGTTCGTGGCAGCCAAGGCGAGTAGACCCCGGCGGTCACAGGGCTGTCGCTGAGCGGACAGGTGAGCGTTGACGATGAGCAGTTCACCATCGCGGAATCCAGGGCAGCCAGATCATGTTGCCCGTACTGGTATCGCAGGCACGGCCTTGCGGGGCAGGTGGAGCCGGGTGCTACATTGCCTCCCGTCACCCAGTACGCGCCGGGCGGCAGGGGGGAGCCGTTGACCCTTACGACGGTGTCGGGCGGCAGCGGACGGACCGCGTGGTTCTCTCCTTGCGGGCTCTCGTTCATCCTCGAGACCGATGCCGTCGGATCAATGCGCTGCTTACCGTTGTTGCGCGACCAAGGATCGTCCGGCTGAACGCGCTGGGGTGCCGGCCAGGCGGTGGTTTCCCGCTGGGGTTGCGGAGAGCCAGTGGCTGGCCGCCGTCGTGCTGGCCGCTGGGGCCGTCATGCTCACGGTGGTTAGAAGATCACCGGCCGCGCGGCCGCCACCTCGCCGTCGACGCCGAGGGCTGGCTGCTCGCGCTCGTCGTCACCGCCGCGTCCGTCAGCGACAAGGCCACCTGCTCATCAGGCTGTTCGACGCGTTCTTCACCCTGCGGATCATGTGGATCGACAGCGGCCACGACGGCAGGCCTCTCGGCAGGTAGGCCCGGGCCGCCGCCGCGATCACGGTCGAGGTCGTCAGGCGCAGCGGTCCGCACTCCTTCCAGGTGCTGCGCCGCCTCTGGGTCGTGGAGCGGACCCTCGACTGGCTGATGCGCTACCGGCGCCTGGCCCGCCACAACGAGCTCACCACCGCCAGCGCCGAGGCAATGTTCTACCCGGCCGCCGTCCTGATCATGACCGGCCGCCTCGCCCGCTACGAACAGGCCGGCCCCGACCAAGCGACGGGCGGCGAACGACCCAGCCCCGCCGAGCAAGCTGCTTTCTCAACAGGCTCTTACCGCGGACCGACAGCGGCCGCCAGAGGTTGACTCCCACGAGGCTGACCGCGATCGCGGCGAGCGCGCAATGTCGGCCTCGACGAACGGGGTCGGCTGTCGGGTCGGCCCGCCGAGCCGGGCCTGCTTGTCTCGGCCAGGGCCAGCCCGCAGCCGGCCAGCCGAGCGGCGGCCGCGGCGAGGAAGCTCAGCAGCACGCTGGCAGCAGGCACCACGGCGGCTACCGCATGCGGCCGCGGCGACGGCGGGCCCTCCCGGGCGCAGGCCGTGGGGGCTCGGTGTCCTCTGCGCTCTTGAAGCTCCTCACCTCTCGCGTCGGCATTACTCTCAGAATTATTGTTTGAATGATAGCAACGAGAAAAACGAGCGGGCCGATCCGCCGTCCTAGGCGACGCCTGACGGCGGGCGCTTACCGCCGTGAAGGAACCCGGCCGCAACCTGACGGGGCAGAACAGAGGGAGAAGCCAACGGCCACGTTTACGCGCGCCCAGCCATCGCCGTCGGCGGTGAGCGGTTCAACGACATCAGGGCGGCCGTAGCCGCCCTAGCCAGGACGAGGAGCTCGCCGTGGCGAAGGTTTCGACCCCTCCCGCTTAAGGGCGTGCTCGGCTCGCAGGGGTTCTCCTGCGACGCGACCGACCGTCGGTGACGGCAGCTGGCAGGTCGCGTTCCGCCGCCCGCTCTGAGCGGCACCATCGCTGGTGACCCGGACCTTCCGCGCACGAGAGGTACGCCACATTGTTTTTAAATGAGAAGCATCGGTAAAATAATGGAGTGCCTGGCGTCCTCGCTGGCCTCGCCCAATTCCCCCCACGCCAGTTGAGCCCCTGCCCAGGCTGGCCCTGGCACGGCCCCGGATCCCCCGCCCGCGGGCCGTGCCAGGGCCCTTGCGGGACAGCGCGGCATGTCAGCCGTGCGGGCCCCGCCGGCGCAACGAAGAGCTTCGTTGAATCGTTCCGACGACATGGACCGCGGGTCGCTGGACCTGTTTTCCCTGGTAGGAGGTCGGCCAGGCCCAGATGCGCTGCGGGATCTCCTCCGCGACGTCATCGACCCGGAGATCGGCATCAACATCGTCGATCTCGGCCTGCTCTACGACATCCGGCTGTCCGGCGACGGGGTGGCTGCGATCAGGATTACCCTGACCACCCCGGGCTGCCCGCTGGGCGGTTACCTGACCGACGCGATCGACGACACCCTGCAGGACGTACCGAGCGTGAGCAGCGTCGACGTGCAGATCGTCTGGGATCCGCCGTGGGATCCGGACAAGATGATGAGCGACTGGGCCAAGGACCAGCTCGGGTCGGACCGGTGACCGGCCTGCGGGTGGGGCTGACCGCGCCCGCCAGGCACCGCAGGCCTGCCTGGGTCCCGCAGCGCATTGCGACCGCGGTCGTCATGCTCTTCGGCGGCTTGCGGGAAGGGCTGTTCCATCTCGGGTTGCCGGTCCCGCCGGGCAACGGCACCCTGAGCCAGGATCACGGCGAGCTCATGGTCCTCGGGTTCCTCGGCACACTGATCGCCCTGAGCGCGCGGGTGGCGCTCGGCGAAACCTGGGGGTATCTGGCGCCGGCCGCCGCCGACGCCGGCGGCCTCGCGATCGTCGCCGGAGCGCCCGGGGAAGTCGGCCAGGCGCTCATCGGCTGCGGCGGCCTCGCGCTCGTCGCGATCTTCGCCGCGGTTCACCGGATCCAGCCGTCGCTGCACAACGTCGTGCTCGCAGCCGCGGCCCTCTGCCGGTTCGTGTCAGACGGACTTTGGATAGCGGGCTGGGACATCTCTAAGTTCGTCCCCTGGCTCGTCGGGTTCCTGGTACTCACGATCGCCGGCGAACGGCTCGAACTGTCGCGCATGACCGGGGACGGATGCTCTTCGCCGCCGCCGGGCTGTTTGCCGCCGGCCTGCTCGCCTCCCCTGAAAGCCGGCCCGTCTCCGGCGACGCCCGGTGAGGCGGTGCCGCCGGGGATCCGCATCACCGGCGCCGGGCTGATCGCGCTGTCCCTCTGGCCGGCCCGCTACGACATCGCGTGCCGTACCATCCGCGGGCACGGCGTGACCCGGTACATGACCGCCGCGCTGCTGACCGGCTACGCGTGGCTGGCCGTCGCGGCGGCCTGTGGGCCGACGTGGGGCAGATGGCCGACGTGGCGGGCCAGGGGGCCCGCGGCGGCGCCTGCGACGCCGAACTGCACGCGATCTTCCTCGGCTTCGTGATGTCGATGATCTTCGCCCACGCCCCCGTCATCGTGCCGTCCGTCCTCGGCCGCCCGCTGCCGTTCGCAGCTACCTGTACATCCCGCTCGCGCTGCTGCACACCTCGCTGATCCTGCGGCTGACAGGCGGCGACTGGGCAGGCAGCACCATTGCCTGGCAGTGGGGCGGCGCGCTCAACGAGGTGGCCCTCCTGCTGTTCCTCACGATGGAGGCAGTGCCGGTGGCTGGATCCGGGCGCGCCGCGCGCCGCGCGCGGCGAACGCAGCGGCAAGCAGCGGTGCCGCCCCGGAACACGGCCAGCGTTATGCGAGACCGGACGCTCCGTGATCGAGGCCGCGGCGACAGCCCCGCAGCGCGCACGGACTCCTCGGCATCCGCCAGCAGCCGCACCGCGCACGCATGCTTTGGCGGGTCCGCCCATGCAAGATCCATCTCAGCTGCACCTCCGCGGCTCGCTGCTGATGATCCCTGAAAGAGCCTGCAGGTTCCTTGCGAGCGATCTTCGACGCGCGGGCGATCATAAAGCTCGTCACCGCGTTCCCGACACAGAGGGCGGCGGCCCTGACTGCCGGATCAGCCAGCCCTCCTGCAGGGATCCGCTGCAAGGAAGTTGCAGGCTGCCGAGGTAATGATCCACTGGGAATCCGACGTGCGGGATCATCGGGGAGGCGCCATAGCGAGCATCGGCATCAACGGCCTCGGGCGTTTCTGCCGTGCGGCGCTCAGCGTCATCGGCGCGGAGACGATCGCGGTCAGCGAGCTCTTGCCGCCGGGCGACTTGGCCTCCCTGCTCCGGGACGACACCGTGCACAGACGATGGCCCTAGTGACCGTCACCGCAGACGGTGACTCGCTCGTCGTTAGCGGCGGGAAGATCCCGGTGCTCGCGGACGATCTGGGAGGCGTTCGCCTTCCTTGGCCTTCCCAACGCGGACCTCGGCCAGGTCCAGCCTTGAATAGCGATGAAGGTCGGGGACACCATGACGACGCTTGAGCAGAGGCAGACCGGTGGCGTGACGCCGCGCCCGAGGCGGAAGGGCTCGGTGCTGGTGGGGTGGCTGTCGTCTACTGACCATAAGGTGATCGGCCACATGTACCTGATCACCTCGTTCTTCTTTTTCTGCTGCGCCGGGGTCATGGCGCTGCTGATCCGCGTCCAGCTGATGAGCCCGACCAGCACGTTCCTGTCCGACCAGGTGTACAACGAGCTGTTCACCATGCACGGCGCGCTGATGCTGCTGCTGTTCGCGACCCCGCTGTTCATCGGGTTCACCAACGAGCTCCTCCCGCTGCAGATCGGCGCGCCGGACGTGGCGTTCCCGCGGCTGAATCTGCTCAGCTACTATCTGTTCGCGTTCGGGGGGCTGATCCTGCTGTTCAGCTTCCTGGCGCCGGGCGGCGCGGCCGCGTTCGGCTGGTACGCCTATTCGCCGCTGACCAGCGCGACGTACTCCCCAGGCGTCGGGGCCGACATGTGGATCATGGGGCTGGTGCTGTCCGGGTTCGGCACGATCCTGGGCGCGGTGAACTTCATCACCACGATCTTCTGCATGCGCGCGCCGGGCATGACGATGTTCCGGATGCCGATCTTCACCTGGAACGCGCTGCTCACCTCGATCCTGGCGCTGCTGGCCTTCCCGGTGCTGGCCGCCGCGCTGCTCGTCCTCGAGGTCGACCGCCGCCTCGGCGCCCAGGTCTTCTCCGCCAACTCCGGCGGCGCGATCCTCTGGCAGAACCTGTTCTGGTTCTTCGGCCATCCCGAGGTGTACATCCTGGCGCTGCCCTTCTTCGGCATCGCGACGGAGATCCTGCCGGTGTTCAGCCGCAAGCCGCTGTTCGGCTACAAGACGCTGATCGCGGCGACGATCGCGATCGCCGGCCTGTCGATGACCGTGTGGGCGCACCACATGTTCACCACCGGCGCGGTGCTGCTGCCCTTCTTCGCGTTCATGAGCCTGCTGATCGCCGTCCCGACCGGGGTGAAGTTCTTCAACTGGGCGGGCACCATGTGGCACGGCCAGCTCACCTTCGAGCCGCCCATGCTCTACAGCATCGGGTTCCTGGTCACGTTCCTGTTCGGCGGCATCACCGGCGTCATCCTGGCCGCACCGCCGATGAACTTCGCGGTCTCCGACTCCTACTTCGTCGTGGCGCACTTCCACTACGTGCTGGCCGGCACCGTGCTGTTCGCCATGTTCGCCGGGTTCTACTTCTGGTGGCCGAAGTTCACCGGCAAGATGCTCAACAGCCGGCTGGGCAAGGTGCAGTTCTGGCTGATGTTCATCGGCTTCCACATGACGTTCCTGGTGCAGCACTGGATCGGCGTTGAGGGCATGCCGCGGCGCGTCGCCAACTACCCCGATCTGCCCGGGAACGTGACCACCCTCAACATCATCTCCACCGTCGGGTCGTGGATTCTCGCGCTGTCGGTGCTGCTGTTCCTCTGGAACGTCTACATCACCATGCGGTTCGGCGAGAACGTCACCGAGGACGACCCATGGGGCTACTGCTCGTCGCTGGAGTGGGCCACCTCCTGCCCGCCGCCGCGCCACAACTTCTACCGCATCCCCCGGATCCGCTCCGAGCGCCCCGCGTTCGACCTGCACTACCCGCACGTCAAGACCGGGAGCGCATCCCGCGGCATCGAGCAGACCCTCCCAGAGCCCGTCGGCAACAAGTCCCTCCCCGGACAGCCGTGACCGGCCGGGCGGCACGGACGGCGTTACCGCGTTCCTGGACGGTACCGGCCTGCTTCCCCTGCGTGCGCTGCGTCGCTGTGACAGGAAACCCCAAGGAGGGGATTCTCGCGATCTGCGCGAGCGCGCGTCCCGGTGGTGACTGGGGAGAAACAGCCCGGGTCTCCGCGGGCCGCCCGGTAGATCCCGGCGCCGAGGCGGCGCGGCGCCGGCACCAGGGCGGCCGGCGTGAGCCGCCCTCCCACCCAAGGGCCCGACCGTGCGGAGGCTTGCCGGGCGGCGTTCCGAGGCCCGGCTTGACCGCAGGCTGCTCTAGCATGAGCTCCGGCCAGCGGAGGTGCCAGTTAGCCTCGGCGGTGATCCCGGATCATGTGCTTCCAGCAGCGTCTCGTTGCGGGCGCCTGCAAGTTATCCGCAAGGGGTGGCAGCCAGACTCGTCTTCGACGGTGCGGGTTGGCTGTTTTGCGCCAGAAGAGGATGGAGTGCATGAGCGGTAGCCCGATCGCTTGGGCTTGGCTCGGGCACTGCGGGCCCGCGGACGCCGAGGAGGCGAACTCCGCCGCGCCGTACGGGGGTTTCGTCAGCAGCCTGTCCGGCGAGACGTTGCTGACCAGCGTACACACTGGCTCGAGGATTCTCGTCCGGCCTGACTTCCGCGGCGATCGCCTTATCGGTGATCCCGCCGGGCTCCGGCGTCCCCACCGACCACCGGGTTCCGCCGGCTTCGGCGGAGCGCGGTCGTCGGCCTGCCCGGCTCCGGGGCTCCGGGCGGGCCGGCGCGCGGGCATCTCCGCGTCCCGCATCGCCGCGGACTGGTCGAGGACTGAAAGGAGCGAAAGACTCATGAGCACTGACATCCGGGTCCGCCGGGTCTACGAAGAGCCATCCCCGCAGGACGGGGCCCGTGTCCTGGTGGACCGGGTATGGCCGCGGGGGATGCGCAAGGACGCCGCCCGGCTGGACGAGTGGGCGAAAGACGTCGCGTCCTCGACCGAACTGCGGACCTGGTACCGCCACGACCCGGCCAAGTTCGGCGAGTTCCGCCGCCGCTACGCCGCCGAGCTGGGCGAGCCCGGACCCCGCGAGGCCCTGAGCCGGATTCGGTCCCTGGCCGCGGACGGGCCGGTGACGCTGCTGACCGCCACCAAGGCCGTGGACCTCAGCCAGGCCGCCGTCCTCGCCGCCCTGCTCCGGGGGACCGCGCAGCCACGGTGACGGCCGGCTGCCGGGCGGCGGCCGCCCGGGACCTCGCGCGCCGTCACAAGGACGACGCACAGGCACCGGCAGGACGGTAGCCGAAGCTCGCGCGCCGCGCTGGCTGATGGAGGTGCCAACCTGTTCATCAAGATCGCGTCCGCCAGGAGGGGCTGCAGGAAATCACGGCCTGGCTAGCCGAAGGGATCAGCATCAACGTCACGCTGATCTTCTCCCTGGCCCGCTACGGCGAGATGATCAGTCATCGCGCCCTGGATGTCACGCGGCCGGGTGGCCGCAAGGATGAACGCCGGCATTCGGAACGTCACCCACGCGATCGGTGACCTGATCCGGTCCGGCCAGCCGGCCCACCTGGCCTCCGTCCCGCCGTCCCACTGGATGTGCCCGCTGCCGCCTACGCTGTCCGGGCACCTGCGATACGACTGGGACAGCCCCGTCGGGCACGGCAACGATCACCTACCACAGCCTCAGCCAGGCCGCCGTCCTCGCCGAGCTGCTGCGCGGGACCGGATAGCCACCGGCCGGGCTTCCGCCTGCGCGAGGGTCTACCTGGCCCCGGTCCCACCTGGCTGGCCGCCGTCAGGCTCCTCGCGCGCTGTCAGCCAGGCGACGCACAGGCTGGGCTCCACGAACGGATCCATCCGGTCGGCGCTGACCGGAGCCCGCATCGTGGCCAGCGCACCCCGCATCAGGCCCAGGTGAAGCGAGCAGATGACGTCCTGGTGATGCTGGGCCACCTCACGGAACGGGCACTGGCGCAGGCACAGCCGGTACTGCCCAGCGTCGTCGCCGACCTCCGCTTGCGGGGCGAAACCCATCTCCTCCATGGTCGTGGTGAGCTTCGCGATCGCCTCGGCGGCGCTCAGCCGCTGGTAAGGCGGCGGCTGTTGGGTGAGATAGGCGCCCCACTCGCGCCCGGCCTCCTCAGCAGCCTTGCCCGGCGCCGGCATGGTCCCGGCGATAAGGCTGGTGAGCATCTCCGCGAGCAGCCGGTAGCGCCGCCTCCCCGCGGGACCGTCCGCGACCGCCCGGTAGCTGACCCTTGGCCTGCCGGGCGTGTCCCGGTCTTCTGCCTCGCGCGTGGCCAGTCCCGTCCTCACCAGGGCTTCAAGGTGGAATCGGGCCGTGTTCGTATGCAGCCCCATCCGCTGCGCGACATCCCGGACGCCCAGCGGGCCGTCGGCGGCGCGCAGCAGGTCCAGCACGTCGGCGCGGCTGCGGCCGAGCGGGGAACTATCCTCGGGTGCGAGGAGCTGCTCTGCGTCCATGCGCTTATTTTATATCACTTCCAGTTTTTATATCAGTTCTAGTTGTATAAATTAAGCGAGCAATGCGGGCGGCGCGGTCTAGCTACCAGTACCGTAGCTGTCGGCGACGTGAACGTGCACGAGCCTGGTCGTGACGGATGCCGGGTCGGCCATGGGTCACGCCCGTTCACCTGGCGCCGAAGTTCGCCAGGTAGCGCAACCGCTCGATGCCGGACCGCATGACCCGATCGGGCCGATGACCACGGGATTACCTGGCTCGGCAGCACCAGCCGCTCCTGCCGCCACTGCCGGTGGGCGCGTGAGCGGGCAGGTGTCCGGGCCGGGCGGCCCTGGCCGGACGGCGCGGCGGCGCAGGCCTCCGCGCGGCGGATGTAAGACGACGGACGTTCTGCTGCCTGAGGATCTCCTAGCTCGGGTCAGCGGGGGCTGAGGGGACAGCTGCTGCTGGGTCTTGCGCTGCCGGGGAGTCTCGTGCGGCGGGATCAGCCAGCGCATGCGCCCCTGGCGGCCCAGCAGGTCCAGGCGGCGAAGCGCCTGCGGCCGGGCTGCGGACTGGCTGGCGTGCGCTCCGGCCGCGGAGCGCTGGATGGCGTGGGCCGCGGCAGCGGATGTGCAGATCATCGCAGGACGCGGCGTTACGGCGCAGGTGGACGGCCGCGATTGCATGCTCGGCAATGATGCACTGTTCAAGGAGAGCTTTGTTTCGCTGCCGGATGCGCCCGCCCCAGCTTCGGGAACCACGCGGCTATGGATGGCCATCGATGGCAACGCCGTGGGGTACTTCGATGCACGCGATGCGCTCCGACCGGAGGCAACTGCCGCGGTTTCCGCGCTGCGGGCTA
>Ga0208717_1000819_pt1 | contig 10352 bp, 10 predicted proteins | sample NGESurF53shallow_FD_184489 | JGI IMG/M metagenome (GOLD analysis project Ga0208717, IMG submission 184489) | Arctic peat soil microbial communities from Barrow, Alaska - NGEE Surface sample F53-3 shallow (SPAdes) | ecosystem: Environmental > Terrestrial > Soil > Wetlands > Peat ... | reverse complement strand
CGAGTGGGACATGGCGCTGCAGAACCGTGAGCAGGTGGGGTCCTCGATGAAGCCCTACGTGCTCGCGCTGGCCCGGCACGAGGGGATGAGCGTCAAGACCAGCACGCTCGACGGTCACTCGCCGCTATGGATTCCGCCGGTCTCCCAGCCGACGACCTACGCGAGCCAGACCACGCCCGCCAACCCGGCCGGCTGGTACGAGGTCGGGAACGACGCGGGTGATGCGCAGGCCAACGGGGTCAGCGTGGTCACCGCGTCCGCCGAGTCGCTCAACACCGCGTACACCGACCTGTACCACCGGGTCGCCGGCCCGGACGGCCAGAACATGATCAATATGGCGAGGGACTTCGGTGTCAACGTCGCTTCCTCGGCGTCGGGCCTATACACCCAGCGGGACGAGGTCGGTACCGCGCTCGGCCAGGCCTCGCTCACGGTCGAGGAGCAGGCCAGCACCTTCGCCACGCTGGCCAACAACGGCGAGTACCTGTCCCCGCACGTGATCCTGGAGATCCAGCAGCAGAAGCCAGGCCAGGCGCTGCAGACCATCCAGGCCAAGGTGGTCCGCCGCGCGGTGCTGACCCCGGCCGAGGACTCGGACGTGGACTACGCGCTCTCGTTCGACGACAAGCCGGGCGGCACGGCCCCGAACGCGGGCCTCGCCGACGGCCGGGAGCTCATCGCGAAGACCGGCACAACGAACCTGTCCCAGTCGGCCTTCTTCATTGGCGCGATCCCGCAGTTCAGCCTCGCGATCGGCATGTTCACCAACGAGCAGGGCTGCCCATCGAGCATCGTCGGCTGCGCGGCCGCGGCGAACCAGGAGAGCGCACCGCCGGCTGGCCTGCAGACCCTGTACGGCGTCGGTAACCTGCCCGGCTACGGAGGCGAGTGGCCGGCCACCATCTGGCACGCGTACGCCCAGAAGATGTTCGGCAGCATGCCGGTCCAGAACTTCCCCACCCCGGACTTCGGCGGCACCGCCTGGAACCTCCTGGGGCCGTATACGCCGAAGCCGAAGCCCACCGCGACCGCGACGCCGACCCCGACGCCGACCACCACCTGCAACGGCGTCTACTTTGCCGGGCACTGCTTCGGGAACCACTCCGCCAGCCCGACCCCGACGGCCCCGACGCCGCCCAGCCCATTCCCCACCCCGACCTTCCCCAACTCCACGCCCACGCTGGGCAAGCAGCGTTCGCTGGCCGGGTAGCCGGGGCCCAGACGAGGGCACAATTACTGGGACCCGACAGCCGATGACGGAGCGTGGGTGACAGACGGAGAGACCGGCCCGGCCGGCCAGAATCCGGCCGGGCGACAGCGAGCCGGGCCAGAGCAAGCCGGGCCAGAGCAGGACGCTGGGCAGCGGCCCGGGACCGCGCGCCTCGCGCTGCTCGCGGGGTCGGCCACGGCCCTGGTCACAGCCGTGCTGGTCGGCTCCGGGCTGGCGCTGACCAACAAGTGGGCGTGCCGGGCCGGCGCCTGGAACGGGTACCTCTCGCAGTTCCAGGCGCACTGCTACACCGACATCTACCCGCTGTATTTCGGTGAGGGACTGTCGTCGGGCAAGGTGCCCTACGTCGGTCACCCCGTCGAGTACCCGGTGCTCATCGGCGGGGCCATGCAGCTGGTGGCCTGGCTGGTCCACCCCATCAGCGACCCGTTCACCCGCGGCCGGGAGTTCTTCGACCTGACCATCGTCCTGCTGACCGTGTTCGCGATCGTCGGCGTGCTGGCCACCGCCTACCTCGCGGGCCGGTCCCGCCGGTGGACCGCGCTGGGTGTGGCGCTGGCGCCCGCGGTCATCCTGGGCGCCTTCATCAACTGGGACCTGATCGCGATGGGCCTCGCCATGGCCGGGATGGCCGCCTGGGCGGCGCGGCGCGGGGTGCTGGCCGGCGTGCTCCTCGGCCTGGCCGTGGCGACCAAGTTCTACCCGTTGCTGTTCTTCGGGCCGCTGCTACTGCTCTGCCTGCGTGCGGGCCGGATGCGGGAGTTCTGGGTCACGTTCGGGTCGGCCGCGGTCGCCTGGCTGGTCGTCGACCTGCCGGTGATGGTCGCGGCCCCGGCCGGCTGGGCCCGCTTCTACCAGCTCAGCGACAAGCGGTCCGCCGACTGGGGCTCGATCTGGTACTTCTTCGAGACGGAGCACTGGCCGCTGGTCGGCACGACCAGCGTCAGCGCCCTGAACGTCATCTCCGCAGGCGTCTTCCTGGTGGCCTGCGTGCTCATCGTGCTGCTCACCCTGGGGGCGCCGCGGCGGCCGCGGGTGGCGCAACTGTTCTTCCTGACCCTGGCCACCTTCCTGCTGTCCAACAAGGTCTGGTCGCCGCAGTACGTGGTCTGGCTGGCCCCCCTGGTCGTGCTGGCCCGGCCGCGGCTCGGCGCCTACCTGCTGTGGCAGGCGGCCGAGGTGGGCTACTTCTTCGCGATCTGGGCCTACCTCATCACCGTGTCGGTGGCCGGGCCCTCCTTCGTCGGGGTCGGCGGGATCGGCACCGGGCTGTACTTCACCGCGCTCATTGCCCGCTTCGCCACCGTGCTGCTCCTGTGCGGCCTCGTGGTGCGGGACATCCTGCAGCCCGCCGGTGACGTGGTGCGGGCCGGCGGGGCCGACGACCCCGCCGGCGGCGTGCTGGCCGGGGCGCCCGACCGCGTCGTGCTGAAACTCAGCCCGCGCCGCAGCGTCCAGCCGACCGCCGCGGCGTCCGCTCGCTGAGTTTTCGTTCCCTAACGGTCGTGCCGCGCGACGGGGGTCACGGCGGGACTGGTCAGGCGGCGTCAGGAAGGTGGGCGCGGAGCCAGTCGATGTCGGCGGCCGGGTCGGGCGTCTCACAGATGACCGGCGCCCCGGCCGCCCGGATCAGGTCGGCGAGCACCGCGGGATCGATGGTGCCCTTCTCCATCCCGGCGTGCCGGTCCCGGCCCGAGCCGAACTCGTCCCGTGAGTTGTTGCAGTGCACCAGGTCGATCCGGCCAGTGATCGCCTTGACCCGGTCCACGAGCCCGGACAGGTCCTCCCCGCTGGCGAAGGCGTGACAGGTGTCCAGGCAGAATCCGACCTCGCCCGACCCGCCCGCGTCGCCGATCGCGTCCCACAGCCGGGCCACCCCGTCCAGGCCGCGGGCCATGGCGTGGTCGCCGCCCGCGGTGTTCTCGATCAGCATCGGCACCGGCCGGTCGATCCGGGCGACCGCCTTGGCCCAGTTGTCGTACCCCTCGGCCACGTCCGCGTCCGCCGTGACGTGCCCGCCGTGCACGATCAGCCCCTGCGCGCCGATGGCCGCGGCCGCCGTGAGCTGCTGGCCGAGCAGCTTCCGGCTGGGGATCCGGATCCGGTTGTTGGTGCTGGCCACGTTGATCCGGTACGGGGCGTGGATGAACGGGCGCACCTCCGCCGCGGCGAGCGCGTCACGCAGCGCGTCCGCGTCGCCGCCGGGGAACTTGGGATCCGCCCAGCCCTGCGGGTCGCCCAGGAAGAACTGAACCACGTGCGACTTCGTGGCGACCGCCGCGGCCAGGGGGTCTTCGTCGTGCACGTGGGGTCCGATGCTCACCATGTCACGAGACTAGCCGGGGTCGCGGTTTTCGTTGCGGCGCAATGCGGCGATGCGGGGCGCGCGGGGGACCGCCCCGGCCGGCCACAGCGGCGGCGCGGAGCGCGGGGCCTCGCCGCCCGTGCTGGCTGGGCCCGCGCTAGCCAGTCAGGGCAGCAGGCCGCCGTGCGCCAGGCCCAGGCAGACGCCGACGAACGCGGCGACCAGGCCGGTCACGATCAGCATCCGCTCCGACCGGGTCGCCGAGAACAGCTGCGCCGGCAGCCCCACGAGAAGCGTGATCAGCCCCAGCCACGTCGCCCCGACGTGCGTCCAGGACCCGGAGACGTTCTGATACGCCAGGAAACCCAGGACGCACGCGACGAGGCCCGCCACCACGGTGAAGACACTCAGTGAGTTCTCCATCGGGTGCCGCTGGCCGTCGTCGTTCAGCGTGAGGTGCGGGAGGCGCGGACGGGCCCGGCCCCGGACGGCGGCCCCGGATACGCTGGATCCGGCAGCCTCGGTTATTCCGGCTCTGGCAGCTTGGGGCACTACGGCCACCCCCTTGGACATCCAGCCCGGTAGGTAATGGTCTTGTCCGGGCTCTTTCCCGCTCTGGGGGCAGCGGAATCCTGAGCCAGCCTGTCGGCCGGCCCTGGTAAGCTGACGCAGCCGCAACGGGTACCGGGGATTGAGCACCGGTGGCGCCGCGGCCCCTCCTGCCACGGAGAGACCGTGGCCGCATCAGTCCAGAGGAGGCATGTTCCAGCATGCGCCGCTATGAGATGATGATCATCCTCGATGCTTCTCTCGAAGAGCAGACCGTCCAGCCCTCCCTCGACCAGTTCCTGTCGGTCGTCAAGACGGGGGGCGGCTCGGTAGACAAGATTGACGTATGGGGCCGTCGGCGGCTCTCCTACGAGATCGAGAAGAAGTCGGACGGCATCTACGCCGTGGTCGACATGGTCGCGGATCCGGACACGGTCCACGAGCTCGACCGCCAGCTCAGCCTCAACGAGGCGGTCCTGCGGACCAAGATCCTGCGCCCCGAGATGCACTGACCACAGCGTTACTGACTACGGCCGCGCCCCGCCTCGGTTGCGGCACCTGAACCCTCGAAGCGACCGGGAGTGCCCCGATGGCAGGCGATACCCAGATCACGGTGGTCGGCAATCTAGTCAGCGACCCGGAACTCCGCTACACCCCGACCGGGGTGGCGGTGGCGAACTTCCGGATCGCGTCGACGCCGCGCACCTTCGACCGGCAGTCAAACGACTGGAAGGACGGCGACTCGCTGTTCCTCACCTGCAACGTGTGGCGGCAGGCCGCGGAGAACGTGGCCGAGTCCCTGCAGCGCGGCATGCGGGTCATCGTCCAGGGGCGGCTGCACCAGCGCTCCTACGAGACCCGCGAAGGGGAGAAGCGAACCGTCTTCGAGGTCGAAGTGGACGACGTCGGCCCCTCCATGCGTAACGCCTCGGCCAAGGTCAGCAAGTCCAACCGTTCCGGCGGTGGTGGCGGTGGCTTCGGCGGCGGTGGTGGCGGCGGTGCGGCCGGCGGTGGCGCTGCCGGCGGCGGTGGGGCCGGTGGCGGTGGGGCCGGTGGCGGTGGCGGCAGCCAGGGCGGATCCGGCGGGTATGGTGGATCGTCCGGTGGCCGTGGCGGCGATGATCCCTGGGCCTCGGACTCCGGGTTCGGCGGCGAGGGGTCGTCCGACGAGCCGCCGTTCTGATCCCCCGTCACCGTGCGCGGCGCAGGCCCGAACAGGCCCGCCCACGCTAGGCCACGGCTAACACAACAACACAAACCATCCCCGCCCTGAGCGGGGCTCTCTTCAGGAGCACCATGATGGCGAAAGCACCGATCCGCAAGCCCAGGAAGAAAGTCTGCCTGTTCTGCCAGGAGAAGATCTCCTACGTGGATTACAAGGACACCGGGCTGCTGCGGAAGTTCATTTCCGACCGGGGCAAGATCCGGGCCCGGCGGGTCACCGGAAACTGCACCCAGCACCAGCGTGACGTCGCCAAGGCGATCAAGAACGCCCGCGAGATGGCCCTGCTGCCGTACACCAGCACGGCACGTTGAGGACGGGGAAGGCCGCAAGCTAATGGGCACACCGATGAAACTGATCCTCACCAACGAGGTCACCGGCCTTGGTGCACCTGGTGACGTGGTCGAGGTCAAGGGCGGTTACGGACGCAACTACCTGATCCCGCGCGGCCTGGCTATGCGCTGGACCCGGGGCGCCGAGAAGCAGATCGACCTGATCCGGCGGGCCCGGTCCGCCCGGGACATCCGCGGCCTGGACGACGCACGGGTGGCGGCCGGGGAACTGTCCGCGCGGACTGTGCAGATCAGGGTCCGGGCCGGCGCGGCCGGGCGGCTGTTCGGCTCGGTCAGCGCCTCGGACATCGCCGACGCGGTCCGTGCGTCCGGCGGCCCCGAGCTGGACCGGCGGCGCATCGAGATCGCGACCCCGATCCGCACCGTGGGGCGGCACCAGGTCACGGTACGGCTGCACCCTGAGGTGACGGCCACCCTCAACGTGGACGTCGCCGAGGCCTGACCGGCGACACGACCGTCGTGTGCCGTCGCTGATGGCACGCGGCGGTCAGCCGTGCTGGCTGGGTTGCGGGTCCTGATCGGTGTACTGGGACAGCCGCTGGGCGAGCCCCGGGTCGAGGTCCGCGACCATCGCCCAGATGCCCGCCACGCGCTCCGCCATCGTGTCCGGCGTACTGGGCAGGCCGGTGCCCTTGGGGGTCCCGACGGCCTCGGCCCGGACCGCCTCAGCCAGCTCGTCGATCGCCGTTCCGATCCTGGCCAGCCGCGGGTCCGTTATCGAACACATGCTCGGATCCTAGGGTAGCGGTTGCCATGATCGCTGGTTGTTGGCCGGACTGCCGCTGCCTCGGCAAGCGCTCCGGGTCAGCGGGCTGGCGCCGCGCGGCACGACGCTGCTCCACGCCGGATCTCACGTTTGACGTCACCCTCCGTATTGTGGATAACTCCCGGTCTCGTGTGGACGGAAAATGGCCTCCGTGGTTTTTTCCGCACACATCCGGTGGATGGCATAACCGCAGGCAGTGACCGTGCGAGGAGCGCACATCCGCTCCTTGTCCCCAGGTGTATCCCCAGGCTGCGCACAGTGCCGGCGGCGTGTCTGCACAGGCTGTCCACAGACCTGTGCACAGCACGATTGGACGGCGCCGCGCGGCGCCACCAAACTGTCAGACCTTGCGACTACAACAGGGTGAGGCCGCCGCAACGGCAGCGGCCAGGGGCGCTCTGATCCACGGGGAGGTGATGGCTGGTGAGCGTGGCCGAAATCGCTCCCCGGGGGGAAAGCTTCGATCGGACGCCACCCCACGATGTGGCTGCGGAGCAGTGCGCTCTCGGCGGGATGCTGCTGTCCAAGGACGCCATCTCGGATGTGATGGAGACCATCCGGCCCGACGATCATTACCGGCCCGCGCACCAGATCATTCACGAAGCCATCCTCGAGCTGTACGGCCGGGGTGAACCCGCCGACGCGGTCACGGTTTCCGACCTGCTGAACAAGCGGGGCGAGCTGACCCGGGTGGGCGGCCCCAGCTACCTGCACACGCTCATTGCCTCGGTGCCCACCGCGGCTAACGCCGGGTACTACGCCAGGATCGTCCGGGAGCGGGCCATCCTCCGCCGCCTGGTCGAGGTCGGCACCCGCATCGTCCAGCTCGGCTACTCCGGCGACGGTGAGGCCGACGAACTGGTGGACCGGGCGCAAGCCGAGGTCTACGGGGTCACCGAGCGCCGGGTGAGCGAGGACTACCTGCCGCTGTCCGACATCATGCCCGGCGCCCTGGACGAGATCGAGGCGATCGGCAGCCACGGCGGCAGCATGACCGGGGTACCCACCGGGTTCGCCGACCTGGACGCGCTGACCAACGGCCTGCACGCCGGCCAGATGGTCGTGATCGCGGCAAGGCCTGCGATTGGGAAATCTACGCTTGCTCTAGATCTTGCCAGGTCAGCGGCTATTAAGCATAACTTGCCGACGGTGATCTTCAGCCTGGAGATGAGCCGCAACGAGATCACCATGCGGCTGCTGTCCGCGGAGTCCCGGGTGTCCCTGCACAGCATGCGGACCGGGCAGATGGGCGAGGAGGACTGGGCCACGCTGGCCCGGCGGATGAGCGAAGTGGTGGACGCCCCGCTCTACATCGACGACTCGCCGAACATGTCCATGATGGAGATCCGAGCCAAGTGCCGGCGGCTGAAGCAGCGCCAGGGCCTCCGGCTCGTGATCATCGACTACCTGCAGCTGATGAGCTCCCCCAAGCGGGTGGAGAACCGGCAGCAGGAAGTGTCGGAGATGTCCCGGTCGCTCAAGCTGCTGGCCAAGGAGATCGACGTCCCGGTGATCGCGCTCTCCCAGCTCAACCGAGGTCCGGAGCAGCGCAACGACAAGAAGCCCCTCCTGTCTGACCTGCGCGAATCCGGTTGCCTGACCGCAGACACCCGCATCCTGCGGGCCGATACCGGGGCGGAGGTAACGCTGGGCGAGTTGGTGATCAGCGGGGAGCGCGACGTCCCGGTGTGGTCGCTGGATGAGAGGTTGCGGCTGATCCCGCGGACGATGACTCATGCCTTTCCCAGCGGGGTCAAGGAGGTCTTCCAGGTCCGGCTGCGTTCTGGCCGCGAAGTGCAGGCCACCGCTAACCATCCTTTCCTCACCTACGAGGGCTGGCGCGCGCTGGGCGAATTGGCTGTTGGGGCACGCGTGGGCGTCCCGCGCCACACTCCGGGGCCGATCGGCCTGCACTCCCTGCCGGACGATGAAGTCATCATGCTGGCCCATCTGCTCGGCGACGGCTCGTTCGTGCGGAATCAGCCGATCCGGTACGCCAGCATCGACGAGGAAAACCTCACGGCTGTGACGGATGCTGCCAGGTACTTCGGCATCACTGCCGTCCGTGATGACTATCCGGCCGCCCGGTGTACGACCCTACGGCTGCGCTCACCGGAACATCTGACTCACGGGCGACGGAATCCCATCGCCGCGTGGCTCGACTCGCTTGGCTTGTTCGGCCTGCGCAGCCACGAGAAGTTCGTCCCTGCCCCTATCTTCTCGGTTCCCAGGCTTCAGGTAGCACTCTTCCTGCGGCATCTGTGGGCCACCGATGGCTGCGTCTGGTGGGATGCGGGAGCGGGCCAGGCTCGCATCTACTACGCATCCACTAGCCGTCGTTTGATTGATGATGTCGCTCGGCTCCTCCTGCGCTTCAACGTGATGACGCGCGTGAAGGAAATCCACAAGGGGGACTACCGGCCCTGCTACAACCTGCTGGTTTACGGGGCTGAGAACCAACTGCGGTTCCTGGATGAGATCGGGGTGCACGGGGGCCGGAACGTTATGGCCGAAACCTGTCGTGACATGTTGCGCTCCAAGAAGTCCAACACCAACCTCGACACGATCCCCCGCGATGTGTGGGATCGCGTGCGGACGGCCCTGAGTGAACAGCAGATGACCCACCGCCAGTTCGCCGCGGCCATAGGCACCAAGTTCTGTGGGAGCACACTCTGGAAGCACGCGCCCAGCCGGGAGCGGCTGGCCCGGGTGGCCACGGTCCTTGGTGACGCCGACCTTGAGATGGTGGCCACCAATGACGTGTTCTGGGATGAGATCGCGGTCGTGGAGAGCCTCGGCGAACAGCCGGTATACGACGCGACCGTCCCTGGCACGCACAATTTCGTGGCCGACGGGATCAGCCTGCACAACAGCATTGAACAGGATAGTGACCTGGTGATCTTGCTGCACCGCGAGGACGCGTACGAGCGGGAGTCGCCCCGGGCCGGGGAAGCTGACCTGATTGTGGCCAAACACCGCAACGGGCCGACCGCCACCGTGACCGTGGCCTTCCAGGGGCACTACAGCCGGTTCGTAGACATGGCCCCGGGCTGAGTGCTGGCTGTGGCGCTGATCTAGATGGGCAGACTGCCGCTAAACGGGCATCAGGTGAGCACCGATCGCCGCCCCTTGAACGCGACCTTGGCATCCGTCTTGTGATCGGCGGTGGCTGCGAGCGGAGGCGGCGAGGGCTATGACGCACGGCAGGACGGCCCTGGCGACGGGGGCCAATCACGGCATTGGCGCGGCCACAGCGGTCGCCCTGGCCGGCGCGGCTGTGCCGTGCTGTGCACTTACCTGCGGCTGCAAGACGAGGCCGATCCCGGCACGCCGCAGGCATCCCGGGACCACCGGGCCAGGACCGCGGACGCCGTCGTTGCGCAGATCGAGGCAACCGGCAGCCGCGCGGTCGCGATCGAGGCTGACCTCTCCGACCCGGCGACTCCCGCAGCGCTGTTCGACACGGCTGGGGAGCGACTCGGCCCGGTCAGCATCCTGGTCAACAACGCGACTGGCTGGCTGACACGTTCAAGCCGAGCGCGACCGACCGGCTCGGCCGGTTCCTGCAGCCGGTGACCGCGCAGACCTGGCAGCGGCAATTCAGCGTCGACGCGATGGCCGCGGCCCTGCTGATCGGGGAGTTCGCCCGGCGGCACGTCGCGCGCGGCGCCACGTGGGGCCGGATCGTCGGGCTGACTTCAGGGGACGGCCTTGGCTTCCCGGAAGAGGTGTCCTACGGGGCGGCGAAGGCGGCACAGGTGAACTACACAATGTCCGCTGCGCTGGAACTGGCTGCATACGGGGTGACCGCGAATGTCGTCCAGCCACCAGTCACCGACACCGGCTGATCACTGCGCATGAGATCACGCTGCGCTAGCCTGCGGATCTCTCGGTGGCGTCGGTGCGCAGTGGCCACACAGCTGCAG
>Ga0208717_1000817_pt1 | contig 10370 bp, 7 predicted proteins | sample NGESurF53shallow_FD_184489 | JGI IMG/M metagenome (GOLD analysis project Ga0208717, IMG submission 184489) | Arctic peat soil microbial communities from Barrow, Alaska - NGEE Surface sample F53-3 shallow (SPAdes) | ecosystem: Environmental > Terrestrial > Soil > Wetlands > Peat ... | reverse complement strand
TGATGATCGACAGGCCCTCGGCGATCGCGGCCATCATGCCGTACTCAATCCCGTTGTGCACCATCTTGACGAAGTGCCCGGCGCCGGACGGCCCGCAGTGCAGGTAACCCCGGGCGGCCTGGGACGCCGGGTCGCGGCCGGGCGTTGCCTCGACGCTGCCCTCGCCCGGCGCGATTGTCCTGAAGATCGGGTCGAGCCGCACTACTGCGGCCGAGTCCCCGCCGATCATCAGGCAGTACCCGCGCTCCAGGCCCCATACGCCGCCGGAGGTGCCGACGTCGAGGTAGTGCAGCTTCTTCTGCGCGACGGACTTGGACCGGGTGATGTCGTCGTGGTAGTACGAGTTCCCGCCGTCGATGATCGTGTCGTCGGCGTCGAGCAGCGGCACCAGCTGCTCAAGCGTCTGGTCGACAATCCCGGCCGGGATCATGATCCAGATGTTGCGCGGCTTCTCCAGCGCGTTGACGAAGTCGGCCAGCGCGTGAGTGCCGGTGGCGCCGTCTTCCTCGAGAGACTTGACCGCGTCCGCGTTCACGTCGTACACGACGACGTTGTGGCCGTCGCGCATCAGCCGGCGGGAAAGGTTGGCGCCCATCCGGCCGAGCCCGATCATGCCGAGCTGCATTGGTGAGTCAGTTGCCATGGCGAGTTCTCACGCCCCCTTAGAAGTCGACTTCATAGATCGGTACCGACGGATCAGCGTGTTGGTGGACGAGTCGTGCGTGAGCTCGGGAGTGGTCGAGGCCGTCAGCTCGGGGATGATCTGCTGCGCGAGCTGCTTGCCGAGCTCGACGCCCCACTGGTCGAACGAGTCGATCTCCCAGATGGTCCCCTGCACGAACACCGAGTGCTCGTAGAGCGCGACCAGCGATCCAAGCAGCCGCGGGGTGAGGATGTCGCACAGCAGGGTGTTCGTCGGCCGGTTGCCCTCGAACACGCGGTGCGGCACCACGGCCGGCGCGGTCCCCTCGGCCCGCACCTGCTGCTCGGTCTTGCCGAACGCGAGCGCCTGCGCCTGCGCGAACACGTTGGACGTGAGCTGGTCGTGGTGCTCGCCGAGCGGGTTCAGGGTCTTCGCGAACCCGATCAGGTCAACCGGGATGATCGACGTCCCCTGGTGGATGAGCTGGTAGAACGAGTGCTGCCCGTTGGTGCCCGGCTCGCCCCAGTAGACCGCGCCGGTGTCGTAGTCGACGTGCCGGCCGGTCACCGTCACGTGCTTGCCGTTCGACTCCATCGTGAGCTGCTGCAGGTAGGCCGGGAACCGGCTGAGGTACTGCTCGTACGGCATCACCCCGACGGTCCCGAAGCCGAAGAAGTCCCGGTACCAGACGGCCAGCGTGCCCAGCAGCACCGGCAGGTTCGAGGCCAGCGGCGCGGTCAGGAAGTGCTGGTCCATGTCGTGGAACCCGGCCAGCATCTCGTCGAACTGGTCCGCCCCGAGCGCGATCATCGTGGACAGCCCGATGGCGGAGTCCATCGAGTACCGCCCGCCGACCCAGTCCCAGAACCCGAACATGTTGGCCGTGTCGATGCCGAACGCCTTCACCCGCTCGGCGGCCGTCGACACCGCCACGAAGTGGTTCGCGACCGCGTCCTCGGTCCCGAGCGCGTTGACCACCCAGTCCCGGGCCGAGTTCGCGTTGGACAGCGTCTCCAGCGTCCCGAACGTCTTGGAGGAGATGATGAAGAGGGTTTCCTCCGGGCTGAGGTCCCTGGTCGCCTCCACGAAGTCGGTTGAGTCGACATTCGATACGAAACGGAAGGTGATGTCACGGTCGGTGTAGTACTTAAGCGCCTGGTACGCCATAACCGGCCCGAGGTCGGACCCGCCGATCCCGACGTTGATCACGTTCTTGATGCGCTTGCCGGTAAAGCCCTTGAATTCGCCCGAGCGCACCCGGTCGGAGAACGCGCGCATCCGCGCGAGCACGCCGTGCACCTCCGCCACCACGTCCTGCCCGTCGACGACGAGCGTGGCGGTGGCGGGCATCCGCAGCGCGACGTGCAGCACCGCCCGGTTCTCGGACACGTTGATGTGCTCGCCGCGGAACATCGCGTCGCGCCGCTCGGCCACCCCGGACTCGGCCGCCAGCTCGGTCAGCAGCCGCATGGTCTCGTCGGTGACCCGGTTCTTCGAGTAGTCCAGGTAGACGCCCGCGGCCTCGGCCGTCAGCCGCTCGCCCCGCTGGGGGTCGGCGGCGAAAAGGTCGCGCAGGTGCTGCCCGGAGATGTCCGCGTAATGGCGCTCGAGCGCCTGCCACGCCTTCCGCTCCCGCAGCGGAGTCGTCGGCATGTCCGTCTCCCCTCGTCAGGTGCCCGCGTCGTTCCCGGGCGCCGCCCTCATGCGATCGGTGTAATCAAGCCGATCCTTCCACGCCTGACGACTGCCCTGCCCCCCGGGTTCCGAACCTGCCGCGCCCCCCGTTACGCGATTGCTTACCGGCCGACTTCTGAGCGGTCATCCCCCCACAGCGTGTGGAAGCTGCCCTCGGCGTCGGTGCGACGGTAGGTGTGCGCGCCGAAGAAGTCGCGCAGGCCCTGGATGAGCGCCGCGGGCAGCCGCTCGGCCCTGAGCGCGTCGTAGTACGCCAGCGCGGACGAGAACCCGGGGACCGGGATTCCCATCCTCACCGCGGTCGACACCACCTCGCGCCACCCGTCCTGGGCGGCCGCCACTTCAGCGCCGAAGTCGGGGTCGGCCAGCAGGGTGGGCAGCTGCGCGTCGCCCGCGTAGGCGGCCCGGATCCGGTCCAGGAACGCGGCCCTGATGATGCAGCCGCCGCGCCAGATGACCGCCATCTTCCCGAGGTCGATGTCCCAGCCGTACTCCGCGCTGCCGGCCGCGATCATGTTCCAGCCCTGGGCGTAGGACACGATCTTGGACGCGTAGAGCGCCTGCTCGACCTTGTCGGCGAAGGCGCCGGGGTCGGCCACCGTCGCGGAGCGGTCCGGGCCCGCCAGCCCGCGGGCGGCGGCGCGCAGGTCGGCGTGGCCGGACACCGACCGGGCGAAGGTCGCCTCGGCGATCCCGTCCACGGGCGTGCCCAGGTCCAGCGCGGTCTGTACGGTCCAGCGGCCGGTGCCCTTCTGCTCGGCCTGGTCGAGCACGATGTCGACGAACGGGCGCCCGGTCTTGGCGTCGGTGTGCGCGAGGACCTCGGCCGTGATCTCGATCAGGTAGGAGTCCAGCCGCCCGGTGTTCCACGTCCGGAAGATCTCCGCGATCTCGGCCGGTGAGTACCCGCCCGCGTGCCTGAGCAGGTCGTACGCCTCCGCGATCAGCTGCATGTCGGCGTACTCGATGCCGTTGTGCACCATCTTCACGAAGTGCCCGGCCCCGTCCGGGCCGACGTGAGTCGCGCAGGGGACGCCGTCGACCACCGCGGCGATGGCCTCCAGCATCGGGCCAAGCGACACATAGGACTCGGCCGACCCGCCCGGCATGATCGACGGGCCGTTGAGGGCGCCCTCCTCGCCGCCGGAAACGCCCATGCCGACGAAGTGCAGCCCCGCCTCGCGCAGCGCCGCCTCGCGGCGCCGGGTGTCCAGGAAGTGCGCGTTGCCGGCGTCGATGATCATGTCTCCCGGCTCCAGGAGCGGGGCGAACTCCTCGATGACGGCGTCGGTCGCGGGGCCGGCGTTCACCATGATGACCAGGCGGCGCGGGCGCTCCAGGCTGGCGACGAACTCCTCGGCGGTGCGGGCGGGGACGAAGGTGCCCTCGTGGCCGAACTCCTTGATGACGGCGTCGGTCCTGGCCGTCGTCCGGTTGTGCAGGGCCGTCGCGTAACCGTGCCTGGCGAAGTTCCTGGCCAGGTTTCGGCCCATCACGCCAAGCCCGGTGACGCCGATCTGCGCAGTCGCCTGGCCACTCATATCGTCCTCATTCTCCTTCGGTCCGTCCGCGTCATCGCTTGAGCCCGGTTGCTTCCGGCCCACCTTAGCCGTTGGCCGTGGCCAGCCCCACGAGGGGTTTGCGAACCAAGAGGCTACAGAGGCAGCGGGCCCGCCGCGGCCCGCGCCACCCGCCGCACCCGGCCATCCAAGGCGAGGTCCTCGAGCAGCAGCGGCTCCCCGGACGGCCCGCGCAGCGGCAGCTTCCAGTTCGGGTACTCGGTCGAGGTGCCGGGCATGTTCTGGGAGCGGACCTCGCCCGCCGCCTCGGCCAGGTTGACCCCGATCATCAGCGCCGGCGTCAGTGCAAGGTACCCGTACAGGGCGACCGTGAACTCGTCCGCCGACGGCCGGCGACCAGACAAAAGCAGCCCATGGGCGACCAGCGCCGCGATCCAGTCATCGACCAGCTTGGCGCCCTCGGCCCGCTCCTCGGCCTCCGAGCGCACGCACAGGTCAAGCGCGACCCGGTCGGTCACCTGCGACCCGGACAGGAACGCGGCGGCCGGCGGCAGGTCGTGGGTGGAGACCGTCGCCAGCGCGTTGCGCCGCCACCACTGCGGCGCGAGCGGCTCGTTGGACCAGCCCCGCTCGAACCAGAGCATCTGCGTGCCGAGCGCGCCCCGCGCCGCCAGCGAGTCCCGCAGCCACGCCTCGACCGTGCCCAGGTCCTCGCCGATCACCACCGAGCCGGCCGCCGCCGCGGCCGACGCCAGCGCCCCCAGCGTGCCCTGCACGTCGTAGTACACGTACGCGCCCTGGTCGGGCGTCATTCCGGCCGGTATCCACCACAGCCGCGACAGCCCCATCACGTGATCGATCCGCAGCCCGCCCGCCGCCCCGGCCGAAGCAGAAACCCCAACCCGCCCCAGCGTCGAGTCGAACAGCTCCGCCAGCGGCCGGTAGCCCGCCGCCGCGAGCGCCCGAGGGTGGTAAGGCGGCAGCGCCCAGTCCTGCCCGCGCTGGTTGAACGCGTCTGGAGGCGCCCCCACGGAGAACCCGCCCGCGAGGTACTCCTGCCCGGCCCACGCGTCGGCCCCGCCCGGGTGCGCCCCGATCGCCAGGTCGGCGATGATGCCGATCGCCATCCCGGCCTCCCGCGCGGCCGCTTGGGCGGAAGCGACCTGGTCGGCCAGCAGCCACTGGACCCAGGCGTGAAACTCCGCCTGCACCGCCAGATCGCCGCCGCCCACCGCCTTACGGACCGACGAAGACCGCGGGTCTCGCAGCCGCGCGGGCCAGGCACGGTAGTCCGGCCCGTGCACCTCGGCCAGCGCGCACCACGCAGCCCAGTCCGAGAGCGCCTGCCCGTGCCGGAGCCGGAACGCGTCAAACGCCGCCTGCCGCGCGTCCGACAGCGGCACCTTCCGCAGCATCTCCAGCGCCTCGCGCTTGGCCGTCCAGACCGCGTCCCGGTCGATCAGCTCCGGCGTCTCGCTCGAAGCCTGGAGCGGCTGGCCGAGGAGAGTCAGCCGGGTCCGTTCGGGATCACTCAGGTTTTCGCATTCGGGGATGTCCTCGATGCGGAGGTACAGCGGCGAGACCCAGCGGCGGCTCATCGGCAGGTAGGGCGACGGCGAGACCGGCGGCACCGGCTCGGCCGCGTGGAGCGGGTTGATGAGCACGAACCCGGCGCCGAGATCGCCCGCCGACCAGGCCGCGAAGTCCGCCAGGTCCCGCAGGTCGCCGTGGCCCCAGGAAGCACGGGAGCGGAGCGAGTAGAGCTGGACGGTGAACCCCCAGGACCGCTCCGACGGCACCGGCGCCACCGCGTCCACCGCGACCTCGACCGGGTCGCCGAGCGGGAGCCCGGCCGCCACGGACTCGAGCGCGTCGACGATCGCCCGCAACGTCTCGTCGGGCACCGTGACCTCGCGTCCCCGCCAGTCCCAATAGCTGACAGAAACACCGAGTTCGGCCGCTCGCCGCCGCAATTCCCCGTCGCTCACCCGCTAAGTTTGCCTGATTATCCCAGGACCGCAAACTCCTCCGGCGACCAAACGCCTACTTGACCAGCGCCGCAGCATGATCGGGAACGAAGGTCTGGAGGTCGATCGGCGGCCGCTCGTAGCCGGTCGACTTCGGCCGCCTGGGCAGCTTGAGCGAGGGCTCGGGCACGTCGCGATACGGGATCGTGGAGAGCAGATGCGCCATCATGTTGAGCCGCGCCCGCTTCTTGTCGTCGGACTCGACCACGAACCAGGGCGCTTCCGGAATGTCGGTCATCGTGAACATGTCGTCCTTGGCCCGCGAGTACGACTCCCAGCGGCTGATCGACTCCAGGTCCATCGGCGAGAGCTTCCACCGCCGCATCGGGTCGTCGAGCCGGGCCTCGAACCGCTTCTGCTGCTCGGAGTCGCTGACCGAGAACCAGTACTTGCGCAGCAGGACGCCGTCCTCGACCAGCATCCGCTCGAACGTCGGGCACTGGTGCAGGAACTGCGCGTACTGCTCCTTGGTGCAGAACCCCATCACGCGCTCCACCCCGGCCCGGTTGTACCAGGACCGGTCGAACAGCGTCATCTCCCCGGCCGACGGCAGGTGCGCGATGTAGCGCTGGAAATACCACTGGCCCGTCTCGCGCTCGGTCGGCTTGGGCAGCGCCGCGATCTGCGCGAGGCGGGGGTTCAGGTACTGCGTCACCCGCTTGATCGTGCCGCCCTTGCCCGCCGCGTCGCGGCCCTCGAAGATGATCACGATCCGCGCGCCCGAGGTGCGCATCCACTCCTGAACCTTGACCAGTTCCCCCTGGAGCCGGAACAGTTCTGCGTTATAGGCCTTCTCGGGCAGCTTCTGCTGCGGCTCCTGCGACGCCGGAGGCTCCCGAGACTCCCGCCGCGACGACTTGCGTGACTTGCCGGATTTGCCCGTCTCGTGCTCGTGCTTGGCCATACCACAGTTGTAACCTGACCTGCGTGAGTGACAAACACGCAGACCAGGATTACGGCACGGTGAACGTCTACCGAGCCCCCGGTGCCGTAAAGATTGAGCTCAACCGACCGGACCGGCTGAACGCCTGGTCCCAAGAGCTCTCGGCCGACCTGCTCAAGGTCCTGCGCGAGGTCGCGGCCGACGACGAGGTCCGCGCGGTCATGCTGACCGGGGCGGGCCGGGCGTTCTGCGCCGGGGCCGACCTCAAGGACGGCCTCGCCGCCGCTAGGGACGCCAACGGCCGGATCGACACCAAGTCCACCCTGGTCACCTGGTACCACCCGATCGTCACCGCCATCCGCGAGATGCCCAAGCCGGTCGTGACCGCGGTCAACGGGCCGGCCGCCGGGGCCGGGCTGTCGCTGGCGCTGGCGGGCGACCTGGTGGTGGCCAAGGAGTCGGCCTACTTCCAGCTCGCGTTCGTGAACATCGGCCTGGTCCCCGACGGCGGCGCGTCGCTGTTCGTCCCGTCCCGCGTCGGCTTCGCCCGGGCGGCCGAGATGGCGCTGCTCGGCGACCCGGTCACCGCGGCCAAGGCGGTCGACATCGGCCTGATCAACGCGGCCTGGCCCGACGACGAGTTCGCCGAGCGGGCCGACGACCTCCTCGAGCGGCTCAGCAACGGCCCCACCCGCTCCTACGCGGGCAGCAAGCGCGAGCTCAACCACTGGCTCTACTCCCGGATGCCCGAGCATCTCGAGCTCGAGGCCCAGATCCAGGGCGAGCTCGGCGGCTCGAGGGACTTCCACGAGGGCGTCGCCGCGTTCCTGGAAAAGCGCAAGGCCGCCTTCACCGGCGAGTAAATTCCAAATCTTCATCTCGAACGGTCCCTGGTCCCACGTCACCTCCCATGACCGCCGGCGGTGGCGTCCGGTCCCGCCGGGCTCGCCCGTCGTACGGTAATGAGCATGACAACTGAGAAGGTGGCGGTCGTCACCGGCGCAGGTTCCGGGCTCGGCCGCCTGATCACGATCGCGCTGGCCGACCAGGGGTGGTACGTGGTCGCGGCCGGCCGCCGGTTCGAGCTGCTCGAAGACACCGTGCAGCGGGCGCTGCCGGAGATGGTCCTCCCGGTCCGGGCCGACGTCGCCGACGAGGACTCGGTGGCGGCGCTGTTCGCGACCGTGCGGGACCGCTTCGGCCGGCTCGACCTGCTAGTCAACAACGCCGGCACCGGCGCCCCGGCCGGGGCGGCGGACGAGCTCAGCCCGCAGGGCTGGCAGTCGATCGTGGCCACCAACCTCACCGGCTCGTTCCTGTGCGCGCACCACGCGGTCGCGCTGATGAAGGAGCAGCGCCCGATGGGCGGCCGCATCATCAACAACGGCTCGATCTCGGCTCACACGCCGCGGCCGCGCTCGGTCGGCTACACGGTCACCAAGCACGGGATCACCGGCCTGACCAAGTCGATCTCGCTCGACGGGCGGCCGTACAACATCGCCTGCGGCCAGATCGACATCGGCAACGCGAACACCGCGATGACGATGAGGATCGCGGCCGGCGCGCCCCAGGCGGACGGGTCGGTCATGGGGGAGCCGACCTTCGATCCCAAGCTGGCGGCGGACGCGGTGGTGTTCATGGCCGGGCTGCCGCTCGACGCGAACGTCCAGTTCCTGACCATCACCGCGACGACGATGCCGTTCATCGGCCGCGGCTGATGGCGGGCCGCGGCCGACGACGGGCAAAACAGGCTCCGCCGAGGGGTCCGCGTTCCGGAACCCTGGGTGCGGAGCCCTCGGACGGGGGGGCATCCGAGGGCTCCTTCGGGGAAACCCTGTAACCGAAACGCCGGCGCTCCCGAGAGCGTTACACCCCGGAGATAAAAGTTTTTACAACCCGTAGGTCTCGAGCAGCCGGAGCCAGATCTCGCTGATCGTGGGGTACGAGGGGACCGCGTGCCACAGCCGGTCGAGCGGCACCTCGCCCGCGACCGCGATCGTGGCGGCGTGGATGATCTCCCCGACGCCGTGCCCGGCCAGCGTCATGCCGAGAAGCGTCCGGCGGTCCTCGTCGACCACCATCTGCGCGTGCCCCTGGTACTCGTCGGCGAACAGCTTCGCCCCGGCGACGTGCCCGATGTCGTACTCGACGGTGCGGACGCGGCGCCCGGCCGCCTCGGCCTCCTGAGCGGTGAGCCCGACCGCGGCGACCTCGGGGATCGTGAACACCACCTGAGGCACGCAGGTCTTGCTTGAGGAGTCCCGCACGGTCGGCTCGCGGTCACGGGCGCGGGCGGCGATCGCGTCGCCGCAGACCCGGGCCTGGTACTTGCCCATGTGGGTGAGGAGCGCGAGATGATTGACGTCGCCCGCCGCGTACAGCCAGCCGCCGTCGACCCCGGCCACCCGCATCGTGTCGTCGACGTCCAGCCACGACCCGGGCGTCAGCCCGATCGTCTCGAGCCCGATGTCCCCGGTATGCGGCGACCGCCCCACCGCCGAAAGCACCTCATCCGCCTCAATCGTGCTCCCGTCACTCAACTCAACCCGGACGGTTTTCCCGGCCCGCGTAGCCCCAGTTGCGTCAACGCCGATCCGCACGTCCACCCCGGCCTCCCGCAGCCCCGCCGCCACGAACTCCCCGGCGAACTCCGGCAGCCGGTCGAGCAGCCGCCCGTGCGAGATCAGCGTCACCTCTGCGCACAGCGCCGACCAGGCGGCCGCCATCTCGCACCCGACCACGCCGCCGCCGACGATCACCAGCCGCCCCGGCACCGCGTGCGCGCTGGTCGCCTCCCGGCTGGTCCACGGGTCAACGCCGGCCAGCGAGTCGAGCACGACCGCGCGGGTCCCGGTGGCGATCACCACCGCCTGCCGCGCGTGCAGCGACAGGTCCCCGACCGTCACCAGGCGCATCCCCGCGATCCGCCCGTGACCCCGGACAAGGTCGATCTTCGCCCCCGTGAGCCACTCGACCTGCCCGTCGTCCTTCCACCCGTGCGCGAACCCATCCCGCCGCGCGAGCACCTCGGCCGGGTTGAGCCGCGCGCCGGCCACCCCCCGCACCGCTCCCGCCTCAGCGACCACGTCGGCCGGCCGCAGCAGCGCCTTGCTCGGCATGCACGCCCAGTACGAGCACTCCCCGCCGACGAGCTCGGCCTCCACGACCACCGCCGTCAGCCCGCCGCGAACCGCCCGATCGGCGACGTTCTCCCCGGTCGGCCCCGCCCCGATCACAATCACGTCGTACGTCTGGTCAGCCATGCCGCCTCCTAGGTCCCGCCCGTGGCCCCAGCTAAGTGTCACCGTAGCCGCCCGCCCCGTTACGCCCTCCAAATCCCGCTCGCCCCCCGCCCGCCCCCCAACCCGCCATGATCGCGAACGCCCACTCCCGCGTGACACAAGGGATTCACGGGGCAGGTTACGCCTCCCCGGGAGCGGCCAGCAGAAACACGGCCGCCGCGCACAGCACAAGGCAGGCCACGCCAACCAGATGCGCCCAGCCAGCATCCGCGAACACCAGCAACCCCGAGCCGATCACCAGCCCCACCACGGCCGCCGCACCCCAGCCCCGCACCCGAGCCCTCGCCGCCCCCGCCACCT
>Ga0208717_1000816_pt1 | contig 10378 bp, 8 predicted proteins | sample NGESurF53shallow_FD_184489 | JGI IMG/M metagenome (GOLD analysis project Ga0208717, IMG submission 184489) | Arctic peat soil microbial communities from Barrow, Alaska - NGEE Surface sample F53-3 shallow (SPAdes) | ecosystem: Environmental > Terrestrial > Soil > Wetlands > Peat ... | reverse complement strand
GGTATTGTTGTGGATTGGTATTTTGTTTAGTATATCGGCCATAGGTTCGGCACTTGCTCCGGATCCGTATATCTTTTCATTTTTCCGTTTTATCGGTGGGATCGGCATTGGGGTTTCGTCGGTTGCTGCTCCAACTTATATTTCAGAAATATCCACAGCTAAAACAAGAGGCCGTTTGGCGGGTTTATACCAGTTTAATATTGTATTCGGAATTTTTGTTGCATACTTCTCTAACTATTTACTAAAAGGAGTTGGTGGTGTTAACGACTGGCGTTGGATGCTGGGCGTTATGGTAATTCCTTCAATTATTTACACAGCCCTGGTGTTCGGTGTACCAGAAAGTCCGCGCTGGCTGATTACCATAAAAAGTAATTTAAAAAGAGCAAGAGAGATACTGGTACTTATTGGTACAGATGATCCCGATAAAGAAATTAATCTAATCATTGCTGCGAATGCAACTATCAAAGCAAGCCTTACTAATGAGAAATTATTTTTCAACAAAAAATACAATGCAGTTTTATGGCTGGCATTCTTTATTGCATTCTTTAACCAATGGTCAGGAATTAATTTCATATTGTATTATGCTCCTCAAATTTTACAAAGCGCCGGTATTGCTGCAAAAGATTCGCTTGCAAGTTCTATTGCACTCGGCGGCACCAATCTTATTTTCACATTTGTTGGCTTGTACCTTATCGACCGTATAGGGCGAAAACAATTGCTCATAATAGGTTCTCTCGGATATATTTTAAGTCTTGTATCCGTAGCCATCTGTTTTAAATTTCAGTCCAGTAATACTATTCTGCTTTCTTCATTGATAATGTTTATAGCATCCCATGCAATTGGGCAGGGTGCCGTAATATGGGTTTTTATTTCGGAAATATTCCCAAACAATGTTCGTGCATTGGGGCAATCTTTTGGCGCAAGTGTGCATTGGATTTTTGCGGCTTTCATCACCTTAATTACTCCCTATTTTTTAGATAAGGATAGCGGAATTTTTGGCAAAAATCCGTGGCCCATCTTTGCATTCTTTGCATTCATGATGGTGCTACAGTTAATTTGGGTTCTTACCAAAGTACCTGAAACAAAGGGAGTATCATTAGAAGACCTCGAAAAGAAACTGATACATGAATAAAACGCTTGTATTGCAGGTCTATTTATGGAATTGAAACCGGGAATTGGATATTTTTTTGATATCAAAACTAATCTTCCCACCTCTTATAAATTATTAAAAATTTACATACTCAAAAAAAGGTTGGGCATCATAAGATATTTTTGCCAAAACTCAATACAGCACTGAATCTTACCAAAGATAAAGCCATTCTGAGATAATATAACAGAGCCTAAGTTGATTAGTTTTAATTTTTGTCGCAATGTAATTTTACACAACAAAAAGCGTTATAGAGGAGTAAGGGATTTGAAAAGACTGTTTTTAAGCTGTGAATCAGCCTGGGAGTTACAATTAAAATTTCTCATATCAAGCAATCGTAAAGGGTCGGCCTGTTTCTACAGGAAGGCCTGTTTTTTTTAGTACCACAAAGTACGCAACATTTATAAAGATTATAATTGCCTGAAATAATATTACTGTAATCTTACACTTACTGCTATAATATCTCTTTCTTTTATTTTTTATTACTTTCAAATAAATTGTAAAAGATGATGCACCATATAACTTCCGACGTTTTATCATTCTTTCTATCGCCGCTCAACTGGATATTCATATTAATTATTGCAGCTTATTTTTTTAGAAAAAACTCCCACAAAAAAATTTGCAGAATTACAGCTTTGTTCATTTTTATTGTATTTGGCAATCATTGGCTTTTAAATTGGTATGCAAAGAAATGGCAGCCCGGTCCTGTTACAATTAATACCAATTTAAAATACAGTTGCGGAATTGTTCCCGGCGGATTTGCAAGTCCCGACGCGGAGGGCAAAGGATATTTTAATACAACTGCTGACAGGTTTATACAGGCTGAAAAATTATATAAACTTGGCACAATAAAACACATTTTAATAAGCGGTGGCAATGGGAAATTTGATGACAAAAACTTTCGCGAAGGGGCTTGGGCAAAAAATGAACTTTCTGTAATGGGAATCCCGGATTCTGTAATTTTTATTGAAGACCGGTCTAACGATACATTTGACAATGCAGTATATGCAAAACAAATTCTCGATTCCATGCAATTAAGTCCGCCTTATTTGCTTATCACCTCTGCATACCATATACCAAGAGCATCACTAATATTTAAGAACGCCGGAGTGCCTACGGTTCCGTTTCCCTGTAACTACTTTGAAGGAAGAAGCAGATTTAGTTTTTCATCTATTATACCAAGCCCTTCTATATTACCCGGATGGGATTTTTATTTGAAAGAGACTGCAGGTTATTTATGGTATTATTTTAAAAAAAATAAATGATGCGATTAAACACATTAAAAAAACGTTGCTTATACCAGACACAATTTTTAACTACATATTTTTCGACAACTCAACTAACGTGCCTCCGTATGCGCTACTCGTAATATTCAAAATGAGTTTAATTTCTGTAGCCCTTTCTCTCATGTTTTCCAATCCATAATGGCCCTTATACTGCTGCTTTGCATCAAAACCTTTTCCATTATCTTTTAAGGAGATACAGTAACCCGAAGGTGTTTCCGTCGTTATCGCTAAAAGTATATTATCTGCATTTGAATATTTTACAGCATTGTTGATTGCTTCCTGGAAAATACGAAAAATATTCAATGCCTCTGAAGGAGCTAATACAATTTTTTCATTGAGCGCTTCCTCAACATTTAATTTCATATTCACTTTATGAGACAGTTGATTTTGAGCATACAATTTCAGCCTGTCTGAAAGTTCTTCCATTTCGATTGATTCTTTTTTAAGCGCCCAAATCGTTTCTCGTAAGTCCGTAATGGTATTTTTTGCCACTTCGTTTAGCTTTGCAAGCCTTTTATTTTTGTCTTCATCCGATAGTAGCACCGGCGCATCAAGAATGAAATCCATATTACTGCTTATATAACTCAACTGCGATCCCAGGTTATCGTGCAATTCAGCAGCGATGCGGGTTCGCTCATGTTCTTCTGCCTTTTCAACGGCGATGGCGCTCATGCGTTGCTCTTCTTCGTGTAATATTTGCAATCTTAATTGTTGCTTCTTTTTGTTTTGCTTAAAAAGAATAAACGAAAATGTTGCTCCCAGCAAAAGAAGAAGCAGGGAACCAAACAGCAGGTAATTTTTTTTGGCAATATCATACTGTTGCTGAACGATAGTATTTTGTTTTTTTTCAACATCATATTTGGCCTCCATTTCAGTAACCGCTTCAGCAGTATTGATCTTGTAAGTAGAATCCTGTAAGTTAATCCTCTCTTTAAGCACTTCACTATAATTTTTATAATCTCCTATATTGGCATAAAGTTCTCCAAGCGAACTATAGACACTATTCATGGAAGAAAAATCACTGCCATTTTCTTTAGCGAGTTTTAAAGCCTGCAAACAAATGTCCACTGCCTTAGCATTGTTATTACTGTATTCATAAAAAGACGACAGTGAAATCATGTCGGCAATTTCATAAAAAACATCACCAATTTTTTCCCTGATACTCAAAGCCTCGGTAAGCACTCCTTCGGCTAATTCCAGCTTTTTATATCCTGACAATACGTTACCATACATACTCAGGGCGTTGGCGAGGTTGGTAAGACTATTACCTTGTCGCGAATACTTTATTGCCTTTTGAAGATTGATTTCAAGAGAATCTTCATTTTCCTTATTATCATTTATTGCAGATAAATGATAATAAACCACTGCAATATTTATATATACAAAACTGCATTTAATTTTAAACTCGTCGCTTTGCATTAAGCTAATGGCTCTGTAATGCCATAGCAATGCTTCTTTAATTTTTTTCAGCCTAAGGTTTACATTGCCGATGCCTGTATTCAATCTTATTAGGCCAACAGTATCATGATGCAGTTCAGCAAGTGTCATTAATGAAAAATCCTGCTTAAGCACTTCATCGTAATGCGAAGTCCTTTGCAGGATATTGCCACGAAGCATCCAGAATTTTAACGTAGTATCATTATAAGGAATTGTATTTTTTGCTTTCGCAATAACATCATCGATTGCCTTTAGAGCAGTGTCCACTTTATTCTTTTGAAATAGATAGGCAGCGAGGTAGTAGTCGCTCAATAAAACGGCATCATTATTTTTTTCATCAATGGCTAATTGTTTTGCAAGCAATGCATACTTATATAATGTATCCGGACTAAAAGATTCCCACCCATCGCAAAAATCGAGTGTGGCTTGTAACCTGGCTGGAGCTGTTTGCGCAATCGAAATATTACTTTTGAGACTATCAAGCCGGGATCGCTGGGCTAGCGAATTGAGGGAAGAAAATAGAAATAAAAAAAGAAGAAAATACCGGTAGTTAATAGTGGCCATGATATAAGTTAACTATGCAACCTAAATATAAAAAAGTTTAGTTAGTTATAAATCAATTCAACGATACACAAACCAATTTAAATATTATTTTTTTAAATCAGCGGCCGTTATATTTTTTTCTGGGTCTTTTAAAAATTCATCTTTACATTCTTTTGAACAAAAGCCTAAAACTTTGCCTTTATAATGTGCAGTGTCTCCAATACCAGCAGACACGGGCATTCCACAAGAAGGATCTTTTTTGTTATCCACCATGGCAGCGGTAATTTTAATTGTATCAGCATTCGTTACCGAAGCAACTTCAGGTTCGGGATTTTTCACTGATTGACGATCGCCACAGGAAATAACCAACCCCGCGATTACTAAAAAACTAAATAATATTGACATGTTCTTCATATAAAAATATTTATGCAAATTTATTTCATTTTTGCCGGAATACATTTTCATTCAAATCGCTTATTTAATTACAAAATTACCGGAACCCCTTTTTATATCTTATCTCTTTGTTTATTTTTTTATAGATTAGCAAAACAGTTATAAATACAAATGAAAGTAATTCTGTTAATATCTTGCTTCTGATAGCAATTTCGCAATAGATTAGAACTCGGTTTACATTACCATCTTCCGCAATTCAATTTTTTGGGTTGCGCTAAAAATTAAAAATGAAAAAGATTAACCTTATAGTATTATTCATTTATTTTTCCTGTACCTGTTTCGGTACGCCGGTTATTTATATAAACCAAATAGGATTTGATGCATCATCGCCCAAAATTGCTGTTATTAGAGTTGATAATAAATTTGCAGAAAAAACAATTTTTAATTTAGTTAATACTTCATCAAATAAAATAGAATTTACATCTGCGCTTGACACAGCACAAACCATTGAAGAATGGGCTCCCGGGAAAATATTTTATAAAGCTGATTTTTCATCATTCAAAAAAACCGGTTCCTTCAAACTTCGTATAAGCATTGACGGCATAGTCTACACTTCATATAATTTTGTAATTGAAGACAATGCTTTGGCAAAGCTTACCATTTCATCCATTATACATTACTATCGTAAACAAAGAGCGAATACGCCACAGGAGTTAGCTTCTGATAGGCACATTCAATTATATGGCAGCTCAAAAAAGGTTGATGTTCGCGGAGGCTGGTGTGATGCTTCGGGTGATGTAAGCAAATATTTTTCACATTTGGCCTATGCCAATTTTATGTCGCCACAGCAAACGCCTTTGGTTGCATGGTCGCTCATCAATACATCAGAAGCAATTCCAAAACTGCTTACTAAGTGGAATATAAAAGACTCATTAGACGACGAAGCATTATGGGGGGCAGATTATATGATGAGGTGCCTTTCTGATAGCAATTATTTTTATATGATTGTGTTCAGTTATTTTAATAAAGACCCCAATGCAAGAAGAATTGTTGGCCTGCATGCAAACAGCGTTACTACTAATGAATATCAATGCGCCTTTCGCGAAGGCGGTGGTATGGCCATAGCAGCGCTTGCACGTATTTCACAATGGAAAAAACATGGAGACTACACATCAAAACAATATCTCAATGCGGCTGAACGTGCCTTTGCAAATCTTTTAATTAATAATACAAAATATGATGATGATGGGAAAGAAAATATTATTGACGATTATTGCGCATTAATGGCTGCAACAGAACTATGGATTGCAACAGATAGTAGTTTATATTGTAATGAAGCGAGAAAACGTGCGCATAACCTTGAAAACCGCATGACTTATAAAGGTTGGTTCAGAAGCAATGATACTAATAGGCCTTTCTGGCATGCATCAGATGCAGGTTTGCCGGTTGTTGCGCTGATAAGATATTTAAAGAAAGAAAGTAATACTAATGAAAAAGCTATTGCAATAAATGTTATTAAAAAAGCACTTGAATATAATCTAACGGTAACGAATAGGGTTAGCAATCCATTTGGTTATGCACGGCAAAGTTTCCTTTACAAAGATTCCGTTAAAGATGGATTTTTTATTCCGCATGATAATGAAACGGGTTGGTGGTGGCAGGGCGAAAATGCAAGATTAGCATCGTTGGCAACTGCGGCAATTGAAGGAAAAAAGCTAATCAGTTCTGAAAAAAATAATATAGATTTTAAAGATTCACTTTCAGTTTATGCGTCGCAACAATTATCATGGATATTAGGTTGCAACCCTTATTCTATGTGTTTTATGTATCAATTCGGCGAAAATAATGTGTCTTACATGCATTCTAATTTCGGGCATGGCTCAGAAAAAGGCGGCATTTCAAACGGCATTACCGGCAAAGATGGAAATGGTGATGGCTCAGGAATAGATTTTAAAACACAGGCCGAAGGAAATGAATGGCGATGGACTGAGCAATGGCTACCGCACGCCGCCTGGTTTTTGCAGGCTATTACTGCAATGACGGAAGAGTGAGTAACTATTCAGTCTTTTTTTCTTCTATTATTCTTTCGTAATGCTCTACTATTGGAAATGGATTATAGTAATGGTGTAATAACTTTTTCCATTCAATGTATTGTTCAGATTTCCTGAATCCTTCAGTGTGATCTTCCAAAGTATTCCAATTAACTAAAAGCAAATATTTATTGGTTTGTTCGATGCATCTTTTCAGCGTATGGCTTCTATAGCCTTTTATTGAGCTGATATATTTTACCGCCAGATGAAAATCTCTTTCAAACGCATCTTCCTGACTTTCTTTTACAATTAATAAAGCAACTTCCAGTATCATATTCAATTTATTTATTCCCTTTAAATATCCATTCCCAAACTTCTCCATCCTCCGGATCAACTATTGTTCCGTTAAAAACAAAATCATTTCTTTTGAGAAGTTTTGTTGAGAAATTTTCTTCGGGCAATGTTCGTACTGTGATGGTTACCGAAGGATCTGTTTTCAAAGACAAGTCCACCAAATGCTTACAGATTGAGGTGCCAATTCCCTGGTTACGGTATTTCTCAAATGTACCGTAAGCTATTTCAATCATTCCGTTTATCGGCCTCCCTTTGAAAGCTCCTGCCCCCACCAATTCATTACCAAGTTTAAGATAATAAGATATCCACGGCGGATTATATCCAACTCTTTTATAAAAGTCAATGGTCATGTAGATTGATTCCTGGCATAAAGGATTTTCAACAAATTCCCCATTCTCTTCCAGTGTTTCTTTTATTGGGATCAATTCCATTTTACTAAATCTTTATAGTAGCAAATAATCCTTCAATTGCTGGTAATTCGCCTTTAATTTGGTGCTTTGTTTTTGTAATGACAATAAATTATTTATTGAGGCTGGCATTGCAACTTTTTGATGAATGACCGGTTCAACCACATCATAAAACTTAACCGGATGCGCAGTTTCTAAAAACATTCCTTTTGCATGAGGATGTTGTTCCAGGTATTTTTTTAACGCCCCATATCCAACAGCGCCATGCGGATCTAATAAATAATTATTATTTAAATAAACGTTTTTCAAAATATCTTTTGTCTCATCATCAGAAAAAGAATAACTACTCATAACATTTTTAAGCGAGTGAAATTCTCTGTCAAACAATTCGAGAACACGCACGAAGTTACTGGGACTGCCTACATCCATTGCATTTGAGATGGTAGCAACAGATTTTTTTGGAAGATAGTTACCGGTTAATAAATATTCAGTTACTACATTATTGTCGTTACATGCAGCGATAAAATGGCTAACGGGCAACCCTGAACGATGCGCCAGCAATCCTGCACAGATATTACCAAAGTTACCACTGGGAACACTTATAACGGGTGGATTACTTTTATCATTCCATTGCTGATATGCAAAGAAATAATAAAACTGTTGCGGCAGCCACCTGGCAACATTGATAGAATTTGCCGAAGTGAGAAATAATTTTTTTTTCAGTTCCTCATCAACAAATGCCTGCTTCACCATTTGCTGGCAATCATCGAATGTGCCATCAATTTCAAGCGCTTTAATATTTTTACCAGGAGTTGTTAGCTGTAACTCCTGCACGCTGCTAACTTTTCCCGAGGGATATAATATAATTACGTCTACTCCTTCAACGTTATAAAAACCATTGGCTACTGCTCCACCCGTATCTCCGGATGTTGCTACCAGAACAGTTACTTTTTTATTATTATCTTTCACAAAATAACCAAGGCAACGACTCATAAATCTTGCGCCAACATCTTTAAATGCTAATGTTGGCCCATGAAATAATTCAAGAGAAAAAATATTCTCCTCAACCTTCACCAAGGGGAAATCGAATTTGATTGTTTCGGCTACAATACGCTCCAGCTCCTGAGTTGGTATTAAGTCGCCTATATAAGGCTGAATAACTTTGAAGGCAATTTCTTCTTTAGAATATTTTTCAATATCACTGATGAAATCTTTATCCAATACGGGAATTACTTCAGGAAAATACAAACCTTTGTCAGGCGCCTGGCCTTTTATCGTTGCTTCTCTAAAATCAACTTTAGGAGAATTATTATTGGTACTGAAGTAAAGCATAGTAAAATTCGGCCTCACCCCAACCCCTCTCCGAAAGAGAGGGAACTAAACCGTGCGATGCACTGTTACTGGGATTGACTTTTATTGTTTTAATGATTTTTGATTATAACCTTGATACCTTCATTATTGATTGTGGTAACATAGGTGTGATATTTCAAACCAGTGTTATCATAAATGTCTTTCATTATTTTTTCAACTTTTAATGCAGTATTTTTTTCTTCGCACAACATAAAAATGGATGGGCCAGAGCCAGAAATACCGCCACCTAACGCTCCCGCATCAACGCTTTTTTTCTTTACATCATCAAAGCCGGGAATAAGCATACTACGTACCGGTTCAATAATTACATCTTCAAGCGAACGGCTGATCAGTCCATAATCATTCTTCATAAACCCTGCAACAAGGCCTGCGATATTTCCCCATTGCTTAATAGCGTCTTTCAATAAAACTTCCTTACGAAGAATTTCACGTGCATCAGAAGTCTTAACTTCTATCTGCGGATGAACTACTGCAACAAACATGGGCGGCGCAGTTAATGAAACAATATCTAAAGGAAAAATAGAACGTATCAGGGTTATGCCTCCATAAATGCCGGGAGAAATATTATCAGCATGTTTCACACCTGAAGCAAGCTTTTCGCCAGCCATTGCAAAACGAACTAAGTCCTCTTTTGAAAAAATATTACCCAGCAAATGATTGGCAGCCACTACAACACCTGCAGCACTTGCTGCACTGGAACCCAGTCCGCTTCCGGGTTTTATATGTTTTTCAATAATTAAATCAAATCCAAATGTGTTATCAATTTCTTCCATCAATTCTAATAGCGAAACTCCTGCAACATTTTGTTCAGGTATTGTCGGAAGATTATAAATATCATTATGCTGAATGCGTATGCCAGGCGTTTTACTGATCGACAATTTCATTACATCGCAAGGATCGTTTAGCGCAAGTCCTAATACATCGAAGCCACAAACAAGATTAGCAATAGTAGCTGGAGCATGCACCGTCACACTACCACTAACCCCTAAATGGGAATTACATACGTCTTCTTTTTGCTCCTGTTTCTGCATAATCTTTTGTATAATTCTTTTAAATACAGTTACCCCTTTAGCGGATAGGGGTACTTATCCCGCAGCTCTTATTATATCTGCAAACACTCCGGACGCAGTAACTTCTGCCCCCGCCCCTGCTCCTTTAATAACTAATGGTTGCTCCGTATAACGGTTGGTATAAAACAACACTGCATTATCTTTTCCATATAAATGATAAAAATCGTGTTGCGGATCGATGTGTTGTAAACCAACAGCAGCCTTTCCATTTTCAAATTTTGCCACAAATTTCAATTTCTTTCCGGCTTCTTTTGCTTTTGCTACCAATTTCAAAAAATGCTCTTCATGCTTTTCCATTTCAGTGTAAAAATTTTCAACGGTCCCTTTCATACATGATTCA
>Ga0208717_1000812_pt1 | contig 10399 bp, 8 predicted proteins | sample NGESurF53shallow_FD_184489 | JGI IMG/M metagenome (GOLD analysis project Ga0208717, IMG submission 184489) | Arctic peat soil microbial communities from Barrow, Alaska - NGEE Surface sample F53-3 shallow (SPAdes) | ecosystem: Environmental > Terrestrial > Soil > Wetlands > Peat ... | reverse complement strand
CCCGCCGCGACGGCACCCTGGTCTGCCTCGACGCCGTCCGGCTGGCGCGGCGGCTGACCAGCGCGGGCAAGGTCGACCGGACGGGTTTCGACGCCGAGATCCGCCCCGCGATCCTGGCCGCGGCCGAGCCGGGGGGACCAGTCCGGGTGTACGGCGAGGTCGTCGCCGTGCTCTGGGCCGCCGGTCACGTCAACGCCGCGCTGGAGCTGGAAGGCTTCTGGAACGAGCTGGGCCGCGAGATCCCGTTCTCGCTGTACTGCGGTTACCCGCGCGAGTCGATCGGGGACAGCGAACATCAGGGCGCCGTCAGCGAGGTCTGCCGCCTGCACACCGGGGTTCTCGGTGACCCGCCGATCAGTGGTCTGGCAGCGGCTCCGGCCGGGGACCCGGGCCACCCCGCTGACCTTGTCGCGGCCGATGATCCCCTGGCCCGGGCCCACTGGTCCGATGCGGCCCGCACGTTCCCGGGAACCCGCGAGAGTCCCCGGGCCGCCCGGGTATTCGTCCTCGAGATGCTGGCACCATGGCGGGGTGAGCAGCTGGCCGCGGACGCCGCGCTGGTGGTCGCCGAGCTGGCCAACAACGCGGTGATGCACGCGAGGTCGGAATTCGGCGTCACCCTCGTCTTGTCCGGGGATGTGCTCCGGATCAGCGTGGACGACGCCGTGCCCCTCGGGCAACCCAACGGGAGCCGGTGGCTGCCCGCGCGCCCAGATCACGGCCTGGGCGTGGTCGCGGCGATATCGGACCACTGGGGCGTCGAGGCAATGGCCGGCGGGAAGGCCGTCTGGGCCGAGCTGCCCCTGCCTGACCCACCCACCGCCTAGCTCCCGCGTACTAACCCCTGGCGCACCCAGCCCTGGCGCCGGCCAGCCCTGGTGCCGCCCAGCCCTGGTGCCGGCCAGCTCGCCGGATCCCGCCCTGCCGGACCGGCGTTAGGCCGGCCGCCCTGCTCCCCCGACCCACGCACTCACCAATTCCGGGCACCTATGACACCTCTCACCCCACCAGCCCCACGGCCGGTTCGGGCTGTGACCACGGGGGCTGCTGTGAGCGGTGGGGCCAGTGCCGCAGGAAGGCTGGGCCCTCCCAGTCCCGGGTCAGCCAGCGGTGGCGAGGGCCCGCAGCAGGGCCCTGGTCTCGCGGCGGCTGCGGCCAGGGTCATCGCCGACCGGGAAAATGATGGGCCACAGCTCGGTCACGCCGAGATCGGCCAGCCGCCTGAGCTGCTTCTCGATCCCAGCCTCGGTTCCGGTGATGGCCAGGGCTCCCGGTGACGCGGCCCCCTCGCGTTCCAGCAGCCTGCGGTAGTTGTCGAATCCGGCGTACCGGGCGAACACCTCGTCGGCGGTCCGCTGACCTGCCCCGGAATCAGCGTCGGAGCTGCCGGTGAGCGCCACCGGCAACGCGGCCACCACCCGCGGCTCGGCCCGGCCCGGCGCTGCCCCGCTTCCGGCCGCTCCGCTCCCGGCAGCCCTCCTTCCGGCAGCCCTCCTTCCGGCAGCCTGGTGCAGCTGCGGGACGATCTGCTCCCCCAGCGTGCGCGGGCCGGCCAGCCAGGTCACGACGCCGTCGGCCAGTTCCCCGGCGGCCTGCACCATCAGCGGGGAGAGCGCGCCGACCAGCACGGCCACGGGGCTGGTGCCCGGCACGGTGAAGCCCCCGTCCACCTCGTAGAAACTGCCGCGGTAGCGGACACTGCCTTCGCGCAGCAGCGGCACGAGCACCGAAAGATAGTCGCGCATGTGGGCGGCAGGCTGCTGGTAGGAGAGCCCATGCAGGTCCTCGATGACCGGCCGGTGCGACACGCCCACGCCGAGCGTGAGCCGGCCGCCGCAGAAGGCCTGCGCTGTCGCGGCCTGCTGGGCCAGGGCCAGCGGGTGCCGGGGGTAGGTCGGCACGATCCCCACGCCGAGATCGATCCGGCTGGTCCGGGTGCCTGCCACGGCCAGCACGCCGAGCGCGTCGACGCCACGCGAAAAATGCACGGTCCAGGCGGACCCGAATCCCTCGGCCTCCGCCGCCACCACGTCACCCACGATGTCCTGTGGGCGCATCGGCGTCCCGAGCACCTCACTGCCGGCTCCCATGGCGATCCGCATCCCAGCAGCATCCCGCGGCCACCCGCGCGCAGCCAGGTCCCCTCAGGCCAAGCCGCCGCTCCCGGCTCGACCGCGGATGGCAATTCGCGGCTGCCTTCAGCCTCAGCCGAAATGCCAGGCGGGGACTATCGGTGTCCGGGCCGTTTCGGTCGTGGTGCTGAGGAACGAGCTAAGCATCGTGGCCGCCGTATGGGTGATCGTCTCTGCCAGGCCTTCCCGCGACACCAGGTGGACCCCGATCCAGCCGGCCGACGGCAGGCCGGGCACCTCCCTGAGTCCCTCGGGGATGCCGCTGGCGATGGGAAGCAGGGCCAGCCCCAGCCCAGCGCGGGCCGCGGACAGCACGCCGTCCAGGCTGGCCGACTGGGCCACCACGGACGCCACCGTCCCCGAGGCGCCCAGCAGGTCGAACGCCCGGGCCCGGATCGCGCATGGGTCCTCAAAGGCCACCAGCGGAAGGACTGTGCAACCGCCGGTGATCTCCAGCATGGTTTGCGACCCAGCGCAGCCGCACGGCGCCCACCCTCGTGCCCGGCGCGTCCGGCGTGATCGCCAGAGTGACCGCCAGGTCGAGTTCCTCGCGCCGGACCGACTCGATGAGCGCCGTCGACCGCTGCAACATGAACGACAACTCATGCCCGGGGAACGTTTCGCGGAACGCCCCGAGCAAGCGGGGCAGCACCTGATCGGCGGCATGCTCAGTCGAGCCGATAGACAGCCGCCTGCGACGCCATCCTGAGCCGGTCCCGGCGAAGTCGCCGACGAGCTCGTCGTGCTCGGCCAGCAACCCCCGGGCCCTGTCTACGAACTCGACCCCGCGCGGTGTCAGCTTCACACCGCGCTGTTCGCGGACGAACAAATCGACACCGACCCGGCGCTCCAGCAGCCTGACGTGCTGGCTCACCGTGGACTGGCTCAGATGCAGCACCTGAGCGGCCCGGGTGAAGCTGCTGCGGTCCACCACGGCCACGAGTGACCGCAGGTGAGTCAGGTTCAGCGGTTCGGTCATCTGGTAAAGCTGCCCGGGCTGACGAAGTCCGCTGATCCCAGCGCCCGCAGGACAGTGTCTGGCGTGGGATTGTGCAGCACGCCGGCGGCCACATCTCGGTAGAGCCGCTCGATGACCGACCCGCGGCGAAGTGCCCGCCCGCCGATCACCTCCAGGCTGCGGTCCACGATCTGCTTAGCGCCGAGTGTCGCGTGCTGCTTGACCGCGAGCAGTCTGCGGTTCCACGGGATGTCCGCGACCGGCCGCTGCGTCCACTCGTGCGCCGCCGCGTCCAGATGCGCCTCGATCGCATCAAGGTCGGCTACTGCCTGGCCCAAGGTGGCCTGGACGAACGGATCTTCACTGCGCGGGCGGCCTTCGAGCCGGTTGCTCGTCCGGCCGGACGCCACCTCGACCGCCAGATCAAGCGCCCGCTGCGCGATGGCCAGGTAGACGTTCGACGTGAGCACGACCGCCCAGGCGGCTACCGAGTCCAGGTACTCACTGCCCGGCGTGACCGGGGACAGGACGGCGATGATCCGCCCGGGCGGGGAGCGCGCCCCGTGGAGCACCGTGTCGTCACTCCGCGTCGCGCGCAGGGCGACCGTGTCCCAGGTCTCCTCGGTGCGCACACCAGGATCATCCCGGGAGACGAAGCCATGGATGATCTTGTCTCCATCCGGTCCAGTGGTGTCCGCACCGTGCACCCCCAGGATCGTCCAGACCGGGGACAACGACGTGAACAGCTTGCGCCCGTAGAAGGCGTAGCCGTTACCGTCGGGCCTGGCCTCGGTAGTCGAGCCCCACAGCGCCAGGTCGTTACCCGGTTCGCTGTGCCCGGCGGCGAAGATCTCCCCGGCCGCTGCGGCCGTCAGGATCCATTCCGGGCGGCTGTCGCCCGCGCGTGCGCGGTCGGCGGCCGCCCCGACCCAGAACAGGTGCATGCCGGAGGCCAGCGCGGTCGATGCTGAGCGGTAGGCGATCCGCCGGTGCAGCTTGGCCAGCTCGTTCAGCGTCAGGCCGGCGCCCCCCAGGGCGGCGGGGACCGGGGCACGGTAGTAGCCGATGTCACGCAGACCCTCGAAGTCCTCCGCGAAGAATTGCGCGGCCCGGTCGTAACCATCTGCCCGGTCCGCGATGCCGTCGAGCAGTTCATCGGTCAGCACGAGAGGTGAGGTCAGTGCGATGGCCATGATGCGTCCTTGCCCTTCACAGCAGTATATAGAACTTTCCCGATCGGACTAGTAGAGAATAGGCTGAAAAAAAACGGCCTTGTTTACGAGTACCAGTCCACGGCCAGCGGGTACTCGCCCCGCAGCAGGTAGGCACCGACCTGGAGGCGCTTCTGCGCGACCGGGTCGTGCAGGCTCTGAGTGCGGAGGTCCCGGAAGAAGCGGTCCAGCTCGAAGCTGCGCGCCGTCGAGCGGCCGCCGGTCAGCTCAAACAGCTTGGTGGTGACCTCAATACCCACCTCGACCGCGACCGTCTTGGCTGCGGACAGCAGGACCGCAAGATCGCCGCGCTGCTCCAGCGTGATCTCGTTCGGCGCGTCCAAGGCAGCGCTCACCTTCTCCGATGCATCACGGACGAGCGCCTCGGCGGCCAGGAGCCGCGACTGCAGCTGCCCGATGCCGTCGACGATGTAGGGCTCGTCCACGGCCCGCTCGTAACTGGAGTGCAGCCACGCCCGGCCATGGTTCTTGATGTAGTCCACCGCCTTGTCCAGGGCGCCGCGGGCGAGTGAGACGTAGAACGTGGGCATCAGGGTCTGCGAGGTGAGCCCGGGGGTGATGTTGGCGGCCTGGGGGATGAATGTCTTGCCTGAGAAGCCCAGCGCCTGGTCCCAGGACGCGCGCAGGCCGGACACCGTGGCGCTGCCGCTGGCGGTGGATCGCTGGCCAAGCGTGTCCCAGTCGTTGCCGTAGGTGATTTGCGGTACACGGCTGTCCGTGTAGACGAAGAAGACGTCCTCGGTTCCTTCCAGGGCGGAGCCGATGAAGGCCCGGTCCGAGACGGGCAGTCCGGTGTTGAACTGCTTGCTGCCGTTCAGCAGGAGCGTCGCGCCTTCGTCGACGGCGCTGATCGGCCGGTCACGGAAGTTGGCGATGCCGGAGATGAGCTGCCGGCCCGTCGTTACCTCCGCCTCCCACTTCGCCCGCTGCTCCGGAGTCCCGAAGGAGCGGAACAGCCAGAAGTAGGCGTAATGCCAACCGAGGATGTTGGCGACAGACCCATCGACCTTGGCGAATTCCGCGACAACGTCAAGCACCGTGGCCCAGTTGGCGTCTCCGCCACCGTGGGCCTTCGGCCCCTGCAGGCCGATCAGGCCCGCGTCCTTGATCCACTGGATCTCGGCGACGGGCACCGATGCCGCGGTGTCACGGTCGAAGGCGGTGGCAGCGACGAGCCCGGCCGCCTGGCGCGCGCGTTCCACCCACCCGGCCCGGGTATCCGGCACGGGTACCCGGGCCCACTGCGGCGTGGCGGTAGCTGGTTCCGATGGTGAGATCTGAGTCGTCATGGCGCTACTTTCTGTTACTAGTTATGGGGCAGGCGGGAGTCTGGCCGGGACGCGTATTCGGGGAAGGTAGCGACGTCAGGGGCTTGCGCTGCGGCGCGGGGAATCGCAGCCAAGCATGCGCCCGGTCAGCAGCGGCACGCCGCTCGCGTCAGGCTGAGTGAGACGCTGCGACGAGGCCGAGGTGTCATGGCGGCATCGTAAGCAGCTCGTGATCACAGGGTCCAACGACGATTCCCGATGGCTTCCCATCGTGAGCAGCAATAACCCGGCGACGCGGTTACCAGCCTGCGGATATGTCATCCCGTGCGGAGCGCACTATCCGAATCAGGGAGCGGTCTGGGAGACAGAGACATCATCGAAGTAGATGTTGTAGGTACGCCCGGTCGAGCTATCACCCAGCTGGAGGCTGGTCATCAGATTGGTGCCCATGTTCTGGCCGGTGAGGCTCAGGTCGGTCACCGGGGTGCCATCGAGAGAGACGTCCACGCTACTGGCGGTGCCGTTGACCACCACGTGCAGCGTCACCTGATGCCAGCCGCCGGTGGGCATGGCGGTGGCGCTGGTCGTGGTGACGGCGCCGATGTTGTTCCGGAGCGCCAGCTTTCCGGTGGGGCTCAGGTACAGGTTCATGATGGACGCCCCGGTACTGCTCCGGAAGCCGATCAGGTTCGCGGACGTGGACCTGCTGGCCACGTACACCCAGGCGGTCCCGTACAGCTGGGAGTACGCGCCACCAGGCAGCGTCTTATAGGCGTAGGTGGCCAGCCCGGTGCTCGACTCCTCGGCGCCGTACGTGCCGGTATGGGCGTGGGCGGTCTCGGCGGTCATGCCCGCCACCGTGCTCCACTGGGACAGGTCACCAGTCTCGAAGCCGTCCGAGAACAGTGCGCCCGCAGTCGGGGTATTCACGGTCAGCGTCCCGCTGGGCGTAGTGTTCCCGGCGGCGTCATAAGCGACGACCTGGTAGGTGTAGGTCGTCGCGGGCGAGACGGTGGAGTCGGTGTAGCCCGTCCCGGCGACCGACGCGATCACCGAGCCGTTCCGGACGACGTGGTAGCCGACCACGCCGACGTTGTCGGAGGACGGTGTCCAGGACAGGCTGACCTGGGACGAAGTCACGCTGGTGGCGGTCGGCGTCCCGGGCGCGGAGGGCGGCGTGGTGTCGGCCTGGGTGGTGACGGTCGCCGAGTTGCTCGGCGGTGACACGTTGCCCGCCGCGCCTCACGGACATCTGGGAATGCGGCCTCAGTAATTCATGACAAATGCTACCGATGCTCGCCTCGGCCACAAGGCTGCCGGAGGTCGGCTACTTGAGGATCTGGCGGGCCATGACGACGCGCTGGATCTGGTTGGTGCCCTCGTAGATCTGGGTGATCTTGGCGTCGCGCATCATCCGCTCGACCGGGTAGTCCCGGACATAGCCGTAGCCGCCGAGCAGCTGGACCGCGTCGGTGGTGACCTGCATGGCGGTGTCCGAGGCGAAGCACTTACAGGCCGAGGAGAAGAACGTCAGGTCGTCGGCGCGGTCGCCGTGCATGGCCCGCTCGGACTTGGCTGCGGCCGCGTAGGTGAGCTGCCGGGCCGCCTCCACCTTCATCGCCATGTCGGCCAGCATGAACTGGAGGCCCTGGAACTCGGCGATGGGCTTACCGAACTGCTTCCGCTCCTTCACGTAGCCGGTGGCGTAGTCCAGGGCCCCCTGGGCGATGCCGATGGCCTGGGCGGCGATCGTGATCCGGGTGTGGTCCAGGGTGGCCAGCGCGGTGCGGAACCCGCTGCCCTCAGCCCCGATCATCCGGTCGGCCGGGATGGAGCAGTTGTCGAAGTACAGCTCCCGGGTGGGCGACCCCTTGATGCCGAGCTTGTGCTCGGGGGCGCCGAAGGAGAACCCGGGGTCATCCTTCTCGACCACGAACGCGGAGATCCCGCCCGCCCCGGCCGGGGGGTCGGTCACGGCCATGACCGTGTAGTACTGCGACACGCCGGCGTTCGTGATCCAGCGCTTGGTGCCGTTGAGGACAAAACGGTCACCGTCGCGGACGGCACGCGTCGACATGGCGGCCGCATCTGAGCCCGCTTCCGGCTCGGACAGGGCGTAGGAGAACATGGCCTCGCCGCGGGCGACCGGCGGCAGGTAGCGCTGCTTGAGCTCTTCGGACCCGGCTAGCAGGAGCGGCATCGTGCCCAGCTTGTTCACCGCCGGGATCAGCGACGACGACGCGCACGCCCGCGCGACCTCCTCGATCACGATCGCGGTCGCGATGGCGTCCGCGCCCGCCCCGCCGTAGGCCTCGGGGATGTGCACCGCGGCGAAATCGTTCTTAGCCAGGGCCTCGAACACGTCCCAGGGAAACTCCGCGGACTCGTCTACCTCAGCCGCCCGGGGCGCGATCTTGTCATCCGCCAGGCTGCGGATGGCCTCACGCAGCGCCTCATGCTCTTCGGTGAGCGCGAAAGCAGGAAAGTCAGAGCTCATTACTCGATAGTAGGCCCCGGCCTGACCGGCGCCAGGGGCTAAGGACCCCCTTCAGCCGTCCTGATCCGCGCGGGTGGCGCGCAGCGCGGCGCCCTTGGCTTCCGCCTCGCCGCGCAGCCGCTCCTGGAAGGCCGCCATCTTCGCGCGGAGCGGGTCGTCGCCGGCGCCGAGGATGCGCACGGCCAGCAGGCCGGCGTTGCGGGCCCCGCCCACCGCGACCGTGGCGACCGGGATGCCCCCGGGCATCTGCACGATGGACAGCAGCGAGTCCAGCCCGTCCAGGTATTTCAGCGGCACCGGCACGCCGATCACCGGCAGCGGGGTGACCGCGGCCAGCATGCCCGGCAGGTGCGCCGCGCCACCCGCCCCGGCGATGATCACCCGGAGACCGCGGCCCTCGGCCTCGCTGCCGTAGCGGATCATGTCGTGCGGCATCCGGTGCGCGGACACCACGTCGGCCTCGTACGGCACCCCGAACTCGTCCAGGACCGCAGCGGCGGCCTGCATCACCGGCCAGTCGGAGTCGCTGCCCATGACCACGCTCACCAGCGGCTGGCCCGGCTGGCGGTGCGCCTCCGGGGCCCCGCTCACTCGGCCAGCTCCTTGCCGGTGCCCAGGTAGCTGGCGGCCCGGGTGGCCCGGTCGCGGAGCGCCGCGACGCCGGTGCCCGCCACCGTGACGTGCCCGATCTTGCGGCCGGGCCGGGGTTCCTTGCCGTACATGTGCACCTTCACTCCCGGATCAGCCGCCATCACGTGGATGTAGCGGTCGTAGATGTCCGCGCCCGCACCGGCCAGGTCCGCGGCGCCGAACACGTTCGCCATGACCACCTGCGGCGCGGCGGACTGCGGCGCGCCGAGCGGCAGGTCCAGCACGGCCCGCAGGTGCTGCTCGAACTGGGAGGTCCTGGCCCCCTCGATCGTCCAGTGACCGCTGTTGTGCGGGCGCATGGCCAGCTCGTTCACCAGCAGGCCACGAGAGGTCTCGAACAGCTCCACGGCCAGCAGGCCGGTCACCCCGAGCGCGTCCGCCAGCTCCAGGGCCAGCTGCTGGGCGTCCTCAGCCAGGACTGGGGTCAGCCCCGGTGCGGGAGCGAGCACCTCCCGGCAGACCCCCTCGCGCTGCACGGTCTGCACGATCGGGTACACGGCGCCCTGCCGGTGCGGGGAGCGGGCGACCAGCGCGGCCAGCTCCCGGACAAAGGGGACATGCTCCTCGGCCAGCATGCAGACCCCGTACCCCAGCACCTCGGCGGCCTGGTCCGGCCCGCCGCACACCCAGACGCCGCGGCCGTCGTAGCCGCCGCGGACCGCCTTCAGCACCACCGGCCAGCCCACCTGGGCGGCGAAGGCGGCCACGTCCTCCGGGCTGGCTACCGGCGCATAGCGCGGGCAGGACGCGCCCAGCCGGGTCAGTTCGTCCCGCATGGCCAGCTTGTCCTGGGCGTAGCGGAGCGCGGCGCCGCCCGGGGCCACGGTCACCCCCGCCTCGGCCAGTGCCGCCAGGTGCTCGGCGGGCACGTGCTCATGATCGAAGGTCAGCACGTCGCACCGGGCAGCGAAGGCCAGCAGGTCTTCCAGGCGGTGGTAGTCCCCCACCGTGACGGCGGGACAGACCAGGGCCGCGCTGTCGTCTGGCCGGTCGGCCAGGACCCGGAACCCGATGCCCAGCGGGATCGATGCCTGGTAGGTCATCCGGGCCAGCTGCCCGGCCCCGACCATGCCCACGACCGGCGTCGGTGGGCTGGAGTGCCGTTGATCGCTCACCAGCCGTAGCCTACGAGGGAGAACCTGCACCTCGCACCCTGGTCCTCCGCCACCGGACCTTCCTGCCGACCCGGCCGCGCCTGCAGGTCAGCACAGGTCACGGGTGCCACGGCCCGGCCACCGGCAATTTAACGCACCGGAAACAACTCCCGGTCATAGTGCCATTTATCATCAGCCTGTTCGCCAGAGCGGTGGCCGGAAGCCCGGACGCGCGACCCCGAAGGAGCAAGTAGATGGCGGCACCTGAGCACCAGACGAGTCCGGTCCTGGAGGCGGAACCGCCCCCGGGTGTGGTGATCCGGGAAGGCACCTACGGCACGAAGGTGGCCGCCGTCGAGCCCGGCGGGGCCGAGTTCATCCCGCTGAACGAGCGGCACGGTAAGCCGTTGCAGCTGTTCTGGACCTGGACCTCGCCGAACTTCGAGTTCGCCACGGTCTTCGTGGGCGTCATCGGGGTGGCGTTCTTCGGCCTGAACTTCTGGCAGGCGCTGCTTGCCATAGTGATCGGCACCGGGATCGGCTCGGTCACCCAGGGCGCGCTGTCCG
>Ga0208717_1000811_pt1 | contig 10412 bp, 10 predicted proteins | sample NGESurF53shallow_FD_184489 | JGI IMG/M metagenome (GOLD analysis project Ga0208717, IMG submission 184489) | Arctic peat soil microbial communities from Barrow, Alaska - NGEE Surface sample F53-3 shallow (SPAdes) | ecosystem: Environmental > Terrestrial > Soil > Wetlands > Peat ... | reverse complement strand
AGGTTTTTTTGGTAATAGGATTTACCAGGATAATTTCTGGTGGCAGGCTGGGACAGGAAACAGCATTTATATTAGCGGCTAGTTTGTTGCTTACTAAAAACTTACAAGTATAACATTCCGAAATCCAGGTTTTAAACTACCGTTCTAAAGAAACGATAAGGAATTCCCCGATGGAATATGGGTACTTTTTATAGTTGGTACTTTTTCCTTTAACCAGTTGAGCATAAACTCCGAGCCGGGTTCTTCGCTTGCAATATGGCCGAGCAAAACGAGTGATATGTTATCTCCTTTGGCTCTTGCATCACGAACATATTCGGCAGTTTCCCATTCTGATATTTCGCCGCATATCAATACATCGGGTTTTACTTTACCTATTGATTCTATTTGCCTTCTGCCGCCGGCTGCCCCAGGCATCAGCAACAGGCGATTGCATGATTGAGACGGATCACCAATGTATCTTACTTTTTCTATTGATAGTTTTTCTTTTAAATAACCAATCAAATCTTTTAAAGTGGTGTTGGGTAAAGTAATAATGTTGGGTACCTCATGATCAGCATATTTTTTCCATTGCAATTTTTCCAATACGCCCATAGTAACACCATCCGGCACGAGGCTATGGATATAATCATGATTGCGCCAAACAGCTATATTATGTTGCTTTAGCAATCCGGCTTTGTATTGATACACATCATCATTTTGCAGCCAGGTAGTATCATCTGTATGATTGTAAAATGTTGGCTCATGCGCAATAATAAAGTTAGCGCCAAGGTCAATTGCTTTGCGGATAACTTCAATTGTTGCAAACATGGTAGTTACAATTTCTTGTACTTGTATGTCCCTATCGCCAGCCTTTAAAGTATCGACGGTATTTGTAAGTACTCCACCTGGTACTTCTTTTATAAACAAGTCCATTATATCTCCAACCGTATAGGTTTCGCTCATTTTATTTATGCCTGTGGCTTTGTTTATTGCCGGTATCGTTAATAAAGCGCCTGCGGTTAGCAATGTGTTGGCAATAAATTTTCTTCTGCCAACTGATGGATAATTATGAGGGGAAGATGAATGATTCATGTTGTTTTTTTTGATTGGAATGAGGTTGTAATTTATAGAAATAATTGTGGTTACATTACATAAGTTAGTACGAAACAGGTATATCATATTTTAGCTGTGCCAAATTCCGGTGATTAATAACTGGTGATTAAAATATTCTGGTGAGGTGGCACAAGAAGGAGCAGGAGTTTTGCGCAATTTATTCTATGTTCAGCCTGCGTCTGAGTCTTCAGATACTTAGGCTGTGTTTACCGTGGCGGGTTGTGTCCTGGAGGAGTAGGAACAAGGCAGGCTCTTTATAAGACTAAATGGTTCTAAAAGTTTATTTTTGTTATAAACAGTTGTGAATTGAATCAATACGAAATTTTACTACGGCATGTATTTGAGAAAGGTGTTTCCAAGTCTGACAGGACTGGAACGGGTACCAAAAGTGTGTTTGGGTACCAGATGCGTTTTGATTTGTCAAAAGGATTTCCACTAATAACCACAAAAAAAATTCACATAAAGTCTATCATTTATGAACTGCTTTGGTTTCTTAGAGGAGAAACAAATATTCGCTACCTAAAGGAAAATGGTGTTACTATTTGGGATGAATGGGCGGATGAAAATGGTGAGTTAGGACCCGTTTACGGTTTTCAGTGGAGAAACTGGATTGCTCCTGATGGTAGGCATATTGATCAAATTGTAAACGTGATTGAAACCTTAAAGAAAAATCCCGATAGTCGCAGAATAATTGTGAGTGCATGGAATGTTGCTGATATTGAGAAAATGGCAATACCTCCATGTCATAGTTTTTTTCAGTTTTATGTTGCTGATGGAAAGCTGTCTTGCCAAATGTATCAAAGAAGTGCCGATATGTTTTTAGGAGTTCCTTTCAATATAGCTTCTTATGCGTTGCTCACAATGATGGTTGCACAAGTCTGTAATTTGCAGTTGGGAGAATTTGTGCATACGCTTGGCGATACTCATATTTACAACAACCACTTTGAACAAGTGAAGTTGCAGCTAAGCCGTGAACCACGACCTTATCCAAGAATGATTTTGAATAAAGATGTAAAATCAATTTTTGATTTTCAGTACGAAGATTTTACATTGGAAGGATACGACCCTCATTCATTAATTAAAGCACCTATTGCAATATGATTACTTTACCTAAAGATTGGCAAATATATTCAAGCCAAATCAGAGATAGATGCAGGGACTTGATTGAATATAAAATTTGGGGTGGAATTGATTTGATTAAGTTGGATGCATGGAGACACAATTTTAAAACCGCTGAAGAAAAATATTTTTCCGCCTGCGTTTTAGACTCACTTATTTACCGTTCAAATTCTCAAACATATTCACTCATTAATCAGATGCTCTATAAAAATCTGAATAATATGTTTAGAATTTTAGGGGAACCTGATTTGCAAAATTTTCCTGCGTGTTTAATTGATAGAAGTGCTGACCTTTTGGTAAGATTAGTTCCAGCAATTACAAAGTTCTCTCCTGTTACAAAAAGCTCGAATGAGATTTTGCGTTTTATGAAAAGGCATTTTCGTGTATGGGAAAACTGGATGGTCAACCCTTGGAATATTGAAAAAGAAATTATAAAAGGGGTCAAGGCATTTATTTTTATTGATGATTTTTTAGGTACTGGTCATCAGTTTGAGGAGGTTATTCTTGATTCAAATTTATCCGATATAATAGAGACTAATCTAATTATATATGCGCCTTTAATTGCGCATGAAGAAGGAATATCATATTTAAAATCAGCCTATCCTTCACTGAATATTACTTATTCAGAAAAGCTTAAAAAAAATTCCCATTCGTTTTTTGTTAATTATTTTGAGGATGAGCAAAATGAAGCAAAAGCGTTTTATATTGATATGCTTGCAAAAAGAGGAATTACTCCTGGAATAGGAAATCAATATGGTTACGGTGATATGGAATTGACATTTGCATTTGAACATGCAGCCCCAGATAACTCCTTACAAGTTTTGCATGAGAGACATGATAATTGGGTTCCACTCTTTAACCGTTAACTAGATACAAAATGAATACAGTAGAAAATTCCATAGCACAAAATAGAGCAGAAGAATTTGGCTATGACCTTTGGGAAGATTTTGTTATTCCACCATTCTACGATAATCTGGATTTGTTAACCGCAAAAAAACCAAGAGTTGTTGTCGGTGGAAGGGGATGTGGCAAAACAAGTCTACTGCGATATTTGTGCCATCAAACACAATTTTCAAGTAAGAGAAGTAGGATAACTGAAAAGGATATTTTAAATATTGGAGTTTATTGGAGAGTAGATACTCAATTTGCAAAGATGCTTTCAAAGAGAGGGTTTGAGAATGATTTATGGAATAGTGCATTTAAGCACCTTGCAGTATTGGAGATATCCAGAGAAATTTTAAAAAGTTTGGAGAGCATTGCAAATTCCTCTTTTGAATCTTTTGAAAGTAGAGACTTAAACGCTTTTGACTTTTCCATACTAAATAGTTTTCGTAGCGATGTTCCATCAGATTTTACCGAATTGAAAAAATTTATTCGCAGAGAAATAAATTATTTTCAAACTTGGGCTGGTAGTATTAGAACAACACAACAACCTGTGTTTTTCCCTTTGGAATTTGTCAAAGAGCTGGTTATAGAAATAAAAAGTCAAAATGTATTGTTTAACGACACTGATTATTTAGTTTATGTGGATGAATACGAAAATTTATTGGTTGACCAACAAAGACTAATAAATACTTGGATGAAGCATAGCGAGATGCCCTTGATTTTTAATCTTGCTATGAAGCCCAATTCTTTTTTGGACAAGAACACAATAGGTAATGAATCAATAGCAGAAACACACGATTACAGAGAATATAATTTAGAATCCTACTATGAAAAAATAAATTTTGAGGTTTTTGCTGCTGAAATATTATTTCTTCGTTTGTGGAAAAATGATAACACATTCAAAATCCCAATTCTACCTGAAGAGTTAAAGAGTACAGAGAAAGAAATACTTAATAAAAGAAAGTCAGACCCTTATAAAAAAAGGGTTTTGAATGCAGCCAAAGATTTTTTACCAAGCACTTCTGTTGATGAAATGTCAAAAGATGTATTTACTGATGGTACTTTATACAATCGCTTGAAGGATTTGATACGAAAGGCAATAAAAAATAATAATCTTAAAGGTAATGTTGAAGATTTTTTAATTCCAGAGTTTCCTCAAGCCGGTGTAATTATTCCTGCGTTGCTGAATAGAGCTACTTTAACTGAGGAAATATTAAATGAAATTGAAAAGTTGAAGTCAAGCAAGGAAAATAAGTTCAATGGCACAACTGACTGGATACACAATAATCTGTTTGGTTGCCTTTTATTAATCTATGAACCACTTGGTAGATTTTGTCCTATTTATTCCGGGTTTGAAGCATTTTGTTTAATGTCAAGAACGAACTTGAGACATTTTTTAGAGCTTTGTTACAAATCAATTGCAAACGAACTTTTGAATAGCAACAAAAAAGTATTGAAGACAATTAGCATTAGGTCTCAAGCCGAAGCATCAAAGCAAGCAAGTTCAACTTTCTTGAGAGAAGTGAAAAATTTTGGAAATGATGGAAACAAACTGCACACTTTCGTGCTTCGTATTGGAACTTATTTTAGTTATGCCCACAAGAAACCTACCCAGAGCGAACCTGAGCAAAACCATTTTAGCATAAGGGGGAATCGTTCAAGTGAACTGAATAGATTTATGGATGATGCAGTAAAGTGGTCGGTACTTTACGAAAGCAGAATAACGAAACAAAAAGGGGGTGAAAACAAAGCTGAATCAGAAGATTTTGAATACATATTGAATCCCATTTATGCTCCTTACTTCCATATAAGCTACAGAAAGAAAAGGAGTGTGCAATTTAGCGGTGATGAAATGAATACGATTGTATTTGGTGATTTCAAGGAGTTTCAGAGTTACATGGACAAAGTTTTAAAGAGTTGGAAAATATCCCCAGCCGATACAACCATTAATCTATTTACACAATTGGAAAGTTGAGTCTATGAATATTAGAATGCAATTTGCAGAAGTGCCTGACAAATTATCCCATGATAAATGGGATTTATCTTTTATTGGTGTGCCTATTGATGAAAGAGGTGTAAAGGCACTTGAATATATATCTGCAAACACAGGTAAGAATATTTCTTTTGAATACATACCTAAGGAGTTTAAAACAAGGTTTGATTCTGATACGCTTGACAAGGACGATATTGTAAAATATTTGGCTTTCTCAAATGGGAAAAAAGTATTGGTTGATTCAACAACGTTAAACTTCGCTGAGATTTTAATTTTAACTCAAGCATTGATAGAGGTTGGAGTAAAAGAGATTGAAATTTTATATGTTGAACCAGCCAAGTACAAACACAAAAGTAAAGGCGTTGATATTCTTCACAAGAGAGATTTTGAACTGTCGGAAGGTATTGTTGGTTATGAAGCGATTCCGGGTCATGCACTTTTAGTAACAAATGAAGTCTCACAAAAAGTAGTTTTCTTATGTGGATTTGAGGCAGAACGAATTGATAGAGCTTTGGAAGATTCTCAAATTATTGGTGCTAATTGCTCATGTATTTTTGGTGTACCTGCATTCAGTCCAGGATTTGAAATGGATTCTTTTGATAACAATATCTCAGTAATAAAAGAAAGAAAGATTTCAGGCGGAATAAATTTTTGCGGGGCAACAAACCCTTTGGCCGTTTTGCAAACTCTTGAAGAAATGTTTAAAGGTCTTGATGAAGATGAACAAATGTTTGTTGTTCCTTTGGCGACAAAGCCAATGAATATTGGTGCATGTCTATTTTTATTGAGTAAGCCAAAAGATAAAGTGGCAGTTCTTTATGACCACCCTAAAGAGGTAAAAGGAAAAGCTATTGAAATTGCTAATTGGCATTTGTTTAATATAAATCTTAGTTAGCATGGATGCATTAGGTAGATATTATACAGCCGATATTATTTCAACCTTGCTAATCAGCAACCTTGAAACAAGCAAGCCAAAACGAATACTTGATTTAGGTGTTGGTGATGCTTCGTTGACTATTGCTGCTTATGCAAGATGGGAGAAAGCAAAATATTTTGCTACTGAGATTGAACCAAAGAAAGCAACCGCAATAGAAAAGAAGCTCTCCTTTATTAAAGTTCTTAATTGTGATACGCTTCAACCCAATGCATCTACTAAACTAAAAGTAAAATTTGGCTCCATTGATATTGCAATTTGCAATCCTCCGTATGTCCGGGTTGAGAACAAAGAAAAATACAAAAGACTTTTCAAGTCCGTTGGCTGCAAGAATTTCAGCAACCTTTTAAGGATAACATCTGAGATTGTTTTTTTTGCTCACAACTTAAAACTTTTGAAGCATGATGGTGAACTTGGAATTATTGTTTCAGATAGTTTGATAACAGGTAAGGAATTCAAAATTTTTAGGGAGACAATTTTTGAAAAGTTTAATGTTCGTAGAATCATTCAACTACCTGACAAAGTTTTTAATAAAACTGAGGCACGAACTCACATTATTTTTATTAGTAAGACTAAATCTGCAAACAAAACGTGTGAATTACTGAGTTCAAACATTCATGGTGCATTATCCGAGAAAATAATTGTCGCCAACAATTTTTTGATTGACAGAATGGATTATCAATTTCACAAAGCAGACATATATGTGAAAGCGACTACAAAAACTTTAAAGCAAATCGGAGCTGTAATTAAAAGAGGAAAGTTTTCTTATAAAGAATTGAGAGAATCCAAACTTTCATTTTTTCATTCTGTTCACTTTAAGGAAAACGGTGTGAATATTTGCTTTGAAAAACCGGTAGCGAAAAAGCATCATAGCTATTCAGCGAATGAGGGAGATATTTTAATGTGTCGTGTCGGCAAAAGAGTGGTTGGTAAAGTTGCAATCGTAAAAACAGGCAGAGTTATCAATAGTGATTGTATCTATAGGATTACAGTACCTAAACCTTATCGTCAAATTTTATTGAAGTCGTTTCTGTCAGAAGAAGGAAAAGCATGGTTGCATGCTTTTGCTCATGGCGTTTGTTCCCAATTAATAAGCAAGTCTGATTTAGAAAACTTTCCGATATTCTCTTTGTAACTTAGAATTCTGTTAGTGACGTGTTCATAAATTTTCGTCAAGCAGGATGGGTCGCCTGAGTGCTGTAATTTCTACTGTTTGAAATGTTGCCTTTTGTGTGTCGCCTTTATGTGTCTAGCAATGTGCTAACAAAAAGCCCCGATACAGCATAAGTATCGGGGCTTCTTTTATGGGCTTCGTCTACCACTTAATGTTGTGCGTTCGTGTTTCTCTGTAACAAATGCCCAATTGAAAATATGTTGTTGAAGTTAGGATACTTTTGTTGGCTGTAGTATTAGTTTATCAGCTTGATGGTTGTCATTAGTCGTTTCCAAAACTCGAATATGAGGTCTGGAAGAATGTCATTTAGCTTTACGTCATTATTAAAAAATCTGTTTCTATTTTTAAAGGTGTCAAAATTCCCATTTGTAGTGTCAGGGATTAAAATAAACTTTTCAATCATTTCCCAATTTTTGAATTGTTGATAAACCTTTGGAATATTTTCAAACGAGGAATTATGGATAATATCATTCCTTAAGCTCAATATAAGTTGGAGTTGGTCAGACTTTTCAAAAACAGACTTTTCAAACGTGAAGTTTTTTATCCTTTTTGCATCTCCAAAAAGTATGTCTTTGCATTTTAATTTTGGGTATACGGTGAAGTCAGTTTGTAGGCTCCCCCTTTTTAGTACAGTTCAAAAGTAGAATAATTTATCATTATAGTTTTATATCCAGCTATTGGGCGTAGTGAAGCGAAGGCGTAGCCGAAGCGCAATGGAGCCCAATAGCTGGATGAGTTTTTTTGTTTTGCTCCCTGTATATTTTAGGTGGCAATCCTCCCAGGGAATCATGAGGCCGGCTGCAATTATAATCGTCTACCCATATCTGTGAAACTTCTCTTACCTCATCAATATTATCAAACAGGTAAGCATCCAAAACACCTCCCCGGTAAGATTTATTAAATCGCTCTATGTAGCCATTCTGCATGGGCTTGCCAGGTTGTATATATTTAAACTCAATCTCATTAGCCTTACTCCATTCCCTGGCTAATTTAGCCACAAACTCAGGCCCGTTGTCCATCCTTATTTTTTGTGGTTTACCATAGCGGTTGGTCAGATGTTTTAGTACCCATATCACCCGACTGCTTTTTAGAGAATAATCTATCTCAATAAATAATACCTCCCGGTTATAATCATCAATAACATTAAACGAGCGGAACTTGGTGCCGTTGCTTAATGCATCACTCATAAAGTCGATACTCCAGGTTTGGGTAAATCCTTCTGGTATGACCAATGGCTCTTTTACTCTTGCCGGCAGGCGCTTCTTTACTTTGCGCCGTAGAGGTAATCCCATTTGTTGATACACCCTGTGTAATTTTTTATGATTAATAATGGTCCCTGTATTCCTGATGCGGTGATAGCACTTCCAAAAACCTTCTACCGGATTTTCACGGGCAAGTTTCTCTAATTGACTCATAATGACTTCATCATTTTTAATAGATTGATAATGCAGGCTACTCCTGCTTAGTTTCAATAAACGACACGCCTTGCCGATGTCTTTGGGACGCTCTTTGTGCAACTCAACAATAACACTTCTTTTTTCGCAAGGCTTTAAAGCTTTTTTTCAATGATGTATTTTGCTACGTCAAGTTCCATAGCCAGGTTGGCGTACATCTTTTTCAAACGACTGTTTTCTTCTTCCAGCTCTTTGATCCGTTTAAGTTCGCTGGCTTCCATACCTCCATAGCGCTGTCGCCATTTATATAAGGAAGCCTTACTTACTCCGTGTTCACGGTTAATTTCTTCGGCCGTTTTGCCGTTATCAAACTCTTTTAAAATGCCTGCTATCTGCGCAGGACTGAATGTGCTTTTTTTCATGTTTTACAGTTTTAAAATTAAACATTTTGTCTACTTTTAAACTGTACTTTTTTTGGGGGAGCTTACAATACGGAACTTCTTGATGCCCTAACAATCCCTTTTAATTTAATAGACGGATCTGATATAAGCAATGATTTGATAAATGCATTTCATGCGCTTTGATTATCAGAAATAGTTACTCAAACTCAACATTTATCACATGTAGTTATCCAACATTACGATAGTTTAAAAAATAATTTAGGAGATAGTATCTACCAATACATTGGGCAGAATTTGTATTTACTTCCACTTTCAAAATCTCAGCAACAATACGGTTATGAAAATTTCTTTATAACTCCAGCAATCAACAATGATTTTTTAAAAGACAGAGGATATATTTATCATTCTTCAACTGATAATTACAACTCCAGCTATGACATTCTTAAAAAAAATGTATTTACCGTTACTGGTGTAACAAAAAATAACTCTAATCAGTATTTTCTTCAGCTTAAAAATAACACCCTTGGAGAAATTTGCTATTATAAATACAAAACCGTAAATGACTTAGCATTTCCATTTATTATTCAAGGCTATGTTGAAAAGGCAACGCAACGATTTGTAGGGAAAGAGGTAGAAACAACAGGAGAAAAATGGACATCAGGAGATGTTATTGACGCTGTTACTGGAAGGAAAATCACCATAGACGCGGGCAAGCGATGGAAAATATCTGAAATAGTATTTGCAAAAGAAAATTCTGACGAACCACCAGGTTTAGATTTTATGTTGAAAAATAAAGCAGGTGAAAGTATTGCAATACCATTTCTTTTTACCAATGACAAGTATTTGCTTATTAAATAGGACGAAATGCACACACAAAAGTATTTGCAAAAGCAGGGCTGGACAATGTAAGACGTCTCAGCTGGGTTTTCATTTCCACTCCTAAATAAGGCTAACAGTTATGGATAGCCGGAAATGAAACCCCGCTACCGGAAGATTCTTCAAATTAGAAAAAGGCTCCTTTCGTAAACATTATAAAGATTTGTAGATTAGCTTTACAATAATTCAGTGTTTAAGGGGGTTTCACAGGAGGAGTATTATGGTTAAAAGTTTATGCTGTGAAAACTCTTCCCAAGCCGTGTCTCTATTCCAAGCCCTGAAGCCAGGCAGGACACGGCAGCCCATCTAAAATGGAATTGTATATCTTATAACATGGCTGTAAGAATATGAAGCATTGGCAATTTTTCACTTTTTTAATTTCCCGGCGGCACACATTTTTTTTTCAATGTCGTCTTTAAAATTGAAATAATAGCTTAACTAACGATTAGGTGTACACTAAGAAAAGGTTCAACGCCGCTGGCAGCACATCTTTTTTAAAAAAATAAAAAATCCCCGCCTATGACAACGGGGACTTCTTAACAAA
>Ga0208717_1000810_pt1 | contig 10416 bp, 11 predicted proteins | sample NGESurF53shallow_FD_184489 | JGI IMG/M metagenome (GOLD analysis project Ga0208717, IMG submission 184489) | Arctic peat soil microbial communities from Barrow, Alaska - NGEE Surface sample F53-3 shallow (SPAdes) | ecosystem: Environmental > Terrestrial > Soil > Wetlands > Peat ... | reverse complement strand
AGCGATACCGTTGAGCGTACCATCCGGCCGATCGCACTGGGACGGAAGAACGCACTGTTTGCCGGATCCACCGGCGGCGGACAGAGTTGGGCTGTTCTGGCCTCGCTGATCAACACCGCCAAGTTGCATCAGCTCGATCCACAAACCTACCTCGCCGATGTGCTGGAGCGGATCGTCTCCGGCCGGACCAAGATAAATCCCTTGCGCGAGCTGCTGCCCTGGACCTGGAAGGCGGCGCCGGACCAGGCCGCCGCTGCCGCATGACGCGCCCGCGCAGAAGATCGGCACGCCCCGCCGACACGGCGATGAACCTCGAGAAACTCGAAGCCTGGCTGGATCGAGTCGATCCCCAGCCGCGGGTTGACGGCGTATCGATGCTCGACGGCTATCTGACCGCGATCGTCATCGGCCCATGCTCGATCCCACCCGACGAATGGTTCACCGATTTGCTCGGCCCGAACGGCCACATCGGCTCCGCGAACGGCGAGCGGTTGGCCGCCATCACCGCGATCGTCGCCCGCTTCAACGTCATCAGCGAGGGCCTCTCGACGGCGCCAAAGCACCACGCGCCGATCTTTGAGCGCAGGGACGACGGTACCGTCCTCGCCGAGCCCTGGTCCATGGGATTTCTCGCCGCCATGCGGCTGCGCCGCGGCGCCTGGCGGCCGCTGCGTAATCTCGATCGGATCGAGCACGGTCTGCTGCTGCCGATTCTGCTCCACTGTACCGATCACTTCGGGCGCCCAATGCTCGGGCCACCCCGCGAGGGGGCCGAAACCGAGCAGTTTCTGCGCACCGCCTATCACGATATCCCCACTGTGCTCCCCGAAATCAGGCAATTCTGGATGCCTCAACGCCGCCAGGAAGCCGGACCGTAGCAGGTCCGGCGGCGTCCGGCAGCGTGGGGTTCTCGCAGCGGTTACCTTACAGTTGACCCGGTTTCGCGGACACCTTTCCACAGCTCGGGAAACTTCTGCCTCACCAGCGCGAGGCAACCCCTGACGAACGCCCATCCCCGATCTGAACAGCCGCATAAAGGCACGCGCGGAGGCGGGGGGCCATGCGAAATGGCGGGAGTTTCTCGCGAAAGACGCCCCGATGCTGGCGGAGATGCAGTCGCCCTTGCTGCTACCCACGGCGTTCTCGCCGATGAAGTGACCTCGGCGGGCTCGGATCGAGGTTAGCGGGGCGGTGTCGGTATAATGGTCACGGTGCCGTCGGGATTGACCATTGTGCTGGTGCCATTGCCGTTTGGCACCAGCACCGCTTTGTTCGCGGGTCGCCCGGAAGGGCTCGCTCGCGGGAGGCCGTAGTGGCCGAAACTCGGCAGAGTCGCTGCGGGCGGAGTCGGCAACGCCACTTCCGGGCCGAGTTGGCCGTGTATCAACGGCAGCTCGGCCTTTGGCGGGGCAGAGAGGGGCGCTTCGGGCCCGAGCGGCGGGTTCGATCGATAGTTTGGCAGCGTCGTGGCGGACGGCATCCGTGCCGGCGCTTCAGGTGGCAACGGGAAGCCATGCTGGGCGACGCCGGCCGAGCCACCGGCGAGCACGAGCCCCGCAGTGACCGCGACCAGACGGGCAGCGACCTCGATCAATGCGTCGGCCCAACGGCGAGCTGGGTTGGCGCCTTACGCGCTTTGCGCCGCTCCTCGAAGCCTTGCAGCAGCGTGAAGAAAGATGGCACGAACAGTACGGCGAGGCAGGTCGAGGCGATCATTCCGCTGAACACCGACAGGCCCAGCGACACGCGGGCGGCGGCACCGGCGCCCGTTGCGAGCACCAGCGGCACGACGCCCAGGGTGAACGCGAACGAGGTCATCAGGATCGGACGGAACCGCGTCCGCGACGCTTCCACGGCGGCCTGCAAGATCGGCTCGCCGTCGACCATCCGACGCTCCCGCGCGACCTCGACGATGAGGATGCCGTTCTTCGCCGAAAGCGCGATCAGCAGCATCAGCCCGATCTGCGTGTAGAGATTGTTGTCGAGCCCCACGGCGTTCAACGCGATCACCGGACCCAGCAGCGCCAGCGGCACCGCCAGGATCACGGCGAGCGGCAGGATCCAACTCTCGTACTGGCCGGCAAGGCACAGATAAACCAGCAGAATCGCCAGGCCGAACGCGACATACAGCTGATCGCCGACCACGTTCTCCTGGTAGGACATGCCGGTCCACTCGTAGGCGGAGCCGGGCGGCAAGGTTGCGTCCGCGATCTGCCCCATCATGCTCATCGCCTGACCGGAGCTGAATCCTTTCGCCGGCGACCCCACGACGCTGGACGAGAGATAGAGGTTGTAGAGGCTGATCAGCGACGGCCCGACCACCGGCTCGATCCGCATCAGCGCGCCGAGCGGGACCATGTTCCCGTCCTGGCTGCGCACGTACAATTTAAGAATATCCTCAGGATGCGTGCGATATGGCGAGTCCGCCTGGACGTAGACCTGCAGTGCCAGACCGAACTTGTTGAACTGATTGACGTAGCTCGACCCGAGATAGGAGGAGAGGGTGGCGAACACGTCGCCAACCGACACCCGCAGGCTCTCTGCCTTGGTACGGTCGATCAGCAGCCGCAGCTGCGGTACGTCGGTACGGAACGACGTGATCACATGCTGAAGCGCGGACTGGTCGTTCGCCGCGTCGACGACGCTCTGTGTCGTGGTCAGCAGCTTGCTGTAGTCGAAACTGCCGTCGCGCTGCTCGATTTGCATGGCGAAGCCGCCGGAATTGCCGATGCCCTGGATAGGCGGCGGCACGATCACGAAGCCGACGCCGTCGGTCAGCTTGTTCAGCGCCGTCTGCAGATGCGTCACGATGGAGCGGAGGTCCTGGCCTTTCGCCTTGCTGCGCACGCCCCAGTCCTTAAGGATCACGTAGGCCACGCCTGCATTCGCCAGCGTCGCGTTGTTGTCGAGCACCGATACCCCGGCAATCTGCACCACCTGATCGACGCCCGGCGTCGAGAGCGCGATTTGCGTCGCCTCGCCGAGCATGGCCTGGGTGCGCTCCACCGACGCCCCGTCCGGTAGTTGCACGCCGATGAGCGCGTAGCCCTGATCCTCATTCGGGATGAAGCCGGTCGGCAGGCTGGCGATGCCCCAGAAGCCGAGGCCGGCCAGCACCAAGGCGATCAGGACCATGATCGCGCTACGCTGCACCATCCAGCCAATCGCTGTAGCGTAGCCGTTCTCGAACCGGTCATAGACGTGGTTGAAGCCCCGATAGAAAATATTGCGCTTCTCCGGCGGCACGGAGGGGCGCAGCCACATCGCGCACTGGGTAGGCTTGAGGGTGACGGCGTTGATCGCGCTGATCAGCGCCGTGGCGGCAATGACCAGAGCGAATTGCGCGAACATGTTGCCGATGAGGCCGGGCAGGAACGCCGCCGGGATGAACACCGACATGAGCACGAGGGTGATGCCGATGATCGGGCCGAACAACTCGTGCATCGCCTTCACCGCCGCGTCGTGGCCGGACATCCCGCGCTCGATATAGCGGGCGACCCCTTCCACGATCACGATCGCGTCGTCCACCACGATGCCGATGGCCAACACGATCCCGAACAGCGTCGATATGTTGATGGTAAAGCCAAGTGCCGCCATCGCTGCGAATGAGCCGATGATGGTGACCGGCACCGTCGTCGCGGGCACCAGCGTGGCACGCCAGTCCTGCAGGAAAACCAGGATGACGATCAACACGAGCACCCCGGCCTCGATCAGGGTGACCCATACCTCGTGGATCGAGGCGGTGACGAATTTCGTCGTGTCGAACGGCACGCTATAGGTCAGGCCCTGTGGGAAGCTGCGCGCCAGCTCCGCCATCTTGGCGTTGACTTCCTTCTCCACATTCAAGGCGTTCGCGCCGGGTGTCTGGTAGATCGCGACACCGGCCGCCGGCTTGCCGTTCAGCTCGAAGCTCTGCGAGTAGGTCTGCGCCCCAAGCTCGACCCGTGCCACGTCCCTCAGGCGGACGATGCGGCCGCCATTGGCGCTCTGCGCCTTGACGACGATGTTGCCGAACTGGGTCGGATCATCGAGGCGCCCCTGAAGATCGACCGTGTACTGGAAGTCCTGGCCCTTCGGCACCGGCGGGATGCCGATCTGGCCGGCGGCAACCTGCTGGTTCTGCTGCTGCACGGCGTTGATCACGTCCTGCGGGACCAGGCCATAGGAAAACAGCTTCTTCGGATCCATCCAGATCCGCATCGCGTACTGGCCGACGCCGAACACCGTCACGTTGCCGACGCCGGGCAGGCGCGCCAACTCGTTGACCAAGTTGATGCTGGCGTAGTTGCTCATGAACAGGCTGTCGAAGTGCCCGCCCGGGGAGTTCAGCGCGACGATTTGCAGGATCGAGGTGGATTTCTTCTGCACCACCACGCCTTGCGCCTGCACCGCCTGTGGCAGCGAGGCAAGCGCCGCCGAAACCTTATTCTGCACCAGCACCTGGGCGAAGTTCAGGTCGGTGCCGATGTCGAAGGTGACCGTCAGCGTGTAGGTGCCGTCGCTCGCGCTGGTCGACTGCATGTAGATCATGTGTTCGACGCCGTTGACCTGCAGCTCGATCGGCTGGGCGACGGTGTCGATAACGGTCTGCGCGCTGGCGCCGGGATAGCGCGTGGTAACCGATACGGTGGGCGGCACGACGTTGGGGTATTGCGTGACCGGCAGGCCTATCACGGCGACGATGCCGATCAGCACGACGACGATGGCCAGCACGTTCGCCAGCACCGGCCGCTCGATGAAGAACTTCGAGATCATGGGCGGAGCCGTCCCGCCGTCACTTCGTCACCACCGACCCGGTCGACGCCTCCCCGGCCGACGCGATCGTCGTATTCGTCGCCGCGACCTTACGTCCGGGAACCGCGCGCCCGGCACCAGAAACAATGACGCGATCGTCCGGCTTGAGGCCGGTCTCGATGACCCGGAGGTCGCCGACCAGCGAGCCGGTCTTGACGAAGCGCTGCTTCACCTCGTCCTGGCCGTTGACCACCAACAGGTAGCTCCCTTGCTGGGCGGTGCCGATCGCGCGGTTCGGCACCAGCAGCGACGTCGTTGGCCGATCCGTCGTCGGCACGCGGATATGCACGAAGAACCCGGGGAGCAGCGTTCGGTCCGGGTTCTCAAATACGCCGCGCACCAAGATCGTGCCGGTCGCCGGGTCGAGTTCGGGGGCGATGTACTGGATGACGCCTTTGTGGGGGTATCCCTGCTCACTCATCAGGCCGATCTCGATCGGGATCTTGTCGAAGGTCGCCTGGGTGATCCGGTCGCTGCTGGTTCGGCTCGCGCGGATGCGCAGCACATCCTGCTCGCTGACGTTGAAGGTCACGTAAATCGGGTTGAGTTGGACGAGGGTGGCGAGCTTGGTATCGCCGGAGCTGCCGACCAGCGCGCCGACCGAGACCAGATGCTGGGTGGCCACACCGTCAAATGGCGCGGCGACATGGGTATAGCCCAGATTGATCGCGGCGATGGTGACGCCGGCCTGCGCGTTGGTCACGTCGCCCTGGTCGCTGTCCCGCTTGGCGCGCGCCTGGTCGAATGTGGCCTGCGCGCTCACGTTCTGGCGCAACAGGGTCTGCTGGCGATCGAACTCCAGCTGCGACTGCACCAGTTTCGCCTGTGCGATGGTCAGCGCCGCCTGTGCCTGCTGCAGCTGCGCCTGGTACGGCGCCTGCTCGATCACGAACAGGGTGTCGCCCCGCTTGACGGCCGCACCGTCCTTATAGTTGATCGCGGACACGAAGCCCTTCACGCGGGCCACAAGATTGATGGAGTTGACGGCGACGGTGTTGCCGGTCGCCTCCAGATAGCTCAGCACGGGTTGCTGTAGCGGGTGCGCCACACTGACCTGCGGTGGCGGCGGCGGTGCGAACTTATTCTCTTGCTTGCAGCCCCCCAGCAACACCGCGATCAGGAACGACGCGGCAAGCATGGCGGCACCGCGCTGACCGTGCGGCCTAGTCGGGCGGGCGTGCCCTGGTCCGAGCTGTCGCATTGTCTGTTACCCGAGGCGGAGGGTGGCCGATGTCAGCCGGCGCACGGTTGAACAATTTTACCCGGATTTCCCGGATGAGCGGATTCGTCCGCCGCAGGGCAGCCGCCTGGCTGGGCCTGACACCGAAGGAACATTCCACCGGCGGCAAGCAGCGCATGGGATGCCGGCACGATGCTGAGGATCTGCACCCATGCCCGCTCGATGCGCCCGCCGCCAGGAGAGGTGCGTCCAGATGCAGACTTGTGCGCGCCGTGTCCCGCGCACACGGCGTTCATATCGATACCGTCCACGTGCCACGCGCCTGATCCACGAACCGCCACCGACGACCAAGCTTCAAAGCTTTCGGTTCAGCACATCGTGCAGCATGGCTTTGTCCAGCGAAAGATAGGCCACCTGCGAGCACAGCACTCCGGACGGCGGGCGTGTGGTGCCCTTTGAGGCGCAAGCTCCGGCGGTTGAACTGCTCCTTGTGGATCCGGCGTAGCGGTTCGATGCCGCCGATGGTGATCACCGCAGTCCTGAATCGCTTGAGGCCGAGCATCGGGCCAAGCCGCAGCTTCACCCCACAGTGATTCTGCTCGATCAAGTTGTTCAGGTACTTCAACGAGCGCAGCTTCGCATCTCCAGGCAGCGGGCCATCGGCTTTCATCTCGCGCACCGCGCCGTGCGACGCCGCGTATCCATCCAAAGTGATCGCCCGCGATGGGCATCCCTGGTGGTTAATCGCCTTGCGGAAGGACGCGTTGGCTGCCCCATCGCGCTTGGCGCTGAGGCGAAAGTCTATGGTCTGGCCATCGCGGTCGCCCGCCCGATACAGGTACACCCACACACCCCGGATTTTCACGTAGGTCTCGTCAACACGCCACGAATGCCCGACCAGCCGAGCGAATCGGATCCAGCGTCGCTCGAGCTCCGGCGTGTAGTGCTGCCACCCAACGCATGATCGTGGTGTGGGCCAACGACAGGCCGCGTTCGACCACCATCTCGACCAGATCGCGGAAGCTGAGCTTGAAGCAGAGGTACCACCTCACACACAGGATGATGACCTCGCGATCGAAATGGCGGCCTCCGAACGGCTCTTCCATGGTCTGCGGCTTACCCATCGTCGAACCATAACCCGTTCAACACCCAGCATACCCGGTCCGGTTGCGCCATTTGCACCGGAACCATCCAAAGAAGGGTGGCAGTTCACGGCAACACGGGACTCTACTTCTGGTCGGAAGGAAGAAGGGGCGCACGGTCAGGTGCTTGTTCGGGTTTGGCGAAGAACATTCTTTATGGCGCTCATTCAACCACCAGATACCCCTGAGGAAGCGGACGCTCTCCAGGTCTTGGATCGCCGAGGCGGACAGGAAGGGACCACAAGGAAACGGGCGCCCCGAAGGCGCCCGCCACCGGTTGTCCGCCAGTACTCGCTTGATTCAGGACGAGATGATGCTGATCCCGTTGGCGCCGGTCGGGGAAGCGAAGGTGATCTGCGTGCCGTCCTTGAGCGTGACAGCATGGGCGCCGCTGCCGATGGCGGATTTGACGGCGTTCGCGGCGGCGTCCGAGTTGGCGGCGCCATACAAAGTGTCGAAGCCAGACAAAGCCAGCGTTTCGCCGGCGCGGGTATTGTAGAGGAAATCCACCCCCGGGGTAACGACGGTCTTGGTGATCGCGCTGAGCAGCTGGCTGTTGACCACCTCGAATGTGTCCTGGCCGGTGCCGCCGATCAGGCTGGTCTGACCGCTCCCGGCGACAAGGTGGTCCTTGCCCGTGCCGGCGAACAGGACGTCGTTGCCGCCGGTAAAGCTGCCGTAGATCTGGTCGTTTGTCTGGGACGGAGCACCGAAGAGGGTCTCGTTGCCGAGGCCCGCGACCAGCAACGCCCCGGGATTGTTGGCGCCCCCAGTCGAGGGGCTGTTGTAGACGAGGACGTTGTTGGCCGCGCCGACGACCGTGGCGCCTTGCGTGCCGCCGGTGATGACGTTGAGCGCCTGGGTTGGCGAGTTGTTGGCGTAGAAGAATACCGAGCCCGACCCGCCGATAATACCCGTCGGGCCCGGGGTCGCGCCGGCGAAGACGGTGTCGGCGCCGCCGGTGATGGTCACCAGGTTAGAGCCACCGCCCAGGCTCACCTGGCCAGTGCCGCTGAGGTTATAATGATCGAATCCGTCGCCCGCCGCGACAGCGTAATTGCCCGACAGGTTGAACGTGTCGCTGCCATTGCCGGCGGTGATGGAGGCGGACCCGACGGACGCGTTGGTGTAGTTGATGTTGCCAGCGCCGCCGAGGAAGCTGGGGCCGCCAGTGACCGTGAGGTTGGCGTTCATCGAGCCATCGACAAGGAAACCGTAGCCGAGGGGAACGTTCACCACCCCGCCGCTGGTGATCTCCAACACCTGCGAGGAGAACGGCGGCGGCGAACCCGGAGGCAGCGGGGCGACGCCGCCGCCAGCCACGCTAGCGATGTTCAGCGCGCCCGATGCCAACAGCCCGTTCAAGGTCGTGGCAATGCTTTGCGCCAGCGCCGTGTTGGCCGGATTGGTGAAATTATTGCTGACAATCGTGGAATTCGCGCCGGGGACGGTAATCGTTGCCATTTAGGATCTCCGTTTCGGCACAGCTGACGACGAGGGAAGCAAGGCGGATCAGCGGGATAGTCAATGATTCAAAAAATCACCTCGCGCAAGCGAAAAGCTAAGCGCGACAGATTCACGGAGGAATAACTCGTCTTCCCGGCCGCCCGATGCAGGAGCCAAACCCCAATCGGAACAGAGTGTTTGATTTCCGCGCCCTATCCAGATATTAGATAGCAACCCGTAACAAGCAGGCGCGTAATTCGTCGTGAAAAGACCCGCGCGACAAGTCGCGGCCATGTGGCCGCGATTAAATAAGCGACCCGGAACTCTTGCGATCACAGGAATGTGTTAATTGCGGCGGGCGATGGGCGGCTGAGGGCCGATCGCGCCAACAGTCATGCATCGCCTAGCAGGCTACTCGAAATTCGTGGCTGGCGGCGCGGGCTGAATTGCGATCCCTAAGCCCGGGTCTGCCGGTTGGTGGGGTTGGGATGCGAGCAAACGACGCGGTCAGCGGCAGGCTGTTCAGCTACGTGGAGCTTGAGAAGCGGGTGCCCGCCGATCACCCGCTGCGGGTGACTCGGGAGATCGTGAACGCGACGATGGCGGCCACGTGAGGGGAGTTTGACGCGCTCTACTCGCCGTTGGGCCGGGAATCGATCCCGCCGGAGCGGTTGCTGCGGGCGCTGCTGTTGCAGGCGCTCTACAGGCATTGTCAAGTTGGCGGGCCCTCCCGGATCACGGCAGTCTGCTTGGCGCGGCAATCGCGTCCGGCCCCTACTGCGGCTTCCGCTTCTCGGGCGAGGTCATGCAGCAGCAGGCGAAGCCCACCATCGGCTTGAAGAACCGCAGAAAGCGAGCCGGCTGGAACACCGACTATCTCGCAGCCGTCATCCAGCAGGCCGCCTAAGCGTTCACTCGATTCGTCTGCCTGCTGCGGCCGCTGGTGAACTGGCTCAACCGCTGCCCGATCACCGAAGGAACGACGGAGGCGCAGTATTGCGTCCATGCGACGTGCGACCGCCCCAACGTCGCCGATGTCCGGGACTTGCTGGACGAAACGCTGTCGCGGCCAGTTATCCCATCCAGGAGATCGAAACCTTGTCGGAGAGCGACGATCAGGTAGACTTGGCGGCCATCCTCGTGCCGACGATGGCTGCCCACGCCGAGTTGGACCAAGTGGTGCCACCTGGAACGCTCGCCGCTGGTGCGCTCGGCTACCTAGACCGTGGGCACCACGGCGTGAGTGCGACTTTGATCCGGCTATCCCGCGGAAGCCGCCTTACTCTTCGCGAGCCAGGAAGCGGGCGAACGCCAGCGTCGCTTCCGAGGCATGGTGCTCCATGCCGTCCGCGTCGGCTTCCACAGCCTGTCTGGGGACATATCCGTCAAGAAGAACCCGGTCCGCATCATCCGATCCCCTAACGTTTCACGCGACTGGATGGAGTATTTACCGGACGCGCGCTCGACTCCCGGTCCTCCCGCCGGGCCGCGTCCGACAGGACCCGGGCATTGGAGTTCGCGAGTCCGGCCTCGCTGCGGTCGACCCGCGCGACGCGCCTCCAATACTCGGCGGCTTCGCGATCGGCGGCGGCTCTATCCTTCGCCATGACAACCCTCCCCTGCCGCTATTCGGCGGCGCTGCGGTTGAACTTGCTGACTTTCACTTCCTGGACCAAGTCAGGTCGCCGGAAGTATATCGCCCGGCCGCAACGCAGCGGCTTCGCGCTCCGCGCGACGATGAACGCCTCGTCGGTGCGCGTGTCGTTCATTAACTCTTCCCGCCGGATCAGCGCCCGGCTGACCTCGTGATAGCTTTCATTCGAGCCGCGCGAGCGAGAGCCGGTCTCGAAGCTC
>Ga0208717_1000809_pt1 | contig 10424 bp, 17 predicted proteins | sample NGESurF53shallow_FD_184489 | JGI IMG/M metagenome (GOLD analysis project Ga0208717, IMG submission 184489) | Arctic peat soil microbial communities from Barrow, Alaska - NGEE Surface sample F53-3 shallow (SPAdes) | ecosystem: Environmental > Terrestrial > Soil > Wetlands > Peat ... | reverse complement strand
CCTTCTGCCTTCAGGTCGCCGTCTTCGAGCGTTGCGGTGGCAATGCCCGGAGACAGGGATCGGAAGTAAAAGTGTGCTCCTCGCCTCGTTTCAACGATCGTCTTGAGGATGCTCTTGAGCCGCTTGTAAAACGCGCGGGCTCGTTCCTTGTCATCTATATCGACGACGATCAGCTCGCCCGTCTTCACTCCCAAATTCGCGCCGCCGATATACCAATCCACGTCCTCGGCAACTGGTACATCACGACGGAAATGCTCTGAGAGATCAAATCCTTTCTGCGGCACCTTCGAGCGTGGAGCGAGCGGAAAGGGGTGTAAGCCCTTCCGCTCGACTTCCACAGCGCGATCAAAAGGAGACAAAATCATCAGAGCACGAGAATAGCGCGTTAGTGCGTCAAAGCCATGAAGACGACGAACAGCACAACGAAGCCAAGCACGACGATGAGGCCAAACAACTCGAATTCTGGCTTCTTATCGTTCGCCGGACCCGGCCGAACATCGATCACGCGATCGGCCTCTTCATTATTCCGGTTGAGCTTGATCTTGAAACTTCCACCCATCGCAGCTTTCCTTTCTTAAAATGCGGATTCCGTTCCGCTACGAAAATCAACGTCCAACAATTGCTCGGAGAATTGTCACGAAGGTCACGAATGGCACGAAGATGACCGTTCCGGCGAACAGCACTCTATGCAAAAGCGGCCAGTCGTCCGTCGTCTCCAAAAAGTCCTCTACTCTTTGCAAGAGGCCAGGATTGCGATTGCGAGAGTTATATTTCGTCGGCTCGGATCGTGGCTCCTGCTCTTCGTTGCTCTGGTTCAGTTTGAATTTCATACTTCCCATCTTCAGTTCTCCGAATGAGTCCTCCGGCTGTTCTTTCCGGCGACATTGCCGTTGACCTGCTGCCGGACTGGCGGGTCATTTGATTCATCTTGTGGGGCAGAGAGCAAACGTCGGTTCTCGGCCTGCAATTGCGCAAGCTGCAACTTCGTCTGTTCGAGTTGCACCATCGCATCGAGACGCTTCGTGTCGAAACGCTCTTGAGCATCACATGCCAATTGCAGAGGCGTTGTGCTGATCGTGTGGATCGACTGGATTGTCTGCTGAATCAGGGGCTGCAAGATCAGGAGTTCCTGCGCATCTCCCCAAACGAACTCGACTTCAAGTCCACTAATGATTTTCACTTTCAAACTCCTCATTGAAAAAAGTATCAGTGGCGGTGGGTCGCCACTGTTCTTCTCAGCCTGCTAAACTCAGGCTTTGTGCGTGATCCTCAATGTTCCGAAACAGGACCAGAATCGCTGGCCATTCGTAGTTGCGAAACACATCGACATCCTTGTAAACGCTCTTTTCATCGCGTTTCTGAAGTTTGATGACATGATGAATGCCACCGGCTTCATTCCACGCGACACCGACGAGCGCTCGAAAACTTCCGTGGTAGAACTCGTTGATCCACGACGGCTGGCGCTTCTTACGCCAGAAAAAAAGGTGCTTGAGCATATAGGTCAAAGAAGGGGATAAAGGCCACGTCCACGTCTAGGTCGGTTCTGCCACCCACGGCAGGGATGAAATCGCCGAGACGTTGACGACGTGGTTGCATGAAATCTCCGAGAATGAATGAGTATCAATCGTGATGACGGTTACTGGTTAACCTCGATGGTTTCTCTGCCCAGCAAATCGAGGGGTATCTTGTTGCCTGCGATATCGACCAGCTCGTCACTGCCCATGAGCATGAAGAGCGGGTTGCGCAGCCGGGCACAGTATTTCTTCAGCCGCTCCAAATCCTCCGTGTTCGGTGCGATCCAGACGACCATCTCTTCCGTTTTGCCATAGGCGCGGACGCGATCTTTAAGCTGCCGGTTTGATTGACTTCCTGTGAACATTTCCCAATTCATCACGACCTGTCCGTCAGCCGTATCCAGTATCGAAAGCGCATCGGGCAGCGTTGTTTGTGGAACTGCCTTGCCACGCTTCCAGGGCAAATGCAGCAGTTTCAAGATCGCTTCGGTCAGCATGATTTCGTGCTTCCACAGGTTTTCGGGGATCTGGTAGCCGCAGTAAAAAGTCGGCGGTCTGCCGGTTTCTTTCAGCCGGACTGATCCTCTGGCTTTGAGCGAGGTCCGGGTTTTTGAGCTTTCGCTTTCAAGAGCACATCTGACAGCTTCGTAGCTGGAGAACGCGTATCGGCCTTCTTGGAACCACGCGAGGAACCGTTGGAGCTGGTCTGCTGTGAAAGGATGCGTTCCTCCGATCCAGCGGAAGATCGTCGTTCGAAGTCGCCAGTCGACGGCTTCGCGTAATACGGCAGGGCTGCCATCGCCTGATAAAAGGGAATCCGGCGACGATCCCCGATCCTCTTGAATCCCCACGGTTCGTCCTCCAGCTTCGGAACGCGCTCACAGTACACATCCCCGAATTCGCCCACTGCACGCATGCCCGGCTTGTAGCCCATGAGCACGGCGGCGAAGAGCGGGTGATTGTCGGAGACGGCGAGATAATGATTGACCTGATCGATTTCCGTCGACTGATACGGTTCCCGCCGGGTCTGCCGGCTCTTCGAGGAACTACTCGTATCACGGTCGCCGGATTTCCCCTTCGTCTTCGTTTCAACGTCGTAAGAGTTTTCTTGGTAATTCGTGACTTGTCGCTTCCGCTCTTCGGTATAGAGAACTGCGAGAGGATCAATCGCCGGCGTCATGATGAACTTCGCCTGCTCCAGCGCTTCGGCATAACCGGAGGCACGGAACGCTTCTTTGCGAATCACCAACTGTGCGATTTTGCGGTTCAGATGCTCATCCCCGGTATCGAAGCCATGACTGATAAGCGTGGTGGAGACACCGTGTTTCGGGCCTCGTGCGAGGCGGCTAATCTCGTTCTCGCCGATGAGGCCGTAATGAGCCCATTCGTCGACCGTCAGCCGAAAGTGAGATGGATCGTTTTGCAGGTATTGCCGTTCCGCGAAATCAAACGCTTTGCGGAATTTGATCCGCATGAGGTTCGTCGTGATTCGGTCGGTCTTCGACCCTTCGACGATGACCGTCCAGCCGGCTGCAAGAAGCTCATCTGTCCGGTCGAAGTGGCTGTCCCGCATCTGCCACTGGGGCTGTCCCCAATTCAACTGGATGTTCCGCATAATCGCGGCCAGTCCGGTTCTGGTCTGTCCTGTCGCCCGTTGATACTGCCGCCAGTAGTGCCAGGTGTCGTCGTCCTGCACGTCGTCGAGTGCCTTCTGAAAATCGCGGTTGTAGAACTTTCCGATGGAACGCAGTGTCTTGACTGCCATCAGCGGCTTCGGCTGTTTAATGATGAGGCGGGCCGCGAATATCAAGCCCTCCTGCAAGAGCGGGTGAAATTCCGCGCGCCCTTCTCGTCCACGCAGGCACATCTCGCAGAAGGTTTCTTCGGTATCGCAGTCTTCAATAGCCCGGATGATCGGGTTGGGATGATCGGACCCCGAAATAAAGCACGTTTCGAGAGCACGGTTCGGATCGTCCGCCGAGTCGATAATGGTCTTTCCGCCGTGATGGTTTGCATGCAGATGATTCGCAAGTTTCGGCGCGTTCTCATCGGGATCGGCGTACAAATGCAACTGCGGCCCCATGCCACGATCAGCCCATCGGCCAGCGACGATGATTTCGCTTGCGTTCTTCGCGGACCGCGGAGAGCCGGTTTTTGCTGTCGTCTTGCCCCATTGATCTTGAGGCAAACAGTGATCCGCATTGAATCGGCGTTCGACGATAGAAAGGTTATTGGCCATCGATTAGCCCCTTGAGCTTGAGGAAGAGCGCCCGTTGATTGTCCTCGTGGAGGTCGTCGCGGTCCTTTGAGGGAAGATTCATTGCGTCGATCAAGCGGTCAATTTCTTCCGATCGCTTCACGGCGACGGCGAGAGGATCTTCCTTCACAGGCGTAGGCGTTGCCGGCTTCGAAAGCTCGGTGGCGCAGCGTTCCATGAGTTCCCTTCGCTTCCGATTCAGCTCTGGAAGCCTGTCAAGACCCTCGAATTTGAGCGGCGGCAACTTTTGCGGCTCCGGTTTTCTCGACCGCAAGCTCAGAAGCGGTGGGTATCGCTCCTCGGTCGTCCAGTCCCAAACACGTCGGGCAGCCTTGAAGAAACTCATGATCGAAGCCTTTGATTCATGCCTTTTGCGAACCGTGCGTGCAGATCTTCACCGCGGGCACTGAGTGCCTATTTTTCGAAAATAAAATTGGGCAGAGGCGCCCGGAGCGAGTCTTCACTCGACTTTGCCAACGCCGTAGAATGGCGTAATGTCGGCGAGTCGGGAGTCCTTACTACTCCTGGCACCCCTCGTAGCCGCCGTCACGCGGCTACGGGGATCTTCGCGGCGGCTCATGGCCACGACATTAGTTACATGCGCAAGGGTCGTCCTGGCGCAAACACTTTTGTCGTTTTTGGGGATTTCTGAAATGAGCCAGCAAGACGCAAATGCCGTGGGAACCGACGCATGGTTCCAAGCTGAATTTGAACGTATCGTCCAGCCAGCACTAGACTTCGGGCGTCGCAGGTCGTACGACCATTGGGCCGAGCCCGACGATGCCGTGCAAGATGCGCTCACAAGCGTGTGGCAAAAGCGGCATAGTCTTGATACCAGCCGACCGCTGCTTCCATACGTGAAGCAGGCGATTCTGAACTCGTTGGCATACGGCTACAGGAAACAGTCTGTACATCAACGAGCCGTCAATCAAATCGATCGCCGCCTGCGCGGCGAGTTGGAGAAACTTCAGTTCCACCCGGCGCAGGCTTACATCGAGAAAGATCACTGGCTTGCTCACGTAGATTCTCTTCACGGTTGGATGCCCAAGAGATTGGTCCGCTTCCTCGAAACAGTAGTTCGGCAAGGTGGCGACGTAAAGGAGGCCGCAAAAGCGCTGAAGCTCGGCGAGAGGACGACTCAGGTCTACACGGCGCAATTGGCTAAATGGCTTAATTCGCAAGACGCGAGGAGCCACGCGCTGGGACACACGCTTGGCATTGCAGCGGCGCTTATGTTTCGTGATATTGAGATGTTTTCATTCGTCGGACATGACAGTCGATCCGCGGTAATCAAATCTGGAACTCTAGAACCGGATAAAGATGCATCATTTGAAGCCGCGCTTGCCGTACTTCACAAAGCGACAGGAAGCGTGCCGCTATCGTTTGCTTCAGGGTTGGGGGCAGGCCTCGACCCATTTGTCGACGATGTCATCGAAGATACTCGGGAGTGTGATGAGCGTCAGCTATTGCAGCTATTCGCCAAGGCGATCGAAAACCAGCCATCTAGCGCCTTCTACCGCAATGATCTGTATTTTGCGTGGAAGGATGGCGACGAGTTTGAGGCTTGGTACTTCGGCATGAAGGCAGGAATTGAAGAACTGCGCAAAAGCAGCGCAACCTTTGAATATCTAAACGGCGAAATGCTGGACGAATGCCTGAACGACTTGGAGCGCATCGCGCGCAAAACCGTGAATTGGAAACCTATGTTAGGGATGAAAACCCCGGAGAATGGGCCAGATAAGGTGCATGTGTATTTAGGGCGATATAAGGATGAATAGGGTCGGCGGTCTCCGCTCGCTATGCCAGAGAAGCAGTGTCGCTATTAACGTGTGTTTCTCCTGTCGCCCTGTCCCGGCGTGCGCTTGGTCTTTTTCAGGCGCGCGAAAACCACGGCGGAGGCGAGCCAGTCAAGCTTCTGCTTGCGCGTCGCGGGAGAATCATTGCTGTCTCCAAGGTGCGTGGTATGCTCCTCGCGCAATGAAGGATAAGGACATTACCCTCGGCACGATTCTGGAGCATATGCGCGGCATGGAGCAGCGAATGACGACGCAACTCCATGAGGTCGATGGGCGGCTGACGAAGCGGCTTGATTCTCTTGAGGTGGGCCTCGATCGCGTCCATCGCAATCTTTCATCGCAAATCGACGCCATCGACAAGCGGCTCGACGCCATTGAAATCGAATACCTCCCGAAGCGCGTGTCCCGCATTGAGCAGCATCTTGGCCTTGCGCCAACAGCCTAGCTCAACCATTTCTCGCAACGATCAGTACCGCAGCACGTATGCTGGCGACTTGCTGAGCCGATCGCGGTTGCGAATATAGGTGAGGGTGGTCCGCGGATCGGCGTGGCCTGCGAAGTCCTGCAAGTCGACGATATCGACTCCTTGTTCCCTGGCGGTCGTCAGAGCCGTCACTCGAAACGAGTGGACGGTGACCGCCGGATCGAGCCCGATGCTGCGGGCGTATCGCTTCACCAAGTACTGAATGCCGCGACGGGTTAGGGGATCGGTGAGAAAGCCGTCCCGCCCGAGGCCCCTGGCCGTCGCCACAGCCCGGAAGAGGGGACCCGCGGTATCGCCGCGTATGCCGGCCGCGTCAATCCATGCTTCCAGCCGCTCGACGGCCTCGGGATGAAGCGGCACTCGACGTTCTTTCCCTCCTTTGCCGTGCACCTCGACAACGTGATGACCGCTCGTGGTCTTCAAGTCGCCGACTCGCATTCGTGCGAGTTCACCAACGCGGCAGGCGCTGAAAGCGAGTGTCGCGAGGATCGCCCGATCGCGGATGCCGGCCGGCGTCGCCGGATCTGGGGCGTCGAGCAGCTGCCGACATTCGGTCGGTGAAAGCCCGATCGTTTTGCCATCACGCGGGACCGGCGGCGTATCAACGAACTTGCTGTGTGCCGGGTTGGCACCGGTGTAGCCGTAGGTCTGCAGGTAGCTGAAGAGTGATCGCAGCGCGGTGATCTTGCGGACGATCGAGTTGTTCGCGAGCCCCTGCTGTTGCAACGCGTCGCGCCATGCGGCGACGTGATGCGGCCGGATGCTCACGAGGCACTCCGGTCGATCGGGCTGTCCGATGAACCGAAGGAACTGTGCGACGTCCCGCGAGTAATTGGATCGCGTCTCCCGCGAGGGTGACCGAGTGATCCATGCCTGGCAGGCTTCGCGCATCCGGCCGGTGAAGTCGGCCGCTCCCTTCTTCCGAGGAGCATCGAATGCGGGAATCAGTGCGCGACTTGACTGATCCGTCGAATTGTAGATCTGCTGCGATGCAGCTGCACGACTGCGTGTGCGTTTCGGCGAAGTCGTCGAACTGCTGCCGCGACGCCAGTGTTTCCGGAGGGAAATCAAGAGTCAGAGAAAGTGGGTTAGGCGAAGCATGACTCGGCGCGAGCGCAGCGGCAAGCCAAGTCGGCGTGACACACGCCGAGGTCGGTTTTATTGCACAAAACTCTCCGCAGCTTGGACAAGTAGCAATGATTGTTGTCCCATCGCTCCGGCCGCGTTTTCAGTTCGCGCAAAGAAAAATCCTCATGTCGCGTAGGACACAACACAGCTGCTCTACATCCGTCTGTACTTTCACAAGCACATGACCGACTTCGTGCGCGCAAATTGGCGCCCCGAATTGATTTCTGGCACCCTCCGAAGAGCGTCTACGGCTCTTTCAAAAAGGAGAAGTGCCATGCGACGGGTCACGTGCTGGAACGATCTGGCTCCGTTTGGGTTCGTGTGTTTGACCGGTGAAGCCTGCGGCCTCGGGTATCGGATTCTCTTTGATGTAACCGAGACGGGCAGGAAGATCCTCGGCAAGTGTTTCGGGATTCCCGACATGCGCCTTGCTGAGGCATGGAACCGCGGCGATCCCGCTGATCCGGATGTCGGATCGATCATGCTGTCGCGGGAGATGCTCGTTCCGGTCGGCATCTTCGCGCTGCTCGAAAGCGGTTGCGTGCAGGTCTGGCAGGACGCGAACGGCTCCCTGCTAGGCATCGATCGCGACGATCCGCCGGATCAGGTGGCATCCGTGGAGAAGATGTGTCAGCCGGAGCTGGTCCGCAAGTATGCGTACCAGGGGACGGCAGGCGATCGTAACGTCCACCTGATGAGCGGGAGGACAGTATGATGGTCACGCTTCACGACGGACCATTCTGGACCTTCGTTCTGGAAGCGGAGACCAGTCTCTCCCGACTGGTGCAGTCCGACTGGGATTTTCCTCTCGTCGCCAGCGCCTTCGGTTGGCAGTCATGCTCGTGCGGTGAAACCGACGGCACAATCGACTGCGAGCACCGGACGACGAACGAGATGATCTGGGAAGCCTATGATTTCCTCAGCGCGCACGTCGGCGAAACGATCGAGGATCCTGGCTACTTCTAAAGCGCCAGACGCGTGCCCCAGCCTAGAGGCTGGGGCATTCCTTGAATGGTCGTCGGCGGGAGCCGACTGTGATACCTTGCTGCCAATGATGCCGCGACTGACTCGTCCCCATCGCACACTCCAAGCCCCTCGATATTTCAAAAGCGGCCCGACGGGGATTTACCAGTTCAAGATCACGCTGCTTGGCATTGAGCCGCCGATCTGGCGGCGCATTCAGGTGCCCGATGGCACCGTAGATAAACTCAACGAGCACATTCAAACGGCGATGGGCTGGACGAACTCGCATCTCCATGAGTTCACGATTAACGGCCGTCGCTACGGTGATCCCGCACTCCTCGGTGACGGTGGAAGCGAGCGAGACTTCGTCGATTCAACCGAGATTCGCTTGAGCCAGTTCTTGGGCAGCGAACTCCAAGGGTTTTGCTTCGTCTATTTGTACGACTTCGGCGACAACTGGCGGCATGAGATCGTCTACGAGGGGCCTTCATCAGCAGACTCGGGCGAGCGATATCCTCGTTGTGTTGAGGGTGCTGGTGGCTGCCCGCCTGACGACTGCGGCAGGCCCGAAAAGTTCAGCCCCGCCACGGCCACCAAGGCCATGATCCGCGGCTTGCCCAACTGGCGCGACCTCCGCTAAATGCGACTCTCCGCCCTACCGCACAGCAGTTTCGTTCAACGTCTTGTATGCCGGCGCTGCCGGCGTCATTTGCGCGTCGTCGTCGATTGTGGCTCTAGGAAGCGCTTTGCCTCTGTGAGTTGCTCGACGGCGACCGCCAAGTCTTGAATGAATCCGGAAGTCAGCCGAGTGGAGTTCGAGCCCGCCATCATGACGAATACCCTGCAACTGCCTCGGGATGCTCGTCAAGAATCATCACCGGGAGTCTCGATGACGGATTGCAGCAGGGTCAGCAATTGGTCGCGCTGCTCACGTGTTAATGCGCGATCCGCTTCACTGGCGAGCACGTCGGCATAACAGCGTTCTGCAACACGGGTCCGCTCGACGGCATCGGTGTCGGTCGGCAATTCGATGATTCTCCGCTCCAAGGCAGCATACTCATCCCGATGTGCGGCATGGTGGCGGGCCATAACACCGGCAGACTGCCGGGCAGTCGACGTTCCGTCAATCGGATGCGCTCTGAGTCAGAACCGGATGGAACGGGCTTCCGGATGCCATGCAGGATGCATCGGTGTTCACTTCTTCAGCAGCTTCTTGGCCAGCGAGAGAATCTTCGCGACTTCAGCCCGGTTGATCGGATCGTCCGGCCGGACGGTGCCCGTCGGATTGCCCGCGGCATCCGTGTCGCCGTCGATGAGGCCGTAGAGGTAAGCGACGCTGATCGCCGGCGCATAGCGATGATTGGCGGGCAGGTCGGTGAATGTGACGAAGTTCTTCGCGGCGACGGGAATGCCGAACGCCTCAAGAATCGTCTGGATGACTTCGCCGCGCGTTGCGGGTTTGGTCACGTCGAGATCGGTCGTGTAGACGCTGAAGTGCAGCTGCTCCGCGAGCGAAATATAGGGTGCCGCCCAGGTGCCCTGCGCCGAGAGATTGCGGGGCGGTTTCGCAGTCGAGAGATCTGTCTGCGCCGCCTCAATGGCCATCTTGGCAATCTCAGCATACGTGATGGAATCCTCGACGCCGAATACGCCGGTCGGCTTGCCGTCTTCGGTTTTGTAGCCGTCGGCAATTCCCTCTTCGAGCACGTACGACACATAGGGCGCGTACCACGTGTCGACGGGCACGTCACGATAAACCACCGGTTGAATAATCGCCGTATCGCTCGCGACGATTTCCAGGTGGCCGCGCTTCACCGCGACCGTGCGCTTGCCGGGTGCGGACGAGGCCGCCACGGTGGGCGCAGAAGAGCCCGAACCGGTCAACGGATTGCGGGCAACAGCGGGAGTCGATGATGGGTGCTGTGCAATTTGGTGGGGAGACGACGCGCTGCTTGCGGCGGCAATCTGCGACTCGAACCGGCTCAGAAGCGCCTCGCGTGCCGCTGTCGCCACCGGCGAGCGGCCACCGGGACCGGCGGTGCCACGGCCACCACCTCCGCCTCCTCCACCCGTCGTGGCCTCAGTATCGGACGAACTCGATGATGATGACGGAGGCTGGTTGACCGTCTGCGTCACAGTGTTCGATATGCTCCCCGCAAAGTCGCGATTTCCGCCGTAGACCACGGTAAGGGAATGTCCGCCGGCCGAGAGCGCGGAAGTCGCGATGCTTCCCGAGCCATGACCGATCGTCGCGGTGCCGAGCGTCGTTGCGCCGTCTTTGA